>Ga0214919_10010228_pt1 | contig 11941 bp, 20 predicted proteins | sample LL1503_MetaG_FD_177994 | JGI IMG/M metagenome (GOLD analysis project Ga0214919, IMG submission 177994) | Freshwater microbial communities from Lake Lanier, Atlanta, Georgia, United States - LL-1503 | ecosystem: Environmental > Aquatic > Freshwater > Lake | place: USA: Georgia | collected...
TCTATAAGGGCCTGAATCTCCTCCCTTCCACAGGCGTCCATATGACTTATGCCATCAACGAACACCTGGGCCACGTCAGATCCTGTCATATTCCTTATCGCCTCCACTGACTTTATTATCCTTTCAAAGGAAAAGTCACGGCCAGTAACAACGGAAAGGTTCTTTAGGTTTATATCGGCCCAGTCACGTATCTCCTTTAGGTTGTCGTTGAACTTAGTTCTTGGAATGGAGAGCCTCTGCTGGGCAACGATCTGCATGAACTGTCTCTTGCTCATTTCTCCGTTTAGGTACAGCACAGGAACCCCCGACATAGAGAGAGTGCAGGCCTCCTGTATTGCGTGTACTGACTTGTAAGTCTTCTCCCTACCTATGTAGGCGTATACAGCACCTCTCTCCTTGCCACCTCCAAATGTTTTGTCTTGTATGTTATATCCTGAGGTTATAAGTGTCTCGGACGATGACGATGCTATCTGGTCTATGATGTCGGCAGGAGAGCTCATCTCCATAGCACCCCTCATAATGTCTTGCTCTCTTTCAAAGTCAAAGATAGTTATAGTGTTAAACTCTGTTAGCTTTGCCTTGTACACCCTTCTTACTGTCTCCTTGATCTCATCAACGGGAAGGTCTGTCCTGTCCCTAGCTATTGAGAGGATGGCGTTCTCTAGGCTCATACCACATCGGTTAAGGTTACACGAGCAGGTGTGTATGTGAGAGTTTCTGCCACCCTGTTGGTATGGCTTGTACATCTCGGCCCACTGCCTACACACCTCGTAAACCTTGAGGTCATTAGTTGTGATCTTGTTGTCCTTGGAGTAGACCTCTCTGTCTCCGTACACCCTAGCTCTTACCGACTCAGAGACTTCAACAGTCATAGGCTCTGCCTCACCATTATAGTAAAGGTCTGGATCGTGTGACAGGTAACAGAGTCTGCTGAGGTTCTTTCCAGATGGATCGAGCTTTACCTGATAGTTCTCCAAGAAGTACAGGCGCACACACTCAAATGCAGAGTAGTGGTCCTCCTTCTTTGAAGATACAGGAACGAGGACCTTCAGTCCGTTACCAGACGGTGAGTTAAAGTAACACAGCGTGTGCCTGTCTAGTGTTAGTGCGTCACGAAGGTCGTCCAGTGTGTCCTGTGTTATGCCATCGATGTCACAGGTTATTATACTAGTATACTGCTGGCAGTGTGCATCGTGTCTGGTTGGCTGGAAGGTGCCAGAGAAGGTGACCGAGTTCAGAGACTTCTTCTCTAGGTTGTATGCATCCTTGCCCTCCTCCATTAGTATTCTTTGAAGCTCAACGACCTGATCCTTGAACCTTCCTGACTTAATAAGCCGCAAAGCCTTTGGTAGTTCTATAAGAGCACCTGTGTTGTCGTGAGAATTTTTATATATGCTTATGTTCATAGTGATGATGCTGCTAGTAGTAGTGATATTTCGAAGTCTTGTGGTGATGAGTGGGTTGGTACTATGATTCTTGGCTTGTCGTGTGCATAATACTTGAGCTCTACTGAGAGCGAGTTGCAGGCCCTTATACAGGCGTCAAAGGTGTCTATCTGAACCCCTAGCTTCATCTCACAAGGGCTGCCAGAGATGGAGATCTCCTCGTTACCCTCTGTGCCCGTGTCGCTGTTATTGAATACAAGAGTGAGTCCAGTGTTATTGATGTCTATACAAAGGTTTTGGAAGGACTCTGACTTATGGAACTGAAGTCTCTTTATAGATTCCATCACCTCGTTGGACGAGAACAGTACGCTACCGTTTGTGTTTGACTTGGACAAGGTCATCTCTGTGTTTAGTAGTAGCTTGGCCATAGCAGGGAACTTACCCTCAAGGCTCCTTGTCTCTATTGTTGAGATTCCGTCCGTTATAGTGCACCTTTTACCATCGTGAGATATCACTATGTCGTTGTTTGTTGTAAATATATCCTTAGCCCTAGATGTTATGTCCTTCGAGAGTATTATTGGTGACCAGATGATTGACTCTGCCACATTTATGGAGGCAACGGCAAACCTAAATCCACTGCCACCCTCAAGAACCATCCTGTCTCCGTCCTTTGATATGTTTATGCCAGTCATCTGTGGTGTCACATCGTCCTTCCCGTTTACTAGCGAGGATATAGAGTTCCACATAGATATTAACGACAGGGCACCGAGTGTGACGCTGTATAAATCCTTTGGCTTTTTTACCACTGGGAAAGCAAGAGGATCTGTTATAGGTAGTTCGTGCTTGCTCTTGCCAGATGTTATTACAAGCTTTTGAAGGGCACCGTTAGCTCCAGATCCCTTGATGGTCATCTTTATCTCTGTGTCGTAGAAGGAGTCTATTATCTTGTGAAACTTGATACCATCGACACAGATTTTCACGTCATCGCTACAGTTTATGTTGCACCACACCGTGGCCTGATGGTTTCCGTCTGTCGCTGTCATGTATATGTTATTGTCCTTGAAGTGCAGAAGGTATGTACCAAGGATCGGTATGATAGGCTTCTTGTTAACGAACGGAATGATCATGTCCGAGCACTCCACCAGTTGATTTTTATATAGTGTTGCTTTCATAGTTTTCGTATTCTTTTTTCATTGATTCAAATAGCATCTCGGAGATGTTCTCCAAGTTATTAATGTCCTTCCCACCATCAACCACAGCGTCTATGTCCAGCATCTTTCCTGCGTTAAGGCTTGTAAGCCTCATGTCCACAGTCTCCTCGTTACTCTCTCCAAGGCAGGTTGGGTAGTAGATTGTTATTGGATCCTTCTTATCTATGTGTTCCAGTCGAGCTATGGCCTGCTCTATCTCCTTTGGCGTAAGAGTCTGATTAAGGATAAAGATAACGCTCGACACATGGAGTGGGATGGTGTGCCCTGCTGCCTTAATGTTGGCGATGAATACCATGCACTCAGGATCCTCTTGAAACCTAGTAGCAAGGACCATCTTCTCCTTTGCGTCAACCACGTTCCCGTCAACCCTCACAAATCCTATCTCCTTCTCTGTTAAGGCCCTCGACATCATGTTCAGTGGTTCGTTGTAGGAGGTGAAGATAACAACCTTGCTACCCTCGTCCACCAGCTGTAGTGCCTGCTCTATTGTTCCCGACACCTTGCTCTGTGCCATTATATTGTTTACAGAGTGTATCCATGAGCTGCTAACCCTCTTTCCGTGATCCTCTATGGCCTTCTTTATGGCCTTGTTGTACTCGTCCCTCCACTCACCTATTGGAAAGTGTAGCTGTATGTGTTGTTTGGGTGGCATATCCGAGCAGTCAGAGAAGAGAACACGGATAGAGAAGTTGCTCATGCAGGCTGACAATATATCGGAGTCCTTGGCACCAACGACCTTGTTATAAGATCCAGTCTTTACAAGGAACCTGCGATCAAACTCAGACTTCTTCTCTCCCAATGGATTTCCTACAAGCCTTAGATAAGCAAAGGCATCGTCAACACGATTCATTATGTACGTCCCCGACATAAGTGTGATTCGAGCGTTAGGCAAGTTCTTTAGTAGCTGAGATACCACAGAGTTTCTGTTAGAGTGTTGTGACTTCACTGCCTGACACTCGTCAATGATAATATGGTCTGTTACCCTGTCACCGTTTGTTATTAGGTACCTAAGGTACTTCTCTGCTGCATCGTAGTTACAGACAACAAACCTCTCGTTGAAGGCGTAGTATGACTTCCTCTTGCTGCTGTCTAGGACGGTGAAGTCAAGCTGATCGAAGGAGGTGCTCTCCCTGTTCCACTTGGTGCTTGTCATGTCCATCACCCAGTTCCACTTGCCTATAGAGTAACACAGGATAACAGTCCTGCGAGCCCCGATGGCAATGGAGTGAGAGGCAGAGGTTATACTCTTGCCAGTCCTCATCTGCATACCCAAAAGATTAACCCTTCTCTTATATATTGATATGAGCACGTTCTTTTGATGTTTGCGAAGACTTGACCAGTAGGGTATCCTTGGTGCCACCTCACGTTCGTAGTGCTCCCTGAGATCCCTATACACTGCCCCTATGTCTTTGCTTAGTGCTTTCTTTGACTCTGCGTACTGCTGCTGGCTCATGAATGCAGGAAAACACTGAGAGAGGAAGGAAAGTACAGCTGTCTTGAGCGTCACAGAGAGATCTGCTGTGATGGTTCCGTCCACGTCATCGTAGCTAAACCATAGGCACTTGGCAAGAAAAATATCCTGCTCAGACCATAGCTTCTTCTTGAAGACAAGTGACTGACCTATTAGTTTTATGTCGTTCATATGTCCTTCTCCTCAAACTTTATCTCTAGTGGCCCACCCTCTGGACGTACCCACTCAACGATCCATTGTATACCCATGGAGTCGAACTTCTCAAGAGTCTTCTTTAGATGGGGGATGTCATAGAGCGATCCCTCACGTATCATCGCCAATCTCAATGGCTTCTTCATCGCTATTGTTATGTCTGCGCCTAGGTCTAGCTTTGTCTGTGTGTTCACCTGCTCAATGGGAATGCCGTTAAGAGTTATTTCGTTTTCTGTGAAAGATAACCCCTCCACAGGTAGCTGTGACTTGGATATTAGATGTACCTTGTGTGCCCTCTTTGTTTTTATAGATTCATCGCACTCCTCCCACATCGTTTGTTTCTTGTGCATCTCTCTCTGTCTGAGCGAGTAGGACTCTATTATCCTGTTCATCTCGTTGTGCTTTCGTGCGTCAGCGAGCTCCTCTGTTACCGATGTTGTCGTTGGCCTAGGGTTCCTTTCCATCCAAGCAACAGCCTTGTCTATCTTGTCTTGGTGTTCCTTGTTCTGTTGTGTCATGTTAAGAATCTGCTGTTTTTTATACATGACAGATAGCTCAAGTTCCTTTATCTCTTCGTTCATGTTATCCATAAGAGAGATGTTTGTCTCTATCATGTTCTGCACACCACGAACACCATCGCTCTGCTTCTGCCACATACCCTGCTCGACTGCTATGCCCGTTAGCTTTTCTGCTATAGCACCCTCGTCAACGGGCTTGGCGTACATCTCTATGTCGTTGTCATTAAATGGACGATTCTCTCTCTTGTTTACTGCCGAGAACTCTGCAATCTCTCTAGCTAGATTCTTTCTCTTGTCCTCTATCAGCCTTATCTCTGCGTCAAGTGAGTCGAGGTCAACCTCGCAACCCGTTAGCTTCTTGAGTGTCTTTATCTGATCCTCCTTCTTGTCTGTAAGGAACTCGTAGATGTCAAAAGAAACCCTCCCAAAGATGTCCTTGATGATTGTCTTGCCACTACCTCCCATGTCAAAGCCGTCCTTGTTCTTCACCTTCATGGTGCCAGTCCTCTTCGATGGTGAGAATGTTAGGTCTATGGTGTACTCATCGGGCTGTCCGTTACGGATGCCTGCTATCTTAATCTTTATAGAGCCCCTCTGCTCACCCTCGTGTATCGGTGAGGCAGGGATGTACTCGGTGTCCACGGCTGAGAGCATTGCGTCTATCACGGACGACTTGCCCTGACCATTACCACCTATAAGCCATGCACTCTTGCCATCGAACTCAATCACCTGATGCTTTATTCCTTTGAAGTTCTGTATCTCACAGAACATCACCTTCATTCCTTCTTTATCCATTTTGTTTGTTTTTTAGTTGTTCGTTTTTAAATTGTTGACAGTGCTCTCTCACGGGACAATAGCTCTCACACCTTCTGCTCTTTCCTTTCTTGAACTCTACCTCTGCGTTAATAAATCTCACCCTGTTAGCACCAAGCCAAGCCTCAGCCTCCTCTATGCTCTGCAGACCTGTCTTGTGAGCCCTAGGGAGCCCCTTGGTCTTCACCGACCACGAGTCAGACTCTGCCCATCTCTCCGATGGTGTGCACTCTGCCACATCTCCGTGGTAGGCTCTCATGTGCTTCTTTAGTTGGATGTGTATAAGTTTCTCTATGTCCTCCGACCTATGTAGAGGAAGTAGCATGGTCTCTATCTGAGACTTTGGGTAGTCGGGGCTATCCACTCGTGCAGCAGAGAAGTCCTTGAATATCATTATCGCCTCGATCTTTTCCACAACAAATCCATTCACCTGAAGTATGTATGCCTGCATATTAGATTCCCTCACCCACGAGTTTCTTAGGTCGCTCTTGGTTGCGTGGAAGGTGTTGCATATCTTGGTGTAGTATAGAGTCTTTGTCTCCTTGTCATACAAAGGGATGGTATCGAATATAGTTGTCGACTTAGTGTCTGTAAACTCCTTGTCGGTACCCTTGAAGCACACGTATGTCTCCTCAAACTCTACGGCATAACTCTGACGTATGAGGTACCTGTCGGTAGGTGGGTAGTAACTTTGAAGTAGTGCGTCTAGGTTGCCTATAAGAGTAGCTATAGCCTCCTCTCTCTGAGCGTCCTTCTCGTGCTCTTTCTCCTTGTCTTGTATTGAGGTTAGAGAGGAGATAACGATTGAGTAAGCCCTACGATGACGTTGCGACTCGGAGCCGTTCTCTATCACCTGTAATAGTGCCTTGCTGATAAGAGTCCACACCTTGTCTGACACGTCCTCCTCCACCGAGTTGACCTTCTTTAGCGAAGCTATCTGAGACGAGTCTATTAGCTTGGATGCAGATAGTTGTCCTGCAGGAAAGAAGTCCGAGAACGCTATCGCATCGGCTATCGGGATGGGTAAATTTTTTGTGTTTGTTGCTTTCATTTTTTTTGTTTTTAATAAGTGCTGTCTTTCCATGCTGTCACATTTTGATGTCCTTGACGATATGAAATTCAAGGGTTACGCTTGACCTCACCTATGGTGAGACAGGACACCCATCGCAGAGGAGCCTCCAAACAAGCCTTTCCTGTTAGCCTCTGTTTTCTTAACCCAAAAATATTTTTAATTATGTGTCCACATATCTCTACTATGTGAACATGACCATCCTTTGTGTCCATCCTAACCATTCTGCAATGTTAGTAAACTTTTTATTTAGAATCAATATAAATTAGCTAAATGACCTCTTTGACTTGCCCAGTCTCTTCTGCATGGTAAACTCTGCCGAGTCGGGAACGTCCACGCCCACCTCTATCTCTAGGAATAGAACTATCTTGCCCACAAACTCGTTTAGTTGTGCCGAGGTGGTCTTGTCTGACGAGAAGTCTAGCGTCTTGGTCTCCTGTTTCTTTGTTAGTGGGTTGTACCACGGATACCTTCCGAACCTATCCTTCATTGCCTCGTACCAATCGTTCTTGCTCACGTTTGCCATGCCAACGTCTTCCATAGCGTTACTAAGGCAGTCTAGCAGAGGCCCGAATAGGTAGGCAAATAGCTTCTCCTTGTTACTCATATCTCCAAGAGGTCTATAGCTTACCATTACCTTCTGACCTTCGTAGTGTAGCGCAAACCTCTCCTCTGATGATAGGTCACGGACAATCTTTCCATCCTTGCAGATGCCTTCTATTATTACCTCTACCTTTTGTTTCTTAGCCATTATTTTTTTATTTTTAGTGATGGGTATGCCGTGGATTGTATTCTTATGTTCTTGTGTCGGTATGTTTTGTTTGCATTTATAACATGGCTTCTGCATTCTTCCTCAAAGGACAATTCTTTCTTCTTGCCAAACATTTTGTTAAGGAGTGCAATTATTTTCTTCATAGGAATAGTTTTGTTTGTAATTGTGAGTAGCTATCGGTGAGGACAAAGATGGACTCAGGTCTGCCATATATACCCACCTTGGTGAAATCTGACTTTGTTATCAGCCCATCTCTAAGGAGGGTGTTCAGAGACCTTCTGACCGAGGTGATGGGGATGTTCTCTTTGCTCATTCCCGTGGACTCCCACACGCATGATGCCGTGTAGCCCACCTTTGTTGTTAGAAATAGTTCTGCGATTCGCTTATCTTGTGAGGTGGCAGAGTTGACCGAGTCTCTCAGATCAGATCCTACAAGGTTTGTGGTGTTGAAAAAGTTTTCCATAGCTTAGTCCTTTATTTTTAGTTTTTCACATATGCTACTCAGTATACCCAGCAGCGTGGATAGGATAATAAATGCAATCATGATAAACGGACTCACAAGGCAGAATAGCTTCTCCTTGATGTTGGATGCGTTCACATCTCCACTAACACTACTCACTATCACATAGCTAATCCATAGGGATGCTAGTGCCATTATTGTCTTTACCTTTTTCATTCGCCTAATCTTTTGGTGTCATCGTAAATCTCAAGTATGTCCACGTTGTTGCTCTCTAGCGTCATGTATAGCGAGTGTAGGTCTATGCCCACATCGTTGAAGCCAAAGTTGACCGACATCTCCTTTATCCTATCGGCATAGATGATGATGGTGTTGTCCACCAACGCAGAGTACTTGTCCCTATCGCTCATGCTTGTTATCGTTATTATGTCAAGCATATCCTCAAACATAGGGGAAAAGTCTGACGCTTGTAGTTCCTTAACTCTGATGCAAAATGGTTCGTTTTTCATATGTAGGTTTTGTGGTAGCCCCAACAAGATTGGGGCTACCTATGTTATTACATTGTTATTACTTTATCTTCGAGAACATCTCGTCAATGACGCTCTTGTCCGTTGTGGTGAAGCGAGAACTCCTATGTGCGAACCTCTCTAGTGCACTCAGTTGTTCTAGCGTTAACTCATCGAACATTCTCTTGCATACCTCTGCCTTCTGAACGTCTAGCAAGGTCTCTATTTTGAGCGTGTCCATGCCATTAATTCTATCGACCTCGTCCTCTAGTTTCTTTACATCACTCCTTAGGTCATCGATTTCACTTCTCAGACATTTGTTTAAATAGTCCTCGTCATCTAGTTGCTGATTAACGATGTCTCTTATTGCTAGCGCAGACTGACGTGCGCCCAATAGATATGCAGACCTATTCTCCTCTTGGGAGTTGAGGGAGTCTATGACCTCATCTATGTCTTGTATGGTTATCATTTTGTAAAGATAATTTTAAAAAGGTTAGGGTTAACTTCGAATTGGTCTCCAAAGGGAATCTCTCTGAGGTTGGATGGTACGTCCTCCTTGTTGAGAATCATATACGAGGGGATGTAGTTGGTCAGAAATAGTAGCGTCTCTATAGAGAACTTACCATCACTAATGAGGAGGTCTTGAACAACGTCAATACCTATTCCATTCTCGTCCATAGCCCATTTGACAAATTCACTTTTGTTGACGCTTAGGTCAATCTTTTTTTCTAGGTTTAGCATAGTTTTTAGGGTTTAATTTGTTGGTTAAAAAAATCCATTAATTTTAAGTTGTCTTCGTTAATGTCAAACAAGCGTGTCTTGTTGTAGTCTTGGTGCTGATAAATAGGACTCGCATAATAGATGCCCGTGTTTCCAAGTATCATTGTTTTAAAGTAATTTGTATTAATGGTTTTCTTAGACCATTCAATACATTCATCGGTAATTTGTTTGTTCGATTCCATAGTTTTTAGTTTTTGTTAAATTTATCGTTAAGGTACATGGTCATGCACTCGTACTCTCCAATGGTTCCTACATTGAATGTGCTTAATAAGAACTCGGCATAGAGGTAGTCAATGTTATAATATTGCTCGTCATATGTTTGTTCGTTAAAGTCTTGGTCGTATAGTTTATACAAGCAAGAGAATAGATAGGTTTGGTAGGTCATTTGATTTGGTTTAGTATTAGTTCTTGAAGGTCTTGTGGTAGGTCGGTGCATCTTGTCACATACTCGTTGCCGTGACATTCTTTCTCTGCGCCATCCCTTGTTTCAAAGATAACGACTCTCCCGTATGCATATCGATAGAGGGAATGGTTGGCTTTGTCGAAGAGGACGTAATTGTTTTCTAAGATTGTGTTCATAAGTTTCAAGGTGTAGGATGCCTCGCCCCATTAGTTTTAGTTTAGTTGATTCTTTGTAACAATTGATATATTAAATTTTCCCTTTCTGCTTTATTCCCTTTTACCACTATCATTAAATCGTTTTCATCAATACCTCCCATTTCATCGCAGTATATTTGCACTAGGTCATAATCCGACATTTGTTGAAATTCTTTTTTAGTGTATTTTTTCATAGTTTTTAGTTTAGTTTTAGTTTTTAGTTCCGAACTGAGTGATGTAATAGTCTATAGTGTCCCAAGTAATTCCGATGCTAGCATCGTGCTTACGAATCATCTCTTCCAATGCCTTGGTGGACTGCTCCTCGTTGATGCTATGGGTACCATGTTCGTAGTCCATGAAGTCATCGGTAGACCACTTTATAGACTCTCTCTTGTACTTGTCGAGGTCATTCTCATCCACCTCCTCCACCTCCTCCACGGAGATGTCCTCCTCGTCTATCTCGAAGTTGCCCACATTAAAAATTCCATCGGGAATGGCTTCTAGTAGGTCTGAAGCGCAGAAGTCCTCATCGCATAGGATGGTGACAATAAAGTTTTTCTTAGTTTTCATAGTTTCGTTTTTGTTACATTGTTTACATCCGTTGTGGTATGGGCTATCGCAGTGGCTACCATCATCGCCATCTATCATTCTATTCATATGCTCTTTAAGATTAGTGTTTCGTAGTGGTCATACCAATGGTTGAACGAGTCTTGGATATCCTCGGTGTAAGTTAGCACCTCTGCTCGTTTGTCTTGAAACATATCAGACTCAGAGGTTAGGTTTGACTCCACGAATGTTCGGTCGTGGGCTAGGTTAGAAGCTAGTTCTAGACGATTGAGGATGATGTCATCCGTGTGACCAATGTCTTGAGTTAGTTCGTGCACCATCATGAAGATGGCGTTCAGTTTCGACTCGTTGCTAGCGTCAGACTTTATCGTGCTTAATATCGGAGCCATGTCCGATTGTTTGATTACTTTTTTCATGGTTTTTAGTTTTAGTTGTTTACGTTATAATATAAATCTTGTACATTCTTTTGAAAGGTTTTGTCGCTTGCCAATTCAACAAGTGACTCGAACTTGGTCTCGCTATTATTACTATGTAGGTACATTGTAATTCCATTGAATCCGTTTACTCTCTTGGTAAGTGTTCCGTCAGATAGGTGAACGTAGTTGTCTATAGATGTTCGGTAAGAGAACCTAGTCATTGACTTGTGTCCATACTCAAACTCATCGAGTGATGTTATCGTGATGTTGTTATCCTTTCTCACGGCACACAATCCCATTGTAAATAACTCCTCATCAAGTGTGGCTATGTCACGCTTAATCATCTCGTCAATTTCTCTTACGATTGCCTTGTTACTTAACTCTATCTCAGCCCTCATCTTATTGGCGAGATTCTTGTTCTCGTCAAAGACGGACTTGTTAAACAATTTGCCACCACCATTGGTGGTTACATTATTCATTTTCTCAAACTCAGCCACTAGGCGAGCAATGATTTCATTTTGGTTCTCAGTCATTTTTATTTGGTTTTAGTTATTGATTTCTATTAATTTTCCATTTACCATCTGATAGTCTCTATCCTCCTCCCACTCCGTGTAGTAGTGAGAATCGTCATCGTACGACTCTTGGAGGTCTTTATAACCTAACGATATGGCATGGGCTAGTGCGTCCTTCTCGTATTTAAAGTAGTCCGTGCCATCACCGAAGACATACCCCTCGTTCATGCCCTCTCCCGTTACATCGCACTTGCGTGCGTACGTTTGATTGGTCGTTTGTTTCTTCTTTGCTTTCTTCTCTGCTCTCTTCTCTGCTCTTAGCCCATCTAGAATAAACTTAGCCATCTTCCTTGTTCTGACGTTCTCTATCACCACACCCTTCTTTATCAGTACTTCTTGGAAGTATTCTGAGACCTTGTTTCCTCTGCTCCTCTTACTATCCCATATGTCGTACTCCTCGTAGTCTCTGACGATATTAAAGGAGTCCCAAGACTGAGAGTCGCCCGTGTTGTAGGTGTCTGCCCATTGGCGCACCTTCACAATCCTAAGATTGTTCATTTTCAGTTTTGCTTTCATTGGTTATTTGGTTTTTAGTTTATAGTTTACTTGTTCTAGGAGCCAAGCACACATCTCGGTTTGAGAGTGCACATAGCTGATGTTGAATACTGACTTCTG
>Ga0214919_10010229_pt1 | contig 11941 bp, 27 predicted proteins | sample LL1503_MetaG_FD_177994 | JGI IMG/M metagenome (GOLD analysis project Ga0214919, IMG submission 177994) | Freshwater microbial communities from Lake Lanier, Atlanta, Georgia, United States - LL-1503 | ecosystem: Environmental > Aquatic > Freshwater > Lake | place: USA: Georgia | collected...
CGAAGAAGATGAGGACAGAGATTTGCAAATCTTTTATTATGGTTTGAGTGAGAATGAAATTCAACACTCGATAGCAACAGGTGGTAATGATATGTTAGAGTTTGTTATTACTTCTTATGAAGAAACTGAATTGGGTGGAACTTTTAATCGATTGAACTAATGGGTGCAAGAAAATTTTATAAAGATGTTACGGAGAAAATGAAAATGTTACAAATTAGTAGCAATGCAATTTCTCAACCAATACTTGATGCAATGCAACCTTACATAGCTTTTCAAGATGTTGATAGCAATTTAGGTGATGTGATTTATTCGGGGTTGGTATTTGATGAAATTACTGATACCATTTCTAATGAAATGAGTGATGAACACGCACAACCAAGTATTCCATTGAAATATATGAGTGAGTTGAGAAACTTGAATGCACTGGGTAAAAAATACGAATACATAATGGTAATCGACAATAAAAAATTATAATTGGTTTGTAATGATTGGTGGCTTAATTCACCACCTTTGTAAGGGATATATGTACACAATTGTGTACATATCCCTCGCATAAACCGATTAATCAATCTAATACAAAACTATATGAAAAAGTTATTTGATAATTTAAAAAACCTGATGAACAGGTATGATTTATACCAAGCTGACGATGAGGTTGGTTTAGCATTAAATGAACTGGAAACAGCAGTCAATTCTGAAACTCGTGTGTACGTTGTTGATACCGAAGATGAACGTATGGACGATGTTTACTGGGAAGAACTAACTGACGAGGAATTCATGTTTGAAGCAGAGGAACAGGGTATGGTTTTTACACTGGAGGGATTTGCTAAAGCTTTTAATGTTGAAGAGATTAACTCTTCAACAGATGCAATCAGATTTATTCAAGTTCCAGTTTATGTATAGGAATTTGCAAAGGTGAATTTAAAATAATTAATATGCAACAAAAAAAGTTGCATATTTTTTTTGTTATTAAAATTATTCGCTTTATCTTTGTACCGAATTTAAAACTAATATATTATGAAATTTGAATTAAAGAACATTAAGTTTTATGAGAGTATGTCGGAAGAAACAAATTGTTTTCAAGCTGACTTATTTATCAATGGTAAAAAAATTGCTTATGTTAAAAATACTGGGCAAGGTGGTAGTACTGATTATGGAGTACACGATTTTAAATTTCACAGCGTTTTACGTGAAGCAGAAGCTTATTGCAATTCACAACCAATGAAACGAAGTGAAGAATTTGATTTTGAGTATCAACCAACACTTGAACATGAAATTGATGATTTGTTTGAAGCTTGGTTAAAAGCAAAAAGCGACAAAAAATTTCTCAAAGATATGGAAAAAGGTTTAATATATGGTAACAAATATATGTACACTATTATTACTTGGAAATATCCAATTAAAACTTTGTTAAGTATGCAACAAGGTAGAGAGATTATTAAAAAGAAAATTGCTCTATTAAAAGGTGAGGGCAAAACTATTCTTAATACAAATATTCCACAAGAATTATTTAACTAAACTTTAACATTTATTATGGCGAATATTAATTTATTCGCCATATATTTGCAAAGAATTTAAAACTAATTATTATGAAAGAATTTGAAGTTACTTCGGGTAAAATTGTGTGTAGCGACCCTTGTTATACTGCTGATGTATGGTGTATGGGTGTCGTTGACAATGTAGAAAACGGCACTTGGGTTGCTATTGCTGACAAGAAAACACTTAATATGTGGGGAGAACGTATTTGTAGTTTATTTATTGGTAATAAAAAACATTTGGAAATCAATCCAAAATTAACTGATTATGTTTTTACTGATAAACCATTGAATTTTACAGGTGGTGTTGATAGTGGGCAATTTGGTTTCTTTGATTTTGAAGATTATCGTAATGACGAAAACGCAAAAGATTTAAAGAAGTTTGATTTTGGTGCAGAATACGACACGCAAAGTGGCGACACTTGGTATCGTGCTTGTAGTGATTTAACGCTTGGCGATGAAAGTTGGGGTGTGTTGCCTAAAGGAGTTGTTTCTTCAAGTGGTATTGGCGATGGCTCTTATGACGTATTTGGTTACAAAGATGCTTATGGTAAATACGTTGCGTTTGCAGTTGTTTTTATCTATGATGATGAAGATGAAGATGAAGATGATGAAGAACAATGTGAAGATTGTGGCGAAACGTTTCACGAATGCAGTTGTTAAATAAATGTTAAAGATAAGGCGAATTAAAATATTCGCCTTATCTTTGTACTCTAAATAAAACGATATGGATAATCAATTAGAATTACAATTAGAAGTTGTTGCCAAAAGTGGTATCAATATAGTTACTTGTGGTAATTGTGGTAGTACGCTATTACATAGAATAGAAGTTGAAGAAATCAAGTGTCCCGATTGTGGATATGAAGATGAACTTTGTTATTTTCCCGATTTGAATTATTAACCTTATATAAAACAATATGGCAAAAGTTTATTCATTACCAAAAGAATTTAAAGCACCCGATTTTAATTGGGAAGATATTGAGCAATACGAAAAAGATTGTCTTGACCTAACTGAAAAGTTGAGAGAGTTTTGTATAAAACGAAACAACCAAAAAAATGTTGGTGCTGTTATAAAATTTCAAGTTGCTGACGGATATGCAGAATATATGATTGTTTCAACAAAACCAGTTGAACTGATACATTTACCATTTTGGGATTGTTACCAAAGTGAAACTGCAAGTCTTATGACTGCAAAAGCTATTCAAGATAAGATTGACCAAAAAATTATGTTGGATAAATTATTCTCAAAATAAAATGTTAAAGTTTTGTTAATGGTATTGGATATATAAAATTATTCACTATCTTTGTACAGAATTTAAAAACTAATAGAAATTATGGCAACAAAAACATTTAAGATTGGGGAGTATTGTCGTGGTGGTGTTATTACCATTGAAACGACCAAAACGCAAGTTAAGGTTATTGCAAAAGAGTGGGATTACTCAAAAGGTAGTAGCAAAGGTAGCGACCAAAGCAATGCTAAAGAGTGGAATAGACTTGAAGTAAATTTAGCAAGTAGTGATGCTGAAAAGAAAGTTGATTGGTTTTTATTTGATTTAACCACGTCTTATTGGACTGGCGAAATTATGGATTGGATTAGAACTAAAGTTGAATTTAATAAAAACAATTGGTAGTATGTTTTATCAATTAACAGATAGTGAAAATGGCGATAAATTAGGTATCGTTAAAGTAACCAATGTTGGCGATGTTGCTAATTTTGATGAAGAAGTTAAAGAAAGTTGGATTGAATTTCACGATTTAGAAGAACACGATTTAAACAGATTTGATGTTGATGAATTTGTTGATTGGCACAATGAAAATCGAGTTACTCAAATTGAACGAATTTTTTTAGAAGTAATTTAATATAAAACAATATGAGTTTCTATATAGATACAAAATTAACCATTTGGGATAGAATGGTATTTGAAAGCGAAGAACAAATGTTACAAGCGAAAGCGATGTTACAAAGTGGAGAACTTGTAACAGGACTTGATGTAAGCGACCATTTTATGTTGAGTAGTGAAATACAATTAGATACGCAAGAAGAATTGTATGCTGATGAAAATAATGGTTTACCAACACTTGAAATACTTGACGAAGAAGGTAATACCATTTGGCACAATGGTACTGATGAACATTATTTTTACGATGAAGAAAAATAATTAAAAAAAGATAAACTTTTGTTTGGTATATTGAAATAAAGGTTTATCTTTGCATAGAATTTAAAACAAACTAATTATGGCACAAGAAAAATTAACAACGGCAGAACAAAATTTGATTAACGATTTAGCGTGGGATAGAAACTCAGATAAACCTATATCAATTAGCAACCCTTATTCTGGACAAAGTTGTGAGTTAGATGCAAAAGGTGTAGCATTATACGATTTTATCAAAGGTTGTGAAGCATTAGGACTTAACCAAAAATTTAGTTTAGGTATAAGTTTATTTGCGAAATTATATCCAAGTCAATATTATACATTATTAGATTAAAAATAATTGCAAAAAGATTTGGTAGTTTGAAAACTTATCGTATCTTTGCACAAGAATTAAATGTTGAGAGTTCGGACTGCTATGTATACGCAAATCGAACAATGGTTTAGAAATAAACGGTTCTTTCAAAGTAGTAATACTTTGCTCTTAAACGCTGATAATCGAGTAGGGAATGTCAGTATCAACATTTTTAAAATAAATAACAAGAAGTACGCCCAAAAGGGGAAGGCGTTTAAATTATTCCCGTCTTGCAAATGTATGGTTCGACCATGCCTGTAAAAGTATCGTAAGATATAGTGAGCAATGATATTCAAGACTTCAAGTTATTTAATTACAATGTACACATTTGTGTACACACATGGTTTCTTTAGTTCAGTTGGTTAGAACGCTACTTTGTGGTGGTAGATGTCATCGGTTCGAGTCCGATATGAAACCCAAATCTTTTACAAGCTCGAAGAAAGCGTGTTGGCACAATTTTAGGTTGCGTCAGAAGAATAAGAATCGCCAAGTTAAAAGATTAGTCTCTTCAATTGCAAGTGTTGAGGCGACCCGTAATTCCCAGCTGGTTTTATAGGTTTTGCAGTATCGTCTAGCGGTCAAGGACGCTACCCATGTGGGGTGGAAACACAGGTTCGAATCCTGTTATTGCTACAAATTATTGTGCTTGCCCGTACATAATTAGTTTTGTATTCAGGATAAGGGGAACTCGAAAGGGTTCCCTTTATTTGTTTCATATAGTTTTATATGAATTTGCAAAGGTATAACATATTATTTTATATATGCAAATAAAAACTGAAAAAATACATAGTGTTAAAGTTTTGTTAATATGTATTTTTTGTTTGTGTTGAAGTTATATCTTTGTACCGAATTTAAAACTAATCATTAAAATTAATAAAAATGAATACAAAACAAAATTTAAGTAGTGAGGGCGTTACTAACTTTAATAATTGTGTTATTGAAACTGTTAATGTTTATAATGCACCTAAAACCAAAAATAAAGTTGGTGTTTATACTAATAGCGAGGGCGAAAATAAAAAAGAAGCAAAAAAAATAATGCAAGAACATATTATTGCTACCAACATTCAAGGACATATAGGTACACTAACCAACGTATGTATTGATATGGAAACTGCTATATATAATGCTATGCCAAATTGTTTTTTTACTGCCGTAGAAAAGAGGTTAGATGTATATGAACAAATGAGAAGAAAATTCAAAAAATGTGGTTTACCGATAAAATGTGTGTTTGGTTTATTTTCAGATATATTATACGGACAAGGTAGCAATACTTTTGCACATTTAATAATGGATTATTGTGGCAATTTACCTAAAATTGCTAGAGAACTTAAATATACTATTGATAACAATTTAGTTGGAGTTGGTGGTCTTATTGCATTAACCACTTCTAATATCAATAGACGTGGTAGTGGCGATTTGTGGGATTTTATTTCATTATTAAGTAATGATGATACCATAAATAAAAATAAAGATTTTAGGTCTAAATCTGAAATAGAAAATGAAAGATTTTTATATAGTATTTTAGGTATGAATTATATAATAATAAAAGTATTTCCATATAGAGATAAATCAGAAATGATATTAACTATAATAAAAAGAATAAGATAAACATTAACAAAACTTTAACATTTCCCACTTGCAAGGGTGGGAAATTGTTTTTATCTTTGTACTCGAATTATTAACTTAAATATTACAAATTATGGGGCAGTATTATAATGCTTGTGTTTTGAAAGAAAACAAAACAACACCGATAGCGTGGGTTTATTCTCACGATTTTGGCAACGGACTTAAACTTATGGAACATTCGTATTTAACGAATAATTTTGTTGAATCATTTGAAAGTCTTATTTTTGAAAAACCGCAAAGGGTTGTTTGGGGTGGCGATTATGCTGGTAATTGCAAAAATCGTAAAACAAATGTTTATTCTCGATGTAATGACAAAACAAAAGTCATTCCCGAAAATAGAATTGGTATAAAACAAGGTAGATATATTTTGAACCATACCAAAAAAACCTTTGTTGATAAAACCAAAGTACCAAGTTATAATGACGGATATAGAATACACCCTTTACCTTTATTGACTTGCGAGGGTTGTGGTAGCGGTGGGGGAGATTTCTTCGGTAAAGACGAAAATAAAATCGTTGGTAGTTGGGCGAGAGATTTTATCAGCGTTCAAGGTACAAAACCTAAAGGGTTTACAGAATTGATTTTCGATTTAATCGAAGAATAAAGAAATTAGATTTTCATATTGTTTTATATGAAAGTCCGATACTAAACTACACACAACTACAAAGAAGAAAGGGAACAAGTGAGCGTTCCCTTTTTTTATGTTTTATAATGAAATGTTAAAGTTTTGTTAATGTGGTTGTATATTCAAATATTCGCTTTATCTTTGTACTCGAATTACAAAACTATATACAATGAAAGATTTAAGCACAAACGAATTATTTAAATTTAGTATAGATTTATATGAAACTCGAAATTATGGTTATTCGTTATTAGTCATACATGGAATTTCTTTTGGAGTTAAAATTGGTAAACAATTAGAGTTAAAATGGAGTGATATAATGTTAAAGAATGGTAAACCAAAAAGTGAAGTTTCTATTGGTGGTAGAATTATACCTATTAACGATTCTTGCAAAAATATGAATGTAAAAATCTTTAAGAAAGGTAGATTTTCTTTGACTGATTATGTTTATGTTTCAAAATATGGTGGTCGATTAAGAATAGACAATTTATCTAAAAATTTAAAACGTTATGCAAAAGATTTTTATGGTATAGATTATCCTACATTAACCAGCAGTTCACTTGAACGTGCTTGGGCATTATCTATTGTTGAAAGCAATAATTATTCAAAACAATCATTTACTACTATATGTGAATATATGGGTAAAAGAAGTATAAAAGAAACTATTGCATTTTTAGGTTGTGAACCAATTAAACCTAAAAATAATATAATTCGATATGATTATATTGATGATTTATTATTATCATTAGAACTTTAACAAAATTTTAACATTTTAAGATTTGGCGAATAGAAATATTCGTTTTATCTTTGTACAGAATTTTAAAACAATATAAAAATGGGTTATCACACAGAATTTAGAGGTCAGTTTGATTTTAACAAACCTTTGTCGGACAAAATGTATAGTTTTTTAAAACTATTCAACGAAACACGTAGAATGAAACGTAATGTTGATGCAAGTTTTGGAATTGAGGGCGAATTTTATGTTTTCGGTGGTGGCGATTACGGACAAGCACACGAAAGCAATATCGTAGATTTTAACAAAGAACCAAGCACACAACCAAGTCTTTGGCTACAATGGACACCAACCGAAGATAGATTATCTTTAGTATGGGACGAGGGCGAAAAGTTTTATTCTTATACAGAATGGCTTGTATATCTTATCTATAAGGTACTTGCACCGAATGGCTATGTGTTAAATGGTAGCGTTTTATGGGAAGGCGAAGATTTTGGCGACAATGGAACAATCTTTGTTGAGGACAATAAAGTTTTCGTACAAGAAAAACAAGATGACAAAAAAGAAGTTACACCACAAACTGCTGGAAACTATGTTGTTGTTAATGGTAGTTTAGAATGGGTAAGTGATTTTATGCGAAGTGATGTTGTATTGTTGCTTGATGAAGTTACAGATTTAGCGTTAAATGAAAGCGTTAAACTTTTAACATAACTTTAACTAAATAGATATTGGCGAATAGAAATATTCGCCTTATCTTTGTACTCGAATTACAAAACAAATTATATGAAAGAGTTAAGAGTAAAATTTCTAAAAATTATATTGGCTAAAGTTGAACAAGACCTACAAAAAGAAACGTATATGGGTATTTGTATTAATATTGATTGGCTACAATGGAAATACGAAAGAAAAGACGTATCAACATTTAAAAAGTGGTTTCTATCACAAAAACCACAATCAAATTTACACTCAAAATTTACCAAAGATAAACATTGGTTAGGACAAGATTTTTGGTGGGTTAGAACGCAAGAGGGTTGCAAACAAAGAATTTTATTCCTTAAACATTTAATTGAAAAACAATCTTAAAATAAAACAATATAAAATGAAAGTACAACAATTTAAAAATGAAGTATTGGTTAATACCTTTAACTCAATTACACACGCATCTAAAATGACAAATATCAAAAGAGATATAATATTAAAATGTTGTAAGGGAAAACAAAAAACAACTAACGGATATGTTTTTAAAATTTTAACATAATTTTAACATATTAAGATTTGGTAAATTAAATTATTCGCTTTATATTTGTACTCTAATCTAAATAAAACAATATGGCATTTAAAACAGGTTACGACATTAATAGTCCCGATGGTTTCGGTATGTTTATGGATAGAATTTATTCAAGTCCCGAAAAAGCAGAAGATGCTTTTCAAGTATGGATAAAACGATATGAACATCAAGGTTATTATTCAAACGCAAAACGTGAGCAAATTCCGTTAGACCAATTACGAAATCATTGTAAGTTGGTTAAGTTTGAGTTTGACCTAAATGAGTTCATAGAAAACGATGGGGAATTTATTTAACATAATTTTAACACTTATAGATTTGGCGAATAGAAATATTCGCCTTATATTTGCATAGAATTTAAAACACATTCATTATGACAAACAATTTATTTAACGGCTTACAAGTCGTATCGGGAGAAGTAAAAGGAGAATTGCTAAACGATGCAGTTGACATTAGCGTTTCTTTAAGAGGAGAAGTAGCAGTAACCAAAGGTAACTTTGAACAATCATTTACTTATTGGTGCAACAATTGTGAACAAACACGTTTTGGTTTTGTTGATTGTGACGATTGGGATTTTGAAGAAAACGCTACCAAGTTAGGTGGACTACCAATTGATAGTTTGTACCAACTAAAACAAACACTACAAACAAGTGGTTTAACTACACTTGCAAATAGTTTAGGTTTTGAAGAAACTGAAAAAAGACAAGCAATATTTTCAGCAGTTGAAAGTAGCAAAGGTTTCAAAAAACAATTTGGCAAAAATGCAAAGTTTTGGAGAGCATTAACTGATGCAGAACAAAAACTTGTTAGGTTAAATTATACCATTGACAATTACGATACTTGTCACGAACACGACAAAAGACAATTTGGTATTAAGTCGTATGATGATGAGGGCGAAGAAATTAGAAACTACATTGCTACACTTGAAGAACTAAAAGCGTTAAAACAAACTTTAACAGAACTTTAACAAAGCAAAATAAGGCGAATAGAAATATTCGCCTTATTTTTGTATTGAATTTAAAACTAATATAAGTTATGGAATTAGAAAAACTAAAAAAAGAGAATGAGAAGTTAAAGGAAGAAATTAAAGAACTTCAGGACAAACAATTACCTATTGATTTATTTGTTGATATGACTATAACAATAGACAAATTAAAAGATAAATTTAATTGCAATGACGGGCAATTAGATGATTTTGATTTAGATTGGAGTTATTATCATAAATTAGCAAGACGAAGTAAATTTCATTGTGAAAAAATAGGTATTGTTTTTAATGAATAAAACTTTAACAGAACTTTAATACTTATAGATTTGGCAAATAGAAATATTCGCCTTATCTTTGTATGGAATTTAAAACTAATCATTATGTATAAATTATCAAAATTTGAATTATCGTTATTAAGTCTATTAATTATTATTGGGTTTGCAGTTGTTGGTTTAACAATACAAACTAATTTTATTTGGATTGGCTACTTATTAATAGCAATAGGTTCATTTGCTTTTGGTACATTATTACACAAAGAAAAACACTAATCATTATGGCACAAACACCACAAGAACGCAAAGAAGAATTTATTCAAGCGTTGCAGAAACAAATTGAAGATAGATTGCAAGACAATTTAACCACACGTTTTGAAACTTGTTCCAAAGCACCCGTTTATGGTTGGAGTGTTGAGGAATATATGTATATGCCTATTGTTGCTCAAAGATTGAGAGAAAAAGGTTATAGCGTTTCATCACAAGTTAATTGGGAAGTTACCGATTGGAATATTGCAGTTTAACAAAATTTTAACATTTTCCCACTTGCGAGAGTGGGAATTGTTATTTATCTTTGTACTCTAATATAAAACCAATTTAGTCATGGACGCAAAAGAATTAACAAACGTAATTACCAATCACTTAAATTCTTATAACGATAAAAGTGAAGAGTTTAACAATGCAATGAGCAGAGAACACCGAACACTACAACAAAACTTTACAAAACTATGCTTGAAATGGTTAGAATTTGTTGCAAGTGAGGACTATTCAACTGATGCTAGAAACGAACAATCTAAAGAGGTTTCACAAACTTTATTAAATGGTTTTAGAGAATTTAAAATTAGAGAGGGTTACTCTGGCAAGACATTAGAAATGATGAGCAAACCAAGTGGTTATTTAGGAACTATTTAACAAAACTTTAACATTTTCCCACTTGCGAGAGTGGGAATTGTTTATTACATTTGTATTGAATTTAAAAACTAATCATTATGAATTTCAGTGAACAACAACTTGCAGATTTTTGTCAAGCAAACATTAACAACAAAATACAACTTACTCTTAAAGGGCAAGGGAATTTAGGTCGTGTATCGCCAGTAGGTTTAAATATATGTGCCGTTAGTGTTAAAACAATGAATAGAGTAGAATACTTTTACTTTGGGTGCATTAGAGAACATATCTATATCGAATTGCTTTACAAATTTGATATGCGACACAAGAAAAAATTTTAACAAAACATTAACATAAACCCACTTGCGAGAGTGGGTTTTATTCACTACATTTGTAGTCTAAATAAAACAATATGAAACCAACAAAAGTAATACAGATTTTAGAGGGATTGGTTAATGAAAGATTTTCAATGGAAAGTCTTGCAGTACACCTACAACACGAATTTGATTTAGAAAAACATTTAGTTATTGAAGATGTTACGGACAACAAAGATGAATGTGATACAAGTGATTACAATTTAATGACTTGTTTAGATGCACACGGAATTTTCTGTGATATTGATATATACTTTTTGAAGTTGCGTAAACCTGACTATAATAATAACACAATTTACGTTACCGAAGTAGGGTACGAATTTCAATAATGACTGACCACATAAATAAAAAGTTACTTATTATGAATTTTATAATACTAACGTTGGTAGCATTTATTACGTTTCTTTTGTCTTTGATTTTTATATGCTGTACACAATTGTGTAATAGTTAAAGTTTTGTTAAAGTAATTGCATATTCAAATATTCGCCTTATCTTTGTAGGGAATTTAAAACGTATATAATGAAAGCACACGAAAAACTATCTCAACTTTGGTATGATGTAAAAGACGAGGGTAATTGCACGGAATATGTTGATGAAATGATTAGTCAATTAGAAACGTTAGGTACTGAAACAAACACTTTGACCAAAGAAATGATAAGAGTAAAACTTTTCTTATTATTAGATAAATTAGCAAAACAAATATAATTATGGATACTATTTTAAACTATTTTGCACCAGCAAATAATACGATTGTTACTGAAAGTGGGTTTAGGTATATGAACACCAATCCCGAATACAAACGTAGCGAAACGTTACACGCACAAAACGATATAGACTTATTTGAGCAATTCTATAAAAAGAATAATCAATTACGTTATTGCAACGGACATTATTACGAATTTGCTGACGAAAATGTAAAAGCACGTTACAAACAATGGTTGCAGTCCGATGACTACAAAGCAAAGAGTTTCAATTTGTATTATGGTGGTGGTATTGTAGATTAACTTTATATAAAACAATATGAAAGAAATTGACAAAAAAGAATTAAAATTTATTTTTAAAAGAGTTAAATGGATATCACTTATTCTATTAATTTTATTACTAATACTTTTAACA
>Ga0214919_10010230_pt1 | contig 11941 bp, 9 predicted proteins | sample LL1503_MetaG_FD_177994 | JGI IMG/M metagenome (GOLD analysis project Ga0214919, IMG submission 177994) | Freshwater microbial communities from Lake Lanier, Atlanta, Georgia, United States - LL-1503 | ecosystem: Environmental > Aquatic > Freshwater > Lake | place: USA: Georgia | collected 2015-03-15
CTTTAAGATTCCCGGAGCAGTAAGTCCTAAGGCATTGGGTATTGCTCCTGATGATCGCCCACTGGGCATTGGGCTAAAGAGTGTGGTTTTTGAGTAGGGATGAATGAAATATCATTCACTCGTAATAAGAAATTTTCAGGCGCCTCGAGCCCTAGTAAATTAGATGGACCATATGCAGGCTTCTACTAAATTTAATCCCATATATTTCAGTCTCTCAATACTGCTGGCTGGGTACTTATTACTGCCAGGCTTTCGCGCCATTTTTAAATACTCCCCATATCCTTTGCTTATCTGTTGCTTATATTTAATATTTGTATCAATCTTTCTTTTGCTATTGGTTAACCGTAAATTAGAAAAAATACAAAAGGTTGTTGGGAATCCTCTATCTATTTCGCTATTTCTTCTTGTAGTCGCAATTGCATGCTGGATAGCTTATCCCTTTGCAGATTCACTTAAACTCAGTATGCAAGGATCAGATCAGGATGATTGTATTATTTTGGGCGTCAACAGAATTCTTGATTTTTCTCATCCCTATGGCGAGAAGACCTATTTTGCTAACCCCTGTAGTCCCGGACCCGGTCTGTTGCTTCTATATGCGCCTTTTGTAATTTTGCATATCTACATATTGGGAGCTATATCCTCAATTGCGGCAGTTGTCCTGAGTCTTTATCAAAAATGGGGTGACTGGAATATAGCTGGGCTGTGGTTAATAGCATTGTTTTCAAGCCTCGTAATTCCAGAGCTTTTAACTGTTGGCTCTGATTTAGTTTTACTTGGTAATGGTATTGCTTTTTTAGCCATTGCTCTGCCAGATATGGTGCGGAATAAAAACTTAACTTCCGCCATCTATCTTTCAATTTTATGCGGACTCTTAGCTAGCTCTCGAATCAACTTCATAGTTATGGCGCCGTTAATCTCATTATTTGTGTTTGCTAGCTGGAGGCATGGAGGGGTAATATTCTTTTGCTTGTCAATGCTTGTGACTTTTATCCCATCTCTGTATATCTACCTCTTGGACCCAGCAATCTTTACGCCATTTCATTTGGCTGGGAAGTCTACTAATATTGCAGGGCTACAGATGCTTATGTTTGGAGCCATCTTAAGCATTGGAACTGCTATTTATTCCGCTCTTAGGGCAAGAGTAGACGCGACCTTTATTCCAATGGGTTTATTTATTTCCCTTGCGCCAATGCTGCTAAGCGTTGCCTTGGGAGATCTTTCTACCAGGCATTGGAATATCGCAGCATGGGATGGTGCAAATTATTTGGTACCTCTAATTCCACTAGCTGCCTTAATTCTAGTTACTTTAAACGCAAAGAGGTGAGGTATTAAGCCTAATTGATTGGGCTAGAAATAGTGTCTGGTAAGTGGCGATCAAACATCTCATTCGCCCAAAGCAAGACAATTAAGTTATCTACCCCAATATTAGTGATATCGTGAACCCAGCCAGGAATAGATTCAACAATCTCAGGCTTGGATCCTGAAGTATGAATTTCAATCATTTCATTTGTAACTAAATGGCGAAATTTAAAAACTGCTTTCCCTTGTGCCACAAGAAATTTTTCAGTTTTTGAATGGTGATAATGACCGCCTCGCGTAACTCCAGGTAATGCTGTAAAAAAGGAAAATTGTCCGGAATCGGAAGTCTTAAGCATTTCCACAAAAACACCTCGAGAATCTGAGTGTGCCGGAAGTTCATAAGCAAATTGAGCGGGCAATAAGTAGCTTAGATAGGTAGAGTAAAGACAGCGGATAAGCCCGCTACCTACATTTTCAGTTATTAGCGTTGTCCGAGAATCCTTAAATAACTGAATTTGCGCTGCAAGGTCTTTCAAAGAGATCTCATATTCAGGGCCCACTGCAACATATTGAATTTCTAGTGATTGTAAACCCACTGCCTTAATCAGACTATCAACCACATCATCTATATAGACAAGAGTTATCACTCGTTCTGAATCATGTACCACAGCAGGTATGCCATGAGCAATATTATTACAAAAGGTAGCCACCACTGAGTTGTAATCTGGTCGACACCATTTTCCAAAAACACCAGGCAGCCTAAAGATCGCTATCGGGTTAGAAAAACTCTGAGAAAATTGCCTTAAAATTTCCTCGGAAGTTTTTTTGCTAACGCCATAAGGGTTATTCAGCTCCGACTGGGTTGATGAAGTAAAAATAATTGGAATTTTTCTACCTGTCAATTTAACTGCGTCACATAAGCTCTGTGTTAATTGAACATTATTGGTTTCAAAATCCTCTATAGACTTGGGGCGATTTTCACCAGCTAAGTGAAAAATAATATCCGCATCCTTAACCAAGGAAATAAGTCGCTGATTATCATCAGACCTAGTAAAGGTAGATATTTCAAAAGAACTATTCTCTTCTAATCTGATAATTAAATTTTTGGCAATGAATCCATTTGCACCAGTAATTAATGCTCGCATTATGTAAACCTAATAAAAAAGTAGTTCTTAAATAAACTCATAGCACCCAAAAAAAGAGGTTTCATTCAATCTGCAATTGGCACCGGTGAATTAAAAATATGCTGATTTTTTGAATTCTTTAAAACTTGCTTAGCGCCATCCTTATCAGGATAAATAATATACCCATGAGTTAGCAAATGATGCCGATCCTCCAAGTAAAAAGGCGCCCTCCATAGCCAGTAGCTAAATAGCAAGAGAGCACCAAGGGTGCAAAAAAAAGAAAGTCTTTTTTTATTAGATGCACCATTTGCACAAGTAAGGGCCCTCAGATAAATACAACAGATCAAAAGCAACGAATAAACCGAATAGTGGCTAGCACCGCCCGCCTCCATTCCTAAATTCGATCTGTTTAAAGTCGCTAAAACCGCACAGATAAAAATGAAAACAATTGCCCAGGTCACAAAATCATTCTGACGAATATAATCACGCCAATTTCTAAAGAGTAGCGCAGCAAGAATGACTCCACCACCAATAAATGTAAGGGGGCCTAGGGAGCTAATATTAAAAGCGCCACCTAAATACCCCAAAAAGAAGGCGCCAAAACGAATTGGATGAGCAAAAGTATCTAGAAGCCTTCCTGTGCCAGGTGGGCTGTAGGGCAAAAAATGAAAGTAAACAAAAAGTATGGCTGAAAAAAATGCGATGCAGAGTAACAAAAGGGACCATTGCCGCCTAATAAGAAAGTACAGGCAAGATAAGGGGGCCAACGCAATACCTCCACCACCCGTAAACGCAGCCAAAACACTAAAAATGCCCGCAGGCAGAAGGCGTCCTTGGGTTAAAAAATATATGCAGAGTAAACAAAATAAAATTTGCCAGTACTGCTGTATAGATGTCATTGCCCAGGTCATCATCCCCCAATGAGAAAAAGATAGCAAAACTAGTGGAACGGGCAAAAATTCTGAAAAAGTGATGGCATGTTTTTTTGCATATCGCCAGAAAACAATTGCTACACAAAACCAGCCAATATTTCCTAAAAAAATTAGGATTGGAAAATCTATTGATCCAAATAACTTTAAAGTAGCTACACTAAAAAGATGCGTCAAAAAAATACGGTGTTCATTATGCTGCCCCAAAAGCATCACAAAAGATTCTTTTCCAGAGGTAAGATCGTAGTGATTTAAAAATCCTAAAATGGCATCAAAGTCGTCTAGATAAGGAAAATTAAATGCGTACTTGTAAACGACTACACAATAAATTACAAAAGCTAAAATTACAAAATTAACTAAATTAAAACGAGGGGGCTGGTAAGTTTTTAGTGACTTACTCATATGATGAATCAATATTTGAAAGAAGTTGCATACGATCTAAATAGAGCCCAATAATGCCAAACCATAGAAAATAATTGATCATTAAATATCGATCATAGCCAAAAGCAAAAAAAGTAATGACAAAATTGTATGAGGCTAAAAGTCCTAATACGAGAAGCGCTCCACGGGGAATGCGTTTAATCTTAAGATGCAAAATAGCCCCAAAAACCAAGCCCGCTAAAATACAATACGAAAAAACTTTTAACATAATAGGATTAAGACTAACCAGACTGCTTAGCAAGCGAAGGTTTGGTTGCTTCAGAGGCTTTATTTCTTGGCTTTGAAAATAATCTATTTCGCTTGGACTATAGAATAACTGATCGACATCGGTACTCACCTGTAAATGTAGTTTCGTATCGAGCATCCACCATAAATGCTGGGCATCAGGAAATACAAATACATCACGAAAAAATCTTTTCACAAACTTATATACATGAAATCCAGGCTCTAGAAAAAAGGACCTTGTTATCAATTGTCTTTGTATATTCTTAATATCACTCCGACTACAGCCCCACTTTTTTGCCTGCTCTTTTCCAATTGGCATATACAGGGCATCACTACTATGCTCAACTATCTCTTTTAGTGAAACAGAATCTAACAGTACAAAGGTATTATTATCACATAAAATTTGGGTAGCAGAATTTACTGGCAGAGGATTTGCTTGCTCACGATCAAGAACAAAAGCTGGATTCTGAACTGTGGTTTGATAAAGAGGAAATGGAGTGAGGAAAAAGACGATAGGAACAAGTGCCACTAAAAATCCCAGGTATATGAGCTTAAAAAGCTGTGAGTAATTTGGCTTTTGTACTATTAAAAAATATGCCAGCCAAAAAGGTATGCAGAATACAAATACCAGCTTAATAAACATCAAAATACAGGCAAACAATGCTCCCCATAAAAAATGTTTCTGCAGGAGAGATGCGCAAAATAGCAAAAGAAAGCTTAATAGCAGGCAATCTGGGAAAAGTAGTTTGGGCAAATAAGCGACGGCAGGAATAAATGCGGGGAAATAAATCAAGAGCCGTATTAATGGCTTGGAACTAATTGAGTGGGCAAAATAATAGAGGGCTATCAAAAAGATGAGGGACTGAACTACAAATGTCAGGTTTAGTTGCGCCAAATTTAGGGAGCTTATCTTGATGAAAATTGGATACCCAATAAAACGATTAAAATTGGATAATGTTTCCATACTAAATAAATCACGCGCTAAATGAAGATAGTCGTTAGGATCACCATTAAGATCAGTTGGGATGCTAAAAATAATAAGGCTTAGATATACAAATAGGGCAGTAAAGACCACTTGCTCACATATAGTGGCATATTTGGGTTTAATGATTTCCACCTTAATATTCATTAGCTTAAGAAACAAAAAATTTAAATCGCAATTAATAAGTTGAGATAGGTAGGGATATGCTAAATAAAGGTCTTAGTAGCAAAAACATCATTCTTACCTTGTGTTTGATTGTATATCTTGCCTTGGGATTAAGACTCTTCCCATCTTATGGAATTCACTGGGATGACCCCGTTCATAGAACTATCGGGGGCGTCACATATCGGTTTTTAGGAGATTTAACGGGGGGCCAAAGTTCTGACCCCCAGGTCTTGGGTATGCCCCGACTTTCAGAATTTGCAGCAAAGGATTACGGAGTTCTTTTTGAGACACCCGCATTTGCAATAGAGAGACTGCTAAACCTCAACGATTCCAGAGATCAATTCCTATTACGTCATCTCCTCACATTTTTTTGCTCACTAATTGGCATTATTGCTATTTATCTTCTTGCAAGTAGAAGATATCAAAATTGGCAATTAGGATTACTAGCTGCAATCTTTTTAGTCATATCGCCACGCTTTTTTGCTGATTCCTTTTATAACACCAAAGATTTGGTTTTTATGGCCATATTCACCATGTCTGTGAATACAATGCTACTTTTTGCCCAGCGACAAAATAAGAAAATGGCCTTCCTGCATGGGCTTTTGACTGCATTTGCTGTGGATGTTCGAATATTGGGAATATTAATATTTGCAGGCACCCTTTTTTTATTAGCTTTTAAAACGATAAAAAAGGAGGTGGAGGCCAGAAAATTCCTTCTTCCTTTGGCGATCTATATAAGCACTACGATATTGTTTATCATCGCCTGCTTTCCCTATCTATGGGAAGACCCATTTAAATTCTTTCAAGTTTTTGGCACAATGGCACGCTTCCCATGGAACCATGAAGTTTTGTATTTCGGAGAGTTTATTCGCGCTACAAATTTACCCTGGCACTATATTCCTGCATGGATTGGAATCACTACCCCAGTCTTTTATTTATTTCTTTTTATGTTTGGAGCTTCAGTAACGCTAGCGATCGTCTTTAAAAATCGCTTTAAGCTATGGTCGAATGATGCAGAAATGCAAGATGTAGTTTTTTTGGCTATCTTTGTCCTGCCTATTGCAATAGTAATTATTCTTCACTCTGTTTTGTACGATGGCTGGCGTCACCTGTATTTCATTTACCCAGCATTCTTATTAGTTTGTCTTAGAGGGTTTGTATTTTTAAGAAATCATTTTTTTACAAAAAAGACTGCTAAAGCTTTTTTTTATTTCTCAACATGCTGCATTCTTTGTTATTACGTCTATTGGATTCGCGCTAATCACCCCCATCAATCAACCTTCTTTAATATTTTTGCTGGTAGTGATAAACAATATCGCTTCGATATTGACTACTGGGGAGTAGGGAATCGGCGTGCACTTGAAAAACTTCTGGAAAAGGATCCTCGGCCACAAATAAAGATTTTTCCGGTTAGTTACACTCAGCTTGACTACAGCTTCATGGTTCTATCTGAAGATGTGCGATACCGTATTTCATTGGCCAATTCAGAAGCGGATGCCGATTACATCCTAACCAATTACCGCAATGTCCCATTTTCTAAGGATCAGCAGTTATTAGCAAAATATCCCGTTTACCTACAAATAAAGGTGGATTCTGAGCCAATTATTACTATTTATAAGGTTAAATAACAGGATTGCTATTGCATGCCTTCCTGCCATGAACTTTATTAGAAATACTAACCCCTAAACTCGGTACCCCCAATTATTGTGAAACTATCCATCGTCATTCCTTGCTTCAACGAACTCGCAACAATCGATGACATTATCGACGCTGTAAATGCTGCACCTTATCCAGATAAAGAGATCATCATTGCGGATGACTGCTCAACCGATGGAACTAGGGACAAACTCGAGCAAAAAATTGAACCTTCAGGTCGTGTAAGTCGCGTGCTTTATCACTCGACAAATCAAAGCAAAGGCGCTGCACTTCGCACAGGTATAGCAGCAGCCACAGGGGACGTGGTCATTTTTCAAGATGCAGATATGGAATATGACCCTAACGGATATCCTCGTTTGGTGGAGCCTATTGCGAATAACCGAGCAGATGTAGTTTTTGGATCACGCTTTTTAGGGGGGATGCCCCTCGAGTTCTCTATTTCTGGCATCGGGTTGGCAACGGGTTTTTAACCCTGCTATCCAATATATTTACCAACCTAAATTTAACAGATATGGAAACCTGTTACAAAGTATTCCGCAGGGAAATAATCCAAGGCATTCGAATCGAAGAAAATCGCTTTGGATTTGAGCCAGAGATCACAGCAAAGGTTGCCAAACTGAATTGTCGAATTTATGAAGTCGGAATTTCTTATTACGGCAGAACTTATGATGAAGGAAAAAAATAGGCTGGCGCGATGGTGTACGCGCTATCTATTGCATTGTTAAGTATGGCATTGGAAGATAACTAATATTACTAAATTAAGCTTTATTATTTTTTGGAGTGAAATAAAGAAGCCTCCAAAAAGTCACGCGCAAATTGGCCATAACTGTTAAATGGCACCACCCCTATATGCGGTATCAGCACTGGGGGCATTGCAATCTGAAATAAACATAAAAATATAAGCCCAATAAAAGTTAATCTTGATTTTGCAAAAAGCGAATTCGCGTCAATTTTTGTCAAGAGCAAAAATGTTGGAAGCCAAACTAATCCAACAATGCGATTTGTATCCCATGCAACAGTCAGCGGCAGAAAGCAAATCACCAGCATTAGGAATATCATCAAAAATGCAGAGAGCTTTTGAACTCTGCCGATCGAGACTTGATAGATATATTGATAAGAAAATATGCCGTATAGAGCCCAAAGGGAACCTCCGCCTATGATGACTCCCCATATATTGAGGGAATATTCCATTAGGAATTTTCTTGCCCACCCAAAAATTTGAATATATTCCTCGGGCGTGAATCCTGAAGTCTTTTGCCCTCTAACGTGGTAGAGAAATTCTAAGGACATAAGAATACTAGGGCCGATATAGAGAGTAGCAGCCTTAAATCCACACCTAAATAATACCCATAAAAATAGAATTGCAATGTCAAAAATACTTTTTTCATGGATCAATACTGCACAAATAAGCAAAAAATTAATGGTGACAATTTTTCTAAAACTAGGCGCTTTTTGTTCCGCCTTATCTAAGAGTAATGCAGCTATTAGCACTAACAAATAGGGAATTGAATCGATAATGCCAACTTGGGCATAGGTCATGTAAGTGACCGTATTAAAGGCAAATATAAAACTCAAGGCTATAAATACAAATAATTGCCAAATGGTGCAGCGATTATGCGCAACAAGCGTTGTAGCAATCTTATCTAAGATTATTAGCAGCCAAATATATAGCGCTGCAATTTTCAGAGCCGTAAATCCCCATGGTCCAATATGGAAGATGCTTGTAAAAGTTCCAAGCAAAGCTCTTGGACGAACCCCTTGCAGCAGGCTTGCGGTTCTATACACATCAAAATCATCTACCCAAACAGGAACCCATAAACTGACTAAATAAAGAGCCAGCAATGCAGTGGTTCCAGCAAGTAATAGTAGATTAGGTGTGCGTTGCATATAGAAGCTAGTACTAAGGCAAAAAATATATCCTAGATACTATAACGATAAATAACATAGCTCCAACAAAAGAAAGCACCTAAAATCAGGACTAGTATAAAAATAAGTGCATTTATGAACTACAACCCCTATACAAACCGCCTTCTTCAGAAAAAAATAATCTCTAAAAATATAGCGCTTATTGGCTTCTTTGTTGCGCTACTTTTACTAGGTATTTGGGTTTATAAGGATTACGGCCTTTCAACTGATGAGCCATTCCAACGCTCCATCGGCCTTACCTCTCTTGCCTACCTTGCCAATCTCTTTAATATTCGTTTTTTATTGGGCAATGCTCAGCCTTTGGCTGACCCAGCGAGCGTCTTTTTGACTCAGCGCGATCGGGACTATGGTGTTGCTTTTGAGCTCCCGGCAGAGTTCTTGATCAAAGTACTAAACCTTCATGATGCCAATGCCTATTTTTTTCGCCATTTGCTCACTTTCTTGATTTTTTACGCTGCTGTTTACTTTTTCTATAAGTTAGTCAAGTTGCGCTATCAAGATTGGCGTATTGGACTACTAGGTGCAGCCTTTTTGGTTCTCAGTCCCCGTATTTTTAGTGATGGGTTTTTTAATGACAAAGATCTGGTCTTTATGTCTGTCTTTGCTATTGGTATCTATACCTTAGTACGCTTTGTTTTAAAACCAGGTCTGCTTACTGGTCTATGGCATGCCCTAGCCTGCGCCCTTGCCATTGATTTGCGCCTCATGGCGGTGATTTTACCTGCGGTGACTGTGGTGACCTTACTGGCACTAGCAGCTCGCAAAGAGCTCTCTTTTAGCAAACTGATTGGCTACCTGGGCGTTTATCTTGCCATGATGGCACTACTAGTAGTTGCCTTTTGGCCCTGGCTTTGGTTAGACCCCTTAGGGAACTTTGTACTTGCTTTTAAGAACATGGCTAAGTTTAGGCATGCCCCAGACATGGTGTTTATGGGCGATATTGTCAATGCTAGTCGGCTTCCTTGGTACTACATTCCTGTTTGGATCGGAGTGACTACCCCCATCTTGTATTTAATCCTCTTTATGGTGGGTGCCAGTACCACTGTAAACACATTGATCCGCAATATTTGGGGTAAAGCTAAAACCTTATGGACCAATGATGCTCAGTTGCAAGATCTCCTCTTTTTGGGACTGTTCTTAGCCCCACTTCTAGCCGTCATCATGCTGCACTCCGTTTTATATAATGGCTGGCGCCAGATGTACTTCATTTATCCAGCTTTTTTACTCGTCTCGATCAGAGGCCTCATCAGCCTTTGGACTTTGACCAATACCAAGCAAATGGCAAGGCGCATTCTCATTGTGTTGGTGATTGGATCCATGGGTTTTACCAGTTACTGGATGGTGCGCTGGCATCCCTATCAGTATCTGTACTTTAATGTGTTGGCTGGGCCATTTGCCAAACGCTTTGATGTTGATTACTGGGCGGTAGCATATCGCCCAGTATTAGCCAAGATCGTGGGGCAAGACCCTAAAGCGAGTTATTCGATATACCCAGACTGGTGGTATTGGCAAGTTAGTTATTTCGTGAGTGCAAGCGCCCTACCAACTAAAGATCAAATCCGCATCATTAATGATCGCGGTGAAGCGTGCTCTGATTACATCATCACGGTCCCAATTGATAATCGTAAGCAATACTCCCAAAAGCAGGAGTTTGAGCACTTTGATGATTTGATCATAGATGGTCAGGTGGTCTACACCACCTTTAAGCGCAAGGTTGCGCTGTATGACTACTACCGCCCTGTTACTGGTAAACCGATTGATTTTGCTAGCGGCCATACGAGGTGCTTTTTAAAAAGCGGCTGGTCTGATGCCAATGAAGATTGGGGCATTTGGTCAGTAGGTAAAGAAGCTAAGCTGAGCCTCTTTATGCCCAAGGATCATCCCAAATACCTAGTGATGGATGTCAGGGGCTTTGTAAGCCCTAAACAAGCGACTCAAACCGTAGAAATTAGCTTAGATGGGCGAGGGCCTCAAAAAGTGACCTTAAACCGCTTTGAGGGTAATCCCGTAAAGATACCCATCCCTGCTTCTGCCCATGGCAAAGAATGGCTTGATATCACCTTTAAGATTCCCGGAGCAGTAAGTCCTAAGGCATTGGGTATTGCTCCTGATGATCGCCCACTGGGCATTGGGCTAAAGAGTGTGGTTTTTGAGTAGGGGCTGGGGCATTTTCCCCATATAAAATGAGATTCTAGATTTAGCACCCCCATTTTAGGATCAGAGATTCAATGCAAAGGACCAATAGCGCTGCCATAGCAAGCCTTAACTGGTCTTTTTTTGCACTGGCCATTTTTTGTATTGCCACCTATTTACCTCTCATTATTAATGGTGGAATCATTGTTGATGACTGGGGAGACATTGCTCACAATCTTGATTGTGATGGCTTTATTCATTGCTATCAAAGCTGGTTTCCTCTATTTTCTAACAGACCTTTGGCCCCCCTGCCAATTACTGTCAGCACATTTATATTCGGGACCTTTTTTCCCGGCTATTTGATCTTAAATACAGTAACTTATCTACTGGCTATTTTCCTAACTCAAAGAGTAATTTCTCAGCTTGTCGGAAATGGTCCCTCAATTGTCTTTGCGGTCTTTGCAGCCATTCCATTTATTGCAATGCCGGTCATTGCATCTCCTATTAACCAGCTCACAGCAACGGTTTCATTTCTCCTATGGGCTTTATCCCTGAATGAGTTGAATAATTTTGTAAGATCCTCGCACAAGAAATCATATGTCTTAACTTATATTTATTTGTTGCTGGCATTTTTAACTTATGAAGTAATTTTGCCTTTATTAGTTTTTACAGCACTTCTACCATTCATCATCAATGTGGATACACTTCGAAAAAATTGGTTTAACTATTTCATTCGATTTGTTTTACCTATTGGTGCTGTTTTAGCGATTATTGTTTTATGGCAAAAGGGTATTGCGCCACAATTTATGGAGGTGGACTCTCGCTTAAAGCTTAATCCCCAACAAATGCTTGCAAAGCTTCATACATGGGGACATGTATTTTTCGCTCAAATCCCCAGTTTATTTATAAAGTCTCTTACTTATGTACAACCAAGTCATTTCTTATTAAGTGCGCTCTTCATACTCGCTCTTTTTCTTGGATTTTTTAAAAATCAAACTAGCAAAAAAACAAGTGAAGTTTTCAGATTTTTAATAGTAAGCGCACTTTGCTTTTTGGCATCC
>Ga0214919_10010231_pt1 | contig 11940 bp, 13 predicted proteins | sample LL1503_MetaG_FD_177994 | JGI IMG/M metagenome (GOLD analysis project Ga0214919, IMG submission 177994) | Freshwater microbial communities from Lake Lanier, Atlanta, Georgia, United States - LL-1503 | ecosystem: Environmental > Aquatic > Freshwater > Lake | place: USA: Georgia | collected...
GGTCGGCCTAGTGTTGATCGCGGGCCCGAGTGGTGAAATAGGTAGACACATCGGACTTAAAATCCGCCGCTTCCGTAATTGGGGCGTACCGGTTCGATTCCGGTCTCGGGCACCACCTGCTAATTTTTGGCAAAAAATAGCAATAAATTGCTTAAAAAGTATAGAAAAGCGCAATAAGTCTTTTTTCGCTCTGCCTAAAAAATAAGCAGAAAACGTTGCACAGTCGTTGCACGAAATCGCTTTTGAAACTACACTTTATTGAACTTTTTTGCGTAGTTTTTAAGCGAGGATGCACTGCAAAATGCCCCAAAAAGCAGACAGCACGGTACACATACTAGAGGGGAAAGCAACACTTTTTAGACGTGTGGAAAGTGATGTTTGGCACGTGCGATACAAGGCGCACGGCAAGTGGGAGCGTGCGACTACAAAATGTGCTGACTTAAAGCAAGCAAAGCAGGCTGGCACTGACATTGTGATGAACGCAATGTTTAGAGAAAAAAACAATCTGCCCATCGTCAGCAAGCGTTTTACAGCAGTTGCAAGACTTGCGATAGCAAGAATGGACGCACTACAGACAGCCAAGCAGGGCAAGGCGACATTTAAGACTTACACACAAGCGCTACAAAAGTACTTTATCCCTTTAATTGGCAATCACAACATTGACAAGATAGACAACGCCGTACTGACAAAGTTTGATAGAGAGCGACTGGAGTTGATGGGCAAAGCGCCCAGTGCCAGCGTACTCAATAACCACAACAGCGCACTTAACCGAGTGTTTGACGAAGCGTTGGAACGCGGCTACATGACAAAGTTCCAAGTTCCCATGCTGCGCAATGACGGCATTAAAACTGAGCGACGACCGGATTTTACGAAAGAAGATTACGTAGCGATATACAGGGGAATGCGTAGGTGGGTGAGGGAAGCGCGGAAAGGGAACGAGACTGTATTACGTGCGGTGCTGCGTGAATACGTATTGGTGCTAGCAAACACTGGCATACGTGCAGGCACTGAGGCAATGAATTTGAAGTGGCAGCAAGTGTTTTACTTCGAACAAGACAAGAGTCCGTATCTTGCTCTGAATGTGAATGGCAAGACGGGACACAGGGAAGTTATTGCACGACAGAACACATTCAAGTACTTGGATAGGCTGCGCAAGTTAAACCCGAATTGGCAGGATGGAACGTTTGAAGAGTTTTTAGACGCCAAGCATGATGCTTACGTGTTTAGAGTAAACGGGAAGGATATGACGACCACGTTTGGACGTATGTTTAAGCGGTTTTTGAAGAAGCAGGGATTGCAACTGGATCCGCGTACTGGCAAAGAGCGCACGCTGTATAGCCTTCGCCATTACTACGCAACGATGGCTTTGACATACGACAGGATGACTATTTACACGCTTAGCAAGGTACTAGGTACCAGCGTAAAAATGATTGAAGAACACTATGGGCATGTGCAACTGCGCAGAAAAGCACACGCTATATCGGGTGGTAAGCGACTTTAGGGTTAGCAAACATTGAGCTAAATGCGCGGCAGCTAGAACGTCTCACACTGAACTAGCTGACTGAAGGCAAACCGTGCCGTTCTACGAAGTAATCTGAGCAGCGCTGTTGGCGATTTTAAGCTCCGCTGTAGCGTAGCTAAGGTGATTTAGGTGCTGCTGACGACGGGTTTGATAGTGCTGGTGACTGTGCTGATTTGTTGCTGCGCTTTGGCCAGCTTTTGACGGTCACGTTCAGCTTGTAAGTTTTTAGTGATGGTGTCTTTTTGCTTTTTAAGAGCGTCGATACGGGCTTGCTGCGGAGTTGGTGGCGCAGCGGTATCCAAATCCTCATTTGTCACGCTGGCAGGCGAATTCACTATGCTGCCGATGCCAAACTGGTATTCCAAAATCAAGCGTGCGTGCAAGGCGCTGTCAGCAAACACTGCTGTCCTAACTGACTTTCCCCTTACACGCACCGTAGCTTGATATCTGTTCATGCAAGTATTTATGCATGACCTATGCTGCTACTTGGCAAATCGCTCCCGCACAGCAGCGCTGGCAGCTTCGATTTGGGCATCTAGCTCGCCAGCTTCCACTGCCGTTTTGACCAGCTGTAGCACGTTGGCCAAGTCGGCAACACTGCCCACGTCGATGCTGTTTTTACCCTTTGCCAGCTCCAACACCCGAGTGCCGTAGCGAACTTGTAGGCACACGCGGCCAGAGTCTGCTGTAAACCACCATTGGCGCACACGCTTGGCTTGCTCGACGCTGTGCCGTTGGCCTGTTGTTGCGTCCCGCACAGTACGCATGCGTATGGGCGCAAAAGTCCGACCTTCGGCATTAGCACGTGCCAACTCAATCTGCTCCCAAAGCTGGCGCCCTAATTTGTTACGACGCAAGATTATGGGCGCTGCTGCTTGTGGGCGTTTTGCGGCAACCAATTTCAAACCAGTAAATGCTGTCATTTGCTACTCCTATGTTGTTAACTAGCTGAGTAACTTTATGACTGACTGTCGTTTTTTACGACCGGAAAGTGACTGAAATGGCTTTGGTTTTATTTGATTACCTTTGGTCTTGCATAAATAAATGCATGGACTTAGCTGAAATCCGACAAAGAACTGCCTTTGAAACCAGTGCACCAGTAACGCAAAAGATGGCAGCACGACTTTGGCTGGTAGAAATGAGCAAAGACTACCCGTTAGCACTTACGCTGACGCTAAAACAAACGATTACCGACAGCTGCTTAATAGGCGCTCGAAAGCGAACTTTGAAAGTTGTTGACTGCGAAAAGATCGCACATCGCTTTCAACAAAAACTAAACAGGGCTGTGTTTGGGCAGCGTGCAGCGGACAAGTACGGAAAATCGCTCAAGTACATCCCAGTGTGCGAGGGTGAGCGCAGCAGCAAAAGGCTGCATTTGCACTATGCAATTGGCGGTCTGCCTAGCTATGTGTCGCTATGGGATTTTGAGCAGATGGTCATCAGCGCAAAAATCTACGTGGAACATGTAGACGCTGAACACAAGGTAGACATTGCGGACAGCGGATGGATGGAATACATTACAAAAGAACTAGGGCGCAGAGACACTGACAACGTGTTTTGGCGTTTGGCTTCGTAGCATTACTGCCCACGTTTGGCTCTTGCTAATTTTGTGTTTAAAGCTTTTGAGCTTTAATTGCTATACCGCGTCCGTGTCAAACTAAATTTGACTATCAGTGAGAATTAAGTAAACAACGGAGAGATAAATTTATGGCTACAACAAATAAGAATGCAAGGGGAAGTTCAGCACAATTTTTCGTAGCGGGTGAGCTTTGTAGACGTGACTTGGTTGCTGTAGTAACTATGGGTAACACTCCAAATACCGACATTCTGTGCAGCAATACAGAAGGCACAAAATTTGTTCATGTACAAGTTAAAACATATGTGCCTGGCAACAAGACAGTAACGGTCGGATTAAAAGCTGAAAGAAATTTTGGTCCTAACTTTATATGGGTTCTAGCTGGCATACCGAAACCAAATACGGACAAGGCATTTGAATATTTTATTATTCCATCTGCGCAAGTTGCAGAAAATGTCACTCTCGCACATCAAATGTGGTTAAACGATTTGGGGAGACACGGTAGAGTGCGACAAGATGGTAGTGTGCGAACAATTCATATTCCTCCCTACGCTTCATATTCGGGTTGGCGTATTGATGAGTATAAGAACAGGTGGGACATAATTGAGAAGCTTTTAAGCGATTAATGAAAGTCAGAAATGAAGCAATTAGATTTAATAAAAAAAGTTGGGCTAATTCTCATACTCTTTATCTTTCTAATAATTGAATTACTTTCACTAAAAATTACAAATTTAGCGGGAAAAGATTTTGCATTTGTGCTGCAAGTGGTTGCGTGTTTGTGTACAGGGTACCTCATTTATTTAAACACAAAGGAATTCAATTTAGTGTTGGTGAGTGAAAGCACTTATTGGACAAAAATTAGAATGCTTTTAGCTATATTTGTATGTGGCGGAGTACTGATTGAGATATATATTTTTGGAGTGCTGTCGATGACACCTCCGACTGCATTTCAAAGTCTTGGAGTAAGCGGTTTTATTTTGGGAATTATGTATGGAAAGAATTGGAGACACCGATTGCTTAATGGGTTTGTATTAATGCAAGGCTTCAGTGCAATTGAATGGGCAACTATTTCAATTAAAAACGTCTTAACTTACAGCGGCGCATCCTTGCAATAATCCTGTTTTGACGCCCTTCATTGATAAACAAAGTGACGCGAATTAATTTAAAAAAACCACAGTCGAAATTCTCAGCAAGTTTTGCGAGCACACACTGCTTTGCCCTCAAAACGCACTAGCCAGCGCTACAGAGCGATAAATACTACGCACGAATAGCAGGGTAGCTGGTACAGCTAAAACAGCACACAAAGCGCTATTTGTAGTCTGTTGCTTAACTGCTACAGAAAACAAAAGGAAATACATAAATGCTTTGGTTCACACGTATCTCATTGATTCTTAACAATATTCTAAAAAGCCAAAAACAGGTCGCCCAAACAAACCAAAGAGTACATACTAAAACAAGTGAAAACACAACTTTAGGAGCAAAAGCTATGTCACAAGCACGTGTACTGACGGAACGGGAACTACGCAAGGTTCTGAGCTACTGCAACACGCAACCCCACTCTACTCGCAATCGGGCCATGTTGCTATGCACCCATTTAGCTGGCATGCGGGTAGGGGAAGTGGCTGCGCTGCGCATTTGCGACGTGCTGGCTGCAGACGGCGCGATTTTGGAGGAAGTGGGGCTGTCAGCGGCCCAAACAAAGGGCAATAGCGCACGCACTGTGCTGCTACCTAAACGCTTGCGGGACGAGCTGGCTATCTACCTACAGCAGCGCTTTGGGTTAGCGGACTTGTTGGCTGTTGCTTACACGGATACAACGCGTGCGCTGTTCCCCACACAAAAGAACCCCAAACGCGGCTTTACAGCTAATACCTTGTGCCAGCTAATGCACAACATTTATCGGCGGTCGCAAATGACAGGCGCTAGCTCACACAGCGGAAGACGGGGATTTATCACTAAGCTTGCCGACAAAGGCGTAGGAGTGCGGGTGCTGATGGCCCTCGCAGGCCACAAAAATCTTAGTTGCACCCAAAAATATATCGAGTTAAACCCTTCAACGATGCGAGCAGCGGTTGAGATGATTTAGCCTTATATTTTACAAAAGACCTAACTGACTAATTTTTAATTCGTCTCCCGTTTTGATGTAGGGCAACTGGCTGACGCCAAACCCGTCACAAAATGCTGTACTTAGATCCTCAAATACAAAAATCGAAATGCATGTATTGCACTGAATGAAAAGTAGTCTAAATCGAAATATATTTCATTTTTCTGTTTTCTCAATTATTACTTGCATCACATTGCCCCCTTTGAGGTAATTGCAAGTCACGCCATTGCGGGTAGCTTCGCCACTCGTTCGCGCTCCATTCTCAAATTTCCAATCTGAATCGGTTAGTCTGCAAACTTTTGAAAGTGATTTTCGGATATTTGTCGGAGCAGTTTCTGATCCCAAAATAAGAGTGACTGCTTTAAAGCTATTATTATCTTCAAATTCGACGGTTGCATTTTTTATAGATAATCCATAATAATTACTTTCAGAATTTAACCCTCCAGCATCAGCAAATTTCTCCCACATTGCACGATTGCCGTTAAAAGGGTTAATCGCTTTTTCTAATAAATTACCTTTCGGTTCATTATTATTGGTGACGAGTTCCGATACTTGCCCGCCTTGTGCCGATATCTGTACCACCCCATTAGGAGTACTTTTTATTATTTTCCCAAATGCCGCTAAGCGTTTAGGATTTCCACGTAAAACGGTTCCATCAATTTCAACCCATCTTAGGGATAAATCAAGTATGCCAATTCGATCGCACTTTACACTAAGTAATGATCCACCGATGGTCGATCCAACCTTCGAATTTGGAAGTGCTTGACGGAATTCAGGGGATGGTGCTTTTACTAATATGTTTCCATTTTCATCTTTTGCGGTAGTGTCAAATCCTAATTCAGTAAAATTCACGCCTGTCTTATTTTCAATTTCATAATGAACTCGACAATATTCGCCGCCGCCTGTAGTCTCTTTATTGACAGCTGAAATAATAATTGATCCACTTTCATTAATTGGACTATCATTGCCTTCCTTGTTTAAAGTTATGTTACTTGCTTGTTCAATACTTTCATTTCTCAAGCTCTTATTAGGGCTAAGAACTACTGAAGCTATCATTACAACAATATAAAGTACTACTCCTATGATGACTAATTTTGTAGTAGTTGATTGCTCGGAAAACCAATAGCCATATTTATAGCCAGAATTGGAATAATCTTTATTTGTTGGTGGTATCACCAGGTCTAAAGTATCTTTTATCGCAATAGTTTTTTCAGAGGCTGTTTCGAGTTGAGTATTTTGTTTGGTTCCGCATCCTGCACAAAATTTAGCCGCAGCCTCAATATTTTTACCACATTCAATACAAAACATTTCAAACATCCCTTATCGGTCAATTTCGTTGGACAAGTGTAAATTCGCAAGTTTCCCGAACTAGTTTTGGATTTATGTCCCCATATGTTCCACCATACATTTGTCCAGTTGTAAAAATACGGTTATCCGTTATTTTTCCCATAGTCACAATAAACCATTTTAAATTTGGATCGGTATTACCATAGCCTTGCGAATTTATCGTAACGTTTCTTTCGTCTATTTTAATAGTAAATATTTCTGTTGCTTCTTTACTTGGTCGAGTGTAGGAGCCTTTGCCAGCAATAGTGGTAATTGGAAATTCTGCGTGAAATTCTTTGTTGTATTTTGGGTTGCCCGCAATCTGCGTCGAACAATACTGTTTTGCTATCCAATTAGTTGTTGAACTAGCGATGGTTGGTTGCTTATCCGATACGCGGTTATTACTGTTGGGTTCTTGTTTTTGTTGCTGCTTCTTTAGCGCATCCAATTCGGCTTGTTTGGTTTCGCGTTCCTCTCGCTCTCTTTTCAGTCTAGCCTTCAGCGCATTCACTTCAGAATTTTTTGCTTCAATTTCATCGCGTGTTCTTTTCGCTTGGTCTTTCTTTGCCGTTGCAATTTCTGCCTCTTTAGCTTCTCGCTCTTCTTGTTCTTTTTTTGCTTGCTCGGCTTCTGCTTGAGCTTTAACTTCTTCCGCCTGTTTCGCTTGCTCCATTGCTTCTTGCGCTTTGCGACTCTCCTCTAATTCGGCTAAGCGCTTGGCCTCAGCAGCTTGAAGGCTTGCCGCCAGCGCTTTGTTTTCATCTGCTATTAATTTCTGCGTATATCCCCAGTAACCAATGCCTCCTAAGCCGACAGCAAATCCAATTGTCAGCAGCATATACGCTAACCAGTGAGATTTTTTGGCCGTTTTTTCAGAGCTGATTTGGACTCTGGCTTGTGATTGGGGTGCGACTGGTGCTGGTGCAGGAACAGGAGCAGGAGCAGGAGCTGGAGCTGGAGCAGGAGCAGGAGCTGGAGCTGGAGCTGGAGCTGGAGCTGGAGCTGGAGCTGCCATTTGCTGGCTCACACCGCATCCGCGACAGAATTTGGCAGTATCTGGCAGTTCAAATTCGCATTTGTGGCATTTCATAATTTCATAATCAATTTATTAAAAATTCAACTAAGGTCTGTGAATAGATACTTCTTAAACGGGAAGTAATTATCCCCGCCTATCTTATCGAAATTCGTTTTCTACTACATCACGTTCAATAGGTTGTTCGATTACATCTTTCGCTGACTTTTTGCTTATAGCATCGTCGAGCAGCAACTTTTCCTTCTTTAGTTTAGCTTGCCAGCGTTCTTCGCCCAGTATGTAATCAATGAACGCGAACATGTCAATAAGCTTTTGAGGCACTGCTTTGTCAGCATCGCTTGGCAGCATAAAAGCTAATTCATTAGCTTCTAAAAAGCTGCGTACATAGACCCAAATATTGTGGTTTACAAGCATATGATTTGAGACAGAATCGTATGGTTTGCTTTGGAATTCCCCACCATTTATGTTTAAGTGACTTAGATATAGCCTATCGCCAATAGGACTTGGGTATGGGAAACGGAATTCTTTACCAGTGCCGCAGTACAAAGGATTCTGAGGCGACAAGTGCATAGTCATTGCCCAGCTAGCGATGTCATTTGTGAACTTTGGATAACGGACAACCTTGTGGTAGCGTCCACCAGCTTGGAACGGGCTAGCGCTGTCATAGCTGACACGGAAGTTCTCGTTCTTGCATTGCTTTCGAATCCCGCGTTGAATGGCGGTCAGCAGCACTGCCCAAGTTGGCTGGCTCACGCCTAAAACGTGCATCCAATCCTGTCCCTTATCAAACGCATTGTCATCGCGCATGGTTAAGACCATTTGCAGTACGCTCTGCAAACCACTCATTCCTTTAATGCCTGCGGCTTTATCCTCTCCAATCCCTCTCCATCCAACACTACCCGCAAGTGCCCATCCACCAAACCTATATTTTTTTACTGCATCCCACCAAAGTTTCCAATCGTTGTGGTCTGTACCTTGTACAACGTTCAACCATTTTGTATTTCCACGTGCATTACGTTTGATGTATTCCAAATTTCCAACACTTAAATCAATAAGCTCTTGCACTGTACATTTGTGGAAAGGCGTACCGCTATTGGACGGAAACTTTGCCCACAATGGCATATCTATGGTCATTGCGTAGTCGCTGCTGGCTTCTAACCATTGCACAATCCATTTGCGTGGGTCGCTATTTTTTCGCCATATATCGCATACTTCTGCGCCCGTTTTGGCACGCTTTAAATGGTCAGTGCCATGCATGGTTCCCTTACCAATTTGGTAGCCGCCACTGTCTCCTAATATGGTTGTACGAGTTTTATCTCTGTTGTACACAGCACATGACTTCGGACGTGCATCTGTGAACTGTCCCGCGCTATAAAGCGCATAGCCATAGTGCCACAGCTTACTTTTTGGATTTAGAAAATCCAAATCGGCCATTGTGATGCCACTGGGGAATTCTCTGTTTTTTGAAACTTTTTTGTTTTTTGCTGAGTCATCCACTGCATTTGCGTATCCGTACTGCATAGCTGGCAAGTAGACAGCAAATTTATCCCAACGTGGTGTTAAGTCAATTGCCATTTCAGCCACCATACTCAGCAAATGCTGCGCCTTTACGTTTGGCATTTGCAGTGCACGTAGGAACACTAATTGTGTAGGCAGCCAATTCAGTCTTGTACGTTAGTGTCAGTACGTCTTCGTTTACAGCCATCTTTACGTTACCCACTATGTCCGTAGCTGCCAAGTTTCCCAGCACTGGCAGTAAATCTTTAGTGAGGAAAATTGGCTTGATGGGTTTGCTGCCCTTGCCGACGTTATCTATGCCAAACACTTTGGACGATGTAGTTAGATTTTCCTTTTCACCATAGTGTTTGAACACTAGCTGAGTGCGCCCGAGCTCTAAACGTACAGTCTTGCGTGGGGCACGTGTAATGTGCCCGCCGAATTCATTTAGCCAACGACCCACAAAGGCTGCATACAAGTTCTCAATCCAAAACTTGTCTACGCTTGCTGTCCACAGTGCTGGTTCAGCGTAGGCAGCGTTAACGTCAGCTTGTGCGCGGCTTTGTTCACCAACCGTGTCCAACCCGTAAAAATAGACGGCACGACGACTTCTAAGCACTTTGTTTTCAACAATGAGTCTGTGACTAGCTGAAACCTCTGTGTCGCGCAGCACAGGGACCTTGTCTTTGTCATTGGCGGTGTAGAGACTTAATTCGTGTTTTTGGATTATTGCTTTCTCCAAATAGCGTCTGTCTTGCACACGTAGGAAAACATCCTTGCTACTGGCCAATATGCTGGCTTTGGGTTTGACCACAGTTACAACGCTACAGGCTGTTCTGTTCTCACTTAAAACGATGTCGCGTTGCTGCTTGCGAAAAAGTAAACGCTTGTACTGTTTGACGGTCTGCATGTTGCCATCTGCATCTTTTATTCGGACGCTGTCTTGCAGTGCGTCTCTGTGCCGCTCAAGTGATTCGGGAATACTTTGTGTGCTAATCACTTCAGTAAGCATTTGCAGCACTTTTGGCGCCGCTGTTTTGTCGCGCTTGTAGCTCGAAACGATTGCCTTGCTGATTTGTGCATCGTCACTTACTGTCGCAAGCACTGAAAAGCTACCATTGGGCTTTGCTCGAATAAGTGCTAGTGCGTAGCCCAAACGATTGACAGCTATGGGTTTAGTGCTTTGTATACTTGTTATAGCTTTGGCTTTGGCAAAGTGCAGTTCTCCCATCTCTAAATGCTTGCTATCAATTAGGGCTTGGTCGTACTGATTTCGACCACTTTTTGATTTTGACTTTTTAAATATTTCGTTATTCCCACCAGCGTCATATTTGTCTGCCCCAATTAGTTTACGCAGTCCACCACTGGTTTCAATGAACTGAGCAAGGCGTTCCTCAGCATTGTTTCGGTAAGCGTCTTTGTTTGACTCGTACTCTTTATGCAACTCACGCAGCGCGTTACTCCATTGCTGCAATGTTGCCCTACTTTCGTCTGCCCAATCAAGCTGCCACGTTAAGCGCAGAAGGCGAGTGAATTTTTCTTCGCCATCAACATTGTGTCCCGTAATGTTATGCAGTTCGTACTGCTCGTCAAGCAAGCCTTTGACTTTGCTAGCTTTGACCCACCACAAGTACACCCAAGCAAGTCCCTTGTACAAATATTCATTGCTGCGTCTATGAAATATTGTCTGTTGTGTCGTGTGTTCAAAGATTTTTTCAAGTTCTTTGATGAGTGCTTGCTTGGTGCTCATTTTTCACCTTTGTATTTTTTGTAAAAATGGTCAATACACTTTGTGGCAATACTGTCTGTCAAATCAAGTACTGTGTTAGCTAATTGGGTAACCTTTTTTTGTTCGTCTATTGTTGTTAATCCAGCTGTCGATGGGGTGTAAACACCGTGCGCAAAAGCGTTTCTCACTGTTGTAGCCACACACAAAACATCATCATTTTGATTTTCAAAAAATTCATTAACGTTTATTCTGAGTTCTTTGTCTTTGTACTTTAAAGTTTCGGTTAAAAACTTCGTTAATTTTTCGTTGCCACGTAGCTTGACCGCTAAATTTACGTCCATTATTTTGTCGTGTTGGCGCTTTGGAATTTGAAGAGATGGAATTGATTTTCTTGCTATCTTTACTTCGTCATAGGCACCGAATGCAAGAAGCAGTTTCATGCCTGCCGAATATCCATTTATTGTTCGGATTTCTAAGTCTGGTGCAACGATGCCTACAAAGGCCCTTGCTGTCCGATATCTATAATTGAAGTGACTTAGCGCATCACTTACGGCATCATCTTTGATATATCGCCTAATTGCTTTAAAGCGAAGATATGACGTTGGATAATTGTGTAAGTCTTTTATGTCTCTCATTCTGTCTCCTTGTGTTGTATTCGCATTTGGCGGCGCGGCACTGTTATGCGCGGTGCCCCGTCTCTCAAATTTAGCTATCTGCACTAAAAGCGGTGTCTTTGTGATGAATGGGTATGGTGTAGTTGATTTCTCTGACCGCGTCAATTGCCGTTTCGGCGGCTGTGGGTGAGCTGAAAACCGCGTCCAAATCCAGTTTTTGCTCTTTTTAGCGCCCAAGCTCGGTCAACAAGGTCAACAAGGGCAACAAGGTCAACAAGGTTTGTAAGGTCTACAGGGTATGTAGGAAAAATGGATTTTTGGGGCCTAAGGGCTTGCTAAAATCTGCGCCACTGTGTAAGATTTCCCCCAATGCTGATAGCGCGGGGTGTAGCGTTGCACAATCTGTAGCACAAAAATGTTTGGCCGCTGCAACCCCTGTAAACATAAGGGTTCGCAGCGGGTACGTTTTTCTTAAAATCCGCCGCTTCCGTAATTGGGGCGTACCGGTTCGATTCCGGTCTCGGGCACCACCTGCTAAT
>Ga0214919_10010232_pt1 | contig 11940 bp, 7 predicted proteins | sample LL1503_MetaG_FD_177994 | JGI IMG/M metagenome (GOLD analysis project Ga0214919, IMG submission 177994) | Freshwater microbial communities from Lake Lanier, Atlanta, Georgia, United States - LL-1503 | ecosystem: Environmental > Aquatic > Freshwater > Lake | place: USA: Georgia | collected 2015-03-15
AAATGGAGGTGGATTATTGGATGCAGCACATCATTTAGTAGATGAATTTCTTTCTGGTGATAAATTAATCGTTTATTCGGAGGGTAGGTCGCAACCTCGAAGTAATCTTAGAGCGGGTAAAAAGGGTTTATGGGAAGAGGGTGGATTGATTGTACTTACCGATGAATATTCTGCTTCTGCAAGTGAGATTTTTTCTGGGGCAATACAGGATTGGGACAGAGGTTTAGTAGTAGGAAGAAGGACATTTGGAAAGGGCTTAGTGCAACGACCAATTCCTTTATCGGATGGTAGTGAAATTAGGTTAACCATCGCTCGCTATTATACGCCAACCGGTCGATTTATTCAAAAGCCATATGAAGATAAAGAAAATTACAAAAAAGACTTGACGCAACGCTATTTAAATGGGGAATTTCAAAATGCAGATTCTATTAAATTCCCTGATTCCTTAAAGTTCATTACACTAAAAACCAAACGAACAGTTTATGGTGGTGGTGGAATAATGCCAGATGTTTTTGTAGGTATCGATACTTCAGAAATTACGGATTATTTTGGTGATATCGTTCGAGGAGGTCATATTAATAATTATGTTATTTCCTATATAAAAAACAACAGGGAGTCACTGAAGTCTACCTATCCTAATTTTGAAATTTTTAATAAAAATTTCCTTTGTGATGATGACTTCATGTCCGAATTCTTTTCATATGTTGAAAGGGAGGCACCGGAGTTGGTTTTCAATGAAAGCGAATATTTAATCAGTAAAAAAATCATTCAAATGAGAATACGCGCTAATCTTGCTCAAGATTTATGGAGTACCAGCGAATCCTATCAGATTTACAATGATTTCAATGAGGCCTTACAGAAAGCTGTTGTCATTTATAAAGACAAATCGTATTACAAGTTTAAATTAGATAAGTGAAAAGACGGGTTGTAATTACAGGAATTGGAGCACTTACTCCAATAGGTAACGATGTTCCAACTTTTTGGTCTTCAATAATCCAAGGAAAAAGTGGCGCTGCTCCAATTACCAAATTTGATACTTCAAAATTTAGGGTTCATTTTGCTTGTGAATTAAAAGGCTATAATTCGAGTGATTTTTTTGATTCAAAAGAAAATAGAAAATATGATCTCTTCTCCCAATATGCATTGGTAGCAGTAGATGAAGCGGTTAAAAATGCAGGAATTGATTTTGACCAATTGAATAAGGACAGAATTGGCGTTATTTGGGGGTCTGGAAATGGTGGAATTCAAACTTTTCAGGATGAAATGATGGAATTTTGCAGTGGTGACGGTACTCCGAGATTCCCTCCGTATTTCATACCTCGAATTTTGGTAGACATAGCCTCCGGAATTATTTCCATTAAATATGGTTTACGTGGGGTTAATTTTTGCCCTGTATCTGCTTGCGCCACATCTAATACGGCCATTATCGAGGCATTTAATTACATAACTTGGGGTAAAGCGGAAATGATTATAACGGGTGGATCTGAAGCGGCTATAACGCAAGCTTCTATTGGTGGATTTTCTTCTGCACGTGCTTTGTCACTTAGAAACGACGATCCCGAAACCGCATCCAGGCCCTTTGATCTTTCGCGTGATGGTTTTGTGATGGGGGAAGGTGCAGGCGCTCTCATTGTGGAAGAATATGAGCATGCTGTCAAAAGGGGTGCGACTATATTATGCGAAATTGTTGGTGGCGGTATGGCAGCGGATGCCTATCATCTTACTGGAACACACCCAGAAGGATTGGGTGCCATTTTAGGCATGAATGAAGCGATAAAAGAGGCGGGGATAGAACCAAAAGATATTGATTATATTAACATGCATGCTACGTCAACAGCTCAAGGCGATACCTCAGAATTATTAGCTGCAAAAACAGTTTTTGGTGAACGAAACAGTTTGTTTGTTTCGGCTACTAAGTCTATGACTGGGCATTTACTGGGTGCCGCTGGGGCAATCGAAGCAATTATTTGTGTTAAAGCGCTTCAAGAGGGCATTGTCCCACCAACCATAAATACAAAAGATATTGAACCAGCATTCAAAGATTTATTTCAATTCCCTTTGAATAAGGCAGTAAATCATCCTCTAAAGTATGCGATGAGCAATACTTTTGGTTTTGGCGGACACATCGCATCGGTCATCTTTAAAAAGTAGTAGAAGCATTATTGTCCGATTTTTATCGGTCATTTAGGCTTTCGCGAGATTTTTTTATCCATAGAGAGTATAACCCATTGATAAAAAAATCAATATTTTATTGCGAAATAATTTGCGGCATATAGAGCATCTCAACGTGAGGAATATCATCTTCTAGGTAATCTTTTCCAGTGGAAAAAAACAAATGCGCATTATAAAATTTCTCTAAGTGTTTTTGGGCTGATATTCTGATTGGTACTGGTCCAAATTCTGCAAGAATAAATTTCATGCATTCCTGCATGAGTAAATGTCCTTCACCATTTCCGCGGATACTTATGTCAGTTACCACTCTTCCAATTGAAACTTCCTTATAACTTATACCTGAGGGTAAAATACGAGCCGTGGCTATGACATTCCCCACGCCATTTCGGCAAATAACGTGATATGAAATCTTATCTTTTCCGTCTAATTCAAGGTAGCTACAATTTTGTTCTACAACAAAAGTTTTTATCCGTAACTCAATTAAATCATGGAATTCAACAAGGCTTAATTCATTAAAGTACTTTATTTGAAAATTCAAGTTGATTATTTTAAAATCAAAATTAGTAATTTTTAGTTTTTATCAACTAAAATAGATGTAATGCAATGTCTTTGTGACAAAATAATTTGCGGACTGGAATTCTTATTGGCTTATAAAAGTTTTAATCTAACATAGCAATGCTGAAAAAATCTATTAATTTTCTACTTCTATCTGCTATTTCGAATTAATTTTACATCTTATTAATTTTATATGGATTCTCCAATACTTATTGTCGTCTTTGTTGCTGTAATAGTTTTGATTCTTTCCTTTGATTTGGGTTTGTTATCCAAGGAGAAAAAACAAGAAATGGCCACAAAAAAGTCAATTCTTTGGACTTGTATTTGGGTTGGATTAGCCATGTTATTTAGCTTATTTGTCTGGTACGAAAGAGGTTTTGAGAAATTCGCTCAGTTTCAATCTGCCTACTGGATTGAGGAAGCGCTATCAGTAGATAATCTTTTTGTCTTTTTGTTGATATTTTCATTTTTTAAGATTGAAGGGTATCGTCAACAAAAAGTGTTGTTATGGGGGATTATAGGCGCTGTTGTCTTACGAGGAATATTTATCTTTTCGGGAATTGGTCTTATCAATTTAACCTATTTGCCAGAACTTCACATTGGCAAATTCCATTTCACATTAAGTCCATCATCTAATGAAGAGATTGATTATGCTACGAACACGTATCATAAAATAAATGTCTTAATGACTTTGTTTGGAATTTTCCTTATTTATGCTGGGTTCAAATCTGGCTTTTCTAAGGATGAAAATGAAAATGTCAATTACAATAATTCCCTTGGTGTAAGATTGTTTCGAAAGATAATTCCCATACGAACGAAATTTGATGGCGATCGTTTTTTTACACGTAAAATGTATAAAGGGAAGTCAAAATTGTTTGGTACAAAACTTTTATTAGTTCTAATCATTATAGAATCCTCCGATTTGCTTTTTGCAGTCGATTCAATCCCTGCTATTTTTGCAATAGCACCTAATGATCCATTTATTCTCTACACCTCTAATATTTTTGCTATTCTTGGTTTGAGATCCTTATTTTTTCTATTGTCTAATTCAATGGAAATGTTCTCTAAACTTAAATATGGCCTTGCGATTATTCTAAGTTTTATTGGATTAAAAATGTTAGTTGCACCCGTGTATCATATTGAAACACTTGTATCGCTTTTGATTGTTGTGTCCTTGTTGATGGGATCCATTGTTTTATCGATCCTGACGAGAAATAAACAATCAACGGATAAGTTAGAATAATACGCTTGCTCCTTCTTCGCTAGAAGAGACAATTGATCTAAAATTGCTAAAGAGTTCTCTTCCGTATCCTATCGTATCACTAGTATCTTTAATCGTAGCAATTCGATTTTCAATTTCCTCTAAATTTTCGCATGATAATTCTCCTTTATTGGTATCTATGTGAAGTAGGTCACCGGTTCTAATTTTTGCGATTAATCCTCCGTCCATTGCTTCGGGACAAAGGTGAATGGCTGCAGGTACTTTTCCTGATGCACCCGACATTCTTCCGTCTGTTACCAATGCAACTTGAAATCCTCGTTTTTGAAGTATGGTCAACGTGGGGGTTAGCTGGTGTAATTCAGGCATGCCATTTTGTTTAGGTCCTTGAAAAGGCAATACAGCAATAAAATCTTTGTCTAATTCACCTCGTTTGAATGCATCAATTAAATCTTGCTGCTCTAAAAATACAATCGCTGGTGCATTAATTATGCGATGGGCATCTTCCACCGCAGCTGTTTTGATTACGGAACGCCCGAGATTTCCTTGTAATATTTTAATACCGCCGTCCTTTGAAAATGGATCGGATGCGGAACGAATAATACTTTTGTTTAAACTCTCCTTAGGGCCCTCTACCCATATTAATCGATGAGCATCAATTTTGGGTTCCTGTGTATATTTTTTAAGTCCTTTGCCAATAATTGTTTGAACATTTTCATGCAATAAGCCATTTTCTAAGAGCGTACTAATGACATATGACATGCCACCAGCAGCATGGAAGTGGTTGACATCTGCCGCGCCATTAGGATACATCCGAGTAATTAATGGTATGACATCTGAAAGATCAGACATATCGTCCCAATTGATGATAATTCCGGCGGCTCGTGCAATCGCTATTAAATGTATGGTATGATTGGTTGAACCTCCAGTTGCCAGAAGTCCAATAATGCCATTTACAATTGATTCTTCTGTAATGATATTCATTAAGGATCTTTCTAATCCTAGTTGGGAGTTGTTAGCCGCTATTTTTACTGCTTCTTCGGTAAGGAGTGAACGCAATTCAGTATTAGGGTTCACAAAACTAGATCCAGGAAGTTGTAAGCCCATTATTTCCATCAGCATTTGGTTGGAATTAGCTGTTCCATAAAAAGTACAGGTGCCGGGTGAATGATAGGAATCGGATTCCCCTTTTAATAATTCCTCCCTGTCTATTTTTCCCTCTGCAAATGCTTGACGAATAAGTGATTTTTCGTCATTTGATATTCCACTAGGCATCGGGCCTCCAGGAACAAAAATAGTAGGTAGTTGACCAAATCGTAAGGATCCAATTAATAAACCAGGAACAATCTTATCACATATTCCTAAGCAAAGTACAGCATCAAATAAATTGTGAGATAAACCCACTGCGGTTGCCATTGCCACTACGTCTCGGCTAAAAAGAGATAGTTCCATTCCCGGCTGACCTTGGGTGACACCATCACACATAGCGGGAACAGCGCCTGCAACTTGAGCGACTGCTTTATGCATAATTGCGAAGTCACGTATTTGCTGTGGGAAGTGTTCAAAGGGCTTGTGCGCAGAAAGCATATCATTATACGCGGTGATGATTCCAATATTTGGCGTTGTCTCGCCCCGGAGTTCATTTTTTTCGTGTGAGCCGCATCCAGCGAAAGCATGCGCTAAATTTCCACAACTCATTCCCTGACGAGAAACCCCATCTTGATGGGACTTTGCCATGTCGGAGAGGTATTTTTCGCGCGAAAGTCTACTTCTTTCTATTATTCTTGCGGTGACCTTCGTAATGCTATTGTTCATTTTTTAGGCGTTTTCTGTGAAATACACTTCTGTTAACTGACTTTCGAAATGACTTATGGGCGTCTCTTCTTCTTTGGCAAGCTTAAATTTATCTAATTTTTTCAAGCCCGTAAAATATAAAAATACATGTGATGAACTAATTAGCATAGAACGATTACACGTAATTCTTTTTGTTGGGTGATTGGGTGAATTGGTGTAACAAATTCCTGCATTCTCATCTTGGATAGCTTGTTCACTCATCGGGTCATTTGGAAATATCGAGGCGGTATGACCATCCTCTCCCATGCCTAATAACACGATGTCAGCACCAATAAATGGAACGTAATTTATGGAAACTTCCTCCAAATTTTTAGCTAAATCAAATTGGTTGATCACCATACTTGAAAAATTCTCATTTTTTATTTTTTTGAAAACATTTCTAATTAATGCCTCGTTTGAAAATCCACTGCTTTGGTCTACAAATCGTTCATCAACAAGTCCGATGTGAATTTTATCCCAATCTAAATCAAAATCAGCGATAGATTTATATAATGGAAGCGGGGTACTTCCACCAGAAAGTAGGAGGTAGGCCTTGCCTTTTTCTTGTATGGCATTTTCAACGATAAACTTGATGTCTAAGCTGAGGGTTTTAATTAAATCTGAATTCGTATCAAATGTTTGCATTATTCTCTCCATGTTTTTGTAATCCATGTAGCTCCAGGGTCTAAAATGCTATCTCCAGGCCCCCAAGATCCTGCTTCGTAAAGTATGTTCTGCTGGTTGACTGCTTTCCAGTTGGTGGTTATTGTTTCAATCCATGTCCAGGCTGCTTCTAATTCATCTTGACGCATGAAAAGTGTTTGGTTTCCTCGGATAACATCTACAATTAAACGTTCATAGGCATCGGCAAATCGTTCCTTAAATGAATCGGTATAATCAAGCTTTAAGGCAACTGGTTTGTAACGGTAGCCCCCAGGACCTGGAACTTTTGTCATTTGAACCAGCTCTATGCGCTCTTCAGGTTGTAAGCGAATGATTAATTTGTTATTGTTTAATTTTTCCTTGGAAGGAAATATGTTGTGACTTACCTCTTTAAAGTTAATAACGATTTCTGAGTAACGCTTTTTTAATCGTTTTCCTGTTCTAAGATAAAAAGGCACCCCTTTCCATCTCCAATTGTCAACGTATGCTTTTATCGCTACAAATGTTTCTGTTTTGGAATTGTATTTATCGATGTCCTCTAAGTAGGAACTAACTTCTTCTCCCTGAATACTTCCACGAGAATATTGCCCTTTGACTGTGTTTGTTAAAACAGATTCTTTGGTTAGCGGTCGCAAGGCACGTAAAATTTTTAATTTCTCATTCCGAACTTCGTCTGCTTGAAGAATATAGGGCGGTTCCATCGCTACTAAACAAAGTAATTGAACCAAATGATTTTGAACCATATCCAGTAAAGCACCACTGTTGTCATAATAATCAGCACGTTTTTCGACTCCTAGTTTTTCTGAAACTGTAATTTGTATATTATCGATGTTTTGGTAATCCCATGCACGCTCGAAAAGGTTATTGGCAAAACGAAGAACCATTAAATTTTGAACGGTTTCTTTGCCTAAATAATGATCGATTCGATACACCTGATCTTCATGGAAAGCCTTCATTATTTCTTCATTGATTGCGTTTGATGATGCTAAACTATATCCTAAGGGTTTTTCTAAAACAACTTTACTGTTTTTATAAATCAAATTACATGCTTTTAAGGCTTGTGCTATTTCTCCAAAAGCGGAGGATGGAGTAGAAAAATAAAATATATTTTGATAGCTTTTGAATTGATCAAGGTGATTTTTCAAGTCTTGGTAGGCCTCTACTGTTGCTTGACTGCACGTAATTAAGCTTATGTTTTTTACAAATGTGTTAATTTCATCCTCTGTTGTATCTTCTTCAGCTGTTTCTAGAAGATGCTTGGTTAGGTCTTGATAAAATGTCGATTCAGTTTGCGATTTTCTGGTAATAGCCACAATATTGTAGCTTGTTAGAAATTGACCATCTAATTCTCGATGAAGCAATGCAGGATAGATTTTTCGAATGGCCAAGTCTCCTTCACCGCCAAAAACTATTATGTTGAAAGGTTCGAATTCTTCGGTGTGTTTTATTTTTTTTGACATATTATTTTGTCTTATTTTTTTTGTATTTGTCAAAAGTACAATAAGTGTATCTTAATTCAAAGGTAAGAATAATTATTAGCCAACTATTTATTGTTAATTTCGTCAAGTGTAAGTATATTGTTAATTTAACATTAATGAAGCAATTTTTATTTTTTTTTACGATTCTACTTTTTGCATTTAGTTCTTCCGCACAGACTTTTATTTTTGGACAATTAATAGGCTCACCGGTTTTAAATACAGTTGGTTGGAATTTAAATGGAAATGCCTATGTTGGCGATACACCGGGCGATGTAGATAATTTTAGCAATGAATTAATATTAACGAATGCTAGTGGCAGTCAAAGTGGAGGGGTTTTCTATGCGCAGCCATTAAATTTGGGTCTCTGTTCAAATTGGATAGTTGATTTTGATTACCGTATTTGGGGAGGTAATGCCGCTGATGGTCTAGCATTCTGCTTTTTACAAGTTCCTCCTGTCGGTTTTGTTGCCGGTGGTGGAATAGGGATCCCTGGCACTGCAAATGGCCTCAAGGTAGTTTTAGATACATGGGATAACGGCTGCGGGGCAAATCCTGAATTACAGATATACAATGGCGTGGGTTATGGAGAATGCAATGCGGGTATTGTTAAATTGACTAATACTGGCGGTATATTGAATTTTATTCGTGGCAACACCTATAAATCTGTTCGAATTATCTATAACAATGGATTAATAAGTTTATTAATTAATAATACACTTTATCTCACAGCTAATTTCCCCATTAATTTCTCGGGTTATATGGGGTTTACCGCTGGCACAGGCGGTGCAAATGATCAACATTCAATACGCAATGTGGTAATTTATACGGCACAAGCAAGCTCAAATGCAGGCGTAGATGTTCAAACTTGCCCCAATCAAAATGTGTCTATTGGTGTGGTGAATAATCCTGCTTTTTCTTATTCATGGTCTCCGGCTAATGGTTTAAGTAATGCAAGTATTTCCAATCCTATTGTTAATCTGCCTAATAATACGAATCAGCCAATAACTCAAATTTATACGGTATCTACGACACTGGCTAATAATCCTGGAGTGTGCCCAACAACAGATCAGGTGCTTGTTACGGTTAACCCTTCTTTTATTACGAATATTACTGACACTATTTGTGATGGAAGCACTTATTTTTTTAACGGAAATCCCATCAACAGTTCAGGGAATTATGTAGATTCTCTAAGCTCTGTTTCAGGTTGTGATTCGGTCATTACCTTGGATATTGTTATTTCTAATAACCCCATCGTAACTTCTCCCGACTTACAAATTTGTCTAGGAGATTCTGCCCTATTAATTCCTTCTGGTGCCAACACATATATATGGACACCAACAGTAAATCCAGTTGATAATTTAGGACAAATGTGGGTAAATCCTATCATAACTTCTACATACGTGGTACAAGGAAATAATTTAGATGGGTGTTTTGATTTGGATACGCTTACTGTAATTGTTAACCCCATACCACTTACGCAACTTGTAGCAGATGACAATACGATTTGTCCAAACACCGTGGTTCAATTAAATGCTTCAGGAGCCGCTACCTATCAATGGTCCGGTATTGATTTAACTGCTTTCACTGGCGCATCACAAAGCATAACTGCCGTGACAAGTGGTTTGTATTCAATTACTGGAACGAGTGTTTTTGGATGTGTTTCTTCTGATTCTCTGTTTGTAACTGTATACCAGGAACCAAGCTTAACAGCAACGCCAATCTTAAGTGAAATTTGTGCTGGCGAAATGGTGACTTTTCAAGTAGCGGGTGCAGATTTTTATCAATGGTCGAATGGTCAATCTTCCTCCATTTATACTTATCAACCTTTGACTTCAGAATCCATTACAATTATCGGAACAAATACCTTCGGTTGTGCCGACACCACTCAAGTGGGGGTGATTGTGCATCCAAACCCGCTCGCTTTACTCGATGCCTTGTCCCTTAATTTATTAAGCGATTCTCCCTTCGCTACCTTTTACAATAATTCCATCAATGCCTTTTCTTCTGCTTGGTATTTTGGAGATGGTACATCTTCAAATGATAATTCATCCGAAGTAACGCACGTTTATCCTTATGAAGACGGAAACTATACGATCATTCTCTCTGTTTCCTCAGATTTCGGGTGTTTGGATTCCACCGAAATTTCTATTCAGATTTCGGGTGATCCAATTTACTATGTCCCTAATACTTTTACACCAGATGGCGATGAGCATAACAATGTATTCCTGCCTATTTTCACCACGGGATTTGATCCAACAAGCTATCATTTAGTGCTTTATAATCGTTGGGGTGAATGTGTATTTGAGTCTTTTTCTACTGATCAAGGATGGGATGGATATTATGGTGGAATAAAGGTAGAACAAGGTTCTTATTCCTATTTGATTCAGTTTTTTGATAAAAAAGCGAGTAAAATTATGCAGCTGAATGGACATGTCAATGTGATTTACTAAAGAATTTTGATGATCAGAACATTACGAATAGTATTATTTATTGTTGTTAGTTTCAGTTGGTACTTTGTGCCAACTAACCTTCATGCCCAGAATATCTCTGGGGTTGTGAATGCGTATATCAATGTCACCAATGTGGGTATTAATTCTGTTACTGTTTCTAATGCTTCCAATTATGCTGTAGGTGATCAGGTTCTTTTGATTCAAATGAAAGGGGCAACAATTACAACGGGGAATGTGCCAACTTTTGGAACGGTCGGTGCGCTAAATAATGCAGGAAATTTCGAATTCGCGACTATTCTCACGAAGGTGGCTAACACCTTAACCTTTACTTCTAATTTATGTAAAACATACACTGTAAGTGGATTAGTCCAATTGGTGAAGGTGGCTGTTTATAATAATGTGACTATTTCTGGGACTGTTACCAGTCAAGTATGGAACGGAACAACAGGTGGAATCGTGGCCATTAAGGCAACAGGCAGTATTACGTTTAATGCAGACATTAATGTTTCTGGTGCTGGTTTTGTTGGCGGTGCCAATACAACGGGTTTTTTCTCTTGTAGTGATCCAAATTGGGCAAATTCTTCCAATTCCTCTGGCAAAAAAGGAGAAGGGATCGCTATTGCTCCTGTTGGTCAGGAAGGAAATAGAGCGCCGCTAGCCAACGGTGGTGGAGGTTCCAATACGGGGAATCCTGGTGCTGGAGGTGGTGGAAATGGTGGTGCTGGGGGAAGAGGTGGAAACGAATGGTATGGAAGCTGTCCATTAAATAGCTCTTTTGGAGTAGGAGGATACAGCTTAAACTATAGTAATTATAAAGCATTTTTAGGCGGAGCTGGTGGTGGTGGATATCGAGATAATGGCCTACCAGCAACAGCAGGTAGCAATGGAGGAGGAATGGTTTTTTTAATCGCACCACTTATCAATGGAAATAATAATTTAATAACTGCCAATGGAGCAAATGTGATCGGGAATACAGATTCTGAAGGAGCAGGTGGGGGCGGCGCTGGTGGTTGTGTTTATTTAATGTCAAATTCAGTTACTTCTCCTCTTACTATCAATGTAAAAGGGGGAAATGGTGGTAATATTTTTAGTACATTATGGGCATCCGCTTGTCACGGCCCGGGTGGTGGGGGCGGCGGTGGAACAATAGCTTTCATCTCACCTTCTGTACCTCTAAATGTTACGAATCAACTTGTTGGTGGAAATTCGGGAATGGTATTACACAATGGTCCCCCATGCACAGGAACAAGTCATGGAGCGATCGCGGGTACTGCTGGTCAACTTTTGTACAATTTTGTACTTTCTGTCCCAGGTCCCACGCCTAATCTTGGCGCAGACACGGCAATTTGTACTGGTCAAATGATTTCTTTAGCCCTAGATACGCTATTTGCTAGTTATTTATGGAGTAATGGCGCCACTACTTCTACCATTCAAGTAAATAGTCCAGGGATATATTTTGTCGATGTTCCAAGTGGTTGCGGATTTATAAGGGATTCGATAGTTGTTTCACTGAATACGATATCTTTAAACCTAGGTCCCGATTTAGCTATATGTCAAGGAGATTCGATTC
>Ga0214919_10010233_pt1 | contig 11939 bp, 11 predicted proteins | sample LL1503_MetaG_FD_177994 | JGI IMG/M metagenome (GOLD analysis project Ga0214919, IMG submission 177994) | Freshwater microbial communities from Lake Lanier, Atlanta, Georgia, United States - LL-1503 | ecosystem: Environmental > Aquatic > Freshwater > Lake | place: USA: Georgia | collected...
CTTGATTTTTTAGGCTAGATGGGGGACAATTACCATCTCATCATTAAAATGGATTTTTTTAAAATCACCATTTCTTCAGTGGGCTGTCACGCCCCATCAAGTGACATTTCTATTTCGGGTTAACACTAGAGCTAGCTAAATAAGACAAAAAACATTAATTTAAAATCACACTTAAACGTTGTAGTATCATTAGAAAAATAACGAAGTGCTGGATTTTAAGTTTAGACAGATCACTCCAATATACAACGAGCTAATAGAGATTAGCCCCTGAAACTAGATTGATTAACTTAACAAATAATTTATATACTCATCGTCTTTGAATCTTGGACTTTGGCACTTTTTAACTTTAGCTTCGTGTGATTGAAGTTGGAGAGGGATTAGGAGTTAAATAGTTAATAGATAGAACTAGCAAGCTAATAACCTGAACAAAAGACAACATTCACACCCCTATTAATAAAGCTCAAATATGTTATAATCCCAGCTAATTATACTAAGACAGCAAGCACCCCATGAGCAAATCCAAAGAACAAGATTTAAAATATTTCGTAAGTAAAGATAAAGAGCGCTTAACCTATGACTGCAAGGGATTACAACAGTGGCTGCTCTATACACCAAGCGGGCGAGAGATTTTACGTAAGGAACGATTATTCTTTACACAAAATGTTAATCAGATCTTTGGTGCATTTTCTCTGCAAATTGGATTAAGTGACATTAATTTTCTGCAAGGAAATAAAATCAATCAACATTTCACTATCAACGTGGACTTGTTTGCTGATTTACGCTTCTTACCTATAAAAAGTGATAGCATTGATTTAATTGTCTGTCCACACGTATTAGAATTTACCAATAACTACCATCATGTGCTGCAAGAACTTTATCGTGTATTATCACCCAATGGAAAATTAATTCTGACCTGCTTTAATAAGCATAGCTGGTTTGGACTATGCAAAAATCGAGTTCCACTTTTAAAAAAAGCGCGACTAATCTCTCTTAACGCACTTAGGAGTCAACTAGAAGCTCTTAATTTTGCTATTGAAGGCGGAAAATTCTTTGGTTATTGTCCACCATTTAGCAAATCACGCCGGCTAAAACGTTATAATTGGATGAATCTGGTTGGTGATCGCTGGTTTCCAACCTTGGCAAATAGCTTCGCGCTAATCCTGCGTAAAGAAATTGTTACGCCAACTTTAATAAAATATAAAGACTTAGAATCATTTTCGACTATCTCACCAAATTTTGGAACAGCCCGCGTATGCAACAAACAAAATTAATTATCTACACTGATGGCGCCTGCAAAGGGAATCCCGGAATTGGAGGTTGGGGAGCAATTCTCATGTATGGCGATAAATCTAAAGAAATTTATGGTTATGCCCCAGAAACAACTAATAACCGCATGGAATTAAGTGCCGTCATTGAAGCCTTAAAAGCTATCAAACGCAGCTGTCCGATTACTATCTTCACCGATTCACAATACGTTAAGCGCGGCATTACAGAATGGATTGATGGCTGGATTAAAAAAAACTGGAAAAATGTTAAGAATGTCGATTTATGGCAGGAATTGTATCCGCTAAGTAAACAATACGATATCGACTGGCAATGGGTGCGTGGACATAATGGCGATAAATACAACGAGCGCGCTGATGAACTTGCTAATTTAGCAATTACCCTAGCCCAACAAGATGGCTAAACAATACTACACGTCAATTGAATGGCGTGATAACGTCGCCTACTCAACACTTTTTGACGATATTTTCTTTTCGCAAGCCTCTGGAATTGAAGAAAAGCGTTATGTATTTCATCAACATAATAATTTAGCGGATAGATTTGCTAATCTAACCACAAACGAAACTTTCATAATTGGTGAAAGCGGTTTTGGTTCTGGTCTAAATTTTCTGACTACATTAAAGTTATGGCGAAGTACTCCCCGTGCAGAAGATAGCTCATTGCATTTTATTTCCTTTGAAAAATATCCACTAACCGCAGAGGATCTTCGGCAAATTGTTAGCTATTTTCCAGAACTCACTGATGAACTAGAAGAATTATCTGCACAATATTATCTTTTATTGCCCGGATACCATCGGCTTACCTTTACTGGTAACGTAAAATTAACGCTAATTATTGGTGACATCCAAGAGCAATTGCCACTATTAAACCATAAAATTGATGCGTGGTTTTTTGATGGATTTAGCCCGGCCAAAAACGCTGAGATGTGGAATCAACCCCTTCTAAATGAGATTGCTGCACATTGCCATGCAAATACAACTTTTGCAACGTATAGCGCAAACTCACAGCTAAGACGTAATTTAGAAGTAGCAGGCTTCTTAGTCCAAAAAGGAATAGGCTTTGCCAACAAGCGCAACTTACTCTTTGGTAAATTTAACCGACAAAACCTAAAAATAACAACTAAAAACACGCCAAAGCATTACTACGCTATTCCAATCGCACCTCCTCAGGATAAATCACAAACTATTGCAATAATCGGCGCTGGAATTAGTGGTGCATCCACGGCTAGAGCTTTAGCAGATAGAGGTTATCAAGTAGTAGTTTTTGAAAAAAATCCAGAGGTTGCCAGCGAAGCTAGCGGTAATTATCAAGGTATGCTTTACGGTAGTTGGAGTGCCTTTGGTGGTGCGATGATGGAACTAAGCTGCTCAGCTTATCGTTTCAGTCATTACTTAATAAAAGCTACAATCAGCGACCCCAATGATTTTGCAGCTTGTGGTCTAATTCAACTAGGACACAATGAGCAGCAAATAAAACGCAATCAACAGCTACTTCAGGCTAATTTACCCGCAGAGTTTATAACATTCGTTAATAACACTCAAATTGAGCAGCTTAGTGGTTGTCCAATTACACCAACAGAGCTCAGTGGCATCTATTTCCCACATGGTATGTGGCTCAAACCACCGCGTTTAGTCAGCGAATTACTTGAGCACCCCAATATCAAATTAGTTACTGATTGTGAAATTCAGCAGATTAAACATGACTCCAAGCACTGGCTACTTTATGAAAAAAATAACTCAGCGCCCCATAATTTCACTCATTTGATTTTATGTAATGCACATGCTGCAGCTAATCTAATTCCTGATTTGGCACCATTTCTGCGTAAAATCCGCGGACAAACCACAGTAGTAGAAAATACTTCGAGTCAGTTAAAGACCGTTTTATGTGGAAATGGCTATATTACTCCAGCAACTCAGGGAAAATTTACTCTGGGCGCAACATTTCAGTTCAACGATGAATTATTAGATATCCGCGAGCAAGATCACCAAGAAAACCTGGCTAATTTCAGTAATATACTACCAGAATTAATCCAACAGATTACACTTGAGCAGCTAAGTGGCAAAGCTAATTTTAGAACCAGCACCTATGATTATCTACCTTTAGTTGGACCATTGGCTGATTATGCCCAATTTAACCAAGATTACGCCAAGCTTACCAAGGACAAAAATGCATGGATTGAGACACCGTGTAACTATCTGCCAAATTTATGGCTTAATCTGGCACACGGTGCAAAAGGCTTGCTGACCGCTCCACTCTGCGGTGAAATTATTGCTGATTATATTAGTAATTCGCCTCTTGCGTGCAGTGAAATAATTCGAGTAGCACTACACCCTAATCGAGTCTATGTACGAGAATTGGTAAAATCAGGAGCGAAAGAATTATAGCCCTTAAATTAAAAGAGCTATAATCTCGGACACCTTTTAATACCCATATTAATAAATAGCCACTTACGCGTTTATATATTCTATGAAACGCCCCATCTGGAAAATTTTCCTTGGTGATGAAGGTGCATATTTTCTTGGGTTTATTGCAACATTGATCTTGCTTGAACTCTCACAATATTTCCCTGACGATAGTCCATTTAGATCATTATTAATTATGATCTACCCAATTAGCTAAACACTTCTTTCTATCTGCAGAAAAAAACTCCTCTGTGGATGATCTCCATTTCAACCCGATAGGCTGCATAGGCACATGCTAGTTTACTATCGACTTATACGCCATGATAATAGCAATCGTAATGCTGCAGTAGTTATCAAGAGGCTTTAGCTTTACTCCACAACACCCTGTAGTATTTACACTACACAATCAACAATTTTATATAATACTAGCGATTTCTACTTATATAACAGTATATTTCTGGGTTTATTTTAGAATTACCTCTGTTAAAACTTTTAAAATTCTGCCTTCCTCAATTAAGAAAGCACAACAAATAGTTGATTAAACCGTAATAATATTTTAGAATCATGTATAATTAGAGCATATTCTAGAAATATTTATTACGTAATACCAATAATCTTCTCTGGTATTTCAACCATGGGAACAATAATAAAATAAAAGATTTAAAAAGATTACGCATCATGAAACATGCAGGTTTTACAATTATTGAACTAATGATTGCTGTTGCTATTATTGGTGCTCTAGCAGCACTTGCAATACCAGCTTATCAAAATTATATAACTAGAGCACGGGTTAGCGAAGGTATATTGTTTGCATCAGATGCCAAAAGTAACGTAGCACAATATTACTTATCCACAGGCAGTTTCCCAACTAGTAACAGTCAAGCAGGTGTTCCTGCCACTATTTCATCACCAATGGTTGCATCAATTAATGTTACAGGCGACGGGACTGGACAGGTAACCGTTACTACTTCTATTGATGGTATAAGCAATGGCACAATAATCTTTTCTCCTCAAGCTGGTCCATCTGGTATAACATGGACATGTACCGGTGGAAATTTAGATGGAAATTATCGACCATCTAATTGCCGTCCATAAGCCCCACAATTGAGTTTAGCAAACTTCATAAAACTTCAGTAACTTTAAAATACAAATAACTACCTCACAAATAATAATTACGAATGCCATAGGAATAATCAATGAATAAAAAAACTCAACAGACTATTTTGATAGCTGTTGCTAGTCTGGCAATTTTAGGCTATTTTCTTAAAATTAGTTATGCATCTTTTGTCACTAAAACAAAAATATCTGAAGCTTTTTTATTGATAGAACCAATTCAAAATAATATTAATGAGTATGCACAAAAAAATAATGGGTTCCCTGTTAATATCGAATTAAACAATAGTGCATTTGGTTTACCTCAGCCTTTTGAAATTCAAAGTACTTACATTAGTAGTGTTGTTGTACATAAAGAACTAAATAATGAACAAGTTACCCTATTTGCATATATTAATCCAGTTATCATTCCAAATCTTGAGAATGGCAAAGGAGAAGTGCTGGAATCACCTTATATTAGTTTCAGAGGCAGCTACTTAGGTCGAAACATTAACTGGGAGTGCGGCTCTAATCTGGCAAAACACTACCTCCCAGCCTCTTGTAGTGGTAGCTAACTTAATGCGAAAAGCTAAATAAGCACACCATATTTGTGCATTGTTAACCAGCTTCCACTGCAGCACAATTTCTTATGATGCATGTTATAATTCCATACTCATATCTTTTATTTTTAGAAACACGTTGCAAGAATTATGAATAATATCAACACAATATCTGACTATTTTCAACTACTTCAAGAAAAATTTAATTTAGTTATAAGCGCCGAGAATACATTAGCCTGTACCGCAGCAATTGCGCTTACTCTTATTATAGCGCTAATAATAACTAAAATCATTCATAACAAACTGAAGCGTGCAACCATCGCCGAAACCATCATTCGGAAAAATGCTTTCCCTCTACTCGTAGCACTAGGAATAGCCACTTCGAATTTAATTAATTTCGCGCTTAATGAGCCGCATAATATCTTGCTTATCTTTTCGCTTAAATTATTTATTGCCGCAATAGTAATCAATTTAATCGAGTTTTTGCTACATTATCTCTTTGCTAAACGCCATTATGCAGTTTATTTTACCAAGACGATAATTATCATGTTATGGATCGCATCAATCGTTATAATTACAGATGCTAACGATGGCATAATAAACTTGCTTGATAGTATTACTTTTCATATAGGTAAAAATACTCAATTATCCATATGGGATATACTTCATGCTTTAGTTACAATTATATTGATAGTCGTTGTTGCAATGTTAATTAATCGCTATAGTGAACGTAAAATAAATCGTATCAAACAAATAGATACCAATATCCGCCAAATAATGATCCGTATTAGTAAAATAGTAATTTTTATTTTAAGCGCAATGATAACACTACCAATTTTAGGAATAGATATCACTGCCTTATCTGTGTTTGGCGGTGCACTTGGGGTGGGTCTTGGCTTTGGATTACAAAAAATTGCCAGTAACTTCCTGAGTGGGTTTATTATCTTATTAGATCGTTCGATTAAAGTTGGCGACCGTTTGATTCTTGATAATAATAGTGGTTCAGTGACTAAAATAACTACACGTTATGTGGTTTTGGAACGCTTTGATGGTACAGAAGTATTAATACCCAATGAAACATTTATTACTAATAGCATACAAAATCAATCTTACTCCAGTAAGCGCCTTCGTTCAGAAATACTACTAACAATTAGTAATAAAATTGATATTAATCAGGCACTTGAATTAATTAAACAAGCAATTCAAAGTGCACCTAACACTATTAGCGATAAAGCGGCGGTAATGATTAGCAAACTCGTTGATAATGGTTTAGAAGTAAAAGGTTACTATTGGGTAGAACAGCCAGATTTTATTGTTGAAGCGGGAAATTACATTTATATTCAAATTGTGAAGCTATTTAAAGAAAACTCAATAGCAACCCCACAAACTACGCGGAGGATCGAAGTTATAAATCGTGCTTAATAATCCTACACTACCCTCACTACGCAGTGAGTTTCGCGCCAATATTTATGCTCAAGCAAGTGCTTTTATTATTAATGTTGGTCTATTTGTAACTACGAACAATTATATTTTTATTTGGATTCAGTTTGCAGCACTAGCATTCATCGGAATGTACAATGCAAAGAGCCCCCAGTTTTTTGATAGAAACATTTTAAATCATTTTATCAGCGTAATGATTTTCTATCTAATTTCAATGTTAATTGAGGGTAATCATTTTCTATATATTTGTTTAATTTTCATTTTTACATATCTCTTTTTTATTCTGAAGGACAATGGCTATCACAAAAGTGTAAATTTATGGATGTATCTGCAGGCTTTGTTAATTGGTACCACTTTTACTTATTATCCATTTTATTTGAAAATAATAGCTACTGCAATTGCATACCTTGAGGCCCAATTAATCCTAAATCTGGCATTTAAATTCCTTAATACAACAGCCCAGCACGAAGCAGAAATGCGCTACCATCGAGTGTTAAAAATTCCTCTTAGCACATGGTTCAACTTCCGCCGCCCAGAAGTAGGTCTTGCAATTCGCGGATCAATTACTGCCGCAATACTTTATGCACTATGCTCTAAATTCAATGACGTCAAGCCTAATTGGGCAGTTGTCAGTGCAATTGCTTGTCTACAGCGTGATGATTTCATAGCAAGCTTACGTGCTATTAAAGGAATTGCAATTGGTTCAATCGCCGCATGGCCTGTTGCAGTAATACTAATTTATGGATTAAGTGGTCATCAAGATATTAGTGCTGTATTACTATGGATCTTTTTACTAATAAGTCTTGTGTGTAGTTTTGAAATCAGTGTCAAGCCTCGCCTTCACATGCAAATAATTAGTAGTGGCTTAATGATCTTAGCAATTACCTGTGTTTCAACAGCACTAGAAACTAATACTTATGCATACCTTAGCTTAAAAGTTATGAATTCTCTTACTGGGATAAGTATTGCATACTTGGCTTTACTAATTTGGAATAAATCTAAACGACTATGGGAAGTTCATACTCTAGATACAAATACGAATTAGTACTCTTAGAGCCCCATTTTGAATAATAGTTGATTCTCATCACACAACTTAAGAGAAACTAATCAAGCCCGTCTGTTTTTGTAATGCATATGATTTACGATATATTTTATTTTATAATAACAAATTTCTGCTTAATCCTTTCTTGTATGATGAGCTTAACTCGTTCCCAATCAATATCAGTTACAGCAAAGACTAAAGAATCACGCACTCGTCCACTATAGGTTATTGCATGACGGCGCAACGTCCCCTCATAGACAAAGCCTAATTTTAACATTGCGGCCTTAGATTTTATATTTAAGGCATCAGTTTTCCATTGGATCCGATTAAAATCTAAAGTATTTAATAAATAATCAATCATCACAAATTTTGTAAGCGCATTATATTGTGTACCATGATATTTGCGCGCTAGCCAGCTTGAACCCATTTCGATACGCTTATGACGAAAACTCATCTCATACAAGGAACTAGTGCCAATAATCTGCTCAGTATGATTATCAATAATCACCAACATTACTAAATTGCCCTTTTCATATTCTGCCATTTTTTCTTGCACAAACTCACGGCAATTTTGATAGGCTGAAAAAAACCAAGTAAAAAACTCTTGCTCAAAAATAGCTTCAAGCCCAGCAAAATCACTTTCACGATAACGTCGAATCGTTATCAGCTCATGCTTTATTTCTAAACTTGACAAATCATAAAACTTAATCATTTTTGCGCTCCAAATCTCGTAAAACTAATTTTAAGGTTATATAACCAACTAAAGATGAAAAAATATACATTACCACTATGGCAGATGCAGCGCCATTCATGGAATATTTTAACACCAGATAGTAAGTAGTAACAATATTAACCAGCAAAATTATAAAAGTTAAGTAAAAACTCAATTTTGCTTTACCTAACGCCGCCAAAATATTACCATTAATCGTCCTAAAGGTAGCAATAATCCAATAACCAAAGCTAATGATCTGAAATGGCAGGATACTATCTTGATAACTACTACCAAAAATAGTCAAAATCAATGGTTTTGCGGCAATAATTAAAATCAAACTAACTAATGCACTAAAAAGAAACATTCGCTGACTTACAAATCGCGATAATTGGCGAATTTTAGTGGGATTATGAGCATTTTTGGCAAATTCAGGATAGTAATAATTAATCGCAATATTAGGAATAAAATTAATTGCAAAAGGTATCATCGTTGCGACCCGATAACTCGCCAAAATTTGTGGGTCTTTGACTACATAACTAATAATAACAGTATCTAGAACAAATAGTAAACCAGAAAAAGCATTAGACAAAGTAGTAAAAAATGAATAACTGATAAATTGACGAATTTGCAAGAGTTTATAATCAATCTTCCCCCAGAGAGTTGGCAGTTTAAATTTGTAACTTGAATAAGCAAACATGATTAGATAGCCTAAATAGGTAAAATATACCAAACCATAAAGCTTGAAAAAGATTACACCACACACATTAATAATCAACAATACACAGTTATTAATTATTAGAAAATTAGCTTGCAGACGATTGTGTTGCTTAGCCCGCAAATAGGCTTGAAAAATATCAATATAGAGTCGCCCAATTGGAAATAGTGCCATCGACAATAGGATGGGTTTAGTAGCAGGAATCGGTAATGGTGTAATTAATGCATAAATAATAATCAATATACCTATTAACAAATTAAACACACCACCGCTACGGAAAGCAAATCTGAGGTACCCTAGGCGCTCTTGATCATCTTTAGCGCGACTGACATATTGTAATACTCCACTGGCTGCCCCGAACCCATTAACTAATAAAAAAAATGAAACTATACCAAAAGCAAAAGTATATAAACCAAACTCCGTCTTACCTAATAAGCGGACATAAATCACTGATGCACTAAAGGTAATAAAATAGGAAAAAATATTTGCCACAAGAACAATGACAAAATCGCCACGTAATTTAGCCAAAATCTTGGCAATCATTTTGAACCATACAATTCAATAAATCTAGCCATATTAACCTCAGCACTAGCTTTGCGCTCAATACATTGATAATTCAAATCATATAATGATTGATAACTCTCAATCTTCGCGCTTAGATTAATCGCCGCTAAAATTTGCTGTTGTAGCTGACTAAGCTCAGGTGCAATAAAGCCATTAATCTGATCCAACACCCACTCTAAATTGGCTGGGAGGTTGGATAATACTGGAATACAACCATATGCCATTGCTTCTAACAAACTAGAAGCAGTACCATCGCTTTGTGGCACGGACACAAATACTTGTGCGCAACGATAATATTCAACTAATTGCTCATAAGCTAACATACCAGTAAATTCAACCCGTGAAGCAACACCTAAAGTAGTCGCCAATGCTTGCAGATGTCGCATTTCTTCTCCAGAAGCAGCGATCACCAGTCTATATTGATTATCAATCAGCTGGTGATTTACTAAATAAGTAAAGGCGTGAATAATTTTATCAATCTGGTAAAGTTGTTTGTGCAAACGGTTAGAAAGAATAACTTTCTGTTTACTTTGCACTAAGTCAATTTTAGCTGGCAGATGTTGAATACCAAAATTTAAGGTATGAATAGGACGTGATACCGCGCCTAGTAATTGTGAAATTTTAGCTGACATAAACAATGAATCAGCGGTAATAATATCTGCATTACGTAAGTTATATTCAACCATTTTGCGCATTAAACGGCTACGCTCTGGCAATATCAGTACATCAGAACCCCAAGTAGTCAAGATAACTTTTGGGCGTAATTTAAGTTTTGCTATCGCACGTAAGCTGTGCCATGCGTAGCTGTTTGCCTGATGAATATGAACTATATCTGGATTAATTATAGCTAATTCACGACAGATTTGCTTGACTGCCTTGAGATTAGTTAATGCAAAATTTACTACAATCTGCGGTGTTGAGACAAACTCACTCATAGCTTGATTGGTAATTACACTTACCTCAAAACACTTGCATGCTAAAACTCCAGCAATATAGCGCTTGCAATGTATCGAGTTAGAACCAATTATAACTAATTTTTTCATTGCTACTCTTTTGCCCATTCATCATAATAACTTTGTAATTCAGGATACTTAGCTAATATTTTAGCATCTATCTCACGAGTGTCACCAACCACTTTAGCCGGATTTCCTGCAATCACCGAAAAATCAGGAAATTCACCTTTAACCATGCTGTAAGCGGAAACAATCGAGCCTTTACCTATTGTGGTACCTGGCATAATTACGCTATGTGGTCCAACAAAAGTAAATTTACCAATTTTTACTGCACCTTTGACATAAGCAAGATGTTTGCCATTATGTTCAATATAGTGATATCCATATAGGCGAATCGATTGATGAGATGAATGAGTTAAAATAGAAATATAATTACTAATCTGACAACCTTCACCAATAATAATCTGATTGCTCGCCTCAATATTATTAAAATGTCCGATATAAATATTGTCTCCCAGAGTTAAATTCTCAGGGGTAATTATTACAGTCGCATTGCTAATTCTAGTTAATGGTAGATATATTCCATTAGCTAAGGTGTATCCTTGTACCATCCTTGGTTTAGCAATATATTGATTTAATTTATTACATATTTTCCAAAATAAAGCTTTAATTTGGAGCTCCTTAAATTTTTACCTTTGGTAAAATTATTTGTCAATATAGTTTGGAATTAAATACTCAAAATTCAAATACCCCGCCAATAAAAACGAGGTATTTACTTTATATAACCAATAATTTCTACGCAGTTATGGGGCTAATTTTACCCACAACAACATCCGCATTAATAGTTACTTTTTTAACATCTGTCTGACTAGGTAGTTCGTACATAGTGTCTAACAGTAGGTTTTCTAAAATCGAACGCAAACCACGAGCCCCAGTTTTACGCGCCAATGCTAACTTAGCAACTTCTTTCAATGCATCCGATTCAAAATCAAGCTCAACCTCATTCTTAGCAAACAATTTTTTATATTGTTTCAATAAGGCGTTTTTTGGCTCGGTCAAAATTTGCATCAAAGCATCTTCATCCAACTCACGTAAAATAGCATGCACCGGTAAACGCCCAATAAATTCAGGAATCAAACCGAATTTAACTAAATCACCAGGCTCAGTATCTTTAA
>Ga0214919_10010235_pt1 | contig 11937 bp, 12 predicted proteins | sample LL1503_MetaG_FD_177994 | JGI IMG/M metagenome (GOLD analysis project Ga0214919, IMG submission 177994) | Freshwater microbial communities from Lake Lanier, Atlanta, Georgia, United States - LL-1503 | ecosystem: Environmental > Aquatic > Freshwater > Lake | place: USA: Georgia | collected...
CCGGCGCCGGCCATCAAATGTCTAAGTAATCGGGTGCGGCTTCCCACATCTACCGCAAATGCACGCTGTGTGATGTCGGCCTGTTCATCGACCGCATGACGTAAGTCCACCCGCACCGGCTGCTGCAATAAAGCTAGGGCCCAGGCACTGACAGCAGGCGTAAAAGTGGCCGACAAAAACAGGCGCTGGCACGGTAGGGGAATATGCCCAAGAATGGCCTGCACCTCGTCGGCAAAGCCTTGGTCGAGCAAACGGTCGGCCTCATCCAGTACCAGGGTGCGCACGCTGGGCAAGGGCAGCGCGTTGTGGGCCATGACATCGAGCAGTCGCCCGGGCGTGGCCACCACGATGTCCGTACCCCCCCGCAAGCCGCGCAATTGGGGCTGAATGGACACGCCACCAAAAATCACCGTCACTTTGACGCCATAGGGCAGGCGCTGCGCCAAGCCTTTGAACACCTCGCCCACTTGGACGGCCAGCTCGCGGGTCGGAACCAGTACCAAAGTGGCGGCCAGTTTGGCGCCTCTGACGTTGGTCGCGGTGCCTTGGGCTGCAGTATCGAGCAAGGGTAAGACATAGGCCAGGGTTTTGCCTGAGCCGGTGGGCGCGCAGACAAAAACGTCCTGCCCTTGCAAAATGGGTGGGATGCTGCGCACTTGCACTTCGGTGGCGCTAAGCAAGCCCGCAGCGCGGGAAGCGGCCTGCAGGGCCGGGGAGAGTGCGAAGAAGTTGGAGTCCATGGCGGGTCGGTAAAAAGCGGGCGCCTAGTGCGGCCGCCATGGCACGATTGTGCGTCCAGACCCGGCGCAGCGCGAGCGGTGGCCGGTCTGGATCAAAAAGCCGGATTAGGCTTTCTTGGCGTAGGCGCTGCACCAGCCGGCGGCGGCGACTTGTTTGCCCGCAAACAAAGGGCATCCACCGGCGGCGTCACCCGCTTTGCCTTGGAACAGTGCGCAGGTGCTGCACTGCTGACCAGCGGCGTATTTGGGAAATTTGGTTTTGTCCACTTTGGTGGCATCTGCCTTGTAACCCAAGCTCGATGCATTGCCATCCGCTTCGGCCACCATGGGCGCCGCGGCAAACACCGCACCCGACACCAGCGCGCTTGCGCCTACACCCAACTGCACCACGAATTCACGACGATTTGACATGTAAAGTTCCCAAAAAAATAAAAAACACCCGCGCATTCTGCGCAGCCCCCGATTGTCTTGCCAAAACGCTTACCGCATCTTGACGAAACACATACCCGGCAAAACTACTCAGATAAACGCGGCAGGCCAGCACTTGGTGCACATCAGGCCGCAGCCCGGCGCGCCAGTATCTCGAAGGCCGGTAGGGTTTTGCCCTCCAACACCTCTAAAAATGCACCTCCGCCTGTGGAAATATAGCCGACTTGCGCCTCAATGCCGTATTTGGCAATGGCGGCCAGGGTGTCGCCCCCGCCGGCAATGCTAAAAGCGCTGGAAGCGGCAATCGCTTGGGCAATCGTTTTGGTGCCCTGCTCAAAGGCGGTGAATTCAAACACGCCCACCGGCCCGTTCCAGACAATCGTGCCCGCATTCATCAGTTGCTCGGCCAGCAACTTCGCAGTTTGCGGGCCGATGTCCAGAATCAGGTCGTCATCGGCCACATCTGTAGCGGCTTTGACGCTGGCCGGCGCATCGGAAGAAAACGTTTTAGCCGTAACGACGTCGGTCGGAATAGGAACCGCAGCACCGCGCGCGCGCATGGCCTCGATCACCGCGCGCGCCTGGTCCAGCAAATCGGGCTCGGCCAGGCTTTTGCCGATGTTCAAACCGGCCGCCAGCATAAAAGTATTGGCGATGCCACCACCCACAATGAGCTGGTCCACATTGGCCGAAAGGCTTTTGAGAATTGTGAGTTTGGTGGAGACTTTGGAGCCGGCCACAATGGCCACCAGCGGCCTGCGCGGGGCCAGCAAGGCCTTGGAAATAGCATCCATTTCAGCGGCCAACAAGGGCCCGGCACAGGCCACGGCGGCGAACTGAGCGATGCCGTAGGTACTGGCTTCCGCGCGGTGGGCCGTGCCAAACGCATCGTGCACAAAAATATCGCAAAGCTTCGCCATTTGACGCGCCAGGCCTTCGTCATTTTTCTTTTCGCCCACATTGACGCGGCAGTTTTCCAGCAAGACCACTTCACCGCGGCGCACGGCCACACCTTTGATCCAATCGGTCAGCAAAGGCACGGGGCGGCCCAGCAATTCAGACAAGCGCTGCGCCACCGGCGCCAGCGAGTCTTCGGGACGCAACTGGCCCTCGGTGGGCCGGCCCAGGTGCGAGGTCAGCATGACTGCGGCACCCGCCTCTAAGGCCATGCGGATGCAAGGAATGCTGGCGCGAATGCGGGTGTCTTCGGTGATCGCGCCGCTGGCATCCTGCGGCACATTCAAGTCAGCGCGTATGAATACGCGCTTCCCCGCGACCTTGCCCTGGATACATAAATCTTGAAAACGGATGACGTTCATGAAGTACTCAATGTCGGTTTAAAAAGTGGGGGCTTGAAGCCAATTCTAGGCAAGACTTGTCTGAATGCGCGACCCACACAGCGCCAGGCATGCGGTAAGCCTAGTTACCACGCCAAACCGACATGCAGCGGAATGTAAACCGACATGCCCGCCACAATGGTTCCAAGCACGGCCTGCGCGCTGCCGCGCCGCCAGAAGAAGTAGGCTGCCCCCGCTAACGCGCCGTAAATGCGAGCATCAGCCCAGGTGTGGATAAAGATGCCTTTGGTCATCAAAATTTCTGGGATTATGACGGCCGAGAGCGCTGCAATGGGCGCGTATTGCATGCCGCGCTGAGCCCAGGTGGGCAGGTTCCATGGCTCGTCAGCAATAAAGAAAAAAGACCGCGTAATGACGGTCACACAGGCCATCAACACAATCGTCAAAAAAGTCCAAGGGTTCCAGTCGTTCAAGCCCCAGACACTGAGCCAAGTGATCAAGGCGTCCATTGCTAAGCCTCGCGGACGTTGGACGCCAAATACGACTCCAGCACCGAGCACAACACAACGGCCGCCGCAATCGCGACCAGAATATTGAGCTTGAGCGGCAAGGCGTAAGCCATGATGGCCACCACCGCGGCCATCATGGCCGATAGGACGCGCATCCTGCTGGTGGCCAGAGAACACAGGATGCCAGTCAAGGCCAGAACGCCCGCAAAAGCCAAACCCCATGCTGAGGGGATGTAATTGGCCAGCACTACGCCCAGAACGCTACAGCCGGTCCAACTGAGCCAATTAATCGTGGCGTTGCCCGCCAGGTAAGCCATCTGGTCGGCACGCTCCTGCTCCGTGGTGCCCGGCACCGGGTAGCGTTTGGTGAAAAGCACATAGGTTAGGTCGGCCACAAAATAGCCCGCTGTCACCCGCTGGCGGCGCGGCAAATGCATGAGGTAGCTGCGCAAATGCGCGCTGAACACTACAAAGCGCAGGTTCACACAAAAAGCGGTTGCCAAAATCACCCACAGTGGCGCCCCGGCGGCGAGCAGTGGGATCGCCGCTAGTTGGGAGCTGCCTGCGAAGACCAAAATGGCCATGGCCAGCACGTCGGGCGTGCTCATGCCGGATTTGGCCATCGCGACCCCGGTCATCAGGCCCCAAGCGGCGATGCCGGGCGCGACCGTCAGCATTTCCATAAAGCCTTGGCGATAGGCCGGGTTGCGGCGCTGCGTGCGAGAAAAAAACATCAAACGGTGTTCTATGCCGCAGGGCCATCAAAACACAAACCAGGGGCCAATGGGTGCCCTTGCAGATAGTCCGCTACCGCCAAGCGTTTGCCGCCGGGCCGCTGCAAGTGGGTAATGCGCAAAAAGCTACCCGCACCGGCCGCCACAATCAGGCCGAATTGGTCACTGGTAAGGATCTGGCCGGGGCGTATCAGCCCACCTGCACCCGTCGTGTTTTCAGCGGCGACTGGTACAGACTGGCGCGAAACGAAAGAGGTTGTCGCGCCCATGGCCGCTGTCGCCGGTGCGCGGTGGCCTGGGTCGGCATCACCCTGCATGCCTTCGGGGTGCGCAGCCAAGCCTGTAACTGTCAAATGCTCGTTTTCTTTCAGCGCAATGGCCTGGGCGCCCCAGACTTTCAGGATTTCCTCGCCCAAACGAGTGCTGGCACCGGGGAAGGGGTCGAATGCGCGGACTTTGCGCGCGATCTGCGCGGCTGGTTGCTGCCAATCTATAGCCGCTTCGGCCTTGTCGATTTTGTGGGCGTAGCAAACGCCTTCGTCACTTTGCGCCAGCGCTTGCAATGCCGCCGGGTTTTCCAAGGCTTGCACCATTAAGCAAGCGCCCAGGTCCGCCAGTGCATCGTGCAGCACGGCGGTAGTGGCATCGAGGTCAATCGCGATGCGCTCTTGCAAAAGCATCGGCCCGGTATCCAGGCCGGCATCCATTTGCATGATGGTGACGCCGGACTCCACATCACCCGCTTCAATCGCGCGATGAATAGGCGCCGCGCCACGCCAGCGCGGCAACAAAGACGCATGGATATTGAAGCAGCCCCACTGGCCAGGGCCAGCCAAGGCGTCCAGTACCCATTGGGGCAAGAGCAGGCCGTAAGCCACCACCACCATCGCATCTGCGCGAGCCTCTCTGAGAAGGTGTTGCGCGGCCTGCGCCTGCGCAGCAAACTTGCCGTCCAAACCCAAACTGGCTGGTTGCGCCACGGCTAACTGGTGTTGCTGCGCAAACTGCTTAACGGCAGAGGGCTGCAATTTCATGCCGCGCCCGGCGGGGCGGTCGGGCTGGGTCAGCACCAAGGCGATCTCATGCCCCGCCGCATGCAAACGCGCGAGTGCGACCCGGGCGAATTCCGGGGTACCGGCAAATACCAGCCTCAACGCGAATCCTCGCGCTGGGCTTTGAGCATTTTGGTTTTGATGCGGTTGCGCTTGAGTGGCGACAGGTATTCGACAAACACTTTGCCGAGCAAGTGGTCCATCTCGTGCTGGATACATACCGCTAATAGGCCGGTCGCTTCAATCACCCGGATTGCGCCCTGAGCGTCCATGGCACGTACATGGACGGCGTCAAAGCGCTCGACGCCATCGTAAATACCGGGCACCGACAGGCAGCCCTCCTCGTTCATATGGGTGCCAGGGCTAGTCCATACCAACTCGGGATTAATCAGCACCAAAGGCTGATCGCGCTCTTGGGATACGTCAGCCACGATCAGCCGTTGGTGCACATCAATTTGCGTCGCAGCCAAACCAATACCGCTGGCCTCGTACATGGTCTCAAGCATGTCCTTGGTTAATTGGCGGATACGGCTGTCCACCTCCGGGACGGCCTTGGCCACGGTATGCAATCGTGGATCGGGGTAACAAAGAATTGGAAGTAAAGCCATAAGAACACGAAAAGAAGGGGCATATTTTCCCTTTTTCAGGGGCTTTGCCAGCATTAAGGGTAATTTTTTAATTTTTAAGCAAGGATTTATACAAAAAATAGACAATAATTGCCAAATTGATAAAAATCAAAACGCTTACAGAGGTATTTTATGAAATGGAATATGGCATTGCCGACCACCGCATACGGCCTGATTTGCACGGCGGCGATTGCTCTGGCACATCCCGCATATGCGCAAGTTGGTATGGCCGCCACGAGCGATTTGCCGCTGGTGCACCTGCAACCTCGAGTGCGCAGCGAGCCCATGCCGCCGGTGCAGATGCGGTCTTTGGAGCGCAAAGTCATAGAACCGTTTTTGATTGCACCGCGCGTTTTTGAAGCCGACCAATATCAGTACCTGCCACGGATTGTCGCCAGCGTGGAGCAAAGAAACTTGATCACCAAAGGAGATCGAATCTATGCGCGCAGCTTGTCGGGTCAGGCCTTTGTAGTCCAGGCGAATATTCAGGATGCTTGGAATATCTACCGCGAGCCTACACCGGTCAAAGACCCGGTTAGCGGCCTCGTGTTGGGCATGGAGGCTCAGTTTGTCGGCCGCGCACGCGTGTTGCAAAGTGAGCGTATTGAGAAAATTGGAAAAGATAAAAAAATCGAAGAAATTATCCACCCGGCTACCTTGGAAGTTGTGCACGCCATCTCCGAGATCAGACCTGGCGATCGCCTGTTTTCAAGTCGAGACAATGGCTGGCGTGACCTATCGCCCCACCCCGCGCCCGCGCAACTGTCGGCCCACATCATTTCCATCTATGGCGATGGGGTTACAAGCGCCGCGCAAAATCAAATTGTGGTCCTTAACCGAGGCAGGGCACAGGGTTTGGAGCCAGGCCACATCATGGCGGTCCATAAAGCTGCGCTTTTCACCTCCGACGCTGCCGACCCCCGACGCCCCACCTTGCAAACCACACCGGAACTCGCCGGGCAAGCCATGGTTTTTTTGACCTTTGAGAAACTTTCCTACGCCTTGATCGGAGAGGTTAACCAACCGGTGCAAGTGGGTGACAGCCTCAGCGGACTGTGAGTAACAAACCAACACCCGAACTTATGAAATCGCCCCTGGATGACGAAAGCTGGGTAGGGTGGCTGCGCCTACAAATGACACCGGGCATTGGCAGCGTCAGCGGCCGAAATTTATTGCGCGCTTTTGGCGACCCAGCCGCCATTTTTTCCCAGTCGGCTGCCACCTTAAGAGCCGTGGTGCAGGCCCGTCAGGCACAGGCCTTACTGCAGTTACCGTCCGATTTCGAAGCGATAGCCCGCTTTACCCAGCAATGGCTGCAAAGTGAAAGGCGGCAGCACCACATGCTGGTGCTGGGCGACCCACGCTACCCCTTGGCACTGTTGGAGATCGACGACCCGCCCTTGGTGCTTTACGCGGCCGGAAGCGAACGGGCTTTGAACTGCATTGATGCCTCGCGCAGCATTGCTATCGTGGGTAGCCGCAACCCTACACCTCAGGGGCTGGAAAATTCCCGTGCCTTTGGCAAAGCGCTGGCGCTGGAAGGCTTAACCGTGGTCTCAGGCATGGCGCTGGGCGTCGATGCTGCGGCCCATCGGGGGGCATTGGAAAGCGGCGAAATAGACTTACCCACCGTAGCGGTGGTGGGCACGGGTCTGGACCGGGTGTATCCCGCGAAGCATCACCATTTGGCTGGTGCGATCGCAGAGCGCGGACTAGTGCTCAGTGAATATCCATTAGGCACCGTACCACTGCCCGCGAATTTTCCACGACGCAATCGCTTGATCGCAGGGCTGTCGCGGGGTACGCTGGTGATTGAAGCTGCTCTGCAATCGGGCTCGCTGATCACCGCGCAGCAGGCGCTGGATCAGGGTAAAGAGGTGTTTGCGATACCCGGGTCCATTCATAGCACGCAGTCGCGCGGCTGCCACGCCTTGATTAAACAGGGCGCGCAGTTGGTCGAAAGCGTGCAAGACATTTTTGATGCTATGGGCCTGGATGCCGGCGCAAACCCGAGCGGGTCACCCGTTGAAGCGTGGCAGACCCAAACGGACCTTCTCTCCGATGATGGTGATACGGATAGCGTGCTGGCCAATGCCCTGGGTTATGACCCCGCCAACCTGGAAGTACTGCAGATCCGAACCGGCTGGGATACCGGGCAACTGCAAGCGCGCCTGATGGAACTAGAACTCCGGGGCCATGTCGCACGCCTGCCAGGTGGGCTGTTCCAGCGATTACAGCGCAATATTTAACGAATTATTTATTTATTTAAATTTTTTGTAATAATCATCATATATTTAATATATTCAGACTTCTACCTTACGAGATTCGAGCTATGAACGCTACACCTGACGTCCTCACCAGCCAACAAGCTGCGCGCTTACTGGGTTTGTCTACTACAACAGTGCAGAAGATGGTAGCCAACGGCGAATTAGAAGCCTGGGTCACCTCTGGCGGGCACAGGCGCATTTTCCGCAGCGCCGTGGAGAAGATGATGCCCAACCGGGTTGGCGTGAGCGACACGGCGGCACGCCGAGCCTTGCGCGTCCTGCTGGCCGAAGACGATGCCATGCAGGTGGCCTACTTTGAATCGCTGATCCGGCGAAGCGCGCATCCGGTGTCCTTGAGCGTCGCCGCAGATGGCTCGCAGGCGCTAATTCAGATTGAACGCCAAAGGCCGGATGTGGTCATTACCGACTTGATGATGACGCCTTTTGATGGATACCACCTGGTGCGGACACTGGCCAGCGAATCGGCCTACCAATCATTGGCGATATTGGTGGTCACCGCCAAATCACACCACGAGGCGCGCCAAGCCGGCCAGTTGCCAGAATGGGTCACGCTCTACCAAAAACCCGTTCCGTCTGAACGCCTACTAGGCTATTTGGACGCGCTCAGCGGGCGCGTGGCACGCAACAAAATTGCCTAGATGGAGCGGTACCACGGCTCCCGTCTAGCGTAATTGCCAACAACCCAATCAAATCAGACACTTGCACCTGCATTCGGGTCATTGGGGTCTATATCCTTCTTGACCTGCCCTTTGATCAAGTCTTCACGGGTAATGCCCAGCCACATGGCGATGGCGGCGGCGACGAAAACCGATGAGTAAATACCAAACAAAATACCGATGGTCAGCGCCAACGCGAAGTAGTGCAAAGTTGCGCCACCAAAGAGCAACATAGACAAGACCATTAGCTGCGTACACCCGTGGGTGATGATGGTGCGGCTGATGGTGGAAGTAATCGCGTTATCGATAATTTCCACCGTATTCATCTTGCGATACCGCCGGAAGTTTTCGCGGATCCGGTCAAAAATAACGACCGATTCATTGACTGAATAGCCCAGCACGGCCAATACCGCTGCTAGTACCGGCAGTGAAAATTCCCATTGAAAAAACGCGAAAAATCCCAGAATAATTACCACGTCATGCAAGTTAGCAATAATGGCTGCGACGGCAAACTTCCATTCGAACCGAATCGCCAAATAGAGCATGATGCCGACCACCACAAAGGCCAGCGCCTTGAGGCCATCGGTGGCTAACTCATCGCCCACCTGAGGGCCAACGAACTCGGTGCGGCGCAGAGTTGCCGTGGGGTCAGCCGCCTTAAGCGCGGCCAATACTTTTTCACTTTGCTGACCGGGTGTACCGCCTTTTTGCGCTGGCATACGGATCAGCACATCTTGCGCGGTGCCAAAGTTTTGTACCTGCACATCTTTGATACCCAATCCGTCGACCGTGCTGCGGATAGCGGCCAGATCAGCGCTTTGAGAATAGCCCACTTCCATCAGAGTGCCGCCGGTAAACTCAACCGACAAATGCAACCCGCGTGAAAACAGGAAAAATACCGCAGCCAGAAAAGTGAGCAGTGAAATTCCGTTGAGCACCAACGCGTGGCGCATAAAGGGAATATCGCCGCTGATTTTGAAAAATTCCATTTTTATTTCTCCCCGTCCACGCTGAGCGCTGTACTGGCGCTGCCATCGGGACGCCAGACGGTACCAATGGAAACGGATTTGAGTTTCTTCTGACGCCCGTACCAGAAGTTGACCACCCCACGCGAAAAGAAGACGCCAGAGAACATGCTGGTCAATATGCCCAAACAATGCACCACGGCGAAACCGCGCACGGGGCCGGAGCCGAAGGCCAGCAAGGCCAACCCCGCGATCAGCGTGGTGACGTTGGAGTCCAGAATCGTGGCCCAGGCGCGGTCGTAACCGGCGTGGATGGCCGCTTGCGGTGCCGCTCCGTTGCGCAACTCCTCGCGCACGCGCTCATTGATCAGCACATTGGCGTCAATCGCCATGCCCAGTACCAGCGCCATCGCCGCCATGCCCGGCAGAGTGAGCGTGGCTTGCAACATTGAAAGCACCGCCACCAGCAGCAATAGATTGAGGGCCAGAGAAATACTGGAGATCACGCCGAACAAAAGGTAATAAAGGCACATAAACACCGCCACTGCGGCAAAGCCCCAAGTGACACTGTTGAAGCCTTTGGCGATGTTCTCCGCGCCAAGTGAAGGCCCAATAGTGCGCTCTTCGATAATTTCCATGGGTGCCGCCAGCGATCCGGCGCGCAGGAGCAGCGCCGTATCAGCCGCTTCCATCGTGGTCATACGCCCAGAAATCTGCACCCGGCCGCCGCCGATTTCAGAGCGGATGACTGGCGCGGTGACGACCTCGCCCTTGCCTTTTTCAAAAAGCAAAATCGCCATCCGCTTACCCACGCTCTCGCGCGTCACGTCACGGAAAATGCGAGCACCTTTGGCGTCCAGGGTCAGGTGAACAGCCGCCTCTTGCGTCTGGCTGTCAAAACCAGGCTGGGCATCGGTTAGGTTCTCGCCGGTCAGGATGACCTGCTTTTTCACAATCACCGGCGCGCCGTTGCGCTCCAAAAAGCGCTCTGCACCCAGGGGCACCGGTCCGGTGCCGGTTTCGGCTGCACGGGCTTCGGCACCGTCTTCAACCATGCGGATTTCCAGCGTGGCGGTGCGACCCAAAATGTCTTTGGCTTTGGCGGTGTCCTGCACGCCTGGCAGTTGCACCACGATGCGGTCCAAGCCCTGCTGCTGAATCACCGGCTCAGCCACGCCCAGCTCGTTAATTCGGTTGTGCAAGGTGGTGATGTTTTGCTTGAGTGCCTGCTCCTGCACCTTGCGCGCGGCCGCTGGCTGAATACTGGCGACCAGCTTGGTCTCCCCTGCATCAACGCTTTCGGCGACGACCAGATCGGGAAATTGGTCTTGTATCAGGCGCTTGGCCGACTCCACCATGGCGGCATCACGAAAACGTATCTCTACTGTTTGCCCATTGCGGCTGACGCCACCATGGCGAACACTTTTTTCACGCATGGCGCTACGCAGATCGCCCGCCAGGGATTCGGCTTTTTTGCTTAGCGCCGCTTGCATATCCACTTGAAGCATGAAGTGCACGCCGCCGCGCAAATCCAGGCCCAGGTACATGGGCGAGGCATGCAAACTGCTCAGCCAGGCGGGTGAGCGCGATACAAGATTGAGCGCCACCACGTAGGAAGGATTGGCCGCATCAGGGTTCAGCGCCTGCGAGATCACATCTTTGGCCTTGAGCTGCACATCGGTGCTGGCAAAACGCGCCTTGATGGAGTTGCCGTCCAGGCTCACCACTTCCGGGTCGATGCCCGCCACCTTAAGCGCCTCTTGCACCTGCGTTACGGTGCTCAACTCCAGCTTGAGCGAGGCCTTCGCGACTGAGACCTGCACCGCTGGCGATTCGCCGAACAGGTTAGGCAGTGCGTATAAGCCACCAATCAGCAGTGCGACCAAGAGGATCGCGTATTTCCACAGGGAATAACGGTTCATAAGAACAGAGGCCGCCTAAGCTGCGCTAAAAATGGAATTACTTGATGGAGCCTTTTGGCAGGACCTGAATAACGGCGCTGCGTTGGACTTGAATATCGACACCTGGCGAGACTTCCAGGCCGATAAAGGTATCGCCCATTTTGCTGACTTTGCCCAAAAGGCCACCACCGGTAATCACTTCGTCGCCTTTGGCCAAGGCTGAGATCATGGCGGCGTGTTCTTTCTGCTTTTTCATTTGCGGACGAATCATGACGAAATAGAGCACCACAAACATCAGCGCCAAAGGCAGCATGCTCATGAGGGTCGATTGCATATCGCCGCCTGCAGCAGGCGCAGATTGGGCAAAGGCCGAAGATATAAACATTGGATAACTCCCGGAAAATGACTTGAATTCGGTTGCCGGATAAGGCGGCAGCCGGCAGTGACAGGCGCCCCTGAGGGGGCAAAGACTAACCGCGCATTGTACGGGTGCACCTTAAAACCTTCAGGCCCAAAAGGGCCGGAGCGGCACTGCCCGGGCTCAAGTCTTCGAAATGGGCGCCAATGCGGCAACCCGACCGCGCGCGTAAAGCCACCACAACATCAGGCCGGTGGCTCCCAGCGGTAGCAAGGAAAGCGCGTTGAGCCAGAACCAACCCTGCGTTGTCACTAAGGCCCCGGAGGCAAAGGAAGTGAGCGCCATGACGGCGAACACTGCGAAGTTAATGACGGCCTGCGC
>Ga0214919_10010237_pt1 | contig 11937 bp, 10 predicted proteins | sample LL1503_MetaG_FD_177994 | JGI IMG/M metagenome (GOLD analysis project Ga0214919, IMG submission 177994) | Freshwater microbial communities from Lake Lanier, Atlanta, Georgia, United States - LL-1503 | ecosystem: Environmental > Aquatic > Freshwater > Lake | place: USA: Georgia | collected...
CCTTGCATCAATTAATGGCACAGATTTACTTTTAGTACCTAAAGACATTTTTTCTCCTTTTATAGTTGGGTTTAAATAAATTAATTTTTAAAGCAATTAATTATTTAGCCAACAAATACAACCTTGAGCGCGGCCATAATCAATTACTCGGCGCTTTGTAAAGTACGCTGGTTGTAATGAGAACATGGGTGAGATTTTAGATTACTTTTACAAATACTTCCTGCGAGTAATTTGCAATAAAAGCTACAGGGATGCAATCGCTTTGATTAATTGATCCCGCTTTGGCGCACCAGTTGCCCTTGCAATCTCAAAACCTGCCTTATCTAAAAATATCGTGGTTGGGGTGGAGCGGATATCTACCATGCGAACTAACTCAAGATTTGATTCAGCATCAATCTCAACATAGGAGATATCACTTAGTGTGGAGGTGACATCACTTATTAATGCCATTGCCGCTCGGCATTCAGAACAAAAGGTGGTGGAGAAAATAACCACTGTTGCCCGCTTGCCATACTTTTTTCCTAACTCACTCTCTAATATCTGTGAGCCCTTCTTTTCTTTAATTGCTCCCTTCTTTACGCGATACCTAAGCCCAAATACAGTTGTAAGCCCAAGAATTAATACAAGTGGCAGCAGGCTTTTCATAAGGGTATTCTTGCACTCTTATGGCACGAATCCTTCTTCTGACAAATAGCACCGGCGCAAGTGCTGATGTATTACCCGCCCTTGCCCTGTTACAACATGATGTGAAGATTTTGCCAATTGAAGCCTCCGTATTAGTTGAAACTCCAATTGTTGATTGCTTACTTATTGATGCGAGGCGCGACCTGCCAAATACAAAATCATTTACCAAGTTAATTACCTCAACTGGGGTGGATGTGCCGATCATGGTGATTACAACTGAGGGTGGCCTTTCTGCGATTAATGCAGATTGGGGTATTGATGATGTAATTCTTGATACCGCAGGCCCTGCTGAAGTAGATGCGCGAATACGAATTGTGATTGGCCAATCTGCAATTGAAAACCTTGCAAATGATCCATCCCTTCGCGAGATCAGAAGCGGTGAGGTAATAATTGATGAGTCCAGTTACACCGCCAAGATTAAGGGCAGAGTCTTAGATCTAACCTTTAAAGAGTTTGAATTACTTAAGTACTTAGCCCAACACCCAGGCAGAGTCTTTACCAGATCCCAATTACTGCAAGAGATCTGGGGATATGACTACTTTGGCGGAACTAGAACAGTTGATGTTCATATTCGTCGTCTTCGTTCAAAGCTAGGACCTGAGTTTGAGGCAATTATTGGAACAGTCCGTAATGTTGGTTACCGTTTTAATGCAAGTAATTCACAAGTATCAGCTGATTTAAGTTAATTACTACTTTGCAAGAGTTAAAACATTTAACACCTGCACTGCAAGAACAAGTTTTATCCCTCATAAAAGCTGCTCAAGATTTTGATAACACACCGGCCATTGCTGAGCATGTGCTGCTTCACCTGCGTCACGGCGGGGATAAGTCAGATTCGCATTTAGTAATACAAAAAGATAACCAAGTTATTGGTTACGCCCATCTTGATAAAACTGATCAGGTGGCAGGTCCAAGTGTTGAGTTAGTGATTCACCCAGAACATCGCGAAAGCGGTATTGGATCAGATCTTTTAAAGAGTGCAATAGAGGTATGTGGCAACAAAATACGGCTTTGGTCACATGGTGATCTACCACAGGCACGGGCGTTAGCGCAAGCAAATAACTTTATAAAAGTGCGAACTGTGATTCAGATGAGTAAAGAGTTATCTGAAGTTTCACCAATAAATTGTGATTATCAAATTAGAAGTTTTTTGCCTGATCTAGATAACAAAGCCTGGCTTATTCTTAATAATCTGGTATTTATAAACCACCCAGAGCAGGGAAATTGGAGTGAGGCTGATTTATCAATCAGATTAAATGAGGATTGGTTTGATGAGAAAGGTTTTTTTGTTGCCCAAGATAAAGATCAATTAATTGGTTTTTGTTGGACCAAGATCCATGGCGGCCACTCACACTCTCATGTGGCGGATGAAGAGCATCATGATCATGCCCCGATTGGTGAGATATATGTGACTGCAGTTAGCAATAAATATGCTGGAAAAGGGATTGGGAAAGCATTAACAATTACCGGTCTTAACTACCTAAAGTATCAAGGTTTAAACAGCGCGATGTTATATGTTGATGAGGATAATCAAGCAGCCTTTAATCTATATAAGTCACTTGGCTTTGTTGAGTCAGGTAAAGATGTACTGTATAAATTAAAATCTTAATTATTTACAGGTAGCATAAAGATAAGGGACCCTCACGGGTCCCTTATCAATGAGCAATCTCTTACGAAGGATCGTTCTAAGAATATCAAGAAATTGCAATTATGAGAATCGCAACACTTTATAACTGGATAGAGCAGCTTTCTAACTAAGAGGAATTGATAATAGCAATAAAATCTTTAGTTATAAATCTTCACTAAATGTAATCAAACATTCAATATATGTATCACCTTGTATACCAAGGTTTTGAGCATCAGGGGGTGCGGTTACTGGTTCAATACAAATGCCATCCTCATCTTGGCTATAAACCATCCAGTAAGGTGTATCGCACTCCATAGTTAACCTGGCAGCTCCTGGCCAAACAATCTCTGGAACTCCCACAACTTCCATAAATGTGTCATCCCAAGGAGGTGGGGTTGGAGTAATAATTTCACCCGTTGGTAAGTAATCATCTCCTCTTTTAAACATCTTATTTGCACCAAATAAAAGCTCAGCAGAATCTCCCTTACCAATCTCTCGGGCAAACCAAGGATGAAAACCTAATGTAACCGGCAAATCACAATTATTTGCTTCATACTCAACCGACCAACGAAGTGCGTTATCTAAGATTTCATAACTTTGAGTAACAGTTGCACCATTAAATGGTGAAGGAAGTTCAAGGTATTGCCGGCCCCCACCAATATCCTCCCAAGAAGATAAGGCGCCATAACCAATTAAGGCATGTGGTGGATCAAAGTTATTTGGTAGTTGATACTTTTTCCCTTTCGTATCTTTAATAATTCCATCTCTAATTCTTCCGGCAAAAGGGGACATAGAAAACCAACCCCAGGTTAAATCCTGTCCACGAAAGGGAACAGCAAACTGCATATCCCGCCACTGCACAGAAGCTAAACGTGCTCCTTGATCTAAATCAATTGCAATTGAGATCTGATCCCCATCAATATTTAACAATTATTTAATCTCCTCAAGTGTTGGCGGCACAGCTCCAGTACGTGAAACAGTAATTGCGGCAGCTTTTGCTGCCCGCTCTAACATCTTTCTTAAAACCTTACCGTGGAGGTTATCTAACCCACTATTAATTATTGATTCGACTAATATGGCACCAACTGTGTCACCAGCCCCTACCGTATCTGCCACGATCACCTTCTGTGCTGGCACAGATATCTTTTCATTTTTACTAAATGCAGCTAATCCTTTATCACCAAATGTAACCACAACTAACTTAGCCCCTTTTGCTAGCCAATCTTTGGCCACATCATCAATACTTTTATCTGGATATAACCAGTAAATATCATCATCACTAATCTTCACCGCAGTTGCGATATCAATCCACCGCTCAACCTGCTTCACATACTCATTTCTGTGATCCATCACAGCTGGCCTGATATTTGGATCAAAGACTATTGGTGCAACCTTTGCTAGCTCACTTGCCCACTTATGCAAGATTGAGGCTGCAGGCTCTATTGCAGTAGCTAATGTGCCGATGTGAAGTAATGAGGGTTTATTTACTACTGGATCAGGCAGCCAAGTTGGTGAGTAGTCAAAGGTGGCAGTTCCTTCAATTACAAACTCATAAGTAGCTGATCCTGTATTTGATAATGAAACTATTGCAAGGCAGGTTGGCTTATCTGAAAAGTGAGCAAAATCTAACTTCACATTATCTTTATGTAACTCTTTTAAAGCCATCTGGCCATACTGATCAGAAGAAATTCCATCAATAAATTGGGTAGTAATTCCAAGCTTTGCTAACGCTTTGGCGGTATTTGCCGGGCCTCCACCAACAACAGCTTTGCGTTCAGTTCCATCTGGAATTAAATCAATTAAAACCTCACCAACTACCCAAACATGATTACTCAAAGTAGTTCGCCCCGACGTGCTAAAAACTCAGTTAAGATCTCAACTGCAAAAAGATGATCATCAACTTGAGGTAGACCGCTAATAATTAAAATCCCAGCAAAGCCTGCTGGAGTAATTAATGGGACCGCCCCACCGTGGATTGCATGGGTTTCATCGACCACATTATTTTCCTTATGCCAATCAATACCAAGCTCTTCTGCTAACACTCTTTCATAAATAGTTGAGTGTTGCTTCAACATCACAACTCGTGACTTTCTAGCAATCCACCAATCATTCTCTGGCTTTGATCCTTCGAGTGATGCATGAAAGACAATCCACTCACCAATTCTCACCTCAATGGCAATTGGTAGTTTTCTTTGCTTACCTAACGCAGCTGCAATCTCACCGATCTCAAGGGCGTCTGTGTTTGTTAATGAGGCAAGCTTTAAAACTACTTCCTCTTCAAGTAATCCCTTACTGCTAAAGCCACCTGTGGTCATGCGGGTAAGCCTATTAGAGTTTTTACTTTGTATTAAAGGCAGCTATATCTTTAATAATCTGATCAAGATTTATCTCAGGTGACCACCCTAAAACCTGCTTAATCTTTGAGATATCAGGAACCCGCCGTTGCATATCCTCAAACCCTTCTGGATATGCCTTCTCATAGGCAATCTTTTCAATCGCAGATTTTGATCCAGTAATCTCAATAACCTTTTTAGCTAACTCCATAATTGAGATCTGTTGGTTATTTCCCACGTTGAATACTTCCCCTACTGCCTTATCTGAATCCATTACTAAAAGTAATCCTCTAACTGCATCTGACACATGGCAAAAACATCTAATTTGATCGCCACTTCCATAAACAGAAAGTGGTTCATTTTTTAACGCAGCACTTACAAACCTTGGCACAACCATTCCATAGTGGCCAACCTGACGAGGGCCGACGGTGTTAAAAAATCTAACAATACGAATTGGAAGTCTGTTCTCTAGGTAATAAAAGTAAGCAAGGCTTTCATCTACTGCCTTTGCTTCACTATATGACCACCTAGATTTAAGTGGGTGACCAATAATTCGATCATCCACTTCATTTAATGGCACCTTGTCATTTTTGCCATAGATCTCACTGGTAGAGGCAACTAAGACTGGCTTTCGATACTTATCACACGCCTCAAGAACTATCTCACTACCTTGCAGATTTGTTTTCAAACTCTCAAGTGGTTTATTCACAATATTAAAGACACCAAGTGCAGCCGCTAAGTGAACTACATAATCACTATCTGCTACTAATTTATCTATTACAGCTCTATCTAGAATATCTCCTTCTTCAAATTTAACCTTCTTATTAATGCCAGATAGATTTTTAGCTGATCCAGTTGAAAGATTATCAAATATAACTACTTGATCACCCCTGGCAATCAATTTTTCAGCAAGGTGGGAACCAATAAAGCCAGCACCACCAGTTATAAGATGCTTCACTAAATTGATCCTCGAGTGTTAAGAATTGGCACATTGCCAAGCTTTGTTAAATCAAGGTAATCATGAGGGGTGGCAATAATTGCTAGGTCAAAATCACTACTTATAGCAACTGAATTCTCACCATTCCAGGCTTTGACTAAATCATCATGCCAAGATACTTGCGCACCTTTTTGTTTTAACCCGGCAATTAAAGCTTCCACAGGACTTTCTCTGACATCAGCCACATTTGGCTTATAAGAAACCCCAACCACCAACACTTTCTTAGCCTTTAGTCCGCCTAATTTTTCTTCAGCCCTACCGACAAAGTATCCAGGCATCTCTTGGTTTATTTGATCTGCTAATTCAATAAATCTACTTGGCGCACCAACTGCTTTGGCTGCATTTGCTAGGTAGATTGGATCTACGGGAATGCAGTGCCCGCCAACGCCAACACTAGGGTAGAAAGGCATAAATCCATATGGCTTGGTCGCTGCTGCAGAAATTACCTCACTTATATCAATGCCAATCTTCTGGCAAAAGATTGCCAGCTCATTAATAAATGAAATATTCACCAATCGGAATGAATTTTCAAGCAGTTTAGCAGTCTCGGCAATTTCCAAAGATGAGCAAATAGTTATTGAATCAATAAACTGTCCATAAAACCCCTGTGCTCTCTTAGCAGAATTCTCTGTTAGGCCAGCCACTAGTTTTGGTGTATTGCTAATACCCCACTTTTTATTTGTTGGGTCTATTCGCTCAGGTGAGTAGGCAAGATCAAAATCGCCAAGTTTTAATCCTGATTCTTTCAATAGGATTGGAAGCAAAATGTTGCGGCAAGTGCCAGGCTCAATTGTTGATTCAACAATAACCAGGGTTCCTACCTTTAATTTTTTACCTAATGAGGTTGTTGCGTTAATAAGTACTGATAAATCAGGTAGATTCGAAACTGTTAACGGAGTTGGGACGCAAATCAAGATTATCTCAGAAGCTGAAATTACATTTTGATCGGTTGTTGGCGTATAAAGTTTTGAATCAATACTTTTTCTTATTATTTCATCACTTAAATCTTCAATTATACTTTTGCCTGACTTTAATGCTGAAATCTTTTCACCATTATTATCTAACCCAAAAACGGTATTTCCGGCTTTAGAAGCTGCAATTGCCAAAGGCAATCCAACATAACCTTGCCCAAGCACAGTTATTTGCATTTAAACTTAATTAACTAACTCTGCTTTAGCTTGCCCAGCAACTTCCGTGTTTGGAGCAAATGAAAGAATTTTACTTAGCATAGCTTTACTTTTAATCAAATCGCCTTGCTTCTTATAATCTATGCCTAGTAATAAGTAATTAACCGCATTCCATGGGTCTAAATTAGAAATCTTTTCACGATAAGTAATTGCCTCAGATATTTCATTTGTTTGTTCATAGGTTGAAGCTAATTTAGTTAATGCACTTAAATTTCTTGGATCATTAATGTATATGTTTTTTACTGCAAGTACACCTTCGTTAATAAATCCAGCTTCAATTAAATTAATTGCAGAGTTTAATGCATAAGTAGGATCGATAAGTAATGAGTTAATTGTTTTAAGATTTACTTCTCTAAAAGCATTTTTACTAGTTTCGTTTTGCAAATTAAATCCTACCATAGTGTTGTAAGTATTATTTTCCCCACGATAAAGCACTGAGACCAAAACAATTATTATCAAGGTTGTAATTCCGGATATCAATGATCTGCTTAGATTAATATCATTTTGTCTCCCTTGAAATAATTTTCTATCTTCAGTCGATGATTCCGTATCCGAGACAGATAATCCAATGATTGAACCTCCTAATATCCAACCCCAGATAGATATGCCGATGTTGTCAATCGATACTAATGATTGGGCTTGGAAAGCAACCCAAGCCGAGAAAACTCCTGCAAGTATTAATTTATTATTACCATTTAACTTTCTAATACCAAAGACTGCACGTCTAAAAATAAATAAATTTAAAACTAAGTACATAAGTCCAACAAAGATGCCTCCGGTTGCAAAAAATTGAAGATAAACGTTGTGGGCATTTGAGCTTGTAATATCAAAGCCGTAAGTTAGCGGGTAGCCAACCTCTCGAAATTGCTTGAAGTATGCGCCATACCTATCAATGCCAACACCAAATAGTGGATTATTTCTGAACATCTCAATTGCTGTGCGCCAATAATGACCTCGGAGACTTACCGATGGCTTATATAAATATTTCTCAAGTGGACCGATTTGAAGCATACCTAACACTGAAATAAAAAATATTAATAGTCCGGATAGACCAGCAGAAATTCCTAACTTTTTATTTTTACTATAGAGCCAAATAATTAAAAATATTCCGGCTCCCAAAATAAAGGAAAGGAGCCCTTGCTTTGCATTAGATTTATAAATCAAATATATTAAAAATATTGTAAGTAGCGATGCGGATATCCGATAATGAGTTTTAATATCACTATTAAATACAGAAGAGAAAGTGATAACCGCCATAATTGCCATAACAGCGGCGGCGAAATTGGGGTTACCAAGTGTGCCAATAATTGAATTATATGGATTATTCCATTTAATAAAATCATTACCGGTTGTCTGCATAAATGCATAAATTGCAGAAATTGTTCCAACAAAAAAAGTTACTATAAATAACCGCTTTATATTAAATAGTCTTATAAAAATTGCCGTAGCAACCATGATTATTGAAAGCGCTAGATATGAAACAAAGCCATTTCTGCGCTGAGTGTCACCAAATATTGCAATATAATGAAAATCAGTAAATATAGTTGCCAGTAAAATAAAAGCTATAAAAGTATTAACAACATAAAAAAGAGTTTTAATTGGTTTTATTGAAAAAATAATATTTCTAAAACTTACTAAATATCCTGTAAGCCAGGCTGCTACAACTAGTAAAACCCATTGCTTTGGAGAATTAAATGGATCAGCTACTTTAGTCTGAAAAAACAAAGTGATTGTAACTAGCCCACCAAGAATCCATCTAACCGGACTTATCTCAGTTGATTTTTTAATTTGTTTAGTTGATTTCATGTTCATATTCTATCTAATGGAACGAGCCCGGTTCCTATTACTAGGAGCCGGGCTCGCCCGCTTACTTTCAGGCTAAAAGGCTAAACTTAAGCCTTTACCTTCTTTTGAATCTTTAGCACCAAATTAGTTAATGTGGTGATAAGAGTCTTAAGAGATGCAACAGTAGTTGCTAATGCAGTTACAGCAGCAAGAGCTGCAGAACCAGAATCAGAAACAGTTGCAGAAGCAGACACTGCTACCTGGCCTGCTAGAGGTAGAGAAGCTCCACCTGTTGCAGTAATTTTTACAGTACCAGATGCTGGCATGTAGACAGTGTATGTCTTTGAACCAGCTGTTGTAGGAGTACTTGCGCTTGTAGCACCATCAGTTGTTACTGAAACAGCTGTAGTTGTGTCACTTGATGCACCAAATGCATAAGATGTTGAAATACCACCTGTTGCAAATAGGTTCGCGTAGGTTTGACCTTGAAGAGTCTTACCAGCTGCATCTAGAACAGTTACGGTGATGTATGCCTTCTCACCTGCTGAATATGATGCCTTATCAAATGCAAGCTTAACTGAAGCTGGAGCAGCATTTGAAACAGTAACTGTTACTTCGTTTGATGTTGCTGTTGCTAATGCAACAGTTGCAGCATCAATAACCTTGAACTTTGCAGTTCCGGTTGCGATTGTAGTTACTGGACAGAAGTGAGTCAGAAGAGTTGAGCTGTAGGTACATGCAACAGGTGTTGTTGCAGAACCACCAACAAGAGCATCAGTAGCTGAAGAAGCCACAATATACGCCTGACCTGACCAATTAGTTCCGTTAGCATCCTTAGCAACTACTGCAACAGCAGATGCATTGGCGCCAACAGCAAGAGTTGGGTTGTTTACAGATGCAGTTAAAGTCTTAGCAGCTTTCGCATAGAAAACTACAGTCTTATTAGCAAATGATGCAGAAGTAGTTGAAACTGTAATTGTTGCAGTTCCGGCTCTTCCGTCTGGAAGCACTGAAATATCAGATGTTCCATCACCCTTAATTGTTAGTGAACCACCAGAGATGCTGTTAAAGCTTAACAGACCTGCACCGGTGATTGTTGCTGTGATTGATTCTGGAGCCGCATTACCAGATGCGTTCTTTGTTCTCACAGAGATAACAGCAACCGCTGATGATGAAGCAGTAGCCTCTGCAGTAATTACAGAGTCAGCAGTAGCACCAGTCGCAGCACCAATGAAGGCTGTTGATGATCCTGGAACAACAGTTGTTGAAGTTGAAGCATTGCTAACAACGATTGAGAAGTTAACTGTTGCTGATCCAACCTGAATACCCTGACCTAAGCTACCTGTTGCTGATTTATATGAAGTCACAAGTGCTGTGTAGTTATAACTTCCAGCTGTTGCCAATGTAGTAGAACTTGACTCGAGCTGAACAGCGAACCTTGCCCCAATATATCCGGCAGCAGTATTAGTGATAGTTAAGTTTGTAGCAGCACCAACCGTTTGTGTATCAGCTTTTCCTGCTGATGCTCTGGTTGCTGAAGTTACTGATGCAACTGCTGTTCTTACATCTGTGGTAGGAGCAGCATTACCAGTAGCTGTATCTAACCATTGGATATAAGGAACGGCAGTTCCAGGTTGAGTACCATTGTTAACAAAGTTAACAGTAATAGAGTCACCAGTTGTTAAAGTATTAAAAGCGGTGACAGAGATAATTGCTGCAGTTCTTGAGTCGTTATTTGCACCAATTGAAGCAGTACCATTTGTCGCAGTAGCGAGCAAGGTGGTTACATCTGCTTTTGCAGGAACTGAGCTAAGAACACCCAGACCCAAAGCAGCAACAGCAACAAGCGCAATGCGCTTGAAGTTTGTCTTTGTAGACATGTATTTCCTTTCGTTAGTCGTTACCAGGAATTTCCCAGTAGCGGCTTCGAGATGAGTCGCACGTGCTGACGCATCTCTTTCCCCCCGTGATATCCGGATCACAGGAGAAACCTGTTTTTTAGGTGTCATTTATTTGACCCCTTTGGCGCCGATATTGATCGCCTGAGCAAGGATGAAACTCTTGCTAGAGTTCAAAATTATACGGGTAGTTACCTCGTTTGGAATCGCATCGACATCTAACCCACCAGTAGCAGCCACAAATAGGGCTGAATCCACCGTTGAATCAATATATAGGGTGGCAGTTAGAAGGTAATTTCCGTTAGAAAGGCGGGTAATTGTTGAGGCAGAGCCACTCTGGGTCAGTGGGTACCAAGAGCCAGCCACAGTTACTGATGGGCTTCCATAATAAGAAGTGCCAGAGCCATCAACTGTGATGGTTTGAGAGATCAATGTATTAAGGGTTGCATCACCTTGTGATTGCGCATAAGAAACTAATACGTAACCATCTGGATTGGTAATTGTTGATTGGGATGAAACAGAGAGTGATCCAACATTTCCAGCGGCATCAGAAACAGTAAAGCCTGTTGGTAGTCCATCCTTTGAAAGACCAGCAAATAAAGATTTAGAGGTACGGAAGTTAATCGCTGAGTTATCATCAACTACTTTTTGATTTGAAAGATCTTCAGCTGTTGCAGATGGCGATGGGGTAATTGGTAAAACTTGAGTAGTGATAGGTGCTTCTTGAGTAAAGTTTGAAACCGCTGTTCCGGTATTGAATTCTGTCCCCGCTACAGAGTTAAAACCTAGGAATGCAACTAATACAATAAGTAATGAAAGTGCAACCTTTGAAGATTTCTTAGCAAGCTCAGCCGCTTTCTTATACGTACCAGAAAGAGCATCTAGTGCGGTTGAACCAGTTTTTTCATCCACCACCCATTCGGTAAGAACACGAATAAATGAAGCACGGGCACGTTGAACAACATGGCGAACATTTTTCTCACTAGTCCCAATTGCAGTTGCAATCTCTTTAGTGGTACGACCTTCTACCTCCCACATCACAAGAGCGGTCCGTTGAGTCTCAGATAAACGAGAAAGTGCTTCACGAATAATTGAAGCGTCTTCTGCAGCAGCAAGGGTGGCGTCCATTGGGATGTGATTCTCTGCTGCGATCTCAGACAGGCGCTCTTGGGTGGCATCTGAATCAATCGCAACTAAATTAGGTCGAGATCCGGTTGCACGAATTACATTCAGGCATAGATTGTTTACCGTGGTGCGCAGATATGCCATGGCACGATCTGCGGTATCTAGCTCTGGGGCTGCCAAGATAAATTTAAGGAAGGCATCTTGGACAACCTCTGCTGCATCAGCATCGCTGCGAAGAATTCGGCGGGCTTGGGCGATAAGTGATGAGCGGTTTTGGGTGTAAAGGGCGGATAAATCAGAA
>Ga0214919_10010239_pt1 | contig 11934 bp, 8 predicted proteins | sample LL1503_MetaG_FD_177994 | JGI IMG/M metagenome (GOLD analysis project Ga0214919, IMG submission 177994) | Freshwater microbial communities from Lake Lanier, Atlanta, Georgia, United States - LL-1503 | ecosystem: Environmental > Aquatic > Freshwater > Lake | place: USA: Georgia | collected 2015-03-15
TGGGCGCGCCGCCGCTACGGCATCTCGGAGATCGCGAGTAAATGTCGCAATCCCGCATTTTCTAGGCGGATAGTTTCCCAAAATCGCAACCTTGCCGCTTACTCCAATTTGTTCCATGTGAGCCATCATTTGAAGGCCGAACACTAGGGGAGCAAACCCGACTCTCACATGGGGCGTTGACCCCAACTCGGCAAAAACGATCCCATGTCGTCGGGAAGTCGTCCCAAAGTGGTATTTTTTACCCCGAACGATTACCAAGAATCCCCACAAACCCCGATTGCAGGACAGTTAAAAACTCGGCCCGAAAATTGCTACGGAGATTTCATAGAAATTCGATCCGAGCTTCGAAGTCAGCCCGGACCAAACCCAATTCTGAAAAAATGCCCGAAAAAAACATCAATCCCCATTTGGATGAAGCCACAGCCCTCCTTGATCTAGGACTGAATGCCGATGCCCTTTTGATGGTTGAACGTCTCCTTGCAGGCCCCATAGACAGGCATGTGCACGCGGCGGCACTGGAGGTTTTTATTCGCCTCGCGATTTTTGATCGTGCCGCCCAAGCCGGCGACGCCCTCCTGAAAGGCGCGGACTGCTCCCAAAAAGAAATTTTCCGGATCGCCCTTGCCTACAACTACGCCGGGCGCCTTCAAGATTCCTACGATTTAGAAAAAATCACCACCGCCCATTCAAATGACGCTTCGCTGGTGCGCCTCTATGGATTGGCATGCAAATCCGCTCGCCTGGATCGCCACCTAGAGTCGTTGAGTTGCCTCCTGTCCTGCTTCCGCTACCACAATATCGATAGCTGGGATGCCCATCGGAAAATATTCCTCGATAGCGAATTGACCTCCCTCTGGGAAAAACTCCCCACCTTGCCCATCAACCTCCGCGAAGCTATTCGCTACTGTAATCTCCCCTTTGATGAGATCCTCGAGCACAACCAGGATACCTTCCCCCTGCGGCCAGTTGATCACTTGGATTTGCTGGTGATGCCGCCCCGCTTCAAGAAACTCCTCCAACCGGCCTTCAGCACCTGCTTCGAAGTCAACCCCCGTATGGAGGCTCGGCATCCGCGCATTTATAGGGACTACGTTCGCTGGCAAGAATCCCTCGTTCAACCCCGACTTCAAGCCTTCCGCGACCTGCGCGATAGAATTCGCAGCATCGTCCTCGATCAACAACTTCAGTTTGCTCAATTCCAAGCTTCGCGGGGCCGCATCGCCTGTGCCCGCAATCATCTCGTTTGTCACCTCGAGCATTCGACTGGAGCGACCCTCGAAACCCTGCCAGACATCGAAGGCCTAAGCCCGTTGCTAAGCGAGTTTCGTGAGCAATACGCAGAAAGCCCAGAGGCATTCCGCTACCTCATTTCCTGGCAATGCAAACGCGATCCCGAGAGCTTTATTCGCGACGTCCATTCTGAAATGCCGGCGATCAATCACGATTCCGGTTACGCCCAACTGGCCCTTGGCTGCATGCAATACCGACTAGGCAATACGGCGGCGGCCATCGAACATTGGAAGGCCTGCGCAGATAAATGGCCTAAGGATGACGCCCCCCTCATGAATACAGCCATGCTCCTGAGTAGCGAAGATCGTTGGGATGAGGCCAATCAGATCATCGATCGCTTGCCAGACCAATGCCTGCAATCGACCCTTTGGAAAAACGCCTGCAATGCCATTCGCGAGCGGCGCACATTTACGATTTCGACCAAAATTTACGCCACTCAGAGCATTCCCACTCCAACCTTCGGAGGTCTTTACTCCGGGGCTGACGAGGAATTCCTCATGGAGCAGAAGAAATTCACTCCGATGAAATACTGAAACTCAGCTCGAGAACGTGAGCGAGCTTCAGGGTTTTGGCGAGGCGGTTGGGATCGATCGCCGATTGAGAAACCGGAACCAATTTCCGAAGTTTTTCTTCATGGCCTCTCGGAAACTGAGGTAATTCCCATCGGGAGTCCCACCGCGTCGAAGGGCTTGCAGGAGCGCTGGAAGAGTAAGCTCAGCAAGATCAAAGGCAGTCGTGCTCACACCCACCGCTGAATCATGATGAGCGTCACTGGCAGCGGTCATGGAGAGACCCCGTTTTTTAGCATACGCCAGTGCCCGCTCATTCGCTCGACGCGCACTGACAGCCGCGTTGAAAACTTCCAGCACTTCGATATCGAGTTTATCTAAAATCTCCGCACGTATGCCCGCCCGCCAACGATCAAAGGGGTGCGCCGGCACAGCAACTCCTCCCGCTTTTTTGATAGCTTCAAGCACCTCCACGGCCGGACGCCCTTTCATGTAAGGAAGTGTCGCTCCTATGCAAAGCAAATGGCCCTCGGCCGTGCTGACCTCCACCCCAGGAATGAGAAGAAAACCTGCTGGCAGTTCCTTGCCCCGCAGATATTCATGAGCACCGCAGGAGTCATGATCCGTAATCGCAATACCGCTCAACCCACGCTCCCGCGCACTCGCGATCAACTCCTCCGGCGAGTTGCAGGCATCCTTGGAAAAAAACGAATGCACGTGGAGATCGAAGCGATGAATCATAACTGAGAGTATTTCCCTTGTTGATGGAAGTCGTGTAAAGAATGAACTCCAATTTATGAGCGTGGCATTTAAAGAATGGGCCCTCGTTTGCGAGGCCCTTGGCAACGGTAAGCAGAGCCTCATCCTTCGTAAAGGCGGCATCGCCGAGGGACGAGACGGCTTCGCCTTCAAGCACCCTGATTTTTTTCTATTCCCCACTTGGTTTCACGAGCAACTCGGCCGAACCACCCTGCCGCCTGAATCGGATATCCCAACCCAACTCGATGGCGAAATCGAAATCCGCTACGCAGCCACCCTTGAGTGGAGCCGCCTTGTCACAGATGCCGCCTTGTTGCCAGACCTTCGCGAGTTCCACATCCTCCATGATGACGTCGTGAACGAACGCTTTTGCTATGACGATCACCAAGGTATCCACGTGGGATTTGTCAGGGTCTTCCGACTTGCCGCCCCTCAACGCCTCGCTGACTCAAAGAGCTACGGAGGCTGCCGATCCTGGCTGGATCTCCCAGCAATGGACGACATCGCCCGTGCTCCTGTGATCAGTAACGAGGAGCACCAGCGTCGCCAAAAAAAGCTGGAACAGATTTTGAGCTAAAAGAAATTTGACAACTGGTGAAGGAACCCCCAGTTTCACTGGCTCTCGGGCTCAGCCCGCATCGATCTTTTCAGTAATACAACCAATCCGCCGGCCTAGGAAAGCATGGGTGAAAGTCCCTCACTGTCGCGCAAAGGTCAAAGTCCGGTTACGAACCGGCGGAGAAAACCGCACCGTCCTGAAATGGACAACGGCAGCGCATGACTGTCCGTGCTGGGGGTAGTCCTTTCAAATACGGGAGAAGGGATTGTCCTTAGACATTCCCGTGTTTTTTAAAAAAGGACAATAGATGAAAAAGATAACATTCTCGCTTTTGGCGTTTCTATTCTTGGCATTCGCCATAAATGCAAGAGCAACAATTTCCAGCCCAAACATTAACAATTGGGTTGGGACTGGCTCAAACGAATCCGCCTTCGTTCTCCAATGGAATGATGGAAAATCACCCGGAGCCATAGCTTGGGGGTATCGATGGAACCCAGGCGCTGCTCCAACGCTCAATCAACTCATTGCAAATCTCCTAGCAGCAAATGCAGGAATATACGCCAGAGGAGACTCATCCGGATCTTATGGGGCTGGATATTATGGGTTCGGATATGATACGGGACTTAACAATACTTTCAGTGTTAACGGTGGCTTAGATGCCGACGGCAACCCGACCACAATCAGTTTCACCAATGGTTTTTCGGATATGAATTCCGACAATACCACTTACCAATCACCTGGTAGCTCAACTTCGGCGGCACCAACAAACTCGCAAGATCGATACCAAGAAGGCTGGAACGACAATGGTTTTTGGGAACTTTATACTAGCACAAGCACCATCAATCCCACGTCTTGGTCAACCAGTTGGGACGGAGGCGAGCAATCTCTAACGGCAGATTCCTGGTACGCCTACACCTTTTCGAACTCGGACTTCAGTTCCAACCCACCGGTTCTTCCGACTCCGACTCCACGGCCTTCCCCATCAATCACATCAGCCACTATTACCGGCTCCGTTGGCTCTCCGCTCACGGCTAGCATTACCGCAAGCAATAGTCCTACGGGCTATGCCGTTAACCCTAGTAGCCTACCAAGCGGTCTCACACTCAACCCGACCACTGGCGCCATCAGTGGGACTCCGACTTCGGCGGGCAACGGAACGATCGTTAACGTCTCCGCCACAAACTCAGGGGGAACGGGCACTGGATATTTAACGTTTAATATCGCCAAGGGTAATCAAACCATAAGCGGAGTTCCAACGACGCTCTCGAAGACGTTAGGGACATTACCCTACTCACTAAACGCATCTACAAACTCAAACCTTTCAATGACCTATTCAAGCTCAAACACAGGAGTAGCGACAGTTTCAGCCAATGGCATCGTTTCATTGCTGGGCATTGGATCAACTACGCTAACCGTCAGCCAGAACGGCAACGCCAACTACAAAGCCGCTACAAATGTCACCCAGTCATTGACGGTGAGCGGAAACGCTCCACTGGTGACGTCTGCGACAATTAACGGAACTGTTGACATCGCACTGAGTTCAAACATCACCGCCACAAACTCACCGACCAGCTATTTAGTAGCCAGTGGCACAATGCCGTCCGGATTGAGTATTAACGCGACCACTGGACTCATCAGTGGAATACCGAAAGCCTTCGCCAACGGGACCATCGTGGTTGTGAAAGCGACAAACGTGAGCGGTAACGGGACGGCCAATCTCACATTCAATATTGCTAGGGGTAGTCAAACCATCACTGGAGTCGCGTCCACAATGTCTAAGGCAGCGGGATCGTATTCGATCAATGCCTCCGCAACATCCAATCTGACACTTAGCTACGCGAGCTCTAATACAAGTGTAGCGACCGTGGCAACCAACGGAACCGTAACAATAGTCGGCAATGGATCAACAACGCTCACAGTGAGCCAGCCGGGGAGCGCGAACTACAACGCGGCAACAAATGTAACACAGACGCTAACAGTTTCACCGGCGCCAACTATAACCAGCAACGCTACCGCGACGGCGACGCGCGGAACTCCTTTCGCTTACCAGATCACGGCAAGCAACTCACCAACATCCTACTCGATTACGGGCAATTTGACGCAGGGGTTATCATTGAATGGGACGACTGGTCTTATAAGTGGAACGCCCACAGCGTCGGGCAATGCATCCATTTTACTCTATGCAACCAATGCCTATGGTAATGGGACAAAAACTTTAACGATATCCGTCGCGAATTTGTTGCCAGCGGTCACAAGTAATAACTCCACTACGGCCACACTCGGGGTTCCTTTCAACTACCAAATCACGGCAACCAATGCGCCATTGACGGGATATGCCGTAATCGGAACCCTCCCCACCGGGCTGGCACTCAGCACCACATCGGGACTCATTTCAGGAACCCCCACTGCTTCGGGTAATTTCTTGCTCAATTTGATTGCCAAAAACAGTGCTGGAAATAGCACAGCAGCGCCGCTTTCAATAACAATAGCCCCAGCTGTCACTTTTAGTATTTCTGGCCCAATTAACCAAAAAGTGCTTGCAGGCACAAACGCTACGTTCTCAGTCAGCAATGCGGTTGCATCAACAGCTAACGCCACACTATCCTACCAATGGTATAAGAATGGCTTAACAATCGGCAATGCAACAGCATCCAGTTACACAATCTCAACTTTAAACTACTCTACTGCTGGTGCCTATTCGGTTAAAGTAACGACAAAGGTGGGGACGACGACCATAGGATCCGTCACCTCAGAGGTTTGGTCGATTACTCCAAGAGAGGCCTTGAATATATTAGTCTATACCATGACCGGAAATGCGACCCGCACAGCAGGCGCTGCGGAAAGCGCAGGAACAATATCAGGTTACTTTGTAATGGATCGCGCAAATAACAATGCCGCTCTCATTCAAACTTATGGATCAGGTCTTTTGGCTCGAAATAGTCTCGAAACACGAAACGACATCGCCGCCTATTCGACAGGCCCCGTAACTGGAAGTCGCACGGTATTTGCGGGCAGCTTGAATAGCGGCAACTCCACTACGGATCACGATCTGGTTTGGATCACTGGACAAGATACCGCCGTCACCGTAGCAACGGGAAAAACCGTTTTTGCGCCATCGACCATGTCAGGAATAATCGGCACTATTGCACAAAGTTCCGCCGTCGAGATTGACAGCTTTAGCATCGCATTGATCCTAAATAATTCACTTACGGCCAATGCCTCCAGCTCTAATCTCACATCCACAATTACGGCCGTTCGCAAAGCCGCAAGTGATGCCGGTTATCCTAATGAAACGGAGTAGCTAAACTGATTTTCGATAGCAAGAGGATCACATTTTAGCCCGAAAACGGGGTTTATGAGAGGATGACAGGATTTAAACGATGCACAGGAATAATTTACGGGGCTTAGCAGGCACCACAAAGCAGAGCCCACTCTTTGAATTGCAAATATCTAACCCTCTGTGCTCTCTGTGTCCTCTGTGGTTAAATCTGCTTCTTTCGGGGTTATTGGACTTCAAAAGGCGCTCTTTTGAATCGCGAAGACAGACAGAAAACGTAGTGGCGATGCTCTTGAAAACCTGTTTTTTACGGATTATTCACCGTCACGCGCAGCGATACCAGGGAGTCCCAACTCCCCCCTCCCCCAGCGGAATGAATGCTTTCACTTTGATTGAGCTGCTCATTGTTATCAGCATCATCTCCATACTGGCGATTATCACAGCGACCGCAGCGCGCAAAGTTTACACTTCTTCCTCTCTGGCAGTCTCTGCCAACAATATCCGCCAACTCGCCGCTGGAGGCATGGCATACCTTGCAGATAATAACAATATCTACTGGCCCTATCTTCAAAATAACGATCCCGCTAACGGCCTTGGAGCAACTTGGTGGTTTGGGTATGAGACATTATCAAGTAAAAACAAACCCGAGGGGCAAAGGAACTTTGATGCTACAAAAGGCCCTCTCGCCGGATACCTCAATAAGTCCCTTCGTCCTGATCCCAGCTTCGCTCTAGGAGGAAATGCTTTTAAACCAAAATACCGAAACGGATATATTGGGGCTGGGTACAATGTGCTGCTTGGAGGTGGGTGGGTTGGCACCGCCGCACGTCAACATCAACTGCAACTGCAGGACCCTTCAAAAGTTGTTGTTTTTTTTACCTCAGCCCAAGTCAATACCTTCCAAAATCCCGCCTCGTCCAAAAACCCTATGCTGGAGGAATTTTATGGGATCGATGAAAAAGAAGTGACCGTTCACTTCCGACACAATGGCAAAGCCATGGTCTCCTACGCGAGTGGAAACGCCGGATTTCTTCCAATGGATGAATCCACAAGAGACACTCGGGCCCCCCTCGCGAACGTCGGTCGCTTTGCACCCACGGGAAGCTCACTTTTTTTGAAATAAGGGCAGCTACATTTTCCTACTGCTGCATCCCGCTAATGATGCTGATGAGCGGCATGAAGAGAGCGATAACAATCGTTCCTACGACGACAGCGAGGAAAACGATCATCACAGGCTCAAGAAGCGAGGTGAGTCCCGTAACGGCATTATCTACCTCGTCGTCATAGACCTCAGCAATCTTTAGAAGCATCTCGGGGAGTTGACCTGTCTCCTCGCCCACATCGATCATACTGATCACCATAGGCGGAAATACATTACTGGCTTCCAACGGGGTGACAATAGATTCACCCTCCTTGACGCTGTCGTGAACACGGGTGATCGCCTCGGCAATAATAGCATTACCGGCGGTATCGCGAGTAATATTAAGCGCTTGAAGGATCGGAACACCGCTAGTGACAAGCGTTCCCAACGTGCGGGTGAAGCGCGAGATGGCACTTTTTCGAGTGAGATCGCCAAAAATAGGAGCGCGAAGCATGAAAGCGTCAATGAATGCGCTACCCTTCGGGGTCTTTGCAGCGAATTTATAGAGAAAAGCCAACCCAACAATCGCCCCTAGGATGATAAGAATGTTGTTTTTGACGATGTTGCTGGTTGCGATCACGAACTGGGTGAGCCCTGGAAGCGGTTTGCCACCCAACATGTCCGCAAAAATCGCCTCAAATTTAGGCACGATGAAAACGAGGAGGAAACCCATAATCACAACGGCGATGAAAAGCACGATCGCTGGGTAAAACATGGCCGAGACAACCTTATTTTTGATTTTCTGTGCCTTTTCTTGAAACTCTGCCAACCGCATGAGAACGACCTCAAGCACGCCACCAAGTTCGCCGGCCTTCACCATATTGACGTAAAGTTTGTTGAAGATGCGGGGGTGTCCGCCGAGACTCTCCGAGAAGGTACCGCCGCCTTGAACAGACTCAGCGATATTGATAATCACTCCCTTGAGGACTGGATCTGGTTCCTGCTTGGAAAGAACAGTCAGACCGCGCAACAACGGCAACCCTGCATCGATAAGCGTGGCCAACTGGCGGGTAAAAATCATCAACACCCGCGGCTTGATAGTCTTCCTCTGGAGGAAAGGAATGTTGATTTTGATTTCTTTGCGAGCAGCGGATTTTCCCGGAGCGGAAGCCTTGGCGACCTTGGGCTTGGGTCCCATTCCTTCCTCGGTAATGTTTTTTGGAAAGTAGCCTGCCTGCCTCAACTGTGAGACAGCGTCGGATTGGGATTCGGCATCAATGGCGCCTGAAGATTCCTGTCCGCGTGAGTCAAGAGCAACGTAGTTATAGCGAGGCATAGGTTTAGGGTTGTGTTGTCAGATACAGCACATAACCGATTTAGTCACAGACTGTCGATAGCGCAATTTCACCTACGCAGTGAGATAAGGATTATTGGCCCGTTCGTGCCCTACTGTTGTCGAAGGCCCGTGACCGGGAAAAACCACTGTGGAAGGATCAAGAGTGAAGATTTTTTTGCGAATACCGTCGAGGAGCAGCGGTCCGTCGCCGCCAGGCAGGTCCCAGCGTCCCACACCCTCACAAAACAAAACGTCGCCACCAATAAGATCGCCGGATTCTGGAAAATAAAAACAAAGGCTGCCTGGGCAATGCCCGGGCACATGCAGGGCGATGATTCGCTGACCGGCGATGGAGTTAGTCTCACCTTCTTCGAGGAGAATATCGGGAGTGACTGGATCGTACTGTATGTCAAATCCATGACGTTGGAAAAAGCCTCCATCCGTAATCATTGGAACGGTATCTGGATGACAGACGACCTTGCAACCATGCCTAGCTTGGATTTTGCCCGCATCTATCACATGATCAAAGTGTCCGTGAGTGAGAACAAGCCAGTCGATTTTTTGAGAGGCGAAGTGGCCATCAGCCTCTTGTGGCGCATCAAAAAGGATATTGCCCGAAGGTGTTTCAAGAAAATAGGCATTGGTCGCAAGTGCGCCTCCGGTGAAAATTTTGAACTGAATTGAGGTCATGGTGGTCAGAAAGATAGCGGTGAAGTTTGATTTTTCTCAGATTCTCTGCAAAGTCTTATTTAATACCATGTCGAATATCACAAAATCTGCCGTCGTGGCCCTTCTCCTTGCGATGGCCACAGCCACTTTGCCGCTTCGCGCCGCCAAAAAGTCCGACGCCGCCGACGAAGGACAGGTCGCTTTAGCGGTCGCGAATTGGCTTCAACAGGCGCACTACACCCGCCAACCCCTCGACAAAGAAATGTCGGCAAGGCTACTCAACACCTACCTCGAGCAACTCGACTACAACAAACTCTACTTCACTCAAGAGGATGTGGATGAGTTCTCGAAAAAATACTCCGCCAGTCTCGATCAGTCCATTCTGAGAGGAAATATGGAACCCCCTCACGAGATTTTTACTCGTTTCAAAATGCGCGTGGAGAATCGTGTCGCGAGCAACAAAAAACTCGCTGAGAAAAATTACGATTTTAAGGACAACCAAAATGTGGAACTGAACCGCCAGAAGTCCCCTTGGCCAAAAAATCTCGCGGAGGCTGATAAAATATGGAAGGCCCGCGTCGAGGCCGAACTTCTTCAAGAGCACTTAAACGAATTCAAACTCCGCCCGCCAAAGGAAACCGTCATCCGCCGCTACGATCAGGCCCTTCGCAATGTGCGTGAAATGGAAGGCGATGACGTACTCAAGGTCTTCCTCAATTCGCTGGCTCAAAGCTATGACCCTCACTCCGATTACCTCAGCCCAAGTGATATGGAGAATTTCCAAATTTCAATGAAGCTGTCGCTAGTTGGAATTGGAGCTGTCCTCACCTCCGAAGATGGTTATGTCAAAATCCGCGAAATCGTCCCCGGTGGGCCTGCTGATAGGGATGCGCGACTAAAGGTGAGCGACCGCATCGTTGCTGTCGCTCAGGACCAAGAGGACTTTGTCGATGTCGTGGACATGAAACTCGACAAGGTAGTCGAAAAAATCCGTGGCAAAAAAGGCACCCTCGTCCGTTTGCAGGTCATCCCATCCGATGCGGATGATCCCTCGAAACGCTCCATCGTGGATATCACTCGCGAGGAAGTGAAACTCAAGGATTCGGAAGCCAAAGCCGAAGTTCTCGATGTCACCGCCCCCGACGGCAAAATCTCACGCATCGGCTGGATCACATTGCCCTCGTTTTACGCAAACATGAGCGGCGATGGCACACCAAAGAGCACCACAGCCGATGTCGATGCTCTCCTAGAGCGGCTCAAGAAAGAAGGCATCGAAGGTCTGGTGATGGATCTACGAAGAGATGGGGGAGGCTCTCTTGAAGAAGCAATCAATCTCACGGGCCTTTTCATCCCTAAGGGACCTGTCGTTCAAGCCAAGGACCCGAGCGGAAAAATCACGGTCAGCAGCGATAAAAATCCCGAGATTTCCTACACCGGACCAATGATCGTCCTGATGAATCGCCTGAGCGCATCAGCGAGTGAAATTTTTGCAGCGGCTCTTCAAGACTACGGTCGCGCCGTCATCGTCGGTGACGAGCAGAGTTTTGGTAAAGGCACCGTGCAGACAGTCGTGGAACTCGACAAGTCTGCAGCCGCGCTTCCGTTTTTTAATACCGAACGCCCGCAAGCAGGCGCGCTCAAATTGACGATCCAAAAGTTTTACCGCATTCGCGGCGGATCAACACAATCCCAAGGGGTGAAATCCGACATCGTCCTCCCCTCACGCACCGACAACCCCGAGATCGGCGAAGATTCACTCAAAAACCGCCTTCCCTATGACGAGGTGGCTCCCGTGATTCTTGCCAGCAATACAAATGGCGAGAATTTATTTCTCGAAGAAATGCGCAACCGCTCGCAAAAACGCATCAGCGAAGACCCTGAGTTTGTCTATGTGAACGAAGATATGCGACGCCTTCGCGAGCGCATCGAAAAAAACTCCATCAGCACTAACGAGAAAATCCGCCGTCAGGAAATCGCAGATGAAAAGTCACGTAAAGAATCGCGCAAAGAGGAGCGTCTCGCGCGTGGTCCGATCATTAACGCCAAGGTTCGGCAAGTCACCCTCGATGATGTGAAGAACCACCGAGAGGATCTAGAGGTTGTTGCCTACGAACGCAACCGTGACAAAAAATACAACGAAGAAGATCCTGAAGAAACAGAAGACGGCAAAAAGACGGAGCAAAAATTGCCCGAACCCGACCCGATACGCAACGAGGCCGTTCGCATCATCTCGGATCTGATTGATTTCAGCGGATTGGGTAAAACCGTCAGCACTACGAAGGCTCAAGAGGTATCAGCTGAACCCAAGCCCTAAAAAGCCCTAAACTTATTCCTCTGCGAGGAAAGCCAGAGCCTGCTCGAGCGTAGCCGCATTGGAAATCGACGCGATGGGCGTTCCTTTGCGGATTCGTCCCACCAAACCGGCTAAAACACCGCCGGGGCCGAGTTCCAAAA
>Ga0214919_10010240_pt1 | contig 11934 bp, 9 predicted proteins | sample LL1503_MetaG_FD_177994 | JGI IMG/M metagenome (GOLD analysis project Ga0214919, IMG submission 177994) | Freshwater microbial communities from Lake Lanier, Atlanta, Georgia, United States - LL-1503 | ecosystem: Environmental > Aquatic > Freshwater > Lake | place: USA: Georgia | collected 2015-03-15
TGACATGTCCTACCACGGCCTCCCGCACTGGGAAGCCTTCAAGGCCTTCGCCCCCGCCGGCGGCGCCAACATCGCCTTCATCATGAAGATGCGCCTGCAGTTCCTCCGCGACGTCGGCAGCTGCCTCTCGCCCTTCAACGCGTTCCTGCTCCTGCAGGGCCTCGAGACCCTGCACCTCCGCATGGAGCGCCACTGCGCCAACGCGATGAAGGTCGCCCAGTTCCTCGAATCCCACCCCAAGGTGAAGTGGACCAACTACCCCGGCCTCAAGTCCTCGAAGTACCACGACCTCGCCAAGAAGTACCTCACCAACGGCTACGGCGCGCTGGTCGGCTTCGGCCTCAAGTCGGGCCTCGAAGGCGGCAGCAAGTTCATCAACGCCCTGCAGCTCCACAGCCACGTCGCCAACATCGGCGACGCCCGCTCGCTGGCGATCCACCCCGCCTCCACGACGCATTCGCAGCTCACCGCCGCGGAACGCGACAGCGCCGGCGTGACGGACGACTACGTCCGCCTCTCCGTGGGCCTCGAGGACATCGAGGACATCATCGCCGACCTCGAGCAGGCGCTGGCCAAGGCCTGAGCCTCACGCCAGCGACCGATCAGGGCGGGCCGGCAGGCCCGCCCTTTTTCATGCCCGCACCTTGGCGCCGTCGAAGTCGTGATACTCCAGGAACTGGCGGGCTCCGTCGTCGCCCATGTAGGCGGCCAGGAGCTTCGGGTCGGTCTGCGTGAGATCCACGACGATGAGTCCGTCGAGGCATCCGCCGAAGCCTTCGTCGACGTTGAAGGCGATGAGGCGGCCGTTGAGCTTAAGGTAGTGCTTGAGCAGCACCGGCACGGCCTTGGCGTCCGGCTCGAGATCGCTGACGAGGCTCGAGACATGCTCCAGGTCGAACGCGCACCGCTGCAGGACGTCCAGGTCGGCGTCCCGCAGGCTCATCGAGCGCGGCGGATTCTTGGCCCGCACCAGCGGCAGCAGGTCGTCGGCGGAACGGTTGTTCTTGAGGTAGGAAAGGATGAGTTCCTTCGAGGCCTGGCCGTACTCGGGATTGATGCTCACCGGACCGAACAGGAGATGATACTTCGGGAAGCGGACGACGTAGCGTCCGATGCCGCGCCAAAGCAACGGGAGGCTCGTCGGCTTACGCTGGTATTCCTGCCGGATGAACGAGCGGCCCATCTCCAGCGCAGGGTCCATGCGGCGGAAGAAGTCGCCTTTGAATTCGAAGAGCGTCGAGGTGTAGAGACCGTGCTTGCCCTGCAGCGGCAGGATGCGGTCCGTCGGCCCGAGCCGATAACCACCCACGATCGCCGAAGCCCTGTCGTCCCACAGCACGATCTGGTCGTACCAGGCGTCGAAAGCGTCGAGGTCGCAGTCCAATCCGGTGCCCTCGGAGACCGAACGGAAGGTCGTCTCACGGAGTCGGCCGATCTCCCGCAGCGTGTGCGGCAGGTCCTTGCCGAGGAAACGGTAGACCCGGAAATCGCCGCTGGTCAGCAGCAGGTCCTCGGGCGGGAGGCTTTGGAGTTCGGCGCGGAGGAGCAACGGGTTCACCGCGGGGATGATCGGGGCCTGCGCGACGGGTACGCGGACGGCGGCGATCTTCTCGCGTTCGCCGCGGCTCGAAAGCAGTTCGCAACGCAGCCGCAGGAAACTCGTCGCCTCCTCGTCGTCAGGATGGTCCGCCAGCTGGGCCGGCGTCACCGGATTCGCCGTGCGCAGACGGATGACCTTGCCGCGATGATGCAGGAATTCCCGGAGGAGCAGCATCGTGCGGACGCGCGGATGCGCCAGGCCGAGCGACTGGAAGAGGCCGGAGTTGCGCCCTTCGATCCGGAGCGGGAGCATCGAAGCCCCCACCTTGCGCGCCATGCGCACGACCTGCGGCGACCAGAGCGGATCCGCCACGCGGCGTGATCCCAGCTTCAGGCTCGAGACTTCGCCGGCCGGGAAAGTCAGGATGCAGCCGCCCGCCCGGAGGTGCGACAAGATCCGTCGCGTCCCGGCCACGTTGCCCACGTCGCTCGAGCCGGGCTCGAAAGGATTGACCTCGATCAGCCAAGGACGGATGCCGGGGATCCGCGCCAGCCAGCGATTGCCGACGACGAGGGTGTCCGGTCGGACGCGCAGCAGGAAGTCCATCGCGACGAGCCCGTCCGCGAGCCCGTGCGGATGGTTCGCGACGACGACGAGCGGGCCGGACTTCGGGATACGCGCCAGGCATTGGTCGCTCCAGGCGCTGCTGAGTCCGGCTTGCTCCATGGCGGACGTAAAGAAATCGGGACGGCCGGCCACATGGATCCGCTCCAGGAAAGCGTCGAAGGCCCGCACCTTGAAGAAGCGGTCCAGGACCGGTTCGGCCCAGGCGAGCGGGCCCAGGTTGGCCTTGAGTTCGTCGGTATTGCTCGGGGCGGACTGAGGTGACATCTGTGGCGAGGATGCCACGGATGTGCGAACGGACGGGGGCGGACCCGTGACAATGTGGTGTCAGCCGGCGGCGAATCCGAAGAACTCGCGGGCGTTGCGCGTGGCGACCTCGGCGACCTCGTCGGCGGGCAGTCCCAGGAGTTCGGCGGCCTTGGCGCAGATCTCGGGAAGATACGCCGGCGTATTTTCCCTACCGCGGACGGATTGCGGGGCGAGGTAAGGGGCGTCGGTCTCCAGCATGAGGCGGGCGAGCCCCTGGGCCTTCAGCGCCTGGCGGATCTCCTCGGACTTGGCGTAGGTGATGATGCCGGTGAACGACGCGCGGCCGCCGCGCTGATTGAGCTGACGGACCTGCTCCGGACCTTCGACGAAGCAATGGAAGACGACCTGGCGCCAATCGACGCCGCTGGCGTCGATCATCCGCACGCAGTCGTCGAACGCATGGCGCGAATGGATGACGACGGGGCAGCCGAACTGATAGGCCAGCGAGAGCTGGCGACGGAAGGCCTCCTGCTGCCAGGCCTTGATGCGCTCGGCTTCGGCGACGTCGGCAGGCAGGCGGAAATAGTCCAAGCCGATCTCGCCGAGGGCGGCCGGTGTGGTGCGGTCGGCGAAATAAGGAGAGATGGCGGCGACGGTCTCCTCCCAACCCTCCTCGACGTGGCACGGATGCAGGCCCACCGTGTGCCGGAAGAAGTCCGGCTGCGTGGCGGCGAGTTCGCGATAGTCGGACCAATCCTTGAGGTCGGTCCCGATGGCGACCACGCCTTCCACGCCGGCGGCGCGGCACTCGGCCACCCAAGCGGCGAGGCGGCCCGCCTTGAGGGCGTATTCCGGGTGACAATGGGAGTCCAGCAGACGCACGCGGTGATTAGGCTACCCGGAGAAGAAAGGGCAAGACCACAGCCCTGCCTTGAAAAAAGCGCCCTCCCCTGCACGGTGGCCGCATGCACCACTGGCTGATGAAGTCCGAACCCGACGAGTTCTCCTTCCAGGAGCTCGAGCGCAAGGGCAAGGAACCGTGGACCGGGGTCCGGAACTATCAGGCGCGCAACTTCATGCGCTCGGCCAAGGTCGGCGACCTGGTGCTCTTCTACCACTCGAACTGCGACGAACCCGGCATCGTCGGCGTCGCCAAGGTCTCGAAAGAGGCGTTCGACGATCCCACGCAGTTCGAACCGAAGTCCGATTACTACGACGCGAAGTCGACCAAGGATAATCCGCGCTGGAGCTGCATCGAGGTCGCCTTCCACCAAGGCTTCAAGCGCCTGGTCAGCCTGCCCGACCTCCGCGACTGCGCGGCGCTCAAGGACATGCTCATCCTGCGTCCCGGCAACCGTCTCTCCGTGACGCCCGTGACCGCCGCCGAGTTCAAGGCGATCGCCGGACTGGGCGGACTCAGGAAGTAGCCTCTTCGGTCGGGAGCCACAGCGCGAGGATCGCGGCGGGCAGGAACAGGAACGAAGCGTAAAGCAGCACCGAGCTGAAATCGGACGGCTTGGCGAAGATGCCGAAGAAGACCGTGCCCACGGCCGCGAAGACGCGGCCGATATTGTAGCTGAAACCCGCGCCGGTCGTCCGGAGCAAGGTCGGGAAGAGCGGCGGCAGCGCCATCGTGAACAGGCCGAAGACGCCCTGGCAGAAGCCTACGCCGGCGTAGAGGAAATACGTGACCTCGAGGCTCCACGGATGGGCGAACGTCACCGCCATCAGCACGAAGTAGACGGCGAAGAAAGCCGCCAAGGCGCGACGGTAACCGAAGCGTTGGGCGGCCCAGCCGGAGGCGAAGTTGCCGACCACCGAGGCCGAGATGACCCAGAACAGCGCGGTCGAAACGACCTTGGCCTTGAGCTCAGGCGAACCGTCCAGCACCGCGGGATGGCTCCGGATGAACGCCTGCTGCCAGAACATGAAGCACCAATGGCCCGTGAGCGAGATCGCGCAGAGCAACGAAGCGATGAACGTCGTCCGGCGGATGTCGCTGCCGAACAGGCCCATCATCGAAGGCGCGGGCTGCTTGCCCTTCTCGGCCGACCACTCGGCGGTCTCGGGGACCTCCTTGCGGATCCACAACGTCACGAAGGCCGGCAGCACGCCGATGAGGAAGACCCATCGGGGCTGATATCCCGGGAGTTGTTGCAGCAGGAAGACGGCGGCGATGGCGGCCAGGATGCCGAAGTTGACCGCGCACTGGAGGACCGCCGCGATCCACGGGCGCCACTTCTTCGGCCAGGTCTCGGAAAGCAACGAGGCGCCGACGGCCCACTCGCCGCCGATGCCGAGGGCGGCGAGGAAGCGAAAGATCATCAGCTGCCACCACGTGTGCGCGAAGAACGACAACCCGGTGAAGAGCGCGTAGGTCAGGATCGTGAGGACGAGCGTGCGGCTGCGGCCGAGACGGTCGCCGATGATGCCGAAGAACGCGCCGCCCAAAGCCCAGCCGAGCAGGAAGGCCGCCTGGATGACGGCGCCGTAACGGGCCACGTCGGGATCGGACTCCCGGGTGACGAGCAGCTCCGCCACGAAGACCGTGGCGACGAGCGTGTAGAGGTGCAGGTCAAGCCCGTCGAAGAACCAACCCAGCCAGGCCGCGAAGCCCGACTTCTTCTGATGCGAAGAAAGCTCGCGGAGCGAGGTGGCCTCGGCGGGGGTGTCGCGCATGGGGAGACAGTTGAAACCGCCTAGAAATTAGCAAGGCGGGCTTTGCGGCCCGCCCTGCGTGAGGACTTATTTCTTGGCTTCGGCCTTCTTGGCCGGCGCCTTGGCCTTGGGAGCCGGCGTCGGGGTGTAAGGCTGGTTAGTCATGGCGCCCGGGGCGACCTTGAGGAGATTCGGGGACATGTCGGGAGCCTTGGCGTCGCCGTTCGCCCACTTGAGGCCGCCGATCAGGATCTGCTGGAAGGTCGGGTTGGTCCAGACGTCTTCGCGGTGCCCCATGGCGGTATAGAAGACGCGGCCTTTGCCTTCGTGCTTGGCCCAGCAGTTCGGGTAGGCGGGGCGCTTGTAGTCGTCGCCTTCGAGGGCCGGGTCGTTGAAGGTCGTGAGGACGTGGATCTCCGGACGGAAGTCCTTGAGCGTGTACCATTCTTCCATGAACGAGAAGGAGTCGCCGACCTTTTCGAAGCCGGGGAAGGTCTTGTCGATGACCTTGTTGACGCCTTCCTGCTGCTTGCCGTGGCGGATGAACTCGGCGCCGAGGAAGCAGACGTAGGCGTCGGCCTTGTCGCCATGGTTCTTGAAGCGCTCGGGGCCCTTCACGGCCTCGTTGTCGGTGTGGAAGGTGTCGGCGGCGGAGTGCGTGCCGACGAAGCCCTTGCCGGACTTCACGAAATCGAAGAGGGCCTGCTTGCCGGCGAGGGTCATCGGCGGATTCTTGTCGGTGCCTTCGGAGCAGAGGTCGCCGGTGGTGTAGAACATCACGGTGTCGAACTGGGCGAGGTACTCGGGCGAGAACTTCGAACCGTCCTTGGAGAAGACGAACTCGATGCCGTTGGCGGCGCCGATCTCGAGCAGCTGCTTCTCGGCGAAGCTGGGCTGTCCCTTCTTGTAGGAGATCACCTCGTGCTCGTAGCCCGAGGACTTGGTGAAGAAGAGGACCTTGCGCTTAGGGGCGTCGGCGGCGAACGCGCTGAGCGACAGCAGGCAGAGGAGGAGCGAGCGGAGCATCATGGGGGTGGTGTCCCGTGAACAAACCCGCCCTGCCCTCCGCAGGCAAGCCGATTGGGGCTCAGCGCCCGGCGGAACGGCGGACCGGAGGCAATTCGCGGGCGATTTCGGCGAGACGATAGCCGAAACCCGGACCACGCAGGGTCGAACCATCGACCTGACCCTGGCGGCGGGAATAGAGGAGCGGATGGACCTTGGCCTCGGCGGCGGAGGCGGCGGGATAGAACTGCATGCCGTTCGTCTCCACGCCGGCGATGGTCGGGGCATGGGCGGCGAGCAGGACGTGCGTCATCTGCGCCATCATGGGATTGGTGAGGTCCTGCACCATCAGCTGCATGCCGTGGGCGCGGGCCCAGCAGAGACTGAGGAGCGCGCCGGTCTGCGTCTTGCAGGTCTTGAGGGCCACGCCGGTCCAACCGAGTTCGCGGCCGAGGCGGACGATGCGCCAGTCGTGCGCGCTTTCGTCGAGGAAGAGCGGCATGCGCTGGCTGACGGAGTGGACGTCGATCGGATGTTCCTCGAGCTCATACGGGAACGGCTGCTCGACGTAGCTGAGTCGCTTCCAAAGTTCGGGCAGCTCGGCCTTCACGCGGTCGAGGACGCCGTTCACGTAGGCCGGATCCATCACCGTGCAATTGAAGTCGGCGGTGAAGAGTTCGACGCCGAGCGGCAGGCCGACCTCGGCGATGCGCTTCAGCCGCTCGAAATCCCAGGCGGCATCGTTGCCGCGCAGCTTGACCTTGAGGGCCTTGAGGCCGTCGGCCTTGATCCATTCGTCGAGCGAGGACGGATAACCGTCGGCGACCTTGTTCGCGCCGGCTTCGGCGAGCGTCAGGTAGTCCAGGCCGCCCACGAGGTGCCAGGCCAGGAGCTTGGTCGTGACGGGGGCGCGGAAATAGTCGGCCGGATGGCGGCCCGCGAAGGAGACGTCCTTCGCATCGGCGGCGGGCGTGACGAACGACGACAGGTCGCGATTCATCCACGGAGCGCAGTAGGTCGAGTAAGTCGGCACGCCGTGGGCGATACCGTAGGCGTCATGCAGGGCGAGGTCGAAGGGTGAGCAGCAGACGAGCGCCGCGAGCGTCGGAAGGGCGACGCCGGCGGGCAGGCTTGCATTGAACTTCTTCAGGACGCCGGGCAGCGCCTCCTCGAGGAAGTCATGGCCGATCTCCATCGCATGGCCGCGGGCGCCGAACGCCGCGTAGGCCTCGGTGAGCGTGTCGCAGAAATCCTGCAGGGCCTTCAGGCGGACGTCGTAAGGCACCGGCGAAGGCCAGACCCACTGCACGCTGAGCGGGGTCTCGCCCCACCCTTCGGCACGCGAACCGTCGGATTTCTCGACCGTGACGCAGACGCGGGCGCAGACTACGCTCGTGAGGGTCTCGTGGCCGAACTTAAGGGGAAGGCGGAGGGTCACCGGCAAGGCATGCCAGCGCACCGCGCGGATCTGGACGTCGCGAGGATTCATCGGCGGTCAGTCCTGCAGGGCCTGGCCGGAAGTCTCCTTACCGAGGAACGCGACAAGCAGGCCGAAGCCATAGACCAGCGTGATGGCGGCCGCGGCCTGCTGGTAACCCCCGAGGGTCGCCACGAGCTTGCCGCTGAGCAGCACGAACGGGACCGCGACCAGACGGCCGGTGTTGTAGCAGATGCCCTGCCCCGTAGCGCGGACGCGGGTCGGGAAGAGTTCCGGCAGATAGAGGGGGAAGAAACCGAAGAAAGCCGTGGCCGCCATCCCGAGCGTGAAGACCTTGAGCGCCATCACCCACGGGAAGATGTCGAAGAGCTTGGGGCCGCTCCAATCGGCCGGCGTGCGATAGATCCAGACCGTGGCGAACAGCGCGAACAGGCAGAGTAGCTGGTAGCCGAGGCGACGGCGCAGGCCGGCGAGGAGCAAGGGGGCCACGAAGGTGCTGCAACAGGCGCCGACCGAGACGATCACCATCGCCAAGGCCTTGGCGCGGGGATTATCGGGTCCGGCGAGGTCACCGATCCAGAGCGGGATCCACTGCACCGCGCCCCAGGTGCCGACGAAGACGACCGAGACCATCAGGATGCCCGCGACCGTGGTGCCGCAGAGCTCGCGGCCGAACACTTCGCCGATCTTGGAACGGGACGGCGCGACGGCGGCGGCCTCCTTGGCGGCGGAACGCTCCCACTTTTCGGATTCGGGGACGAAGAGACGGATCAGCAAGGTGAGGATCGCCGGCGAGGCGCCGATGAGGAAGTGGATGCGCCAGGACGAGCCATCGGCCGGATAAGCCAGCGCCATGCAGCCGACGAGGACCATGCCGAGGTTCGCCGCCATGCCGATGGCGCCGGCCATCTTGGAGCGATGCCGTTCCGGCCAGGCCTCCATGACGAGGGCGACGCCGAGCGCCCATTCGCCGCCCATGCCGAGCGCCGCCATGAAACGGGCCGCGGCGAGGTGCGTGGGATCCGTGGCGAAATAGCACACGCCGCTGAAGATCGAGTAGAACAGGATGCTGAAGGACATCGCCTTCACGCGACCGATGCGGTCGCCGAGCCAACCGAAGGCCGCTCCGCCCAGGGCGGCACCGACGAGGAAGGCCGAGGTGATGATGCCCATCCAGCCGCCGACCCATCCGTTGATGTCCTTGGCGCCGAGCGCGGCGACGTCGGCAGGGACCATGCTCTTGAGCGCCGGGCCGGCGAGCGTCGGGAAGAGCGCCTGCTCATAGCCGTCCATCATCCAGCCGAGGAAACCGGCCAGCAGGGTCATCTGCATGCCCTTGGTGATCGCGTCGCGGGTATCTTTGGCGTCGTGCATGGGGATAAGCCCATCAGAAGGACTTAACCCCAGCCTTCAAGGGGCGATTTCGTCGGCTACACCCCAGCCTCGCCGATCAGCAGCCGGCGGAACGACTGGGCCGAGGGAGAAAGCTCCTGATTACGCCGCTGAAGCAAGGCCACGGAACGGCGGAGCGGACTCCCGCCTAGGCGGACAACCGCGCAGCCTGGCACCGAGCCACGTGCGGCGAGCTCGGGGAGCAACGCGATGCCCAGGTCCGCCGCCACGAGAGACCGGATCGTCTCCAGTTCGCCGCTCTCGCACGCCGTCTTCGGCTCGAAGCCGGCCGAACGACACGCGGCTTGGGCGACGTCGCGCGCCCTGCCCTTGTAGAAAACGAACGACTCCTTCGCGAGGTCCGCCAGCTTGGGCAGACGACGGCGGGCCAGCGCATGGGACTTCGGCACGAGGAGCACGAACGACTCATCCAGCAAAGGCGTGACGGCGAACGCATCGCCGGGCGATGGCAACTGGACCACGCCCAGCTCGATCTTGCCCGACTCAACCCACTGCGCCACGGCCTCGGAGGTGCCTTCGTGCAACGCCAGCTCGACCTGCGGGTGCTTGCGACGGAAAGCGGCGACGGCGGCCGGCAGCAAGCAGGCGCTCACGGAGGGGATCGCGCCGACGGCCAGGCGGCCGCCCTTCATCGCGACCAGATCGCCGACCGCGCGACGAGCCGACGCGGCCTGCGCCAGCAGGGCTTCGGCATGCAGCTTCAACGTCTCGCCGGCCGGCGTCAGGGTCGTCTCCCGACGGCCACGGTTGAACAACTTGGCGCCCAACGCCGCCTCCAGCTTGCGCATCTGTTCGCTCAGGGCCGCCTGCGCCAGGTTCAGCTTCGCCGCGGCGCGGGTGAAGCTGCGCTGACGGGCGGCCTCGAGGAAGTATTCAAGCTGATAGAGGTCCATCGTTTTTACCGTCCTTAATCGCTGGAAACTAATGTTTTTCAAGCACCTACCGTTGTGGTAAGGTATCGTCCCCATGAAGCCGCTGATCGACCGCCCCGAGGACCTGACGCCGACGACCCCTTGGTCCGCGACGAAATGGGCCTGGACGGCCGAGGAAGCGCTCGTCGATCACCGCACCAAGGCCCGGCTGTGCTCGGCGGTGCTCCTGCCCTTCCGGAACGGCCAGCCCGACTGGGCCAGCTTCGTCTCCGAGATCCGCTGGCAGCAGGCCGCGGCCGACCATTACGGCGTCGAACTCGTCCCGGTGCTCAACGCCGATACGGGCTACATCTTCGACCTCGACGACCGGATGTACGCCGAGGTGCTCCGCCAGTTCCGCCTCGCCTTCCCGGACATGCGCTTCATCGCCGGCATCACCGCCCGCGGCGCGCAGGACGACACGTCGTTCATCGCCGAACGCTACCGCCCGCTCATGGATCTCGTCCAGGCGCACGACAACTGCGAGGTGATGATCATGACCTCGAAGTGGCTCAACACGCTCGACCCGCAACGTCGTCGCGACGGCTACTACCGCATCGCCGAATGGCTTGTCCGCCCCGGCATCGTGCACGCGCTCGAGCCGGCCTTCGTCCCGTGGGCCACGCCCTACGAGCCGTGGCTGCTGCACCAGCTCGCGATCCACCCGAAGTTCGTGGGCGGCAAGGTCAGCACGTTGGACGAACCCCACTTCCTCTACTGGGCCGCGATGTGCAAGGACCTGAAGCTCGATTTCGCCCCGCACAGCGGCGACGACTACGGCATCGCCACCGCGATCAAGACCGGCCTGCCCCTCCTCATCGGCGCCGCCAGCAGCGCGGCCCCGCAGATCTGCGCCGCCAAGGACATGTGGCTCGAGGACGGCGCACCGGGCAAGAAGTTCCCCACGGGCACGGGTCGCTTCGACACCCGCGTCTACAAGCTCTTCGAGGCCTTCCAGTCGCTCGAAGACCAGGTGTTCCGCCTCGACGCCAAGGGCAGCGCCGCCGCCTACAAGCATAGCACCGCCCATCTCCTGCACCAGCTCGGCGTCATCGCCTCGCCCGAGCCGCACCCGGCCTGCAAGGACGTCCGCGGTCCGGACGAGACCGCCCGCATGGCCGAGGCCATGGTCCGCACCCGCCGCATCTCCGACCGCCTCAACATCCCCCGCTGAACCTTCCCATGACCACCCCCTTCAAGCTGACCCGCGTCGCGACGCTCAAGACCGTCGCCGATTTCCGCGCCCACTGCGCCAGCGTCGGCGCCGACCTCCCGCTCGAGGACGCCATCGAAGCCGGCGCCGGCAATCCCCTCTCGCAGCCCATCGGCCGCACGAAGGTCAACGGCAAGACCATCGGCAACCGTATCGCCATCCACCCGATGGAAGGCTGGGACGGCACCACCACCGGCGGCATCTCCGAGGAGATGAAGCGACGCTGGCAGCGCTTCGGCGCGAGCGGCGCCAAGCTGATCTGCGGCGCCGAGGCCATGGCCGTGCGCGCCGACGGACGCGCGAACATGAACCAGCTGATCATCAACGAGGAGAACCAGGCCGGCATCGCGGAGCTGGTGCGCATCCTCAAGGCCGAGCACCTCGCCCGTTGGGGCTCCGTCGACGACCTCGTCATCGGCTTCCAGCTCACCCACTCCGGCCGCTTCTGCCGCCCGCATGACAAGAAGCGCTGGGAATCGCGCGTCGCCTACCGCCACCCGATCCTCGACAGGAAGTTCAACGTCACCTCCGACGACCAGGTCCTCACCGACGCCGACGTCGAGGAACTGATCCGCTGCTACGTCAAGGCCGCGCGCGTGGCCCGCGACTGCGGCGCCGACTTCGTGGACATCAAGCACTGCCACGGCTACCTCCTGCACGAGTTCCTCGGCGCGCACACGCGCCCGGGCAAGTTCGGCGGCTCGTTCGAGAACCGCACCCGCATCCTCCGCGACATCATCGCCGGCATCCGCGCGGACGGCAATGCGATCGACATCGGCGTGCGCCTGAGCCTGTTCGACATGGTCCCGTTCCGGCCGGACCCCGCCCTCAGCCAACCCGGCAAGCTCGGCCCCGGCATCCCCGAAGACTTCTCCGCCTGCCT
>Ga0214919_10010241_pt1 | contig 11934 bp, 12 predicted proteins | sample LL1503_MetaG_FD_177994 | JGI IMG/M metagenome (GOLD analysis project Ga0214919, IMG submission 177994) | Freshwater microbial communities from Lake Lanier, Atlanta, Georgia, United States - LL-1503 | ecosystem: Environmental > Aquatic > Freshwater > Lake | place: USA: Georgia | collected...
GAAAGTGAAAATAAGCTTTACTCTTTATTTTAAGCTTTTCAAAAAGCATATGACATATTGTACTTTTCCCGCTCCCAACCGATCCATATAAATAGACCCCCTTAAAGGCTAAGGGCTTCGAAAATAATCGCATGATTGCAGATTTGCTCCTCGAATCATAATTTTCTACTTGCCCAGCCCAATCAGACAGCACTTTGATCATTGCTAATTGTTGAGCATCAAACTTCATAATCGATTCAACTGTCTTTGCTGTGTTTTTATTTTCTTTTTTCATCAATAATAGTATAAAATTCTTGCTTTACAGCTCATTCAAATATAAATCAATATATATGATTCCTACTTTATATTAATAAATAGCTAATTCAATGAACCTAATTTCTAATTTATTTTGTAAAAATAATCTACCAAATTCTCTTTTATTGCTAGGTAGAGACAACCAAGCGAAATTGCAAACCATAAAAGACTTTATTAAAAGCTATTACCAAGATGCTGGAATCTCCGGTAGAATTGACAATGGGACTTTTCTAGATGTAAAAATCCTAGATAAAAAATTAGAAACTATAAAAATCGATGATATTAGAGAGCTAATTCGCTATGCTCACCTCTCTCCTATAGAGTCAAATGCGAAATTTATTATCATTGTGGATTCGGAGCAAATGAATCTAAGTGCATCTAACTCTTTGCTTAAAATCCTCGAAGAGCCCTCAAAACATACTTATATTTTCCTGCTGGCAGAAAATGAAAGCTCTTTGATTAAAACAATTTCTTCAAGATGCATAAAGCTACATTTTAAAGAAGAAAATTCACTACCCAAAGCAGAGCAAGATTTTTTGGCTAGAACCACTGTTATAAAAAACGATTTAAAAATATTCACTGACCATTATATGAAATTCTATGAATTGATAAAAAACAGCAAGCAGTCAGAAATTATTGCCTATGTAAATAGTATCACTTCCAAGGCTTCACCAAAAAGCTGGCATCATTTTACTCAGTCTTTCTTATTTCTACTATCCAAACTTGCCGCAAAAAACAATAATGAGGAAATAAGTGAAGTAGATGCCTTGGCTTATCATGCTCTATACAAAATCGCCATTGATCAATTTGCTAATGAACAAAAGCTAAACCTAGATAAAAGAATTCTGGCTCTAACTCTCATTGAAAAATTGATCTTAGCAAAGGAAAAAGCTTGATGATAAATTTCTATATAACTACTCCCATTTATTACGTTAATGATTCTCCTCATATAGGTCATGCCTATACAGATATTGCTAGTGATTTTGTCGCAAGATTTAAAAGGCTAGACGGATATAATGTTAGATTTCTCACCGGTACTGACGAACATGGACAAAAAATAGAGAGAGCCTCTAGTAAAGCAGGAATTGATCCAATTGACTTTGTAAATGAAGTCTCAAGTAGATTTACTCGACTCACCCCTTTGCTCAACCTTTCCAACGATGATTTCATCCGCACCACCGAAGCAAGACATAAAAATGCAGCTCAGCACCTATGGACAGAACTACAAAAAAAGGGCCATATTTATAAAGGCAAATATAGTGGCTGGTATTCAGTGCGAGATGAAGCTTATTATGACGAGAGAGAACTGGTAAATGGTAAAGCTCCAACTGGCGCTGATGTTGAGTGGCTCGAAGAGGAAAGTTATTTTTTTAATTTGTCTAAATGGCAAGATAAACTACTTAATTTCTACAAAGAAAATCCCAGTTTCGTGCAACCATTATCACGTCTCAATGAGATCATAAAATTTGTTGAGCGTGGCCTTGAGGACCTATCAATCTCCCGGAGTAGCTTCAAATGGGGCATTGAGGTTCCGGGGGATGAGGGGCATGTTATGTATGTGTGGTTCGATGCTCTGACCAATTATATTTCAGCACTTGGCTATCCTGGTGATATTTCAAAATATTGGCCTGCTGATATTCATATGGTTGGAAAAGATATTTCAAGGTTTCATGCAATTTATTGGCCAGCAATGTTGATGGCAGCAGATCTTGCACCTCCAAAGCAAGTTATTGCTCATGGTTGGTGGACTGTTGATGGTGAAAAAATGTCCAAGTCTCTTGGCAATGCTATCGCACCCGCCACTTTGGTTGGAGAATTTGGCTCTGATCAAACTAGGTATTTTCTGATGAGAGAAATCGCTTTCGGCAATGATGGTAGCTTTTCTAAAAATGCAATGTTGAACAGAATTAATGCTGAACTTGCTAATAATATCGGCAATTTAATTCAAAGAACTCTAAGTATGGTCTTTAAGAATTGTGCTAGCACTATTCCAAAAGTTGATACAGATGAAATATACAACCAAAGATTACTACAAAGTGCAGTAAAAAGCCTTGCAGCCGCTCGGGAAGCACTAGACAAAGCTCAATATCAAAATGTACTAGAAGTGATTGTTGATCTTTCAAATCAGGCAAATATTTATATTGATGAGATGGCTCCATGGACACTTGCCAAAACAGATTTCAAAAAGATGGAATTTGTACTCACTTCATTGGTTGAAGTAATTAGATATATTGGTATTTTATTGCAACCAATTACTCCAATAGCAGCTGAGAAAATTCTCAATGCATTAAGCGTGCAAGAAAGAGATTTTGTACATCTTAATCAAAAGCACATGGTTAAATCAGGGACCGTAATAAACAAGCCTGAAATTATTTTTCCAAGATTTGAGGTATGAATGCTCGTTGATTCTCACTGCCACCTGAATTTTCCCGATTTCAAAGATGATTTAGACCAAACCATCAAAAGAGCTCATGAAGCTGGGGTATCAGTATTACAAACAATTTGCACCAAACTTGAAGAATATGAGGATGTCAAAAAAATTGCAGATAGCTACAAGAGCATTTTTTGCTCTCTAGGCGTTCACCCTCATGATAGCGAGCAAGAGCCAGAACTTACTGCTAATACTCTAGTTGATTTAGCTAAAAATCATGCTAAAACCATAGGTCTAGGCGAAACCGGTCTCGACTATTACTATGAGCATAGTAATCGTGCGATTCAGAAAAAATTATTTGCAGCTCATATAGAATCAGCTCAAATCCTAGGCCTTCCACTTATAATCCATACTCGCGAGGCAGAAGCTGATACTCTTGATATCTTGAGATCAGAAATCAGAAATGCACCCTTTTCTGCGGTGATCCACTGCTTCACAGCTAGCCAACAATTTGGGCATCAGTGTCTAGATCTTGGTTTTTATATATCTATCTCAGGCATAGTTACTTTTAATAAAGCTATTGATTTACAAGAAGCCGTAAAATCTTTCCCTCTTGAGCGACTGTTAGTTGAAACTGACTCCCCTTATCTTGCCCCCTCGCCTTATCGAGGAAAAAGGAACGAACCGGCTTATTGCGCAGAAGTTGCAAAATTTGTAGCTAACTTAAAAAATATTTCCTATGAAGAAGTCGCTCAAACAACTACAGCCAACTTCTTTAAATTATTTTCCAAAGCCAAAATTTAACTTAATTCATTGTTAACTTTTTTTTTATTAAATTGAATATCAAATATTTAAGAGGATAATATGCAAGAAATTATAGACCAGGCCTCTTCGAGTCACTACATGGTAATCATTGGTATTATTGCTTTAATTTGTTTGATAATTTCTTGGAAAATTATCGACAAAAACAATAATGTGCTCACAGCTTTATCAGATGTTGATGTGCAACTAAAAAAGAGGCATGATTTAATTCCTCAATTACTGAGGGCCGCTAAAAAATTTATGGAACATGAAAGTGAATTATTCTCACAAATCACCTCACTAAGAGCAGCTGCTATAGCAGGTTACAAGCCATACAATGATGATGAACTTAAAAAGCATATTGACGCACAAAACCAATTACAAGGATGCATGTCTAAGTTCATGATGAATGTTGAGAACTACCCAACTTTAAAATCTGACCAGAATATGCTCTTGGTACAAAAATCTTATAATGAAATTGAAGAGCAAATCAGCGCCGCAAGAAGATTTTACAACTCAACAGTTAACGAGTTTAACACTCTCGTCCAGTTTTTCCCTATCAGCATAATAGCTTTAATTATGAACAAAAAAAGCAAGCCCTTCTTTGAAGCAACAGAAGAAGACCGAAAAGAGGTAAATGCTTTAGAATTTTTATAACTCAAGAAGAAATATTTTCAGAATCATCGCAGAGCTCAAGCTCTATCAAACTATGTAATGTAGCTTTTACTATTTATTAAAGTTTATAGTTTACTCTTATCTCATTCAATAAGAGTTTTTTCACCATGAGTAGAGAAGAGCAAGAATATCTTAAGCGCCTTAGACCAGAACATACAATAAAGGAGTCAACTCCTCTAAGAACTAATGCAGAGAATAGAAATATCTTAGAAAAATTTAAAAGTGAGGATAGGCATTACCAAAAATGTTGTGATGAGAAAAAAATCGAATCTTTTATTGGCAAAGACTCAGTTGGTGTAAATTATGTATTTAATGATGGGGAAACTCCTTTAATTAGAGCAATTAAAAATGGTCATGGATTATTTGCATTCAAATTAATAGAGCATGGAGCAGCACTTGACGCTACTGATTCATACGACAGAACTCCTCTCCACTGGGCAGCGCAAATAGGCAGAGCTGATATTGCTCAGTTGCTAATAGAAAATGGAGCTAACACTAAATTGAAAGACACCTATGGCTTTACACCACTTAAAGACGAACTTAATGAAAGGGGCTACATGGATGCACATTTGCCAGAAACAATGAAAGTAAGACATAGCCCAGATAGATCAGTATCCAGCTCGATAATATCAACAAGCCCAGACTCAGTCACCTCTTTTGATAGCAAAGTACTTAAAGCTGCCAGAAAAGTTGCGGAACCAATAAAGATGACTAGTACTAGGCATGAAGGTCAGCAAGTCGTCACTCCTGCGTCCAAAACATTCAGAGGCAAGGGCATGGACTTTTGATTAGTATTTAGTAAAATCCACAAAATACTAAATTTTATATAAGCATGAACAATTTTGAAAAAAATATTATCTCTATTTATGGTAATTTAGGAAAATCTTGGCTAACAAATATACCAGCTATTGTGCAAAAGCTTGCAAATAAATGGCAGCTTACTGATTTAACTTATCCATCGCCAGAAATTCTTTCTTTTAACTTCATTGCCTTTGCTAAACTCGATAAGCAAAAGGTGGTGTTAAAAATTTCACCGAGAACCGAAGATCTTAAAAGAGAAGCCCTTTCTATCCAAGCCTTTGCTGGCAATGGTATGGTTCAATTGATTGCATTTAATGACCAGGCCCTATTATTGCAAAGAGCAATAGCGGGAATATCTTTAAAAGAAACTTATATGAATGATCGGCAAGCAAAGGTAAAGATTTCCTGCGAAGTGATGAGAAATTTGCTCAAAGCAGAAATGCCTTCCCAAAGATCTGATTTCATGTCACTTAATGCAAGATTCGCCCCTATTTTTCAAGATTTTGCCTTACCTCAAGAATATCTTCTAAAAGCACAAAAGTTTTTTAATCAGCTAACTGTAAAATACCAAGAAACCAATTTGCTTCATGGAGATTTGCATGCATATAATATAATTTCAAATAAAGATGGATGGCTGGCTATTGATCCGAAAGGGTTAATTGGGCACCCAATCATTGAGGCTTGTTGCTTTATTGAAGATTTTGAGAAAGATACTGCCTTTATTGCAAATTTCTTTGGATTTGAGCTCCAGGATTTAAGGCAAATATACTATAGCCACATTATTCTTGCTACTTGTTGGATGCTGGAAGACCATCTCAATCCAGAGAAATTTTTGGCTATTGCCGAGAAAATCAATGGTTTGGTATGAGTAAAAATATTATAAAATACTCTCATAAAAAGGATGCAACCAATCACTCACCTTATCAGAAGTTGAGGCAATCGCCTTATTCATATTAGTTATCGCTTTTTCAGTCCCAGCAAGTGCTTCAGTGGCATAATCAATTCCGTCTAAGTTAAGCTCACAAATAGTTGCTTCATTGGCTTGCAACACTAAAAAATTCCTATATAGAACTTTCAGATCTTTTATCTTATTAATTTGATCTAAGCTGAGTTTAAGCTTACTAGAATATTTTTCACAAAGCTCTTTATCCGGCAGGAAAATTCTTGTAGCAAATTTGGCGAGCAAAGCATCAGAAAATTGATTCTTATCAAATTCTTCGGCCACACAGTTCAGGAGAGCAATACAATTCCTACCAGTATAATAATCAAGCACTTCGGTTAATTGCTCTGTGAAATCATTTATTGTGAAAAGTGGATCGCAATTATTTATGACAAATAAAGTAGGATTTCCATCTAACATCATATTGAATCTGAACATTAAATACATTACCACTGGCAGGCAATGGCTTGCGCCTTTTTCAATAATTGCAGATAGGTCAAAACCTAGTATAGGATTAGTGACATTATCAAATAAGTCTATCTCATTACAAAATAAACCACCTATTTCTTCATCGCCAATCCATACATCAATTTTTTTGATAAAATCCTGATTTGAAGAAAACTGAGAAAAATAGTTCAATTTTCTAGCAGTCATGTCCGCCTTATATATTGCATCAATAATTCCTAAAATTTCTGCGTTGACCTCTGCCTCTAAAATTAATGACAGCCAACTGGCCAAGAACTCCCTATTGACTTTACTATCAGATAATTTCAGCGGATTGAATAAATGACTTTTTGAACCTAAATTAAAATATTTACCACCTAGAGCCTTAATGGTCACCTGTGATGCTCTGTCTCCACATAAGCTGAAAATCCTCGGAGACAGCTTCGTTGTTTCGCAAAGTAAAAAATTAGCCAGTACATTTTTAGCTGATGATCTTGATCCCACAATCATGGAATGACCGACATTCTCAATATGATAATTAAAGAAATATGGGGTAGAATCATTTCTTCTAAATATTGTAATTGGTGAGCCCCAAATGCTCGCTGATTTACCAGAAGGAGAATTATGCAGAGAAGCATAGCCTGCAATATTATTGGTGGAGATTATACTCATTCTTTTCACAAAATTGAAATTGCCAGGCAACTGCCCCCAATAAAGAGCTTCTGCAAGTAGATCCTCTCTGATAATTGCTATCCCAAGCTTTGAGATAGATTCATACATTTTAGTAATGGCTTGAGCAAGCAACTGCTGATCCTCACCAAATATCATCAGAGAAAGCTGTTGTTTGCAAAAATCTGTTTTCCCACCTTTAGCATTATCTAACATTTTATTAAGGCCGCTTTTCTCCCTAAATTCATCATCTTTGCTTAGCTTGGTAATATAGTTTATATTATCAAGTTGCTTTAAAGATTCTTGATTGCCTGTAAAAGTTAAAGTCTGGGTGACAATATATTCTTGTGGAGTTTTGAGGAGTTGATTAATCAAATTAGATGAAAAATCATGATATTCCTTAATTGAGAACATCGCCCCAAAATGCTTTGAGCCTTGGTGTAAAACCTGAAAAGTATTATTACCAAACGCCACTCTTCCAGAGGCCAAACATTCCGAAATATCTCTAATTGGCGCCATAATAACTGACTGATGCAAATGGAGGATTTTTGAGAAAAATTCAATAATCTCACATCTAAACCCATCATCATGTTCAACCATTTTCAACCTAACCGCCCCAACGGAGGAAAGAGTTTTTAAGATTGCATCTGAAGCAGCATATAGCTTAGCAAGAGAATCTTTCATTACTACTTCATGATGTTTTCTTTGAGCAATAAATGAAATAGATCTAAATATCTCCATTTTATCTTTTAAATTAAATGGCTCTCCTTTATATAAAATCGTTATATAAAGCTCATTAATATATTTTTCTCGCCAAAAATTCTTCTCACACCAAGACTCATGAATATCATGAGCGAACATAGACTCGTAACGCCGACTTGGATCTAGATTTGCTTTTCTTCTTACTGTGTGAATCCAAAGAGCAAAATCATTAGATTTGATATTTTCTCCAATTGCCTTGCGGATGATTTCTCTTAAATCATCAACCTCACTTCCCATTTTATCTTGAGAAAGCCCCACTATTCTGATGGTGTGTAACAGCTCGCCATTTTTTGTAGCTACAGTTTCATTGTCAATATGGCAAGCATAAGGAATGAAGTCGTTTACCAACTTACTAAAGGAAAAAACAACTTCCTTCTTACTTTTTAACTTTGAAATTAATCCCATCTACAAAAAACTACTGTGTTTTTAATCTCAATTGTAGTATCAATATTTTTTTAAACCAAGAGTTATTTGACGGTAACTTGAAAAGTTTATAGCGCATCTCTATTTATTCATCCATAATAAGCGATGCTTAGTACATTAGTGAGGCAAAGTTTAGCAATATGAAAAAAGCTTTTTTATTTCAAGGACAAGGATCTCAACTTGTTGGCATGGGCCATGATTTGCATGATAATTACCCATTAGTGAGAGAATTATATGAGCAAGCCAACGAAGTTTTGGAATATGATCTTAAATCAATTATCTTAAGTGGGCCAAAAGATATTCTTGACCTCACCATAAATACTCAACCAGCTCTCATGCTGCACTCATATGCCATTTTGAAACTCATTGAGCATTTATCAGGCAAAAAAATTGATCAATTATGCAATGTGCTAGCGGGACACTCACTTGGTGAATATACTGCTGTGTGCGCCAGTGGAGCAATGTCTTTCGAGGATTGCATAAAATTGCTCAGGCTTAGGGGTCAATCAATGCAAAATGCAGTTGCGGTAGGTAGAGGCGGCATGGCTGCTTTGCTAGGAGTTGAAAGTGATGACCTAACTACCATTTTATCTGAAGCATCTAAATTTGGAACATGCGAAATAGCCAATGATAACTGCCCAGGACAAATTGTTATAAGTGGAATTATTGAAGCAATCCATGAAGCAGTTAACATCGCCAAAGCAATGGGGAAAAAAGCGATAATGCTGGAAGTGAGCGCACCATTTCATTGCTCTTTAATGGATCCAGTAAAAGATATAATGCAGCAGGCCCTTGAAGAAATTAACTTCTTACCTCCGCTCGTCCCAATAATTGCGAATGCCACGGCAGGTCTCTCACAAGAAATTGATGAGATAAAAGCTTTGCTAATTAAACAAATTACTTCAACTGTCCGCTGGAGAGAGTCCATTAACTTTTTAGCTGATAATCATTGCCATAACTTTTTTGAAATTGGTACAGGCAAAGTATTAGTTGGGCTAGGCAAGAGAATTAATAATCAATGTAGCTTCACCGCCTTAAATTCCGTTCCAGCGATTGAAGATTTCGTAAAACTTATAAGATGACTTATCGAATAAATATACAAAACCAAGCTGACACCAAAAAAATTGCTGATAAATTGGCTTTATTTTTAGCGAAAGGTGATTTAATTACCTTCAAAGGAGAGCTGGGTGCTGGCAAAACTTTTTTCATAGCGCAAGTAATCAGACAATTAATGCAAGATAATGATTTGATTATTTCAAGCCCGACATTCAATTTAGTACATCATTATACGAACCATAATAAAGGCGTGGCAGGAGACTTCCGCGATGAGGGACGCAACCGTATAAATGATACGTACTTACCCGAAGAGTCGGAAAAGCGACGAACCAATGCGACTAGTTTACCGAGTATATGGCATTTTGATTTATATAGGCTCAAACACCTGGAAGAAATATATGAGCTGGGGTTTGAGGAGACATATGATGGGATTACTTTTATTGAGTGGCCAGAAATTATTTTATCTATCTTGCCTAAAGATAGATTAGATATTAACATTATTTGTGGTAACGATGATGAGAGAACAATCACTTTAGATCCTAAAGGTTCTTGGCAAGATAAATTAAAGGGGCATTTCGATGACAAATAACCTAGTTAGAGATGAATTCTTAAAGAAAGCAGGAATTGATCCTTCAAAACTCCAGCAAATAAAAGGTGACTTATCATCTAGAAAATTTTATCGCATAGCTAATGAAGAGAGGCCCCAAATACTTATGGAGTCAAACCCTCATGAGTCTTCATTCCACTCCTTTTTAGTTCTAACAGAATTTCTTGCAAAACATGATTTTTCAGTCCCAGAGATTTACTTAAGTGACTCAGAAAATGGCTTCATATTGATGGAGGATTTTGGCATTAGAAGAATTGGTGACATGCTGTCATCCAATCAGGTTTTGCCTGATGAAGTAGATGAGGAGAAAATCTATAAAAGGTCAATTGATGTTCTAGTGCGTCTGCAAGGAATAGAATCTCCGAGCAATCTAGTCGAGCTTGATGAAGACAAGTATGTTAGTGATTCAATGAAATTTATAACTTATTATGTTGATATTCTAAACGGCACTCCAATGCCTGAAAGTCTAAGACAGGAATTTGACGAAATTATGCGTTATCTTCTTGCTAAAGCAAAGATTTTTAAATCAGTCACCATGCTGCGCGATTATCATGTGGAAAACTTATTTTGGCTATTTGAGCGCAATGGCATTCAAAAAGTAGGTCTCATTGATTATCAAGATGCAGCACTAGGATCTCCGGTATATGATGTAGTGTCAATTTTGCAGGATGCGCGGCGTAATATTTCAGCAGAACTTGAGAGCAAAATGATCAGTCATTATCTAAAATCTTTCCCAGCTGTCGAGCGGAAAGACTTTCTTATGGCCTATTGTATCTTCGGAGTTCAAAGAAATCTCAAAATTATTGGCCAATTTTCATATTATGCTGAGAAAAATAAGCTGACTTATTTGCTACAATTACTGCCAAGAGTAATTGGCTATATGAAAAACGACCTGAATCATCCTATTTTATTGCCGCTTAAAAAATGGCTTGAAAAAGCTCTCCCTCAAAAAGGAGTTGTATCAGCCCTCACTTATGGCTCTGGTAATACCAAAATTATTGTTTAACCAAGGAAGCTTAATTATATGGATGGCACTTTTTTTATCGCTCTAAATAGTATAGATGAAAATGGAGTTTTGGAAGCTGATTGTGCTTTTTGCGACATGAGCAATGATGGGCATGGCAAAGGCAAAAATCTAAGTCCTGAGCTTATCTGGGGCAATGCACCAGCTGGTACAAAAAGCTTTGCTTTGCTTTGTATAGACATTGACGTTCCAACTGACCTCAGCAATAAAAATAAACCAGATATAGCAATTTTTGCCGAGCAAAAGCGTACGCATTTTATTCATTGGATGGCTTGCAATATTCCTGCAACCGTAAGCTTTTTACCGAAAGGTTTAATGAATAAAAATACAGTAACTGCTGACCTTGGCATTAATCAGCTCAGTCATGGTCTAACTGATTTTAGCAAATATGTAAGCGAAGAAGCTACTGGTTATTGGGGGCCTTGCTCTCCAACTAATGATCTAAGACTTCATCGTTATATTTTCAGATTATATGCGCTAAGCATTGAAATTATCCCATTAGAAAATGGCTATTCTTATGAAGATTTTAAACTTGCTATAGGCAAGACAAAAATTGCTAGCGCAAATGTTGCAGGTATTTTCACCCGCAACAAATTGCTATTTGATTGATACTATACTCATCACTTAAAACGAATTACTGGAGCTTTTGCCTTAGTCCGAGCTTCAGCTTTCGCCACACCACGCTCTACTATTGTTTTAACAGAGCTGATAGCAGCTGCTACTCTCGCAGATTTAACTTTTAGTCTATTTTCTGCTTTCTTTGCTTTCACTCGACTTGCAATCTCTGTGTTATGTCCCTTTACCATAGCTGTAATACCACCCTCAATTTCCTTGACACTATGGTCAACAGCCAGACGAGATGGAGACACGGCTCTCTTGAACTCCCGAATAATTTCTCTAACGAGAGTTTTCACAGACTTTATATACATTTCTTCGAAAGATATAGTGAATTAAGTTGAATAATATGCAAATAATTGGTATTATATTCTGCAAAGAAAGGCGGGTATAATATGGTTTATTCAATTGATTTAAGGAAGAAAGTAGTAGAATATATATCAGCAGGAGGT
>Ga0214919_10010242_pt1 | contig 11933 bp, 10 predicted proteins | sample LL1503_MetaG_FD_177994 | JGI IMG/M metagenome (GOLD analysis project Ga0214919, IMG submission 177994) | Freshwater microbial communities from Lake Lanier, Atlanta, Georgia, United States - LL-1503 | ecosystem: Environmental > Aquatic > Freshwater > Lake | place: USA: Georgia | collected...
TGAATGTATTGCTGGAGAAAATTTTACCTTAGACGATCCAGACTTTCCAGAATTTACCCAAGCAATTGAACATAGTATAGCCACCAAAGGTTGTTGGTGTAATAAACGTTTGGAAGAAAAAAGTACCGAGTTTAACAAAGACAAACCAAATATTTTAGAAACCTATCTTAGAATTACCTTAGGACAAAATAATGGTGAATCTCCTGGTATTCCATATGTAATGGAAATTTGGCCAAAGGGACATTTTTCTCCAGTTCATAGTCACGCCGGAGCAAATGCTGTCATTCGTGTATTAAATGGAACCATTAATATAAATCTGTATCCATTTTTATGTAACGATAAAACGGGAGTGGATCCATTTTTAAATGTTAACTTGGGTAAAGATGAAATTACATGGATATCCACCAATCTAAATCAAATCCATCAATTAAAGAATTTAGAAACTAGTAAAGATACATGTATCACAATTCAATGTTACATGTATGATCAAAATAATAATTATCATTATGATTATTTTGATTATATAGATGACGATGGAAAGAAACAACAATATGAACCAGATTCAGATATGGATTTTATAGAATTTAAAAAATTAATGAAGAGAGAATGGAGTGAATTTAAGAATACTGTAAAAACATGTAAATGGTGTTGTTTTTAAAACTAAATAAAAATTGTTTACTCACCTAGATCACGTCATAATAAAGATTGTTTACTCACCTAGATCTCGTCATAATAAAAATTGTTTACTCACCTAGATCTCGTCCTAATAAAAATTGTTTACTCACCTAGATCTCGCCCTAATTTTTATTTAATTCATTACATTAATTAAATAAAAATTGAAAAATATAGATCTAATTCTACCAATATTTCCCAGTTAATGGCATCCTACCATCAATTCGAAGCTGATCAAGCAAAACTAATGAAGAAATGTAAAAACCCAGAATGTTCAAATGAGTCCATCGTTCTTTGTGTCAGGTGCGGAACCAAGTATTGTTCGAAGACATGTCAATCAGCACATTGGTCAATTCATAAACCAAGCTGCAAGAAGGGTGATCTTACACCACCAGTCGCATACGCTCCATATTTTAACGCGTATTCAAGTGAACCCATTCTCTTGGAGACTGGAAACATGCTCTTGCGTAGAGTATATGTTATCTCTACGATGTATTCTTTTGAGGAGGCCAATGATCTTGCTTACACCTTTACGCCAGACGATGCGATGAAAGAGGCCGCAAATATATTAAGAGACTTGAATGAGAGTGCTGTTGAAAATGCCTCTCCTGAAGAGGCTGCTGATATACGTTTTCTAAATGAGATACGGAGGTCTGAGGACAATACCACCCTATTAATGGAATTTTGTTCTTGGGGTGCCGACAGGCATGACAGGATCATTGGTTTGATCATAAACGGAGCAGATTGGAAGATTGCCAACGATTCTGGATCAACAGCAGCAGATTATTGTGCTGATCCGAACATGAAGAAATTTCTACGAATGCTTGGTTAATAATAAATATATATTTTATATGTATATTATTAAATATTTACAAAACGTTCTTAATCTTAGGTATATTAATTAATTGATTTATAATGTAAGTACTATCATTTAATTTTTCAGGATTACCATCAATAATATTAACTTTACCAATTGGATAATCTAATTCAAAATCATATACTACTCCACTATCAGGATAATACCAATAATTTCTTTTATTTTCAATAATAATATTATTAACTCTTTCAACTGCTTCTATTTTAATCACTTTTATTCTCTTAATTTCTGAATTAGTAGAATTTAAACCATTGTTTATTTTAACGTCATATTCAATATCATCCTTAAATGCGGGTCCAACATATTGATTAAATAAAGATTTTTCATTAAATTGAAAACAATTATAACTTTCTTCTAGCATGTTGTGTGATTTAAATAAAACACAATCAACAGCAGTTTCTTTAATTGATCTCAAAAATGAATCAATTAAAGTTTGTTTTCCCTTTGCGGTCTGCTCCACGTTTTCATCGGTTGTTTTCATTTCATTTTCTCGTATAGCTTTATACCGATAAATATCAACCTTACGATCTTCCATCGGTAAATTCTTGTGAGAACATTGGCGGATACCTCTACCAATAACTTGTTCTATTCTAACCTCATTCCAATATGGATCCAATACATGAATTTGACGAACGTTCATTAATGAAATACCTTCAGCTCCAGCAGGCGCCAATAATAAATATTTAATTAATTTTCCCTCTTTATTTTCAGGCAAATTATATATATTCTTATTTTTTGTTCGAACTTCCATTTCAATATCACCGTGGAATTCAGTGTAACGTTTATAATCTTCACTTAAACCTTCTTTACCATATTCAGAAACACCAATATATTTTAAATATATTTTAAATACTTGTAAACCTTCCATTTTTACGTAATTAGAGAAAATTATTACCGGACCTTTTGATTTTAAAGAATAAAATAATGCCGCTACAAATTTTGTCGAACATTTATGTAATGCTATAAATAGCTTTGATTTATTTTTATAGTTTTTGAAAAATTCAGTATATTTATATTTATATTCTTTTTTAAATACTTCAATATCATCTAAGATTGTATTTTTTGCTTTAATATCTTTTTCATTTATATCGTCAAAATATTCTTCAGTTTGTACTAGGTAATCATTAATAGTTGCCAAATATAATTCAACATCTCTTACATATTCTTTATTCAGTAATTGTTCCTTTAATTTTTCAGTTCTACCCTCTAATAATCTTTCTCCATCCACTTCATTAATTCTAAATTGATTTGGTCTAGGTCTTTTTTCACCATTCACTTTATCCGATATAAATGGAAATACAAAGTTACATGCCTGGCGAGTATACGTATTATATGTCTTATTCTGAGTTCTATTCTTTAATTTAGCAGCCTCTAATTTTGCTTCTATTAATTCATACACCAAATATACTTCTTCTTGATATTTACTCATTACTAAACTCTTATAAATAATCTTTTTTTCAGCAAAATAATCACGAGTTGCTCCACCATAATAGCTTACTAATCCTAAAATTCTTCTTTGAAACATATTCTTAGTAGATGGATTTAATGTTTTAATACTACCACTAGTTATGTAAATATCATTAAATTTATTTTCATTCTTTGGAAATGTATCCGGTCTTAATAAATTAAATATTAATGCTAATTCATAAGGTGAATTTACAGCAGGAGTACCCGAAATTAATATTACTCTGGCTTGATCATTTTCTTTTTTTTCTTGAACAATATAATCATACATCACTTGGGCTCTTTTTCCTTGCTGCATAGTAATGTTATTATAAACGTTTCTTATAAAATTGTGTGCCTCATCAATAATATATAATGGTTTTTTAGAACTATCGGCTTCTTTCATAGCTTGGATAAAATCTTTATCAGCTTTAGGTGAATCATAATTAATAAATTTTATATTCTTCATACGATCATCTTTTTCATCTTTATTTAAAAAATCTTCTAATTCACTTAGCCATGTTCCCCTTAGTGATGCTTTAATTAAAATAAATACATTCCAGGCGGGTGTGTAATTAAATAAAATATTATAAACATTGATGGCGGTTGCTGTTTTACCACTACCTAATCCGTGATATAATAATACATCTCTGAATGGGGAACGATAATCCAAAAAAGAACTAATAAATTTTTGATAAGTTCTTAATTCTTTTATTTGTCCATCTTGAGCATAATTACAAGGATCTAAACCAGTGGATTTTTCAACTGGCGGTATTCTGTATTTTTTAAAATTGGCTAATATCCATATTGGAAATAATCTACCATTTATTTTTAAATCAAGTATATTGTTATCTTCTGCCATTATACTATTGTATACTATATACTAATATTATATTAAATTATATTATATTTTACATAATTTATTTCTTATAAACAAGTTTTTCTTATAAACAAGTATATAGTATAGAGTAGTATATAATGCCCGAAGTCACCGAAGTTCGTAAATATGCTGATTTTATTTATTCAAAGTTACATAATAAGAATATCCTCGATATTATAATCATGAATGGTAGATATAAAAAGCATAAACCATTTGAAAATTATAATTTTATTAAAAATAAATTACCCATCAAAGTCCTTGATGTCCAAACTAAAGGTAAATTATTATGGATTACATTTGAAAATGATATATATTTATTATCAACATTAGGATTAAGTGGTGGTTGGGCCTTTTTACAATATGGTAAGAAACAGTTTGATTTTTCTGAAGTATTGGATGACTTTGATGGTTATATTGCTGAAGAAGAATTAAAAGGTTATCTTAATAATGCTAAAAATCATTTGAATGTAGAATTTAAGACCGATAAAGGGTCATTATTCTTCTACGACACACTTTCTTTTGGTACTCTTAAAGTAATAAAAGGAATTGAAGAATTAAATAAAAAATTAAAAACAATCGGACCCGATATAATGGATGAAACAACAACATTAGAAATTTTTAATACTCAAATTAAGAAAAAAGTTAATTTGGATAAAGAAATTGGTGTTGTTTTAATGAATCAAAAAATAGTTTCTGGAGTTGGTAATTACTTGAGAGCCGATATATTATATCTCTCAAAAGTCAGTCCATTTCGTAAAGTTAATAAGATCACTGATGCTGAATTAAAAGATATTTATGATAATGCTCGTATATTAACATGGGGTGATTATGATAAACAAGAAGCAATTCGATTAAAAATAATGACTAAGACCACTAAATTACCTAAAGATTATGATCGATTGTTTTTCGTCTATATGGAAGAGAAGGATATTCTTGGTCATAAAGTAATAAAGAAGGAATTATATGAAGGGAGTCAGAAACGGTTTATATATTATGTTCCTGAGGTACAGAAATAAACTAATTTAAAGTTTACCAACTTTAACAGTTTACCAACTTAAAGTAAACCAACTTACGGTGAACCAACTTACGGTTAACCAACTTTAAAAAACCAACTTAAACAGTAAACCAACTTTAAAAGTAAACCAACTTTAAAAGTATACCAACTTTAAAAGTATACCAACTTTAATAGTATACCAACTTTAATCATTTACAATTAATTTTACAAAATCAGGATTGACTTCATGCTTATTTCCATCATTAAATTCATATTCTCTATAATTTCCAAATACTTCAGGCATCTTTCTTTTTTCGGCTAAGGCTCTAATACTTTCTCTAAAAAGTGGAGGATTATCGCAAGACTTTATACCATATAATATGTTAGTATCATTTTTATTCCATCCACATTTAATTGTAAGCGATTTTAATTTTTCATCTGATAAACGATCTAATGGCCATAAATAAGTTGAGTTTGCGGGTACGGCTAGAAAAAGTGCTGTATAAATATCACTTTTACTAACAGTGTGTAATGCCAAACCAGCTCCGAGTGATTTTCCAAGAAGATGAACATTTTTTAAAGCAAGTTGAGGACATCTTAATATTTTATCTATAGCTATTCCAAATTTATCTAACATTTGTAATTCAGTAACATTATATTTTAATCTAGATTCATAAGAATGCTGATCTTTTTCAAAATCATCTTTATTTTTTGCCTGTCGTTCTTTATCCTCCTTACTTGAATCATTTGAAGCTGGTCTAAATACTTCTTGATCATAATTTATAATATAAATTGCTCTATATTTTTTACTTAATTCAGCTATACTAGCTGGATTCATGATTATTTGGGAAGTTCCACAAAAAGATTTTAATGAAAATCCTGCCATAACAACTAAATTTGGTTTTGATTCTGATTTCATATCAATTTGATGTTCAATAACATTAAATAATCCATATTCATCTTTTAATTTACCACATACTGAGTTTATCTCATACAAATTCCATTCCCTAAAAGGTAATAAACCAATTATTTCATCCATTTGATTCTTTTCTACAGAGCATTTTTCTATAAATTTACTTTCTGCTGTTTCCATTTAATTATATATAATATAAATAAATAAAATATTTTTTTTTATAATAAACCAATTTTAATAGTATACCACCTTTAATAGTGAACCAACTTACGGTGAGCCAACTTACGGTAAACCAATCTAAAGTATACCAACTTACGGTAAACCAACTTACGGTAAACCAACTTTAAATGTATACCAACTTTAAAAGTATACCAACTTTAATAGTAAACCAACTTTAACAGTTAACCAACTTTAATAGTATACCAACTTTAAACAATTACATTCACAATCTGATCATCATTCAACAAATTAAACTTAATCAAAGCATTCATAGCCGATATCTGTTGTGCTTCCTTCTTAGTCGTCGCAACACCAGTACATAAAATCTTCCCAGTAAAATCCAAAATACCTTCTTTAAACATTTTCTTTCCAGTCTTCTTATCAATAAATTGTTCAACTTCAACATACTTGGGAGCATTCCATTTATTCTTGTGATAGAAGATCATAATTTGATTCTTAAAATTGGTGTCTTTATAAATTAGTTCAGAATAATCAGGGATAGTTTCTAAGAGAATTCTCATGAATTTATAACAGACTTCAAAACCCTGGTCTTTATATAATGCTCCCATGAAAGATTCAAAAACATCCTCCAATAATTTATCACTATCACGTCCTTGTAATGCTTCCACCTGATTTGAAATAATCATGTATTTATCAATGCCTAATACTTTGGCGAATACACATAATGCCTCACGATTTTCTATCTTCATCTTTAGTCTGGATAAAAAGCCTTCATCATCAGTATCTTCATTAAAACGATCAAATAAATAATCAGCACAAATTAATTTAATAACTGTGTCGCCTAAAAACTCAAACCGCTCATTACTTGTATCTAAAAGAGGCAATGTATCTTTTTTATATAACTTGAAAGCTTCATCCAACATGTCTTTGTAGAGACCATAATATTCTCGCTTAATATATGATTTGTGAGTTAGTGCTTTACGATATAAATCGATACTTTTTACTTTGAAATGAATATCGAATTTTTTAAATAATCTTTCCACATCATCATTTTTAATCAAAATATTATTTTCATTAAAAGGAATAGAAACTGTTTCAACGTCTTCGTGTTCTTCTGCCATTATATAGATGAATAGTGTTTTAACTTTAAATTATTATTTATCAATTTTTTAATTGAGTTAAAGTTAGTAAACAAACTTAGAGAAAACTTAGAGAAAACAATTTTTTGAGTTAACAAACTTAGAGTTAACAAACTTAGAGAAAACAATTTTTATTTAAAGCTTAATCAATTAAATATATTATATTTAATGGAAGTTTATGTAATATGTTATTTAATAATTTGTCTTGGAATACCAATATTTTACCATATCGATAGATGTCGTAAATATAGAAATCAAAAAGAAATAGAAGATATACCTGAAGAGACAACCGAAGAGACAACAAATAATTTACCAGATGAGAATCCGGATGAGTCTGCTAATGATGATCCATCCAGTGAGGAATCTTCAAGTGATCAACCTCTAAATGATGAACCACTTGATCAATCTACTACAACAACTATTAATTTAGAATATAGAGGAAAAATAGATGTGCGTCGAGTATTACAATCATTAGTTAGTGAAGATAAATTTAGAGAGTCGTCGATAGATTTGGATAAGATATTAAGTGAGATATTGAGTCAACAGAAGAAGAAGGAATAAGTTTTTAAAGATGGTTAACAAAGTTAACAAAGTTGAATTTTATTTTCTCCACATAAAATATGTGTAAAACAAATATTTTATATATAGATATTTCACCAATTGAAGGCAAAGGGTTATTTTGTAAAAAAGATCTTAATATTGGTGAATGTGTTGGTTGTTTAGCAAGAGTATATGGTGATTCAAAATTTGATGATAAACCATATGGAAGATTCATAAATCATTCTGAAGAAAATAACCTGAATTTACATATTGTTAAGGATAAGAAAAATAGAGTGATATATGTATTGGGTATAGCAAATAAATATATTCCTAAAGGGAATGAATTAACGGCAAATTATACGGATAAAAATGCGCCGAAACCTAATTTTATTAGTAATGAATCGTATGAATTTAATAAGAAAATCCATCTTTAACAATTTCTTTAACAATCTTTAACAATTTCTTGAATTTTTTTTACCCAATATTTAATAGTTAAAATATCCTGATTTGGTTCATTATATTTATAATTAACCAAATTATTTTCAACCATATTAATCATCTCCAAAGCATTTGAATAAATCATATTTTCTCCAAATATAGATTTGTATTGTATATTAGATACTGGTATTGCTTTTAGACCAATACATTCATAATGCCTATATGAATCATCTCTATCTCCTGGTGTAGAAATTACAAATTCTGCTTGAGATATTTTTTGTAAATATGATTTATAATCTAATGATGGACCTGAATTCTTGCCAAAAATTTCATGTTGTCTTCTGATGTGATTATATGGTAAATGACCGTGAACACTTGCTCTTGGATTAAAAATTAGAATTTCTTTAACCTTTTTACCCTTTACATAATTCATATAATCATTCACACTATTTTGATTTATTCCATATGGAAATCCCATATATTTTTCATTATTTGTGTAAATTGGATTTTGTGAAACCCATAATAAAATATTTTCATCTTTAAGAATATTATCAGTTCGATCTGATCTATGTAATTGTGGTAGATGATATTGAGATGTGATTAAGATAATTTTTTTATTATTTAATTTAATTAAAGGCAATATTTGATCATAAAAATAATTAAATCTATCAACAGATACTTGTATTATATCACCGTTTAAGATACATGAATAATTATTATTTTTTAAAAGATCATTTGCTGTTATCTTTAGATCGTAATCAATATATTTACCAGATCCTTTATTAATTTCATCTGATATAAAATGATCACATATTAGGTATGGTGTAATCGGTGTAACTATATAATTAATATAATTATCTATTTCCAAATCTATTAGTTCTTCAAACATAATATAAATAATTAAATATTCTTTAAATATTATCAGAACTATCATCAGTAGTATAATCTATGCTATCTTGATTTCGTTTTAAATTTTGATTTGGAATTCCATAGTCAGTAGATTCTGATGATTCACTTGATTCAGATTGCTTACTAGATTCATCGGATGAATCATTTACAATATAAATAGTATAATGATTACTATTTTGAATACGATTACCAGTAGTATTATCAAATATATAATTAGGTACTTTATGATCATGATCAGTCTTTGGATTATAACGATATAATGCTTGTTTACCTTGATCTCGCTTACGAGTCATATCAAGAAAATGTTGTCTTCTACTATCAATTGCTTTACCTAAACAATTAATTTGAAACTCTCTAAAAATGGTATCATCCATTACAGTTTTATTATGCTTTTTTAAATATTCATTACGACTATTAACGATTGCTCCAATAATATTATTAACATTATCGGTAGGAATATTCATGTTATTATTATAATAATATTTTATAAGATGATGTAATAAGACTTGTTGAAAACTAGCAATATTACCAGAATCATATTTACGATAAGGAATACACCTATCATAATTTTTAAAAACAGTTAATACAACTTTATTATTAAATAAAAATTCTAGATGTGAATCCCAGAATTGAAAATATGGATAGTATTCACGAAAAGTAACCTTATATTTTTTACTTAGTTCTTTATAAAAATCATTTACATCTTTCTTATAATCTGTAGATATTACCTCATATGGTAATATCTTTTTATCCTTATTGATAGTATAAAATTGAATTGTATAGGAACCAACATGAATTATTGAATTAGATTTATTTAATAATGATGAAATTTCTTTTAATATATTTTCTTCACTCATTCCAAGTTCATCATACTTAATTGGTTCAATACCAACATCTAATGGATAATTATTTATAAGTTTCATACCACGTGGTACTGCTTTTTCTAATCGTCTAAAACTCATTAATGGATCAGTATACATCCGTAAATAATCAATAAACATATATTTTGGATGTATTACTTTGAGCCCATTAATTTCCATATATGGTAATTTACTGAAGATATTTGGCGGTACATATGTTATATCACCTAATTCGTCAAAATTAACAAAAAACTTATAAGTTTCACCATGTTGTGCTTGTTGTCCTTGTACATATTTATATTTTTTACCTAACATGTCACATAATTCTTTAAGATCTTTGAGTGGTTCTGGAGAATAAAATTCAATATCTGGTTTATCAAATTCACCATAAATAGCTTGCTTTTTATCTTTCGCAATTACTAATTTATTTAAAGCAGTTCCACCATATAATATTCTACCTTTTGATTTAATAAATTGTTCAACAATTTTTATGACCGATCTAAATTCATAAATTGTTGGTTCATATTTTGTTTTAACAATCATATCAGCTTCATTTTGTAATATATCAATATTGTCACCAATTACATCAATATCATGTTGTGTATATAATATTATTTTTTTGCTCATAATATTAATATATAAATTAATTATATAAAATTAAATAAATAATTTAATATAAAATGAACAAGAATAGTTCAACAAATAGTTTGCAAAGCTTAAATTTAAAAATAAAACGTCCCATTATAAATGATAAAAATATATATAGACCAATATCATTGTCAGAATCATATGTATCACATATTGAATATGATGGATTATTATTAGAGTCACCGTCTAGGTATAATAATTTAAATGAATTATTAATTGAAAATGAAAATATAAACCAACTCGGAAATATAGACCAACTCGGGTCTGTTAACCAACTCGGAAATGTTAACCAACTCGAAAATGTAAACCAACTAGGGTCTGTTAACCAACTCGAAAATGTAAACCAACTAGGGTATGTAAACCAACTTGAACTAGAACCTGAGCAACAATTAGAAGACTCCAACATAAGATTCATCCCACACCATGATATATCAGAAACCATTATAAATAAATTGATGTTGTTTTTTTTTCATTTATTACTAATATCACTATTTGAATTAATATTTTTTTTTGGTTTTGTTGTTAAATATGAAAATATTGCGATTGTTCAATTAATAACTCAAATAACAGATACATCCATTAATTCATGTAATTTATTAAATCCAGAAGATAAATCTATAGTAAATTATTTTTTAAATAATCTATTAAATTCTAGTCAATTATTAATTAATGCTGACATATCATCAGATTCTCGATCAATCTTTAATAAAAATTTATTAGCATTAGGAATTACATATTTCATTATTCTGTTATCGATTAATCTTTTTTTATATTTATTAAATTATTTTTATTTGAAAAAAAAAATAAATTATAAAGGAATTATGATTGATAATTGTATTATGATTATCTTTTTGGGTCTTTATGAATATCTTTTTTTCTCTTTTATTGTATTTAAGTATCAGACAGCAACGAGCGATGAATTGATATATGATGTTTATGGGATTGTTAATGGAACTTGTTAAAGATACTTGTTAAAGCTACTTGTTAAAGCTAATTGTTGAAGCTACTTGTTGAAGCTACTTGTTGAAGCTACTTGTTAAAGCTACTTGTTAAAGCTACTTGATGAAGCTACTTGTTAAAGCTACTTGTTAAAGCTACTTGTTGAAGTTAACCAGTAAACCAGTAAACCAGTCCCCTTAAAACTTACAACTAGCCCCACACAAATAACAATCAAACCAAGTAGTAGCCCCTTCATCCGCCGATCGATTCTGCATCATACGTAAAACACCTTTATTTCCCTTACATTTTCTACACTGATACAAATCGGTATAAGCAAGATTGGTCTTCTTATCTTCCATATAATTAAATTTCTTAATGATGGATTCCCAATTACTAGGATTTAATTGTTGTGGAGTAAAATCTAAAACAGCATCAATATCATTCGTTAATTGTTCCAATAGATATGGACCATAATTAACAATTATATCATTAATTTTTGAT
>Ga0214919_10010244_pt1 | contig 11932 bp, 11 predicted proteins | sample LL1503_MetaG_FD_177994 | JGI IMG/M metagenome (GOLD analysis project Ga0214919, IMG submission 177994) | Freshwater microbial communities from Lake Lanier, Atlanta, Georgia, United States - LL-1503 | ecosystem: Environmental > Aquatic > Freshwater > Lake | place: USA: Georgia | collected...
CGGGCGGCGCGGCGATCATGCGTACGTTCATGTGCACCGTGGGCGCGTAGGGGTTGCAGGGGTGAAACACCAGCGAAACGCCCAGCGCCTCGAAGGGCGCGCCCACCAATTCAGGGCGGTGCTGCGTGGCCGAAGGCGGCAACTGCGGGCCGCGCACATGCGAAAACCCGCAGCCTGCCCGCTCAAAGACGGGCCCGCCCTCCAGAATTTGGGTGATGCCGTCGCCCTGGAGCTTTTCACCCTCACCCTTGGACCACACATCGACAACAAAGGTCCCTCCATCCATGTCAGCAATGGCCGTAGTGAGGCGGGACTGCAGCCCCAGAAGATAGGTGCGAACGGAGTCGATAAAGGGGCGCATGGCGAAGTCCGGCAACAGGTGATTGAACGTGCGACCGAGTTTAAGCCGCCGCCCGCAGGCCCCCCCGGCAGAGGCCGCTAGCGCAGGGCGAGCACGGCCCGCATATCCGGAATCACACGGTCCGGCCGGCAGGACTCAACGGCTTGGCCCATGTTGTATCCGTAGGGCAGCAACCAGACGGCCACACCGGCGTGGCGCGCCGTGGCCGCATCAATGGAGGAGTCGCCGACGAAAAGCGCCTGTGCAGCCGGAACATTGAACTGCGCCAGACACTGCGCCACACCAGCCGGATCGGGCTTTTTGGTGGGCAGTGTGTCGCCGCTGATGACGGCATCAAATCGCGTGTGCAAGCCGTGCGCCCGCAACACCGTATCGGTGTAGCGGCCTTCCTTGTTGGTCACGACCGCCAGATGAACGCCCCGTTCGCGCAGGCCATCCAGCGCCTCAATGACATGGTGAAACGGTTGGCTGCGGGTTCCGCAGCGCTGCTGGTAGTGGCCGTCAAAAATACCAGCCATGCGCGGCAGATCAGGGTCGGTGCGCACCGCTTCAACCGCGCGGCCCTGCGCGCTGGCCAGCGCCTCAATCAAAAGGGTCCGGGTACCGTGCCCGATCCAGTCATTCACCTGCTGCTGGCGCACCAGCGGTAAGCCACATTGGGCTAGTGTGTCGTTGACGGCGTCGGCAATTTCAGGGGCCGTGTCAACCAGCGTACCGTCCAAATCGAAGAGGACCAAGCGCAACGGTGCGGACGGTTGCGCCATGCTCAGCCTCCCAGCGCACGCTTGCGCCGCTCCATCATGCGCCAGACGAAAGGCGTGAAGATCAGCTGCATGGCGATATCCATCTTGCCACCGGGCACGACGATGGTGTTGGCCCGGCTCATCCAAGAGCCGTGGATCATATTGAGCAGGTACTGGAAATCGATGCCCTTGGGATTGGCAAAACGGATCACGACCATGCTTTCGTCAGCCGTCGGGATATCGCGCGCGATGAATGGGTTGGACGTGTCGACCATGGGCACCCGCTGAAAGTTCACATGCGTATGCGCGAACTGCGGAACGATGTAGTTCACGTAGTCGGGCATGCGGCGCAAAATGGTGTCGGTCACCGCCTCGGTGCTGTAGCCCCGCTTGTGCTTATCGCGCCAGAGTTTCTGGATCCACTCCAAGTTGATGACCGGCACCACCCCGACGCGCAGATCAGGGTACTGGGCGATGTTGTGCTCGGGCGTGACGACGGCGCCGTGCAGACCTTCGTAAAAAAGGATGTCGGTGCCTTCGGGCAAATCCTCCCAGGGTGTGAACGTTCCGGGCGCCTGCTGATAGGGCTCCGCTTCCTCGGCGTTGTGCAGGTATTTGCGGGCGCGACCCGTGCCTTTGTGCGAATAGGCGCGAAACAGGTCTTCAATCTCGCCAAACAGGTTGTTGTCCGAGCCAAAGTGGCTGAAATGGTTGTTACCTTCTTGTTCCGCCTGGATCAGGCGCTGCTTCATTTCATTGCGGTCGTACCGGTGGAAGCTGTCGCCCTCGACGATGGCAGACTTGACGCCTTCGCGGCGGAAGATGTTCTCGAACGTGCGAGAAACGGTGGTCGTGCCAGCCCCGGACGAGCCGGTGATGGCGATGATGGGGTGGCGTTCAGACATGACTGCGGGCTCCTGGCGGTGGCGGGTCGATCGGGTGCGTACTGGCGGCTTCGGATACGGGCTCAGGGCGCGTCGCTCAAAAACAAGCTTCTGGCCGCAAACAGGGGACTGCTGTCCTTCACAGACGCGGGGTTGCGGTGGTATTCCTCGATGCGCTCGACCTCTGCCTTGGAACCGAACACCAGGCCGATGCGCTGGTGCAGTTCGCGGGGCTGTATACCCAGAATGGGAAACTCGCCGGTGCTGGCCCGCCCACCCGCCTGCTCCATCAGGAAGCCGATGGGATTGGCCTCGTACATCAGGCGCAAGCGGCCCGCTTTGGCTGGATCCTTGGTGTCGCGCGGGTACAAGAAGACCCCGCCCCGCATCATGATGCGGTGTGCCTCCGCGACCATGCTGGCGATCCAGCGCATATTGAAATCTTTGCCGCGCGGGCCGGTTTTACCGGCCAGGCACTCGTCCACGTAGCGGCGTACCGGCGCTTCCCAAAATCGACTGTTAGAGGCATTGATGGCAAATTCCTGGGTGTGCTCCGGGACGCGGATGTTGGGGTGGGTCAGCAAGAATTCACCCAGCGACGGGTCCAGCGTGAAGCCGAAGACGCCAGTGCCCACGCTGAGCACCAGCATGGTGGTCGGGCCATAGAGGGCGTAGCCGGCAGCGACCTGCTCGCTTCCGGCTTGCAGGTATTCATCCGGCTCCACCGGCCCCTCACTGCTGGCGCCTTCAGCGGGGCGTCGGAACACACCAAAAATGCTGCCCACGGTGACATTCACGTCAATATTGGACGATCCGTCCAAGGGGTCAAACACCAGCAGGTATTTGCCACGCGGCAGGTGCGCGGGAATGTCGATCGGCATCTCCACTTCTTCCGAAGCCATGCCCGCCAGATGTCCGGACCATTCGTTCATACGGATGAACAAATCGTTGCTCAGCACGTCCAGCTTTTTCTGGGTTTCTCCCTGCACATTGACGCGGGGCGTCGCGCCAGGGCCGCCAGCGTCCACATAATCGCCCAGTACGTTACCCAATTCACCAAACGCCACCGCCTTGGCGATGGCTTTGCAGGCCATGGCCACGTTCAATATCAAAGCGTTTAGGTCACCGCTGGCCTGAGGATGCTTGCGCCGCTCCTCAATGAGGAACTGCGTGAGTGTGCTGCGGTTTTTGGTGGGCATAGCGGTGCTCCTGTGGCCTCAGAGGCTTTGCCGGTGCAAGGCACGGATGCCGGCCAGATCCATACCGCCCAGATGGTCCAATACGATCCTGGCACCCTGGAAATCGTGGTCCATCGTATAGCTATTGCGAGTGATGATGGTAGCCAATCCGGCTGCCCGCGCGGCGGTCAAGCCGTTGTGTGAATCCTCGAAGGCGATGCAGTCCTCCGCCGGCAGGCGCAGACGTTGCAAGGTTTGCAGATACACCATGGGATGGGGTTTTTTCAAGTGGGCAGTGGATGCATCCTCCACCACCGCAAACCGTTTGCGCCAATCGTCGCCGATGGCACGGCGCAGCAGCGCAGCAATATTCACCGGCGAGGTGGTGGTGGCAATGGCCAGCTTCAGGCCTGCCTGTGCAGCGCCATCGATGAGGTCCAAAACGCCTGGGCGCATAGCGACATGCCCGTCCTGCACGGCTTGTTCATACGCCGCTGTCTTCACCAGATGCAGGCGTTCAATCATGTCCCGAATGGCACCGCCGTCAATCGCAAGCGTGTCCGGCTGTTTGGTATTCCAGTAGTGCGTCAGGCGCTCGCGGCCGCCAGATATCTGCAGTAGGCGGGTGTAAGTTTCCACATCCCAGTGCCAATCCAGCCCACAGGCACCAAAGGCGTGGTTAAAAGCGGCCAGGTGGGCCGTCTCGGTGTCGGCCAGGGTGCCGTCCACATCAAATATCAAGGCATGCAGCATGGTGTATGGATCCAACGTACTTTTTATAGGGATGCGTCCGTGCCGCCTTGCTGAAACACGCGGCTGGCGCTGATGTCCTGCGCGGCCAGGGTGCGTAAATCGTCAGCGGTCAGCCGCCGGTCACGGTCGGCAAACAGCCGGCTGGCCTGGCGCAGGCGTGCCCGGTCGAGGGCGTTGCGCACGCTGCGGGCATTGGCGAAATGGGCTTGCTGTACCCGCAAACCGAGGTAGCGCTGAAATATGGCCGCTGCCCCGGGTTCAAAAACATAGTTCTGCTGCGCCAGCATTTTTTGCGAAATTTGCAGCAACTCGTCGACCGAATAGTCGGGGAAGTCCAGGTGGTGGGCGATGCGCGAGCTCAGACCCGGGTTGGACTGGAAAAAGGTGTCCATGCGGTCCTTGTAACCCGCCAGAATGACCACCAGGTCATCGCGCTGGTTTTCCATGACTTGCAACAGGATTTCTATGGCCTCTTGCCCGTAGTCGCGCTCGTTCTCGGGGCGGTAGAGGTAATAGGCCTCGTCGATGAACAGCACCCCACCCATGGCTTTTTTCAGCACCTCGCGGGTCTTGGGTGCGGTGTGGCCGATGTACTGGCCCACCAGATCGTCACGCGTCACCGCCACCAAATGCCCTTTGCGCACATAACCCAGGCGGTGCAGAATTTGCGCCATGCGCATGGCCACCGTGGTTTTTCCCGTGCCCGGGTTACCCACAAAATTCATGTGCAAGCTCGGCGCCTCGCTGGTCAGTCCGAGGTTGGTTCTCAGCTTGTCGATCACCAGCAGTGCCGCAACATCTCGGATGCGGGTCTTGACCGGCACCAACCCCACCAGATCGCGATCCAGCTCAGCCAGCACATCCTCCACCTGCGACTGCGCCAGCACCTCGCCCACGCTGCGGGCCTGCGCCAGGGCCACAGCCTGGGAGTCGACCGGATCCTGTTCGACAGCAGCGGGCGCGGCAGCGGCACTGCGCACACCGGGGATGGAATAGGTGCTCATAAGGCTGTGCCGCTTTATCTGGGTGCTTAGTAGCGTTTGGTCTCAGGCTTTTCCGTGCCGTAACCGCGCGTGGTGTAGCGCATGGTACGGCCATTCACTTCCTGGCGCAGCAGCATAAATCCGGACTCATCCGAGGGGCGATTGACGATGAAACTCATGGCGACCGACTCCACACCACGGGTCGAGTCAAAAGCCATCAGGCGGATGTAGTACTGGGGGAATGCCTTGCGGCAAGCCTGCATCTCCATGATCAGTCCGGCCGCATCGCTGAGGTCAAACATGGGCATGCCGAACATCTCCCAAAAAGTATTGCGGGGATGGGGGTCGTCGGTGTATTCCACGCTCCAGGAGTAGCCCTTTTTAAGGCCGTATTCCACCTGCATCGTGATTTCGGCATCGGTGAGCGACGGGAGGAAACTGAACTGGCCTTGCGTCAAACGGCCGGTAGGGTTGGTCATCATGGTGTGGTGCTCCTAGCTGGAATGATTCGGATTTAGTTGGCAGCTGACGGGGTGGCCACGTAGTCGCTGCTGTCGGTGGATTGGTAGTTGAAACTGATGTCTCCCCAGGTGTCGAGCGCGGCTTTCAGCGGGCCGCAGCTTTGGGCTGCTTTTTGTAGAACCATAGCCCCCTCGTTCTTGATGTCCACGCCTTCATTACGTGCCTTGACCATGGCCTCTAAAGCCACCCGATTGGCCACCGCACCGGCTTGAATGCCCTGCGGGTGTCCGATGGTGCCACCACCGAACTGCAAGATAACGTCGTCGCCAAACAGATCTAGCAACTGGTGCATCTGACCCGCATGGATACCGCCCGAGGCAACCGGCATCACTTTTTTGGTATCGGCCCAGTCCATGTCAAAGAACAAGCCGCGGGGCAAATCGGTCTTGGTGTAGCTGTCGCGGCACACGTTGTAGTAGCCCTGCACGGTCAACGGGTCACCTTCGAGTTTGCCCACGGCGGTGCCGGTGTGCAGATGATCGCAACCCGCCAGGCGCAGCCATTTCGCGATGACGCGGAAGCTCACGCCGTGGTTTTTTTGGCGGGTGTAGGTTCCATGCCCGGCACGGTGCATGTGCATGATCATGTCATTGCGGCGGCACCACTCGGCCATGGACTGGATTGCGGTCCAGCCGATCACCAAATCCACCATCACCACCACGCTGCCCAGCTCTTTGGCCATTTCGGCGCGTTCGTACATCGCTTCCATGGTGCCGGCGGTGATGTTCAGGTAGCTGCCCTTGACCTCGCCGGTGACCGCTTGCGCCTTGTTCACCGCGTCCATCACGTACAGAAAGCGGTCACGCCAGTGCATGAAGGGCTGCGAATTGATGTTTTCATCGTCCTTCATGAAATCCAGTCCGCCCTTAAGGCCCTCATAAATCACCCGTCCGTAATTGCGGGCAGACAGACCCAGCTTGGGCTTGGTGGTGGCGCCCAACAAGGGCCGGCCAAACTTGTCCAGGCGCTCGCGCTCCACAACCAGGCCGGTAGGGGGACCTTTAAAGGTCTTGATATAGGCCACGGGGATGCGGATGTCCTCCAGGCGGGCGGCCTTGAGTGGCTTGAAGGAAAACACATTGCCGATCAGGCTGGCGGTCATATTGGCGATAGAGCCCTCCTCAAACAAGATCAGGTCATAGGCCACATACGCAAAATACTGCCCGGGGTTGTTCGGGACCGGGATGACTTTGTAGGCTTTGGCGCGGTAGCTGTCACAGGCGGTCAGGCGGTCGGTCCAGACCACCGTCCAAGTGGCCGTGGAGGACTCACCGGCCACGGCGGCGGCGGCCTCCTCGGGGTCTACGCCATCTTGGGGTGTGATGCGGAAGAGGCAAATGGTGTCGGTTTCCTTGGGCTGGTAGTCGGGAATCCAGTAACCCATTTGCTTGTACTTCAATACGCCGGCGCTGTAGCGCTTCTTCACGTCGGTAATCTGGCCGCCTTGGCTGCTGTCACTCATCGCTGTTCTCCTGTATGTGAGATGGGGATAGCGGAATGTAGAAAGCGTTTGAGATAAGGTAAATTGTTATTTATTTAGCGTCCGCTTCAGGCTTTGCTTAATTTAGGAGTGCCAACATGAAAAATGCCACCTTCCGCCAGTTGCGGGTTTTCAGTGAAGTGGCGCGCCAATTGAGTTTTGTGCGCGCAGCCGAAAACCTGCATCTCACGCCCCCGGCCGTGACCATGCAGATTAAAGAACTGGAGTCGCAGGTCGGCATGCCCTTGTTCGATCGCAGTGGCAAAAAGGTCAGCCTCACCACCACAGGCGAATACATGGTGGTGTACGCGCGCAAGATCCTGGCGTTGTTAAAAGATGCGGAAGATGCCAGCGCCCGCCTGCAGCGCGCCGAAATTGGCCTACTCACGGTGGGCATGGTGAGTACTGCCAAATATTTCATGATGCGCTTGCTGGCGGATTTCCGGGAACGCCATGCCGGCGTGGACATCCGCATCTGCACCGGTAACCGGGAGCAGTTAGTCAAGATGTTGCACAACAATGAAGTCGACATTGCGGTGATGGGGCACCCCCCCACCGAGTTGCAAACCCGCGCAGAACCTTTTGCCGCGCATCCCCATGTTTTTGTTGCCGCCTGCGACCACCCCCTGGCGCAACGCGAAAAACTCACCGCGGAAGACCTGCGTCCCTACGAGTTCATCGTGCGCGAGCAGGGTTCAGGCACCCGCGCGGCCATGCACAAATTTTTCTCCGAAAGAAAAGTGGAGCCCCGTCTTCAGTCCCAGGTCAACAGCAATGAGACACTCAAACAGGCTGTGATGGTGGGACTGGGACTGGGCTTTGTGTCCTTGCACACCATCGGCTCGGAACTCGACCACGGGGAAATTGCTATTTTGGATGTACAGGGCACGCCGGTATTTCGGGTTTGGAACATCGTTCACACACTGTCCAAAGTGCTTTCGCCCGCGGCCGAGGCTTTTCGCTACGAAATTTTGGAGCGTGGCGAGCAATTTCTGGCCGAAAAATTCGGACATCACCTTGTTTTGCCCTGAAACTGCAAACCCGAGGCGATGCAGGACTCAGCGCACAGCGAAGGGAGGCCGTACTGAAAAACCGCAAATTACTGTCATAATGCCCGCGAATTAGCTCCCAAGGTCTCTCTGGCGGTGTTCCCCAGGGTCTGCCGCAAAGACCGGCAAAGCGGTTTGCGCAACGTCCCTTTTGTTTGCGCCCCAGCACCCCCCCTTTTTTCTCAACCCCGATTTTTCGGCAAACCCCTCTGCGGGAAACTCTCATGCACCTGAACGAACTCAAAGCACTGCACGTATCTGAGGTGCTGCTCCAGGCCGAAGCACTGGAAATTGAAAACACCGGGCGCATGCGCAAACAAGAGCTGATGTTTGCCATCATCAAGAAGCGCGCCCGCACCGGAGAACAAATCATCGCCGATGGCGTGCTCGAGATCCTGCCCGATGGGTTCGGCTTTCTGCGCAGCCCTGACACGAGCTACACCGCCAGTACCGACGACATCTACATCAGCCCCAGCCAGGTACGCCGCTTCAACTTGCATACCGGCGACATGATCGAAGGCGAAGTGCGCACCCCGAAAGACGGAGAACGCTACTTCGCGCTCAACAAGCTCGACAAGGTCAACGGTGGCTCGCCTGAAGGCAACAAGCACAAGGTGATGTTCGAAAATCTGACGCCGCTGTTTCCCAAAGAACAAATGCGACTAGAGCGCGACAGCAAGTCCGAAGAAAACATCACCGGCCGCGTGATCGACATCATTGCCCCCATCGGAAAGGGCCAGCGCGCGCTACTGGTGGCGCCGCCTAAGAGCGGAAAGACCGTGATGATGCAGCACATCGCCCATGCGATTTCGGCCAACTATCCCGACATCCACATGATGGTGCTGCTGGTGGACGAGCGCCCAGAAGAGGTCACTGAGATGCAGCGCACCGTCAAGGGCGAGGTCATCGCATCGACCTTCGACGAACCCGCCGCACGCCATGTCCATGTGGCTGAGATGGTGATCGAGCGCGCCAAGCGCCTGGTGGAACTCAAAAAAGACGTGGTAATCCTGCTGGACTCCATCACCCGCCTGGCGCGGGCTTACAACAACGTGGTGCCGTCCAGCGGCAAGGTCTTGACCGGCGGCGTCGACGCCAACGCATTGCAACGGCCCAAGCGCTTCTTGGGCGCCGCGCGCAATGTCGAGGAGGGCGGATCGCTGACCATCATCGCCACCGCCCTGATTGATACAGGCAGCCGCATGGATGAGGTGATTTTTGAGGAGTTCAAAGGCACCGGCAATTCGGAAATCCATCTGGACAGACGGCTGTACGAAAAGCGGGTTTTCCCCTCCATTCAGCTCAACCGCAGCGGAACCCGCCGCGAGGAACTCTTGTTGCAGCCGGAAATTTTGCAAAAAACCCGCATCCTGCGCCAGTTTTTGTACAGCATGGACGAGGTTGAGTCCATGGAAATGGTGCTCAAACAGATGCGCGCAACCAAGACGAACAGCGAGTTTTTTGACATGATGCGCCGCGGCGGCTAAAGCGACTGGACCGGAAACAGACCCAAGCATCTATAATCGCGGTTTTTTCGCGTCAAGTACACCGGACTTTGAATTGGGTAGTTTCTGCCCGAGGGCCCGATGCGGCTAACGCAAGCGATGGAGCAATCAATGAAAGACGGCATTCACCCCAACTACCGCGAGGTCTGTTTCCTTGACCTGTCTAACAACTTCAAGTTTGTGACCCGGTCTTGCGCCAACACCAAAGAGATGATCAAGATGGACGACGGGCGCGAGTTGCCCCTGTACAAGCTGGACACTTCCAGCGAGTCCCACCCCTTCTACACCGGAACCCAGAAGTCAGTGGACAACATGGGCGGCCGCGTGGAACGCTTCCGCAACCGGTTCGGGAAAACGGCCGCCAAATAAGCGCAGCGGCAGTGGCTTAAGTCCATCCGCTTCGGATGGTCAAGCCCTCGCCACCGAAGGCAACCCGGTTTTCCGCGTTGCCTTTTTTCTTTTTACATGCCAGTCCACGTTCGACCATGAGCCCCACCAGCCCGGCCCTTGTTTCCCAGGACGGTGTGCGCAGGCTTGCCCGTTCGGTGTTGTTACTGGTTTGCACGGTCTATGTGCTGGCAGGCTTTATCGGCCGCGATGCATGGCGCAATGACGATGTGGTCGCCGTTGCGCACATGGGCGAAATCGCGGCAGGCCACAGCAGTTGGCTGCGGCCCACGCTCGCGGGCCTGGGTACCGAACATCCGGGGCTGCTGCCCTATTGGCTTGGCGCGGCAAGCTTGAAGCTGCTGTCGCCCGCGGTGAGCCCCGACCTAGCCGTGCGACTCCCCTTCATCGTGATGCTGATTTTGACCCTGGCATGCACCTGGTACGGAACTTACTACCTGGCGCGGGCGCCCGCAGCGCAACCCGTGCGCTTCGCCTTCGGAGGGGAGGCACATCCCAAGGACTACGCGCGGGCGCTAGCGGACGGCGGACTGCTGGCCTTGATTGCTTGCCTGGGCCTTGCCAAACTGGGGCATGAATCGACCCCGGCGGTAAGCCAACTGGCGTGCGCCTCGCTCCTGTTCCTGGGCTTCTGTCTGCGCCCACTGCGTCCCGGGCAAGGTACTTTCGCAGGACTGGTGGGCGTGCTCGGGCTGACGCTCAGCGGTGCGCCTGAACTGGCCATCCTGCTCTGCAGTGGTGGAGCGCTCCTGGAGTGGCTGCAAAGCCGCACCGAGGATCCTGGTGCTGTCGGATTCGCACAGTCGCGTAGCCGAGGCCTTGCCGTGCTTCTGGTTGCCATCGCTGCCAGTGGGTTTCTTGCGAAGGCGTGGGGGCTGTGGCAATCGCCCGGCTATCCCTGGTCACTGACGGACGTGCAGTGGAGCGGCTACGCGCAAATGCTGGTCTGGTTCATGTGGCCTGCCGGGCCCATGGCCGTCTGGGCGATCTGGAGCTGGAGACGCCATGTTCTGGATCTCCGCAGTAACCGGCACCTGGCATGGCCGACCCTGTGCGTTCTGGTCGTCAGCCTGGCAAGCCTGCGCTTCGACAACGCCGACACCACGCTGCTGCTCGCCCTGCCGCCACTGGCCGCATTGGCAGCCTTTTCACTGGCAACTATGAACCGCCAAGTTTCCGCTCTGGTGGATTGGTTTGCAGTTTTGTTTTTCTCGGTGTGCGGCATCGTCATATGGGTGGTCTGGATTGCCATGCAAACCGGTGTTCCACATGCGCCGGCCGCCAACGTGGCGCGCCTTCTCCCGGCTTTTGTCCCCCACGTGATCGGACTGGAGTTGCTGTTGGCGGTGGCGGTGAGCGTGGCCTGGGCGGGTCTGGTGCATTGGCGCAGCGGACGGCACCGCAAGGCGATCTGGAAAAGCTTGGTGCTGCCCGCAGGTGGAGCAACCTTGTGCTGGCTGCTCTTGGCAACGCTGTGGATGCCGCTGCTTGACTTCGCGCAAAGCTATAAAGGCTTGGCATTGAAGATCCAGCAGCGTATTCCTGCAGGGGAATGTGCCCACACTGGAGGGCTGGATCGGCATGAAGTCGCCGCGCTGCGCTGGTATGGCCACGTGACCCTAGCCGCACCGTATGCGCTGGAAAGCTGTCCCTGGCTTCTGGTGCAGGCCGTCGGAGAGGACTACCAGACCGCTACCAAGGTCGACCCGGCACGCTGGGTATTGGTAGCCACAGTCACCCACTTTGTGGTGTACCGCGACTCAGTCCTGGTCTACCAACGCCGCTAAGCGGTCCACAGCGGCACGCACCCGATGTGCGCCGAACACCAGACGGAAGGTGGAACCTTTGCCCGGCGTACTTTCAATCTGAAGCTCAGCATCGTGGCGCTGGGCAATATGCTTGACGATCGCCAGGCCCAGGCCGGTACCGCCGGTTTCGCGCGAGCGACTGCGATCCACCCGGTAAAACCGCTCCGTCAAACGGGGTAGATGCTCCGGTGCAATGCCCATGCCCTGATCGGTGACCGCCAGTACCCCTTGCCCGTGCGCGTTCAGCGACCAACTCAC
>Ga0214919_10010245_pt1 | contig 11932 bp, 12 predicted proteins | sample LL1503_MetaG_FD_177994 | JGI IMG/M metagenome (GOLD analysis project Ga0214919, IMG submission 177994) | Freshwater microbial communities from Lake Lanier, Atlanta, Georgia, United States - LL-1503 | ecosystem: Environmental > Aquatic > Freshwater > Lake | place: USA: Georgia | collected...
CTTTACAACTTACATTTGTAATTCCAGTGGGGTTTAATCTTATCAATAATGGCACAATTAATATCGACGGAGGCACAATTATCAATAGATCGAACTTATATAACATAGGAGGTGTAATTAATATTAATAATAATGGTTCACTTACCAATAATTTAATTTTAATAAATGATAATAGTGTTATAACTGTCAATATTTCTGGTTTAATTACAAATATAAACTTTATTTTTAATACAAATGAATGTACAATCAATAACTATGGAACAATAAATAACAACAACGGCAACATTGCTTTACTAAATAATAGTATATTCACCAACAATAATATAATTAATAATAATGCTACATTAAATACGGGTAGTGGTAGCACATTAACAAATTTGGGTGTATTTAACAATAATAATACAGGCATACTTAATAACGTCGCAACATTCTACAATTATAATACGTTTAATAACAATGGTTCAATTACTAATAATGGGGTTATGTTCAATAGTAAAGTAGGTATATTTACAGTAGGTATATTTACAAATAATTCTATTCTTTATAATAGTAATGGCGCATTACTAAATTCAACTGCATGTACATTTATCAATAATAATGTAATAATTAATAATTATAATGGTTTATTTAATAATGGTGCTGGTGGATATATAACTAATAATGCCAGTGCCACTATCTATAATATTGGAAATTCCACAATTATCAACTTTGGATATGTTACCAATAATGGTATAATTAATAACGCAGACGGATTATCGAGTTGTGGAATTGGATTTCTGACTGGTTCTCCACCCATCATTCCGACTGGCACGACATGTCCTCCATAAATAAATAAATAAATAAATAAATTGATAATATATTGTTCTATTGAATACTATATTTTCTATTTTCTCTCCGGTTCTGAAATGAATGGTATTGACATATTTACACCGACTGCGACTCCGAAAAGAACCAACCATTACACCCGAGAACTGAAAACCACCGTTCCAAAAAAAACAATGTTTGGAAAGTATATAGACATTTTGAAAAAGGACATTTATAAATGTCCTTTTTCAAATTCCCCAAACACTTTCTGACATTTTCTTTTCAAAATAGAAAATAATAAAAGTATAAAAACGTGAAAAAGACAAAGGGTATACCCTTGCCAAAAAAACGTGTTTTGATGGAATCATTGATTTTCAATATTTTTCGTCTATTTTGAACAATTGATTTACGTTCGTAAAAGATTTAGGAGTTTTTTCTGTTTCCAATATATATGGACAAATTACTCAAAAAAAACTCCTCTTATAATTGCGAATCGTGTGGCTTCATAAGTCGTAATAAAAACGACTGGCGACGACATTGTATGACAGCAAAACACAAAATGGAAACGCAGGAAACACATTTGGAAACAGAAAAAACTCATCACTGTCTATGCGGTGGAAAATATAAAACACGGGCTGGATTATGGAAGCATGCTAACAAATGTTCTTTTTCTTCTTCTTCTTCTTCTTCTTCTTCTTCGTTAGTTGTGTATAAAAATGAAAATACGCATGAAAATACAATTCAAATGAAGAACGACATTACACAAAACGCCGAATTAACTGCGCATATATTGAAATTATACCAAGAAAATCAAGAAATAATGAAGAAATACCAAGAAATGATGCAAGAAATGATGGATAGACCAACAGCAACACAAATTATAAACAACAATAATGGTAATAATAATAATATTACAAACAATCAATTTAATTTACATTTTTATTTGAACGAGACATGCAAGAATGCGATAAACATAAAAGAGTTTATTGAGAGTATACCCATTGGAATCCAAGACATTATCGATATAGGTGAACGCGGATATGTAAAGTGTTATGGCGACCTTTTTGTTAAAAATCTTATCAAACTTCCACAAATCGAGAGACCCATTCAGACTGTGGATTTGAAACGCGGCGTATACATGATAAAAAACGAAAACAATGAATGGGAGAGAGACGATAATAGAGTTGTTTTGAATAAATATACGAATCGGTTTGGGAATATATGTTATTCTTCCTATTTGGATTTCAATAAAAATACGCCGTCGTGGAGAAATCTACAATCCAAAGAACATGATAAAAGTGTTTATTCAGCTATAAATATTTTAGAAAGCGTTTGTGGCGACAATACTGAAAAGAAAAATGGTTCGATACAACTCCGTGTAATGAAATCTACAATGGTTGATAAATCTAAACGTTATCATCAACATTGATTATCGTTTTTTCTTTTCTCTTTTTAGAATCTTGCGATTTTTAATCGAGAGAAAAGAAAATATATACATAGTGTAAAGTAAAAAGCCAATCAATCAATCAATCGCTTATGAAATTTCCAGTTCGATATATTCCGCGTAATTTATCGAATCGCGACAAACAGCTTCAAAAAAAGATGTTGTTAACGTCTAAAAAAATGTATAGACAAAAACAGTATTATACTCGGAAGAAAATTAAATCCTTCCATTCCAAACCGTCTGGACATGTATCTCGCGCACGCAGAATATATGGTGTGGATAAAATACGTCCAAATAAAGAATTATCGCGCAAAACGGGTTGTTCTATTTCGGCATTACGCCAAATTGTAAAGAAAGGGGAAGGCGCGTATTTTTCGTCTGGGTCGAGACCGAACCAAACGCCGCAATCATGGGGATTTGCGAGATTAGCCAGTTCTATAACTGCTGGAAAAGCAGCGGCAGTTGATTATGATATTTTGAGTCGCGGGTGTAATCATAAAAAACGCGCGTTTCGTCTTGCCACCCAATCCAGACGTAAATATGGATATGGTCAATCTCGAACACAACGTGTTGTTGTATAATATGTAATTTCATCATCATCATCATCATCATCATCATCATCATCATCATCATCATCATCATCATCATCATCATCATCATCATCATATTATGTATATTTTTGAAATAAAGAATCGATTATTTTTCTAATAATTGTGTTTTTTGGAGTTAAACCATCCTTACAGATAAATACTTTATTAAAACTATCATATGTATAATTATCGATTGTATCATTACCAATTTCCTTAAGCGAAATGACATCTTCACACTTATATTCACGTACCTTTAGTTTGAACTTTTTGTTGGTGAAATCATAAAACTTGTATAAATCATTTCCATCTATATCGTATAGATGACATACTTTATTAAAGCCGCTAAACATATACCATTTTTTGTCAATAAGTATAAAACCACATCCGCTACCATTATCTTGAAAACAACCTTGATTTAAAAATACTCCGCCTTGCCACCATAATTGATAATTTTTTTCATTTATTTTACCAATAAACAATCCATTTTTTTTTTTATAATTAGTGGGTTCATTTTCGGGATTGGGTGGATATGAATAAAATAGACCATCATATTTGAACCCGTTTGCATCTATGGTATATTTATCGTTAGTATCAGTAGTAAACTTGGATAATTCAAATATATCTACCGAACCCTCATCTATTTCTTTTTTATCTATTGAATTTTCGTCAATTTTTCCTTCATATTCTATTGGTAAATAATCTGGCATCTTTAATAGTATACAACAATTAAATTTAAAAAGTTTTTATTTTTATACAAACTAAAACAATCGTTGAGTAAAAAAAAACAAACAATAAACAATACACAATTCGTAAATGATATAATAATTAAATGTTATGATAATACAACATAATTATGAATATTACAAACGCGAAAAACATTATTACTAATACGTGTGATGTTACTCTTATCACTCCTAATGATACAGAACAACAACAACAACATACTGTAAAATTAACACCTTCAAGGTCTAAAAAATCAATTAAGAAATCCAAGGAACCCCCCAAGGAATCCAAGGAATCCAAGAAACCCAAGGAACCCCCCAAGGAATCCAAGGAATCCAAGAAACCCAAGGAACCCAAGGAACCCAAGGAAGAAGAAAAATCAATCCCCGCCCCCAAAACATATGAGGAAATACAAGAAATGTATGGGTGTGTTTGCCACGAAATAAACAACCCCGATTCTACTTCTATGAAGCGCAACGATATATGTATTCCGTGTAAATTACACTTCTTGTACAATAACACTCCAGAAATGCTGGTTCAATACATAAATAATCCACCTGCACCTAAAAATGAATCAGATGCCGATGCCGATGCCGATGATGCCGATGCCGATGATGCCGATGAATCTCTAACCGAACCGGAAAGAAAATTCCAAATATTGAAAAAATTGTGTTATACAATGGTAAATCAAAATGCCGAGAAATACATTGAACTAATAAAATCGAAAAACGATGTTATGAATTTGGTTGAAATGGTCGAGATGATGGTGAAAAGAATGTATAAAATGGATCAGCTACATAAACTAAAACATATCGACAATATGGATGCCGAAGAAAAGAAGGAAATAGCAGACATGTTGAATAAAAAACTTGAAACTTGTAATTTATGGATAAACCAAAACCCCATTACTATTGTGCAAGACATCAATATCAATTTACGCATTAATGTATGCACTGAGGAAAATGAGGTGCTGAGAGACGAATCTATACGGGATTTGAGTGGACGAATACGCGAAATAACGAATCTGCTTAATTCTGATGCGTTTAAAAATTGTAATTCAGGAAAAAACATAACGTTCAATATTGTGTGAAAAATCCGACAAACAAACACATACAAACGGTATTTTTTATTCTTTAGTAATAGTATAGTAGTATAATGACGAGTTTTTTATCCAAACCATCTCTTCCTCAGAAAGAATGCGAACACGAACACAAAAATCCAATTTCCTTGGAATTGTTGCGCCAAAGTATCCACAAGTTATACGAACTTCGATTTGGTTCAGTACTCTTTACCGAACTTTTGACGATTTTGTTCAATAAATACGACTCAAACAACACTGATTTTCTGAATGCTGAGGAGTTCACCAAATTTGTTCGTTCCGTTTATCCATCGGCAAGTAAGGAAAATTGTGAGCTGTTGATTTCGCAATACGATAAAAATCATTCTGGTGGAATTGGTAGGAGTGAGTTTTTGGAATGTATGCTTACACCGTTGTCCCCCAAAAGACAGGCTATTGTATTATCAAAATTCGGCGAATTGGTTAATAATGACGGTAATGTTATGATAAACATTAACGATTTGGATTTTTCGGGACACAAAAATGCAATGAAGATTTCAGATATTCGCAAACGCAACGCGTATAATCAGTATTCATCGTCTACACTGGTTTATACAATTGGAAATGATGTAGTGTTTTCGTACAACACTGATACCAGTAAACCCAGTCATAATAAAATGACGGTGAAAAACACCGAATTTATCGGATATTATACATTCATGTCCAACAACACAGAACGCGATTCGGATTTTGAGAAGTTGATTGTTCGTGATTGGGACAAAGTTGTGAATAAACACAAGGTCTCCAGAACATGTTGTCATTGAGTTAGTTAGTTAGTTAGTTAGTTAGTTGGCGCAATTTACTACATACAACCGTGTGTTTCGTTCCAATTATATTTGTATTGTATTGTATTGTATATACAAAGTATGGATTGTGTGGAGAGTAAAGAATCCGAATGTGAGTGCGGTGGTAAACAACACCAATCCAATACTCCCGATTCAAAATCATTTTTTGTATATCTTCTGGAATCAACGAAAAACGCAACGTATGTAGGTGCAACTGTGGATTTAGGGAGACGATTGCGTCAACACAACAAGGAGATTTCAGGGGGGGCACATGCTACCAGCGCCAAGGTGAAGAAGGGTGAATTGTGGACGCGGGTATGCCATGTCTCTGGCTTCCCCGATTGGTCGGCAGCACTTCAATTCGAGTGGAGATGGAAGCAATTGAGTCGTAAACTACCGCAAAAAATGCTTCCCCTTGAACGCCGAATCGCGGCGCTAAAATCGCTTCTTGCGCTTGAACGGTCGACGAGCAAAGCCGTTGCGTTTTCAGAGTGGTCGTCGCCACCAGTTGTTCATTGTGAGGAAGAGCGGGCACAAGTTATGTATTCAACGAATTGTTTTGTTTAGGCGAAGTAATAGTTGATAATACATGGACGATATTTGACATAGCGACGGGTGAGTGGTTCTACTGTGCGTATTAGAAATAGATTTGTTATGACTATCATACCGTTCCAAAAATCTTAATACTCCACTTCACTCCAATTATTTTTGTTGTAGTTGGAGTCATGTGGCTCTACTATTCTTACACTGTGTAAATAATGTATAATAAAATAATAGATTTCCACACATTATTTTATTATTTTGTTTGTATATTATATATAACATGGACTCTTTATCACCAGCACCATCATCATCAACATCAAGTTTTGGTAGTACTTCTGCACCAGTTGGTCAAGCTGGTGGAAGACATCGTCGTCGTTCAAGTCGTCGTGGCGGTAAGCGCACGCGTAGCACGCGTAAGACCTCCAGAAAGGGTGGAAAGCGCAGTGGAACAACTCGTCGCCGAAGGCGATAAACAACAACCTTTTTAGTTGTTCGGTTCGGTTCAGTTCGGTTCGTCGGTTATGTTTAGGTATTTTTTAATTGGTTCTGAATGATTTGGATTTGGATTTGGATACTTGATTTTTTTTAGCACGCAGACGCATTGTTTTTCTGTTCCTTTTCATTTTTCTATACATTGAGTTTTTATTGGTATGTATGTTTCGTTTTTTCACAAGGATACTATTATTGTTGGTTGGAGTATGCTCTGAAATAAAATCATGTATTTTATCCTTTTGTGAAATGAGTTTATCTACTGTATGCTGAAAATAACTGCGAAACTCTGGACGCATCGCTGAAAGGTCGTCGACGCATACCCATCGTATTTCCGCCTTCTCGAAAATCTTGCTTTTTTTGATGGTATCAGGCGCCAGTTTTTTCTGAATAAACCGCTGATTGTTGTTGTAATAGGTAATTAGATGTGGATTGTATTCCATAAAACAAACATGCATTCTATAATTTCGATCACCGTCGATATTATACGTCTTCTTCAACAACCGTTTCACGTCCTCATCTGTTCCTAAAAATCCAGTTAATTCTTCACTGCCTTCACGTATTGCTGTTTGGATATGTGTTTCGGTGTTATCCGTTCCGCCTCCAAAATCAGACCAGCCAGGCGTATCCGCATACTTGTTTTCTTTTCCGAATAAAAAGTATAGTTTCCCGTTATGAAGTGATGTTGGTAGTATTCCCGCTCCCATAGTAATTAGCGGTATTATAATTTATGCGTATTGTGGTTAAATATTCATAAAAAATGTATATAGAATATATATATATATATATATATAGAAAAGTAAGTAAGAAATGTCTGCCACACTACAAATCGATTCTGTCGCGTGTAACAGAGACGCAAAGTCTTTATTTAGCGAATTTAAAACCAAGATTGTTACAAACTGGGAAACCAAGCATCAAGACATGACGTATAAGGAGTATGTTTATCAGGTATTTGATAAGATTGATGATACACATTCTCATTTTATGTCGTTGAGAGAGTTTACATCGGGGATAAAGAGACTTGGACTTACCATGAATGATGATGAATGTGAATCCGTTTTTTTACAGTTCAATCAGGGTAAGAATGAAATTATATGTGTTGAACGATTTTTCAACCATCTTAAAAATGATGGTGTGCGTGTGTCTGGAGATGATGCGGTGTCTGGAGATGATGCGGTGTCTGGAGATGGTAAAACCTTTGTAGCCAAAATCAACCTTGTTCAAATCCTTGTTGCCAAAGAATAATAATTTTGCTTGTGTGTGTGTGTGTGTGTGTGTGTGTGTGTGAATTGATTTCATTTTCTATGTATTATTTTCTATGTATTATTTTGAGGCGACGATTGTAACCGTTATTGAAAAGTCTGATACGATTGGATATATCATACCGTTTAATATTTAGTGCGAACTTAAATCTTCAACGGTGTAAAATAGAACATTATAATATATATGTAAATAGTGTAAAGGATATAGAAAAATATAATATAGTATTATTATAAAAGATGTCGTCACATATCGATTTTCTTCATGATGTTTTCTCTCAAATCGCAGAGATAAAAATGGTGTTCAATGAGCGGTGGGCTACTGATGGCGCCAAGATAGTTTATACGGATAGTGTCCACAATACATTTAATTCGTTTGGATTAAACCATCCCAAGTATTTATCTTTCCCAGAGTTTGCAAAGGGTATTCAGTCCGTCAAAAAATTATCCGATGAAGAGTGTATGAGTATATTTTTGGTTTTTGACAAAGATGCGAATGGAAAGATTGAGTTTAAAGAGTTTATGAGCAAGATGATTATTCAAATGAACCCAGAGAGATATTCCAAGGTAAAGGCTTTTTTTGACCGCATTGATATTGACAAGACGGGCACAATTACAGTGATGGACTTTATCAAGAACAAGCACAACATTCGCGGAGCATGGTTCATGACTCACATTATTGGAGAGTATAATGACGCCAACAAAAATGTAATTACTTTTGGCGAGTTTATTAATTTCTACAGCGATTTATCCATGTTTTATAAAGGAGACGAGGAGTTCTTCAAGATGTTGGATGATGCTTGGGTTGCTGATAAACCATGTATTGTTTCTATTCCTGTTGCCAGACGCACTCCTAATGAACTGCTTACTCTTCTTAAGGATGCGTTGAACAAGAAGTGGAGTTTGGATGGAGGTAAGATTATGTATACAGACAGTGTGTACAACACCTTCAAGGATTGGGATTATAATCCAACCAACAAGTTGTGTTTCTTCGAGTTTTCGAAGGGGGTTAAAAAGATCTTGCCCGATTTTGACGAGCAAGATTGTAATGATATTTTTTCGCTTATGGATAGTAATGGTGACGATAGAATTGTTTTTAATGAGTTTATGAGCAAGATTCATACTCAATTGAGTCCCAAGCGCTATAATTTCATCAAGAGGGTGTTTGATAGTATCGATACGGACCATTCTGGTGTAATCAGTGCTTGCGATTTCAAGATTCCAGTGTCCAAGGGTATGGAGCGCAATGGTTCGAAAAACACAGATACGCTTAGCTACTATCTCAGAGAGGTGGTGATTAAGGATTACACTGCTGACGACAAAATCACGTTTTCGGAGTTTATCAATTTCTATACGGATTTTTCATTGAGTTTGGTAGACGATTGTGTGTTTATGGAGTTTGTGAAGATGGATTGGAACTTGGACCATTTGTATGATTAACATGTTCACCGAGCCAATCGCAACAATCCAATACAAAATCTTCAAGGGTTGAAACGGTGTAAATCATTATATGTATATGGAACAAAAACCAATGACACAATTCAAAATAACAAATATGTATTATTTTGAATGTATATTGTAAATATGGCGACGATTGGAACCGTTATTGAAAAGTCTGTGGATACGATTGGATATATCGGACCCCAATTACTGACACTTGCGTCGGTATTTTTATTGATGGATAAATCCACGCTTTTGGTTGTGTATTGGATGGGATTTATCATCAACCTCATTGTTCATATTATACTGAAGGTATTAATAGCTCAACCTCGACCGAGTGAGGATAAACGTCTATTCAATTTAAAAATGTTGTCTGGAAAACGGGTAGGATATGATACCTATGGAATGCCGTCTGGACATTCACAAACGAGTTTTTATTCGGTTGCGTTTATTCATTTTGCGTTGCGAAACAGTATGATAACCTTACCCTTTTTACTCATTTCATTGAATACAATGTATCAACGTGTCAAATATAAAAATCATACGATTGGACAAGTTGTAGTGGGTGCTATTGTGGGGGCTGGAATGGGATATGTCAGTTTAACTTATGGAAAAAACCTGTTGAAAGGACTGATGCGTGGAAAAAAAGACGATAATGCGTTCACATTGTGATTAATTTCAACCGAATTAATATTTCTGCCAACCTTGTGGCATCGAAAATCCCGCCTTGGGGATACCCATATAACCGAATATACTCTGCGAATTCGGGCTTTACAGTAGCAGGTATCGATGTAACCACCGAATCTGGAAATAATGTGGTTGTGTTTTTAAGCGATTCTATACACGCACTCATTTTCCTCAAATCGGTTAAAATGGCTGTTTTTGTGGCTGCTACATTCAGTTTGTTTTGGGTATCCTTTAGCGATGCATACTGGTATATAGACTGATACAATCCTTCAATAGAATATAATGATGTATGTCGTATGATTTCGTACTCTGGATAGGTTGAAATATCCAGCATGAGGCGATACAATTGAACAGACAAGTGTTTGTATTTGTCCTGTGATAGCATTTGGGACACTTGTTCAAAATTACCCAAAGCGAATTCCAACAAGACTTCATTGATGGTAATGGATACTTCAGATAATCTCTTATACTGATCAAGCAAATTTCCATTGAATGACCCAATGTCTCCGAATAAAGATTGACCTGATAAACATGTGTTTGTGAATACCGAATTATTTGTAATGGTTTTACGCGAGAAACCAGAGTTCATTGTGTTGTGTTGTATTGGTTGGTTGGTTGATTGGTTGATTGATTGATTGGTTGATTGATTGATTGGTTGATTGATTGATTGATTTGTTGTATTATACATTATACTCGAAAATAATGTATACTATACACACGAGCGCATTGTGTTTGGTTTATTGTATATTTATCTGAAACTATACTATTATCTATCACATTCACAAGAATGAATTTGGATTTGAATATTAAAAATTATAGCATTCGTGATATTGAATCCTTTCTTCAACTTCCTCCGAATTATACAGAGAGAGAGATGGATGGAAATATTCAGAATATGAGGGATACCATTGAAAAAAGTGGTAGTTTGGATGAAGATACTAAAGAAAAATTGAACATGTTTCTGAAAATGTCAAAGATAATGTTGTTTGCGACGAGTATTTCAAATACTAAACAATCAATTGGGTCTGGTGGGGTAGGAGTAGGAGTAGGAACAACACCCGTTTCAACCCCTTCACCTGTTTCTTCGGCATCGGATATGTCGTCGCATCAAATCCAAGAACCTAATGTTGTTTCTGTGAAAAATGTATACGACTACAAGTTTCCTGTAGGTATAGTTAATTCAATAGAGCGAAGATCGCTTACCAAGGCATTGTGTATTGATTCTTTGTTCCGAGAAAATTACGATAGAACTGTGTCCACGAACTTTCAATACGTTCTTCCACAAACCATTCCTAATGTAGTGAATATGAAGGTAACCAATATTGAAATACCTAATTTTTGGTATGATTTTTCGGTCAAAAAAAAAACGAATTGTTTTACCATAAAATTGTATAATGTATGTGGATACGGTGTAGCATCTACGGCATCTACGGCATCTATGGCATCTTCATCTTTATTACCAAAGATGGATGCGATTCCTGAAAATATTACAGGAATTTCCAAATCTAACACTATTGGAACAGTTGCTTCTCAAGTTCCATCCACTACAACCACAACTACTGGTCCTTTAACGCCAGTTTTCCCACCACAACCACCACAACCACCGCAATCAACACATCCAGTAATAACATACTCCGAATCAGCAGACTATACATTTGTGATTCATATTCCAGAAGGAAATTATGATACGTCTTCAATTGTTCCAACACTCAATAATATATTTCTCAACACGAAACATGGACTCGACTTTTTAATTTTTTCAATTGATAAAACCAATAGCAAATGTGTGTTTCGATGTCGAGATATAGTAATCGATTCTTCGCGTGGTGGTAATTTTCCATATAATTCATCGATTGGAAATTTGTTTTATTCTCCCAATTTTTATTTTTCAATCTTTTTTGATTGTTATGACAACGATTGTGGTCGTAGTAATAATAATAATAATAATAATGATGATGATGACGATGATGATAATGAGTGTGATTATGAAGAAAATAGGGGTGGTGGTGGTGGTGGTGGTGGTGGTGGTGGTGGTAATAATAGGTCGTGTC
>Ga0214919_10010247_pt1 | contig 11929 bp, 15 predicted proteins | sample LL1503_MetaG_FD_177994 | JGI IMG/M metagenome (GOLD analysis project Ga0214919, IMG submission 177994) | Freshwater microbial communities from Lake Lanier, Atlanta, Georgia, United States - LL-1503 | ecosystem: Environmental > Aquatic > Freshwater > Lake | place: USA: Georgia | collected...
GTTGCATGTTACGGCAGGGTTCTTTATTTCGGCCTTTGGTGAAATGGATATCATTCCGGGCTTCGAACCCGGAGGTGGGAGTTCGATCCTCTCAGGGCCGGCCAAACTGCTCCGTGTAGTTCAAAGGATAGAACGAGGTCCTCCTAAGACTTAAATATCAGTTCAATTCTGGTCGCGGAGACCAAGGCTCCTATAGTATAATGGCATTACACATCCTTGGTAAGGATGAAAAACAAGTTCAATTCTTGTTAGGAGCACCAATAAATATGTCAAAGGAAACACTATGAAAAAAGTTCTCATTGGGTTATGTATGATATCGGGCGTAGCTACAGCACAGGAAGTGTATGTGGTCAGTTCACAACCTAGGTATGTAACTGTGCAACAACGCCAGTGCCAAATGCGAGAATATATTCGCGAAGGTAGCAGTGGATCAGGTACTGGGATTGGCGCCGTAGCAGGTGGCTTATTGGGCAGCACCATTGGTAGCACACCCGGGGATCATCTAGCAGGAACTGTTATTGGAGCATTGATAGGTGGTACTATAGGCAATGAAGTCAGCCGGGAGCCGGGACGTATCGAACAGCGAGAAGTGTGCTCTTATGTACCAATGCAAGTGCAACAAGGTGAGATCGTAACATTCAACTATCGAGGTCGAGTGTTTACGCAGGTATTTGGCAATTAAGTTGATCTAGTAAAGATCGGCCTTGTTGGATGTTGTGATCCAACTTGCTGTAATATTCTTGATTCAACACACGATCTGCAGGATCATAGAGAGATGAGTAGTTCTCTGCACAAGACAAAATTTCAGTTAATCTTGCTTGAGCATGATTCATATTGTTGATTCCAACTTGTTCTTCGGCAGGCACAATCAAAATGTGCAATCTAGTTTGTCTGCCAGGATTAACAGCCACATGCTGACATTGCACAGGTAGGCTATACAAAGTGGTGTAGTCTAGCATGCTGTACACTTGATTGCCAATGGTGTACAATACATGCTCATTGGTAACAACCGGAATATGCAATCTCTCACTGCCATAGTCAACATGCAATGGATGAGTGGTCATTCCTGCGATCTGTGCCAACCGCATACGACCAAATTTTCTACCAGTGAACGCAGATATGCGATCCAAACATTCAATCACATAAGGGCTATGCTGTTGCAATTCAGGAGTGTATTGTGTATAATCACTTTCACGACGGTCAAAATCAATACCAGTTGTTATGATGTGTATGGCTCTTTCAAGATCGGCTAACGGGTCAGAAAAAGTATTATAAAAGTTAGCGTAATGATTCTTGAGATAGTTGTTGGAATCTTTAGGGCGCTTGTTGAGATATATCGCAGTACCACCATTTTGATACTTGAGAAAGTAAGTGACTAGATCGGTTCGAAATCGACCCAGGTCGATTTCAAGTTCGCCGAAGTTTATACCGGGTAAAGATTTGATCATAAACATATATAGCCACAAGACCAAGTTAAATAAAAGTTATTGCTGTATAAAGGAGAAGTTATGTTTATAGGATTGATGGGTGTTGACAACGATGGTAAGACCATGTATACTCCTAGTGGCAACAAGATATTTTTCACACTGCCTTGGGGACTAGCGTGGCGTGTGCAACGGATACAACATTGGATCGCTAAGAAAACTTGGTGATAAATAAGAGTTAGCACTATAGAAGATTAGATTGCATCAAATCTCAGGGCTGGTACACCACATGCAACCTCTCAGAGAAGTAGCATGGATAGACCGTATAGTGTTGAAAGTTATTGCTGTATGAAGCCGAGAGAAAAGTGTTCTGGACGGGGATGCGAATTCCCCCTCCTCCACCAGAAATATATTCGGTTGGCACATAGCCAACAGAGACAATAAAAACGTGAATATATTTCTGATGGGGGAGACTAGTTTCGACAGGGCAACAAGTAACAGAGTGGACAGCTCGGCAAAGCAGAAGCCGTAGGGTTGGGGATTCCCGGCCGTAGACGCAAAACCTTTAAATGCAAACGCATCTAACGATGAGATCTTCGCTCTAGCAGCATGATCTCCGAGGTAGGACTTACCTTGTTATCAAAACAACCAAAGCCCACTTCGGTGGGCTTTTTTTTGGTTGACACACTCGGGCTTTTCGTGTATACTGACATTTTTAACCAAGGAGTCTTATGTTTCTCATTATCGTAGGTTTTGTTATTGGTCTGATCATCGCGGGTGCTATCGCATTCATTTCTGATTTCAAACAAATTGGTGCTGCAATCGCAGCAGGCCTGGCCACTGTGCTGTTGTTTGTTGTGGGGTCTAGTTTCACTGTGATCTCGGCAGGTCATACTGGTGTGCAGGTCACATTCGGTGAGGTCAATCCGCAGCCTCTAACCGAAGGTGTGCATATGGTCAATCCTATCAGCTCAATCGCTGATGTGGATGTTCGACTACAGAAGGCCAAACTAGATGGTGCCAACGCAGGAACCAAAGACCTGCAGGTTGTGCATACTGATATTGTTGTGAACTATCGCTTGGATCCACTAAAGGTTCCGCACATCTTCAAAGAGTTCGGACTCAATGTGGATGAAAAAGTTCTTGGACCTGGTATCAACGAAGCGTTCAAGAGTGTAACTGGCCACTATACCAGTGAAGAATTGGTTACCAAGCGTGATCTGGTCAGCGCAGAGATCCTACAACATCTAGTGGAAAAGATGGCTCCATTCAATATCACTGTGAGCAACATCAGCCTAGTGAACTTTGGATTCAGCCCTGAATACCAGAAGGCCATTGAGGCCAAAGTGATCTCTGTACAACAAACTGCCAAGGCACAGCAAGACCTTGAGCGTATCAAAGTTGAAGCAGCAAGTCGTATTGCTCAAGCAGATGGTGAAGCCAAGGCCATTGCTATCCAAGCGGCTGCCATCCAAAGCAACGGTGGTGAGAACTATGTGAAGTTGCAGTGGATCGAAAAGTGGGATGGTAAACTACCTACTACTGTGTTGGGTGGCGATTCAAAGACCTTGATGAACATCGGCAAGTAAGCTGAATTGAATTAGCCCACTTTGATGGGCTTTTTCTTGACCGGAAGATATAGATCTGCAAGGTTGCGTGGCTTGATGCTTACCGTAAAGTTATAACGATATCCTTGTATACCCTCCACACCATGTATGATCATAGTGTTTAACAACACCCATTGGTTCATAGGCCATTGAACTCGATCAATGACTTCTAATTCATCCATGTTGTTGCATACCACTGATCCATCGTCGAGATCTCTTATTACAGGCTGTCCTGTTTCTCTGTAGAAACAGGTAGTGGCGTCTTCACCACCACGCTCTATTAGATAATACAGTTTCCACTTACGCAAGGGATCTGTGTGGGCCCCATGTGTATCGCTCACTGGTTCACTTACCCGTAGTCCTGATTCAATAAAATCATCAACTATGTTTTCACGCACCCATGCATCCCAATCTTCTCCCATATCTCTACTTTTCTGGGCACGACTGGTCACTGTGGCTCCTCGACGTTGTACTAGCCTAGCTCGATGATCCGGTGTGCTCAAGTATTCTACCATGTCGGGTAAGTCTGTTCTCCTAGCAAGGGCATGAGCTCGCTGCAAGAAGATTTCTGGAGGATCGGGCAAGTGTGCCATTGATAACCAAGTAAACATAAAACTATTTATAGATCCCTCTTAAAACTAAATAATTCTAGTGGTACCATTTATTTTTATCAACACAGCCGGACAGATAACCTCTAATGATATTTGTGTTAAGCTGAATGAGCAGGCCGTTGAATTCAGTCTAACTGAAAATGGAATTTTCATATACACTGACTGTGTATTTGGGTTACATAAGTTAAGTTTAACTAGTATCAATCCTATTAAACTAGAAATTTTACAAGTGTTTGTAAACGATTGTAGTTTAAGAAAAATGTTGTACCTGGGATGGATTGAAAATTCCAATCATCAAAGATTTCAACCAGGAACAGTAATTTGGGAAGTCGGGCAGACATGGCATCTACCATTTGGCTATCCTGTTAGTTATTGGCTTGAACTTGTAGAAACTAAATTTCCCAACGGAGTGTTAGGCAAAGATCTAAACGAACTGTATCGGATTTATTATCCAGATAGTGTGATTGTTGATTCAGATCGATTTCCTAAAATTGTCACAGACTTTTTTTCGCATAATTTTAATTTTACAGTCATTCCAAAAGAAACAGCAACTGTAGAACAAATACCTTATATGTGGTATAAAAAAAGTATCCCTCATGAATTGCTAGGACTTGTAGGCCAAGAGGTAATAAAAAATATCAACAACAGCACAGCCGAACCAGACAAGCAACGCTCGCAGAATCAAAAAGAATTTGGAAATAAGTTTGATCCAAATTGGAATGCCGTATTTTTGTACAAATGTGGCAAAAAATTGCCGATAACCGATGATTATCCTTGTGTTCAGTCAATGATAGATCTGTTGGAACTTGACTGTTGGACAGTTTTTATAGGAATACTACCTCCAGGAGATTTTATATACCCTCATGTGGACGACACGAATAACTCAAACCCTGAATACTTAAATTATTTAGGATGCACACAACTTTATGTTCCGTTGATGTGGCCCGAAGGAAATTTTATTAAATTTGCCGGAGTTGGTATATTACCAATGAAGGATAAGCCATTGGTTATTAACACTGATCATTTTACTCATAGTGTAGTTAACACTAGTGATCAATCTCGATATGTATTAGGAATACGGGCGAGTACCAAAATTATAAATGATTGTTTTATAAAATAAATAATCATGCAACGCCGGCAGGGCCGACGTCGGACTACCAAGACGCTTGACATAGTGATGTCTTTACTGTAGTATTACTACAGAACGCCGCCCGTGAGCAGAGTTCTTCTGTAAGCTAATATCATTTTTAGGAATCAACAATGAAAAAATTCATACTAGGTATAGTCATGGCCATTTCAACTGTGGCTGCTTTTGCTCAAACTTATCCATCACGCCCGATACAGATCATCGTACCATTTGCTGCCGGCGGTGGTGCCGACAGTGCTATCCGTGCAGTTGAACCGGCACTGGAACGCGAACTGCATCAGTCCGTCAACATCATCAACATGCCCGGAATGGCCGGCACTGTGAAAGGAAAAAATGCATTGCCCGACGGGTATACCTTGGTTCTTACCTCCGGAACTACCCATGGTGCTAATCAGGTGTTCTCTAAATCTCTTCCATACGATGCTGATGTAGATTTTGAATACATTACTATCCTAGGTGAAAGCCCCAGAGGTGTGTTTGTCAAGACCAACGGCCCTATCAAGAACTATCAAGATTTTTTAGCACAGGCTCGCGATCCTAAATTCAACATGGTAGCAGGTGTCAACAGTAACGACCTAATGAATGCCGAATTTTGGAAACAGGCCGTGAAGATCACAACTCCTGTGATACCATATCCACCTGCCACACCTCCTTATATCACTGACCTGTTGGGCGGCAGCATACAGGCAGCATGGCAAAATGTCCCGAGCATGGTGGCATGCACCGCTAACAACACCTGCAAACCTGTAGCTGTGACCAGTAACGCTCGCTTGCCTGAGTTTCCTGATGTTCCTACATTTAAAGAACTAGGATTCAACAACATCCGTGGACCTAGTTACTTTGGAATTGCTGCCCCTACAGGCACTCCTGCAGATATCGTTTCAAATCTTAATCGAGCCTTTGCAAAAGCCATAGCGGATCCTGATACTCTTGCTAGATTCAAGACCATCGGGCTAGTACCTGTGATCGTTAATGTGTCTGAAGCTCGACACTTTCATCTACAACAGATTGAAATTTCTCGTGCAGCAGGCAAGATCATGAATGTAGTACCTCAGTGATAGAAACTTCCGCACTGACTGGTACAGCGTTTGACCGGCCTAACTTCTATTATGAAGTGGCAGGTCGACGCACATTCAACAAGCCCGAAGCTATCATGTGGGCACAAGGAAAGATGGAGGACATACAATTCTTCTATCTTGATGATGTGTGGGATCAGGTCAACTGGCAACAGAAACCAACACAGACCTTGGAGCATGTGGTTGATGCCAGAGTGCGACAGATCAGATCTCAATTTGATCAAGTTTACCTAAGTTACAGTGGTGGATATGATAGTCAATCAATCTTGGATGCATTTATACGCACAGGAGCAAGACTGGATGGCGTGAAAATAAGACTCAAAAGATTCTGTCAGACTGATGAGAATCTTATAGCAGTGGAGCAAGCCAAGAAGGTAAAAGCTTCGTTGATGCCGCATCTTGATATCAGCATAGTATGGTTGGAGGTAGAACCTTTTGTTGATTTTTATCTGAAGAATCGAGATGACTGGATCACCAAGTTGGGATGGTTTGAACAGCATTTTACCAAGTCCAGTATGCAGTTTAATCAGATGTACAATCGTGATTATCAAACAGTGCTAGATCAACAATCACATTGTTTGTTGTTTGGTTCTGAAAAACCTCGTTTGTGGATCGAGAATGGAGCATGGTATTCCAGCATGATTGATCTAGCCACTGAATGGTTGTTGAACAGTACAGTAGAACCGTTTTGGACTTCACGGAACATGCCCGAACTACATGTCAGCCAGACCTGGGGAATGTTAGATTGGATAGAGAGTCAGCCCTTCACTGATGTGCAGCAGGTACACACATTTCTGCATCAAGTACAAACACACCGGGCCGGATGGGATGTTTATAGAGATTGGAACATAAGCATAGGTCGTACGCCAGTATGGAATCAATACAGCTATCAAGGTGGTAGTACCAAGAGTTACGATGCTGTGGATCCGGTCACCCGGGCAGATTCGATTCTTGTGGTAGATCATGCTAGTAAAGATGCACAGACTGCCCATAAAATATGGTCAGGACAAATCAATGAATTTCGTTCTCAGTATAGCCATGTGTTTAGAGACGACAAGCAACTGCAAGGCATATGGAGCAAAAAACACTATATCAAACCGGTGGAACCTGGCAGACTCAGTAGTAACACTGATTCACAATCATGATTATCGCTAGGAACATTGTGTTACAATACACATACATACTAGGACAGTATGTCATTCTAAAGGAGAAAATTATGAAATGGTCTACACCACAAGCAAGCGATATGCGTTTCGGATTTGAAATTTCTATGTATATTTTGAATCGCTAATACGCAAAAGAACTAAGAAACGCCCTTTTGTAGGGCGTTTTTTTTGGCTCTTGTTTCTGCAAGAGTGCGTCGAATCTTTTCTCGTGTTTCGTTAGATACTGTATGCCCTTTGCGAGATGCTGACCAGTTGTCCATGTGTTCGGCAGATTTCTTTTTGCCTTTATGTGACTCAGATCTCTTGCGATTTATTTCGGACCACAAGATTGGATCAGCCATAAGCCGGGCGTTCCTTTTGTTAGCGGCTTTTCGTATGTTTTCTACTTGCTCTGGTGTTCTTTTGCGACCACGATTGGCTGCACTTCTGGCTTCTCGTAGAGCGTCATCTTTGCCGATTTGTCCGCTCAATGTCAGCCAGGCAATTCTATCTTGCCAGTTTCCGTGTTCCTCAAATAACTTGCGATGGGCCTCGGCATGCTCTTCTACAGAAAGTTCAATAAGATTGCTTGGATCGTTGGTTCCGCCTAAATATTGCGGTATGATATGATGTATGTGTTTCATAACAGTATTTATCTTCGTTATCTCAAAGCCCACTTCGGTGGGCTTTCCCTTGACTTTTTGTTTGATATATACTATAATACACCTATGGGAACACAATCAGACTACTTCAACGAAAAAGGTTACAAACCACGATACTGGATCGGCGACCGTGTGTTTGGCCATTGGAACAAGATTCCCTTTGTTGGCACTGTGGGCAATGACACAGTGATCAACGAAGCCATGGGGCCACAGATATCCATCCATCTTGATCTGCCTATCCAGTTCAGAGATCGTACCCACAACATCATCATCGTCAAGCACCGAGATATCAAGAAATTGGTTGAGTTTTAACTTGACTGCCGCAGCGTTTTGCTGTATACTGTAACTATCAACAACCCCTAGGAGAAAAAACATGGCAAGAATCACCAGTCAAGCAGCAGTGGCAATGATCGGAAATCGTTACGAAATGGTGCTAGTCGCAGCCCGTCGTGCCCGAGAATTAGCACGCGGAGATGCGCCTCGAGTGACCAAAGTCTCCAGTCACGCTGTCACAGCCTTGCGTGAAATCGAGCAAGGTTTCGTGGATCGCAGCTGGCTTTACAAGCCGCAGGATGTGGTTTCTCGCAGCCATCATCGCAAATACTGAAGATCGCTGTGCTCATGGAAAAGGATAAATATCTTCATGAGCACAGAACTTTTCCGCAAATATATTGACATCCTTAAAGAGGGTTCCGAAGAAGTGGTGGTACCTACCATTTCTGAAATCACCAGGCTAAAGATTGCACTGCAAGAATTAGAAGCAGTGCTGTCCAACTATGAGGGCAGGATTAACGAAGCTACGACGCCACCACCAGTTCCGCCTACGCCGCCGCCTACACCGCCGTCTAGTCCAAGCTATCTATCAAGATTGTTGTCTAGCCCTGCTGTGCAAGACGCTGCGGCTATAGCTAAGACAAGTTTTAGGAAGAACAAGAGAAGTGCAACTAGAGGTGCATGGCAAGCTACCGCAGCCGCAGTGACATTTGAGATTCTAACTGGGTTATATGATTGGTTTACCTCGAAGAAACTTGATAGTCTCCGCCCGGGAGATCAGGAAATCATCAAAAAAAATATACCAATAATCCTACCATACACTGCTCCTGACAAACTTAGGACTCTTGACCCGGATTTAAGATTTCGATTGCTGCATGTGGTCGAGCTATTAGAAAAACTGGGCATGAGCCTTGGTGCCCCACCAACAGTACAAAACGAGGACATTGATCCTGAATCCGAACCCGACGAGGCTCCTGAACCACAAGCTGATCAAGAATTTTTAAATCTGTTGGATAAAGCATACGCTGAGATTTCTGAATCCGATCAGATGGCTATAAAAAGATTTGTGCTGCAAAACATGCATCTGCTGAGCGAAGCAGAACAAATGTCAGTACGGCGAGATATGTTATCTGAAATAGATTGGACAGATGCAGCGGCGTTAGTTGGGGCCGGTGCGGTTGGGGGCCTGGTCCCTGGATGGATCGCAGGAGGATACAAAGCAGCCAAAGACAAAATGACCAAACAAGCTCGTATAGAAGCAGAAATAGAAGCAGCCAAAAAAGCTGCCGGGACCGCTGCCGACAAAGCTACCGCTGCGATAGATGCTGCGAACCAGGAAAACATCAGGATCACCGCACAAAATAATGCCGATGAACTTGCTGTGAATCAAGAAAATGCTAGAATTACTCGACAAAATGCAGAGGCTGAACGCCGATGGAGAGCCTCGCCATCCGCAACTCGTGGGCCAAGACCAACGCCCACTGATCTAAAACCACCACCAACTCCTGCTGCTTTAAAACCAGTGCCCGAAATGCCGCTGGCGCTCAAGGCACCAAGGAGAGGCCCACTAGATAGAGGTGCAGCAGTCGTGGGCCGTGCGGGAATGGCCAATCCCAAAACAGCAAAACTCATAGCAGGTGCCACTGCTCTAGTCGGTATAGCCGCCGCAGCCTACTATTATTATAAACTTACTGTGGAAACTGGTAAAGAAACCATGAACATAGCTAATGACTACGTGCAAAAAGAAGTACAAGAGATCAAGATTAAAGAAGAACTGTTTAAACGATCGGCACAGATGACCGACGCTGAACTTGCCGAGCTACTGCTTAAGAATCCCGAGGAATATTTAAAATGGGGCAAGTTTGAAATGAATCATTGCAGTGGCCATCCAAATGACCCAATATGCAAAACAAGAATGGCAAAACTGTGCGCGGATCAAACATTGAAAGAGCTCAACGGCGGGCCATTGGCCGGCTGCCGGGCGGCGCAGGCGACTGCTAATCAATAAATCACAACTATTATTGTTGTAAAAAAACAACAACTGAAGTTGTGAAAAATCGCAACTAGATGTTGAAAAAACGGTAGACCACTATCTCCCGAACTGCTATAATACACGCATGTTCAGCAAAAAGGAGTCCCAAGTGTCTACAGCAACTTACCAAGCACTCACCGAGCAAGAAAAGCGTCAAGTCCGCATGTATGGCGTGACCGAAGCAGGCATGCGTGAATCGGTAGAATCCTCAATCACTTTCCGCTTCTCTGGTCCTGCTATGATGGCAGCAAGCCTCATGAGTGACGCCCAGGAAATGATCAACACCGAATACGGCGAAGTTGATAGCATGCGAGCCGAAGATGCCCGTCAATGCTTGAATCGTGCCAAGTGGATCCTGTTTGAATATGTTATGAAGGACGGAGAATAATCATGCAAGTTTTCCAACTGATCGAGCGTTTGATGGACCTGGACCCTAACGCTGAAGTTCACTTGAGTTATAACTATGGCGACCACTGGAGCACCCAAGTGGCCCCTACTGTGGACACGGTAGACGAGGGACTGGTGAAGTATAGCGACTATCACCGCATGGACCGGTTGATGGACGAGGACGAGATGATCGAGGACGAAGGCGACTTCGAAGGTACACGCCGCGTGGTAGTTTTAGGTTAAGGAGCACAAGATGATCGCAACTCAAAATTATGGCATGTATACAGACGCCGGTAATTCGGCGGTTGATTCCATCGTTGAGATGGCCCGCAAGCACCAACTGTCATGGGCCACGGTGTATGACATGCTGGAGGCGATTGCTTTGGAAGAAGCCTACGAAGAAGCCACAGACACCGCTGTTCGCGAAGCAGTCTACGAAACTTTGGTTAGCAATCGAAATTCGGTTGACCAGTAATCCGCGAACTGCTATAATACACACATCACCAACCAACTCTGGAGTCTAATATGGGAACTCGTAGCCGCATTGGCGTCATGCATGGAGACAAGTGCAAAAGTGTTTACTGTCATTGGGACGGCTATCTGTCGCACAATGGCAAGATCCTGCAAGAGCACTATGACAGTTCCAAAGCCAACCATCTTGTGGCATTGGGCGACATGAGCAGCCTGGATGAGCAGATTGGCGAGAAGCATCCTTTCGACGGCTACTCGGGCGAAGAAGCCAAAGTCTTGTATGACCGCGCCCGCGAGAACAAGTGGACTACCTTTTACGGTCGCGATCGCGAAGAGAAAGATGTGGACTTCCAAGTAAGCCAAAGCTTCGACGAGTTCTTGGAACTGGTAGAAGGCACTGGCGCTGAATACTTTTACATCATGCGAGATGGTGTCTGGTATTGCGGTAGTCGGTATGCTGTGGAAGGCATGATTCCCGACACCTTGTATGAGTTGAGCGAGCAGTTGGCGAAACAAACTGTTTGACAAGAAACTCAAGATCCGTTACAATACACTCATCAACAACAGAAAGGTCTCCGATATGAGCGATTCACGCACCGTTACTTCTCGCCAAGCACACAAGAGTCTGCTTAAAGCATTCAAAGCCCAACGCCCGCTGTTCCTGTGGGGTCCCCCCGGCATTGGCAAGAGCGAATTGGTAGAAGGTATTACCAAGGAACTCAACGGCTACATGATCGACCTGCGTTTGGGGCAGATGGAACCCACTGACATCCGCGGTATTCCGTTCTACAACAAAGAGATTGGCAAGATGGACTGGGCACCTCCTGTGGAACTGCCCGACGAAGAACTGGCCAGCCAGTATCCTATCGTTGTGCTGTTCTTGGACGAACTGAACTCTGCGGCTGCTAGTGTGCAGGCTGCGGCTTATCAGTTGATTTTGAACCGTCGCATTGGCAAGTATGTGCTGCCTAAGAATGTTGTGATGGTTGCCGCAGGTAACCGCGAAAGCGACAAAGGTGTCACCTATCGTATGCCTACTCCGTTGGCAAATCGTTTCATCCACCAAGAGATGAAGGTGGACTTTGCCAGCTGGT
>Ga0214919_10010248_pt1 | contig 11927 bp, 14 predicted proteins | sample LL1503_MetaG_FD_177994 | JGI IMG/M metagenome (GOLD analysis project Ga0214919, IMG submission 177994) | Freshwater microbial communities from Lake Lanier, Atlanta, Georgia, United States - LL-1503 | ecosystem: Environmental > Aquatic > Freshwater > Lake | place: USA: Georgia | collected...
CAGTTTGATATACAAGTAGAAGCAAAAGGTAAGAACTTGGCCAGCCAACAACTGTACGAACAATCCTTGTAATATTATCGTAATATACACACATATAAATAATCTTAACCGCACACAACGATAGAGTGTGACCAGAACTCGTAACTGGTACTAAGCACCCCTAGGGTGCTTTTTTTTGGGCTAGTTTTAAACTTAGACACGGTAAATACATCAAAAGGGCTGTTTACCGTGTCTATAAAAAAACCTTCCGCTGTTGAGTCAATATATGTTACTACCACTGATATTACTCCTGTTAAAAAGCCTTCCGCGGTTAATTCGGCATACGTTAGTACTGCTAATACCACTGACATTACTCCTGTTACAAAACCTTCCGCGGTTAATGCACCGCAAGTTATCACCGATACTAATCCGGTTACAAAACCTTCTACGGTTGATTCTCCATATGTTACTACGGATACTACTCCTACTAGACTTGCTGCCGCACCTGTAGCCGGTGGTGGAATCTCCACTGTAGTTGCCGCTGTCGCTAATACTGTGTCTGCTGATGCTAATACAGATACTAGCACATCTAGCACAGGATCAAATGTTTCTTATTACGCCTCAGGAATCGAGGGCATTGCTGGCCTGGCCAACTATGGCCGAGTATTTGATGGAGCCAATGTGTATGTTACCCTGGAGCAACAGCAATACAATACCTACAATCAAACAATTGGAATCGGCAACAGTATCAGTGTAACAGGCAATATTACCAGTGGTGGATACTTTATTGGCAATGGTTCACAACTAACAGGATTGGCCGCAACTTATGGCAACGCAAATGTAATCACTTTGTTGTCTAGTTTGGGCAGTAATATCATCAGTGGTACAGGTAACATCACAACCACTGCTAACATTAGCGGCGGTTATATCCTAGGTAACGGCAGTCAATTGAGTGGTATTCCTGCCAGTTATGGCAATGCTAATGTTGTGGCTAACTTGGCGTTGCTGGGTTCAAACCCGGTCAGCACCACAGGTAATGTGACTGCTGGCTACGTGATTGGTAATGGATCCACATTGACCAGTATTGCTGGCGCCAACGTCACAGGCATTGTGGCCAATGCAACCTATGCGGTGTCAGCAGGATCAGCAACCAGTGCAACCACATCTGGTACAGTGACAACTGCGGCACAGTCAAATATAACTTCAGTTGGTATATTAAGCAGTTTAAGTTCTACAGGTAATGTCACAGGTGGCAACATACTAACTGCTGGTATAATAAGTGCCACAGGTAACATTGCTGGCAACGTATTCATTGGTAATGGTTCACAGTTGACTGGTCTACCAGCAACGTATGGCAATGCCAACGTTGTGGCCAATTTAGCAGCCTTGGGTTCAAATCCGGTAAGCACTACAGGCAATGTGACTGGTGGTAATTTATTATTTGGATCGGGCATCATTAGTGGCACCGGCAACATAACTGGTGGCAACTTAGATTTATCTTACATGGGCGGCGCGGCAAAAGGTAATCTTACCGGTGGTAATATATCAGTAACTGGCAACATCACTGGTGGTAACTTGTTAACAGGTGGATTGTTATCAACTGGTGGCAATGTAACTGGTGGAAATATTTTAACAGCCGGAGCCGTGAGTGCCTCCAGTACAATTACTGGTGCCAACTTATCAACAGGTGGAACGGTAAGTGCTACCGGTAATGTCGCAGGTGGCAATATCGTAACTGGCGGATCAATTTCTGCTACAGGCAATATAACTTCAGCCGGTAACATACTAAATCAAGGCTTTGTATCAAGTACTGGCAATGCCATACACGGTAATATTTTAACTGGTGGACTTGTGAGTGCAACTGGTAATATTACTAGTGGTAATTTGTCAGTAGTAGGAACTATCAATGGTAGCAATATTAATTTAGGATTTAACTTATCAGCAACTGGTACGGTGACTGGTTCAAACTTCAACACCACTGGGCTAATAAGTGCAGGCGGTAATGTCACAGTCGGTAACCTACTAACTACTGGCGTAATATCAGCAACATCAACAATTACAAGTGCCGCTAACGTAACAGGTGGCAACATCTTAACTGCTGGTGTTGTGACTGCCACAGGCAATATTGTCACAGCCGGTAACTTTGTGGGCAACGGCGCCGCATTATCCAATGTCACTGTGAGTGTGGCCGGCAACATCATTGGCACACAGTCAAATGTGACCTTGGCTGCTGGTGCATATTCATGGACATTTAACAACACCGGTAACTTGACTTTGCCCGGCAATACGTTTGCTGTAAACTACGCCAACAACACACCAGTGAATGCGGTCACAAGATTTGAAGGTGCTTGGACTGTGCCCGTGGGCAACAGCACCCAAAGTTTCACTGTGACACCCAGCGAGACCTACTACATGTGGGTTGATTGCAATATCCCCAATGGTATCTTGGCTTGGAACGCCACGGCCTCTGTTACCAACACCAACGTACCTGTTGTGGGTGTTCAGTATGCCTGGGTCTACAATGGTGGCGGCACGCCCATTGATTTTACCAGCATACCCAATCAGTTTATAGGCACTGCCAACACCATAGTTCGTAGCAATGTGGCTCCCAGTGCAACTACTAATAGATTTGACTTTGGAATTAATAATACCAGCGGTGCCAGTCAGACTGTGCGTTACGGTTGGATCGCAATCAGTTGATATGATCATACAAGGTGTAACACTGACTGGCGTTGCTGTATATGATGGTGTTGTATCCAGTGGGCTACAATTATATCTTGATGCGGCCAGTTCCTCAAGTTATCCAGGTTCGGGCACCACTTGGTTTGATCTAAGCGGCAACGGCAACGACGTTGCGATGCAGAATTCGGGCAGTATCTCGTACACTGCATCAGGTGGTGGATACTTTACTTTGGCCAGCAATGGCTATTTTAACCGGGCCTCAACCACTGGCATTCCCACAGGCACAAGTGCTTATACATTTAGTGTATGGATACAAAAGGGAGCGAGTTGGGGCGGCAACGGCATGATTGGTATTGGTAATTCAATTACTACTAATCTGACCAATCAATTTAGAACTACCAGCACAAATGCGTATGTAAACTACTGGTATGGTAACGATCTAGCCGCAACCAGCACACTTAGTCCTGCATCACAATGGTTTAATGCTGTGGCACAATGGGATGGGACTACTAGAAAAATTTGGGTCAACGGTACACAACTCAGCAGTGCTGGGGCCAGTGGACTCAATGTATCCTCAAGTCTACTACAAGTCGGTGCAACCAATGTTGGCGGTAGTGAACCTTTACAAGGAAACATTGGTCAAGCATTGATCTATAACCGTGCATTAACTTCAACAGAAATTCAACAAAATTACACTGCAACCCGAACAAGGTACGGAGTCTAATAAATACTCCAGCCCAAAGGAATTACCTATGAGTTGGTTCAGAAGACTTCCACACCGTTATCCGCCTGCAACCCCTGCTCCTGCACCGCATAGAACCAGTCCTGCTAGTGATCTAGCACTAGAACAAGCCAAAAAAATTGGCCCAGATAGTCATAAAAATGTCAAAAAATCCCGCCCTATAAATAAGGAATGAAACCCACTATAGCCCTGTTCATTTACGATCCCAAGTGTAGTGTACAAAGCGGCAACGGCATTATTCGAGCATTACAATCACACTACAACTTCAAGATATTCGGCAAGAATGAACTGGAAAAAGTTTTCTTTGACGATGTAGACATGATTGTGGTTCCTGGCGGACTGGGTGATGCCAGCAGTTATGAAACTGCATTCCGATACAATGCCGAACCAGTACGTGACTTTGTGGCACAGGGTGGCCGATATCTTGGTATCTGTATGGGTGCTTATTGGGCCGGAAGTCACTATCTCAACATCTTGCAAGACGTGGATGCTGAACAATATATTTGCCGCCCGGCAACAGACACACGCAGACCACATGCCAAAAATTTAGATGTGCATTGGAATCATGTTCCTCAAAAAATGTTCTTTTATGATGGCTGTGCCTTGGTAGGTGACCAAACAAAATTTCAAACTGTGGCAACCTATGCCAATGGTGATGCCATGGCTATTCAACAAAACAACATTGGCTTGATCGGGTGTCATCCCGAAAGTGAACAGTTCTGGTTCGATAGTTATTCATGGATGCGTGGCCGATATCACAACGGTGAGCATCACAAATTACTACTTGAATTTGTTGACCAAATGTTTGTAACAAAATAGTAACACAATTCTGCCTAAATACTAGATGCAGAAAACGTATCGCAGTATTTTTATTAGTGATGTGCATCTTGGCACAAGAGACTGCAAAGCAGAAGAACTGAACAATTTCTTAAAGCACAACTCCTGCAACACCTTATATCTAGTAGGCGACATCATTGACGCCTGGAAGATGCAACAAAATCGATTGAGATGGAAACAAAGCCACACCAACGTGGTGCGTAGGGTTTTGGGTCATGCCAAGCGTGGCACTAGGGTTGTATACGTGGCTGGAAATCATGACGAATTCCTGCGTCCCATGATACCATATGCGGCGTCATTTGGTACTGTGGAAATATGTAATCAATGTGAACATGTGGGTGCAGATGGTAAACATTACCTTGTGGTGCACGGCGACCTATTTGATGGTATCACCCGCCTGGCACCGTGGTTGAGTTTTTTAGGAGATCGAGCATATGATTTTATCCTGGGGCTTAATAGTAGATTTAATTGGATCCGCCATCGTATGGGTTTTGGTTACTGGAGTCTTAGCCAGTTTCTTAAACATAGGGTCAAAAAAGCCATTGACTTCATGTTTCACTTTGAACGAAACCTTGCGGCCTACTGTAAAAAGCGAGGATTTGACGGTGTGGTGTGCGGTCACATCCACCACGCAGAAATAAAAACCATAGACGGCGTCACCTACATGAATGACGGTGATTGGGTAGAATCGTGTACAGCACTTGTAGAACATCATGACGGCCGTTGGGAAATTGTAACATGGACACAAAAACATGACCAAGAAGATATTGATAATAACCGACAACTTGCCGGATCAAATTAATGGTGTGGTCACCACTTACAAGAACATTGAGGCTTGTGCGGTACTGGATGGTTATACTATTGATTATATTGATCCCGGGCGGTTCCGCTACATTAATTGCCCTCGCTACCACGAAGTCAAGATTGCCTATCCGCGGAACCTGGGCCAGAAGATTGAGGAGATTGCTCCGGATTATATCCATATCGCCACCGAAGGTACTTTGGGTCTGTGGGCTAGAGCATATCTTTCACTGGGCAATATTCGCCACAATACCGCTTATCACACTAAATTTCCTGAAGGACTCCGAAAGTTATTTGGAATACCTGAGTCTATTACCTGGCGTTTTGTACGATGGTTTCATAAACACAGCGGCAAGGTTTTGACCACAACAGACAGCATGGTTCGAGAACTACAAGCACGTGGCTTTGGTGGAGAAATCGTGAGTTGGACACGCGGTGTTGACCGTGCGATCTTTACTCCTGCTCTTAGAGAAGAGTTACCTGCCAAACATTTGTTATGTGTTAGCCGTGTGAGCAAAGAAAAGAATTTAGAACAGTTCTTTGAACTGGATTATCCCGGATATCAAAAGATCATGGTAGGGGATGGGCCAATGCTTGACACTTACAAGAAAAAGTATCCCGATGTACATTTCACAGGATTCAAGACAGGTGTAGACCTGGCACGTTACTATGCCAACGCAGAAGTATTTGTATTCCCCAGCCAGTGGGAAACATTCGGTATTGTGATGATTGAAGCCATGGCCTGCGGAACTCCGGTAGCGGCTTATCCTGTACAAGGGCCTGAAGATGTGATTGATGAAGGCATCACTGGCTGTATGAATGACGATCTAAAGCAGGCAGTCAAGGATGCTATAATGCTAGACCGACAACAAGTCTGGGAAGGTAGTCGACGTTGGAGTTGGGAGCGAGCCTGGGAGATATTCCGAGACAATCTTACCCCCAACCACCTGTGGACCCGTTAAACGTAGTCCTGTCGCAGATCCGGATCAATAAGTTGACCCTGCATCAAGTATATGGGGCTCTTACGATAGATCCATACATCGTGGAATGGGTCTGTCAGGATCTTCAAGCACCAAACCAACGCAACCTTTCGGCTTTGTATGGCTGTGAGTTGAATCATTCTAAACACAACACCGGCCACTCCCAACCATAACCAACCCATGCCCACACGGTTCACAAAGGTCATTGGATCGTTGTCAGGAATCAGCAGGTTCATGAGTTCAGCATCAAAGAAAGCCAGCAAAGGCACAGCCACAAAACAGGCCATTAGCACTCGTTTGCGTTTCAAGTTGAATCCAATCTTGATCTTTTCCTTGTATTCAAAGGTGGCGTTGTTGTACTCATCGTAGCCGTGTGGCTCAAAGAAAAAGTGTCCGGCTTGACGAGTGGTCATGGCAATCAACCATGCAACATAGGCACTCACAACAGGATCAATAAACAAATACACATAGGCAATCAAAAAACTTGTGGCTGATATCAAATGTAAAAATTGGTTGATTCTACTGTGATGATAGTAGCGGTGATCGTCCCAACGTTGCACACGTAGTGTTTCTAGTATTTCTTTCATGACATTTCCTTTCATTCAGTTTATTTAACCGGATTGGTCATAGTGTGGGTGCTTTTATTTCTAGCACTCAAGTTTAAATATATTTTATGAGCAGTATTTTTGAAGAACTAAATGATCTAATTACAGAGAACTCAGTTGGTAAGGTACTGGGTATTACTCTGCTGATCCTTGTGTTGTCTGGTGCTGTTGCTCTTGGTTTTGCCTATTGGATCACTCACAGGCATTAATTACCTTCCTGAATACCTTTTAGGTTCGGCTTCCAGTTGCCGTTGACGTTCTGACTTGGGTACGATGCCAGTGCCCAGTTGAGGATACTTTTCAATTCTATCTTGGATTAGCAATGCCATCATGATGCCAATGCTGGCTGCAATGACTATGCCCATCACTCCCCATATGGCATTGGCCCACACAGCGTCCATGCGTCTTCTTCTGCGAACAGCATGAATATGATCTTCCCTCATCTGTCGGGCGATGAGAATTTTTTGCTGAGCACCCATCTTCTCCATCATCTCTTCGACTTCTGAGTGTAAGGCACCCAGTTCGGGTGGCGACTGATACACCATGATCTCGCGCAGTTCCGTGCCCATTTGTTCTAATTGTTTTTTCATTAAAACACGTTGTAATGCACGTTTGCCTAGACTGGCATCACCCGAATAGATTTCGTGCTGGCTGTGCTTTTCTTCTTCTTCAAAGATAGCCATGCACTTGTAGTAGTTGTCATAGTAGGTGCCCAGATGTTCACCCAGTTCAGTATAGATGCCCGCAGTTTCACCATCGCGTTTGTTCAGTTCTATCACACGATTTTTTTCTTTTACAAATTGATTGCGTTGTTCAACTGTGGCAGTTTTGCCCTTGGCTTCGTATGCGCCGTGAAACTGTTCGTCAAGATCCTTGAGCACAGCCTTGACATCACCGGCAGCACCCTTGATATCTTTGTAGAGTTGACAGCCTTTTTTCACAGCGGCGACCGCAGTATTGGCCAGAGCAAACAGGGTAATGGGATCCATTATTTGACCTCTTTCTTCAAGCGATACTCAACACAGATCAGTATTCTGCGGTTGATGTCACCAATCCAAGCAGTTCTCACACATTCAGCAACACCGTGGTTGAGTCGGACTTCGCGTTCTCTTGTGGGTAGTTCTTGTGCTATATTTGGCTTATTGCCGCCGTACATGGGCGAACTTGACACAATCGCAGAAGCACATAGCGTCAGCAACAATACCAATATTACGGTTCGATAGATGGCCCTTATTTTTGTCATTATACTTCCAGTTCTTACGCTGAGAACTCAAAGTATTTACAGCCGTGTGGGTTTTAGATTAAAGGGTGTTTAATTATTTTGACCAATAAAAAAGCCCCTTGCGGGGCAGTGTTAGTTGGCAGGAGTTTTTTTGGCTCGAGGCTTTTTGAGTACCACTGGCTTTTCAGTAGGTGCCACCTTGGGCCGGGCAGGCGCTCGGGATTTCTTAGCAGGAGCAGTGGCTACCATTGGCACCGGTTCTGGTGCAATTTCACTTGCTCTAGGAAATGGCCAATTGGTTACAGGCGTCTCAACCTTGTAGGGTGCTTCGGGTGCTGGTACTTCGGGTTTACCGAGAAAGAATTCTTTGAACTTATTAAACATTGTGTTCTCCTATCAAGTATTTATATCGGGTAAAAATCTAGAGATAAACTCTCTAATTTTCAAATGTTCGTTTTTCAGCGCCGGGATCAAACGATAATTGTTTTCCAAAGCCGGTTCGGCACGTCGGTATACATCTAGTGGATCTAGGGTACTTAACAATTTCACCTGTCCCCAGGCCATTTCAAATCTTTTACAATCATCTGTTTCGGCATCGTAACTCTCGTCAATAATTCCGTCAAATGTTCGAAATCCTTGAGATTTTAGATATGCCAGGCAACCCTTAGCACCAAAATTTATGAACACTCTTTTGCTCCACAAGGGCTTGCCAAGTTTTTCAGTGATAAACAAATTGGCACTTTCCCATCTGGTTTCTGCCACAATGCTATACCAACTGGCATCGTATATTTTTGTTGGAATGTCCATGGCCATGTTTAATACAACATCTGGTCTTGATTTGCAAAATCGTTCAGTGGGTTGACACGAAGTATAGTTGATTGGATCATCTTTGGGTACGTTTATATCTGGTAGTTCTAACAGATCCATTCCTGGAGATCGATAAAAATTTACCAAACCGTGTTTTTTAACTAAATCTCCACATACTTGATTGTTTGAAAATTGGCGATAAAGACTTTCATCTATTTCTGATTTGTCAAGATTATAATACTCGTGACGATTGTGTCTCCACAAAGAAACCAAACTTTTATTCATCAAGTCATCTTCAATCAATTTATAAAAAATAAACAGTCGATGTTCTTTACTTTGCCCTAACATAGCATCAAATAAATAAGGCTTATGGTCGGGCAATGCAGGAGGAATATAATCACTGCTGTCAAACACATGACTGACCCAACACAGCAAGGGGTGATATATTCTATCACTGCCTATCATTTCTGAAGACTGCCCTGCACTGATGAATATAATGTTTTGATTGTTAAGTGCTTTTTGTGCTCGATTCATTATTGGGTCGTGCGGTGAATCACTGAGAAATTCGTCTGTGACCGCCAGTATCAAGTCTACCCAACTGTAATCGCCATTGCAGGGAAATTCGCCACCTGGATTAAAACAAGGAACCATGAGAATCTTTGGTCTTGGGTCGGCACGGAATTGCTCCATGTCCCAGATCTCTTCAGCATCGGGAATCCAATCTAACTTTTCTCTTTGGCCAACAAAATAGTAACTATCTGCTACTACGAATCCAAGTGCATATTTTTTCGTCATATGGTATTTAACGATTAGTGATCGCTCACTAGCGAAAACCATTGATTTATCGTTATAAAATCATATATAATAGCACATAGGACGCTGGATAGGCCGGGTCCTAAGTCAACTCGCTTAAATTAGGAGAACCATATGTTTACAGCAGACGCATTCATCGACACCGTTCAAACCGGTAAAAAAACTTTCGTTAATACATTCGTTACAAACGAATCAGCAAAAGACGCAATGATCAAGTTCATTGACGCACAAGCAGATTATACCAAACGAGCCTCTAAGATTGGTTTGGACACAGCAACTACATTGACAAGTGAAGCAGTCAAACAAGTAGAAGCCGTAGTAAAATATGACTATGTCAAAGCCGGACAAGAATTCTTCAAAGCATTCCAGCCAGCAACAGCCAAAAAGTAATACCTTAGTATTACCATTTGCAAGCCCTGTATAACGCAGGGCTTTCTCTTGACCAATAATTGCCATTCTGCTATACTTGCCACATGAGATACTTAATACCGTTGATTGTTGTGATAGCAGGCTGTGCCAATGTGCGCCCACCTGTGGATGTCACGCTCATACCCAATGACTGTGCCAATCAGTCTGCAATCGTCAACTGGTTAGAGGAACAAGGTAAAATCTCCCCTTCAACTTTTTCAGACAAGGATCAATATGCGAGACACCGTGCCTCGATTCGCCAGCGTGTATGGAGTATGCGTTACACTTGCAATCCTGCTGACTACAGGTTGCTCAACTGTCCAAAGAACGCCAATGGCGTTTGTGGATCTTGATCACTTCAAAGTCAATTGCAGAAAAAAAGGTGAGCAGATTGCATTCTTACAAAGCATGAGACCCACAAACGATGAAAAACTATTTGCAGGACTTAGTACAGTATTTCAACCATGGAACTACATTGTTGATCCTTATGGGCACGACAGCAACCGAGCAGTATCAACAGGAAGGTCAGAATGGGTAATAAATCAATTGTTAATGGAACTTCGAGACAACTGCTGATTGCGTGTTTGATTGCACCTGTCATGGCCTTGGCCCAACAATGTGTGCTACAAACCCGGACAGTCACGCAAGGTCAAATTCAAGTTGAAGAGCGTAGCCAAGTGTCCACACAGATAGTGCCGGTTCCAGGTGGTGATCAGCGATGCATGATTTCCATGCGAGGTCGTGTGGGCGCCACCTGGTACACTGGATTTGGTGAATTCGTGTTTGCTCGAACCAGCAGTCCTGAACAGGCCTGTTCTAGTGCTCGTCAACGTGCCGAAGCCAGCATTGTGTCACAGGCAGGCGCACGTCTGGTGGCCACAGATAGTACTTTGGTTTGCAAAGAAGATCCCACACTGGATGCTCTGCGTCGAACAGACATAGGTACTGTGGCCAAACTGGCACAATATCGTCCACATCCGGATTACCCCAACGACTTTAGACACAATGGCACTCGGTGCCGTTGGTTCCTGGATCCTGCCTGGACCGGGCGTGAATTGCGCACAGGGCAAGGTGTAATTTGCCAATTACAAGATGACAACTATGTTGTGGTTGACAAATTTTAACAGATCGATTATACTATGTACACATTAATCACCAAAGAGGTAGATATGAAACTTTCAGTAATAGCACTAGCACTTGTTGCCAGTATCGGAGCCGCCCAGGCTCAAACACAACCGCATCCTTATGCGATGAATCAAGCACCTGTTGCGGCGCCAGCCTCTGCACCTGGCTGGTTCACAAGACTGCCAGAGGATACCGCGGACATGATCTTTTCAGCCGCAGTGGGCTCCAGCGTAGACGAGCAGATGGCCTATGACAAGGCTCGTATACAAGCAGAACGCAAACTGGTTGAGATGATGAGTTCCAGGGTCCGCTCAAACGTAAAAAGTTATCGCAATGATCGCGGTGACAACATGCAAGAGAGCACAGAGATTGTGGTGAACAAAACAGCCGACGGCGAGTTGATTGGGGCACAACGTGTGGACAGTCAAGCCACGTTTGACGGTCGTGTGTATCGTGTTTATGTGTTGTTGCGTTACCCGCTGGCACAGAACAACAGCCTACGCAAGGAACGCGAAGGTGCTCAAAGCAAACGTGAGTCTGACTTGAGAGCCGCAAGAGCACAGCAAGATCTTGAGCGTGAAACTCAACGTCAGCGTACAGAAGCAGAAGCCGCAGATCGCAGACTCAAGGAAGAGATTGGTCCACGCTCTGATGCTCCAGCACCAGCCGCAACACCTGCTCAGACAGTGAATACCACTGAAGGACCGGTGAAGTTGATGGATGTGGACAATGCTGAGTACAAGCAAAAACGTGCCGAAGCATTGACCAAACCCGGTGCTGTGATCGGACAAACAACAGTCCGATAAACGGCGTATAAATAGAAGCGGTGCCAACAACACCGCTTTTTCTCTTTTATGATTATGGCCACACAAGAAACTATTCAAGTAGAACAAAATCACTCCCAGTCCCTGGCCGATAATGGCATG
>Ga0214919_10010249_pt1 | contig 11926 bp, 13 predicted proteins | sample LL1503_MetaG_FD_177994 | JGI IMG/M metagenome (GOLD analysis project Ga0214919, IMG submission 177994) | Freshwater microbial communities from Lake Lanier, Atlanta, Georgia, United States - LL-1503 | ecosystem: Environmental > Aquatic > Freshwater > Lake | place: USA: Georgia | collected...
GTTGATGAGTCACGTGTGAGTAATGTTCATCGTGAGCCAATGTCTGCACTTAGCAGCAGTTCTGGTGAGCAAGAGCAGCCAATTAGCCGTAATGCACCATGCCCATGTGGTAGTGGTAAAAAATACAAACATTGCCACGGTGCATTAGCTTAGCAATGTTTAGATTGTTTCTTAAACCCGCACGCTATCCTGCGGGTTTATTCACTTTAAAACTAATTCACGGGTAAGTATAACGTGGCATTATTTTTGTTGATCCTTTTGGGTATTGATTGGGCAAGCGGTTATGCGATTGCCGGATATTGTATGACGCATGGTGTAAACCCCTATGGTTATGCATTTTGGCAATCATTTGGACCTTTTGTTATCTTGCTATGCATCCAAGCTATACGCGGCGAACTATGGCTGGAAAAAGCAGGTGCGGTTTATGCACTCCTCTGTGGTGTTTTTGGAATCGTAATTCCTAATCTATTAATTTATTTTGCAGCAGCGCACATCCCTTCGGGATTACTTACCGTATTAGCCAATTTATCGCCAATTTTTACCTATCCTTTAGCGTTAGCTTTTGGTGATGAGAAATTCTCAATCAGCCGCTTATTATTGATTTTACTTGGCTTAATTGGGGTTATTCTAATCATAGTTCCTAATAGACACAATCTGACTCTTGATTTGGGGAGTGCTTGGTTATATCTTGCTTTATTGATTCCATTTAGTTATGCGTTTTGCGCCGTTTACCTCTCGCGCTTTCATCCGGGGCGTGCTAGTGTTTTAAACTATGCCTTGTGGATGCTGATGGTGTCAACTCTGTGTGTGAGCCCTTTAACCGTGATTCAGCATGGGTACTACCCGCTGCGTTTTAATGATCTTAGTTCTGCGTTGATTTTACTAGAAGTATTTTTATCTACGCTTGGCTATATTTTATTGTTTGTTATAATTAAAATGGTTGGCTCAGTCTATTATTCTTTGGTTAATGCAATTGCTGCATTAACCGGAGTTATCTACGGTTATTTTATTTTTCAGCAGCAATTTTCAACGAGTACTTATTTAGCTATCGCTATAATTTTGTTAGTGATTATTGGGATGACTTATACGCAGTATCGTAATAAATTAGTCAAAAGTAAAAGGAGTCAAATGTAATGCAATCATTCATCAACTATAGTCATAAGCATACCCAAATAGATCAAAATATATTAAATAGTAATATTTTAGAATGTAAGCAACGGTTGCAATGTAAATACTCTGAACCAGATGAATTAGCATTGCGCTTAAAGTTGCTTGAAGAACTAACACAATTTGATTTAGGACAATTTTTGTTAATTAATCGTGGACTCAATGGTTATTGGACTGATTATGCAATAAATTATCCGCGTGAACAAATTGATGAATTACATGAGCTAGAGCAATGCTTACTTCGTTCGAAACCATTTTATGCAACTTATGAACGGCAACAGATTTTTAAGAAAATTAATCAGACTAAAGTTGAAAATGGGGCACATCTTGCAGCAATTCCTTGTGGTTTAATGAGTGAGCTATTAGATTTAGATTTTAGCCAAGTTAATGAATTGCAGATAACGGGAATAGATTTAGATAATGATTCATTGCTTTTGTCACAACGAAAGTATGCAGCATTGAATTTAACACCTAAAATAAGCTACTTAAAGCAAGATGCGTTTAGCCTGACAATTAACAACCACTTTGATCTAATTTCCTCAAATGGTTTGACGATTTATTTGACAGAAGATAAAGATGTTCTCCAATTATTTACTAAACTTTATGAAGCTCTAAAAATTGGTGGTGTTTTAGTTACTAGTTTTTTAACTTACCCTCCTTTGTTTCCTGAACTTAGCGAACAAACAGCAGGAGAGTATAATGATGATGATCATGTGGCAAGAGTTGTTTTTGGTGAAATCCTTGAGGTTAGCTGGAGTTGTTTTCGTACTACTGAGCAGATAAGTGGCTTACTCAAGCAAGCGGGCTTTAATGATATCACAATTTATGGTGATAGTAAATACATCTTTCCTACTTGTGTTGTGCGCAAATAAATTTAATGGGGTGTAAACAATGGATTTGAATTCTATAAAGAACGATCTTGACGATGCGAGCCCATATGAAATATGGCGTATTTATTGCATAGCAAATCAATTTTTAGATCAACAATCATTAGTGGATGATATTCGTAATCAAGTTCAGGTTGGATGGACAGCAACTAAATTATTTTGATTACCATACTAATCGCTTGCATGAAGTGCAAATTCTTGAAAAGAAACCGCAAAAAGTTTTAGTGATGGATTTGGACAGCAAACATGTTTTTACAATTCGTTATTATATGTTGGACATTGAAGCGATTTCAGTTGATAGATTAGAATCTAAGTCGGTTGATCGTACGTCATTTGGGGTCGGTGATATGGTGTCTTTTTTTGATAAAAATGGGAACCGCTTAGTGGGCAAAATCACGCGCTTAAATCCTAAACGCGTATCACTAACGACTACCACTGGAGCGCGCTGGTTGGTGCATTATAGCCATTTGACACCTGTTTTTGATGGTCATGCGGTGATTGATGTTTTACCAATGAAATAGATTTGAAATACTTGTTAACGACTCAGGGTGATGAACCTATTTTAATAGAATAATTATTTTTTATGGTGAATATCATGTGGGATTTTTGCTTACCAATTGAATTACCAAAACAGCTACAGCAAATTTATCAAAAGTATAATGAAACTAACAGCAATGGTTTGAATTATGATGATTTTTACGAAGATTGTATCAATGTTTTTTCTGATGAGAAACTAACGGCTGTTACAAAAATAATTAAGCGCTATAATTTAAAGCAAATTGATGAAGAATTTTGGTGGCAAGTGATTAAACAGTTAGAGATAGAACAAATTGCTGATCATTTGTTTAACGAATTTTTAGCATACATTGCCGCGTATATGCTAATAGAAAAAAATGACAGTCATCATTTAGTCTTTAAGCGGTTATTGGAATGGAATAATGCTTATGAATTGGATGATTGCCGGGGGTTTTATGCCCTATTTTTGCGCAGCATTAAGAGCTATTTACATCAAGAGGATTTCTTATATGAAACCGTAACTAGCTTGGCTGAAGAGTACCCGGATAATGAAGAAATCACTATTTTATTATTTGCGTTAATGAATATTTCGCAAATTTTTTCCGCTGGATTTAAAGTTAGAGTTTTTGAATTTGCTCTCGAAAAATTTCCAGCTCGCTCAGCTGGTGGTGACGATTGGTTACTCGAGTTTGAAGCGCCACGTGAAATGTGCCATTTTCCAATTATGCAAGGTTGGTTTCATTTGTTAAGCCCAGAAGTTGCAGCTCAGCTAGTTGATTATCTGGAAGAGAACTATTTAACTACTGGAGAGTTACATAAAATTTCTGATTATATTCCAGAGCTTAAGGAGCGTAAAAAAACACAAAAATACGCCGATTCACATGGATTAAAAGTAGATGCGTTAAGTGACAATAGCGATGATTCAAAGTATTTATTTCGCAAAGTCATGGATGATGATGAGCTTGATGATGAGTGGGGTTATTTGAATCAGAATTCTTTTATTCATAATGGTGATGTTACAACTTTGGCAGAGCCACAAGATGATTACGAATATTTACACACCGGAAATGAGTCCTATGTAAGGAGTGGTGAAAAAGTTGGTCGCAATGATCCTTGCCCGTGTGGAAGTGGTAAAAAATATAAAAAATGTTGCGGGCAATAGAAAAATTAGTCAGAGTTTTATTGGCTTTAATTGAGAAAAATAAGATCCTGAAGAAATAGAAAAAAGCTCTTGAGAGCCATTCCACGCGAGCCATTAAGCTGATAAACCAATACACAAAATAAAAAAGGAATAAACTGATGTTGAAATTTGAATTATTAAAAAAAGACGGTCATGCGCGTTTAGGGCGGGTGCACCTAAATCATGGAGTGGTAGAAACTCCGATTTTTATGCCGGTTGGCACGTATGGTGCAGTTAAGGCAATGTCGCCATTTGAGCTAGAACAGTCTCAGGCGCAAATTATCTTAGGGAATACTTTTCATTTATGGTTACGTCCGGGCTTAGATGTGATTGGTAAATTTGGTGGGTTACATAAATTTAATGGCTGGAATAAACCGATACTAACTGATTCAGGTGGTTTTCAGGTATTTAGCTTGGGTAAATTGCGTAAGATTAAAGAAGAAGGTGTGCATTTCCAAAATCCGATAGATGGTTCAAAATTATTTTTATCTCCTGAAAAATCAATGGAAATTCAGACTGTACTTAATTCTGATATTGCGATGATTTTTGATGAGTGTACTCCTTATCCGGCAGATTATGCGACGGCACGGGAATCAATGGAGCTTTCGTTGCGTTGGGCAGAGCGCTCGCGTAAGGCTTTTGATGAGTATAAAAATCCGAATGCTTTATTTGGTATTATTCAAGGTGGAATGTTTAATGATTTACGTCAAAAATCATTAACTGAACTAATGAATATCGGCTTTGATGGCATGGCAATTGGTGGTCTCTCGGTGGGTGAGCCAAAGGAAGAAATGGAACGGATGCTCGATGAAATGAAAGACATGTTGCCTGAGCATAAACCGCATTATCTAATGGGGGTTGGGACACCTGAGGATTTAGTTTATGGGGTGAGCAAGGGGATTGATATGTTCGATTGTGTAATGCCGACACGCAATGCCCGTAATGGCTGGCTATTTACCCGCTTTGGTGATGTAAAAATCAAGAATGCCCAGTATAAAGATGATACCCGGCCATTGGATGAAAGTTGTAGTTGTTATACCTGTCAAAATTTCTCACGCGCATATTTGCATCATTTATTTAAAATTGGCGAAATTTTGGGTGCTAGGTTAAATACCATTCATAATATACATTATTACCTAACTCTAATGAGTGAGATTCGTGAAGCGATTAGCCAAGGAAAATTCAGTAGTTTTACTGAGCAGTTTTTGGCTAATCGTCAGATCTTAAAGTCATTGCGTTAAGATAAAGAGCTTAGTTTATTATTAGCGCTAAATTTTACCAAATGGAGATAGAGATGAAAATCACAACAAAACTATTTTTAGCTTTTACTTGTTTTGGCTCTTTTAGTTTTGCAGCAAATCTTAGTTATCAGGATTTACGATTATCATCCGAATTATCAGCATTAGTTTATTGTCAAAATGAACATGGTCCGGAATGTCGTGATAGCTTCGTAATCAACAATGCGACCTTACCAATAAATTGGTATCTAGGGCGTGAGGTTAAAGCGAATATTCGGATTAAGGCAACTAAAAATCTTGCCGTTAATCACTATTCACAAGGCGGTGAATTTTGGCAAAATTTACATCAACTTTCTACAAAAACAACCAGACTAAATTCTGAGGCAGATTCATTTCAATCGTTAACTATTTACGATGGTAAAACTAATACGGTTTACATCTCGTTGCGAGGATCAAATAATTTAGTTAACTGGCTTTTAAATTTAACTGTAACTCCAGAAACATTTGCCAGTGACCCAACCATTAAAGTTCATAGCGGATTTAATCATTTTTTAAAATCAGTCCTTGCCTCTCGAATGCAAAATAGCAGTCTTACGCTGCAAGAGTGGTTGGAGCAGATTGAACTGGCACACAAGCCAAGCTATGTTTTAACAGGGCACAGCCTGGGTGCTGCAGGAGCATTATTACTTAGTGCTAAATTAATTGATAATAAAATCCCTGCTAATCGAGTTAAGCTAATTACCTATGGGCAGCCTGCAGTAGGTTATTGGGGATTTGTCAGTAAATATCAGCCACTTATTACTAATTATATCCGAGTTGTTAATATTGGCAATCCAGATAAAATATTTGGCTATTTTTCTCCATCTTCAGTTGGAGACCCCGTTGTCTCGTCGATTAATGTCTTCAACTATCAGCACTTTGGAACAGCTCTAGTGATTGCCATTGATAAAAATCATGGTATAGATGAGTCATTACCGCCATCACTTCCAGATAGTTTTAAATATCAAATATCAATCCATGATCGGTATAATTATCGAGATTTTATCTGGGTTTGTGATGTTTTTAGCCAAAATTGTCCGACCGTTGTCAGAGCTAATTAAATTTGAGTCTAAAACACATAGGCTGCAGTCATCATGATTGCAGTCGGTGTTGTCGTCAGATTAGAATTGTTATTGTTTGGCGCCGCACCGTAATTAATATACTCTAGTCTAACAAAAGTATTAGTTTCTGGTATGTTTACCTTAACACCAGCACCATATTCAAAGTTAGTGGTCGAATTACTAATTAGTTGATTATACCAGCTACTATTTAAGTTAGCAGATACAGCATCAATACCAAGGCGGACAAACACGGTGATTGGTGTTGCCGGAAGCGTGAATCCAGGTAAAAATGCAAAATCATATATGGTTGTTGATGGTGCACCGAGATTATTCCAATTGCCACCCTGAGTTAGGTAATTCCAGCCCAGTTCTGCATCAAGCCAAGTCGCAAATTGATAACCAAACTGCACTCGAAGTGCGGGTGTACCATCACTATTTGATGAACCAAGATAATTTGCTTGTTGCGAACCATAACCTAATCCACCACCGATATAAACTCCTGTTGGGTCAGCAAAACTACTGATGCTTATCAAAATTCCCGATGTTAATAAAAATTTCTTCATTATTGCGTAGCGTCCTTTTAATTTTTTATACTGTTTTCTCTTCTAAACTCAGAATCCAAAGCGGATTATGTAATATAATAACAGCTTACTAGGTCGCTATTATATCATTAAAGAGGGTAATTATGAGCAATTGGGAACAAGAGACAATCCAAAAGGTATTACTAGAAACAGTTAAAGAGCAAAGAAGAGCGCGGCGCTGGCGAGTTTTTTTTCGTTTGATCGTGCTGGGATTAATTGGCTGGGCGGTTTATGCTAACTATGGTAGTGATGTGGAAGATAGTGATAAATCGGGTCCGCAAGTTGCAGTTGTTGACTTTAAAGGCGTAATTGATGGTGATAATAAAAATTATATAACTGTAATCAAAGGTGTTACCGACGCCTTAAAAGATAAAAAAACGGTAGCCGTATTAATTCGTGCTAATTCACCAGGTGGTTCGCCAGTTTATTCAGATATATTAAACAATGAATTGACCAGACTTCGCAAATTACATCCTAATAAACCAATTGACTTTGTCGTTGAGGAGGTTTGTGCCTCGGGATGTTATTATGCTGCTGCTGCAGCTGACAAAATTTATGCTGCTCCTGCTAGTATTGTTGGATCAATTGGGGTAATTTATAGCGGATTTGGTGCAACTGAAGCAATTAAAAAACTGGGTATTGATAGTCGCTTGTTAATTTCCGGACGTAATAAAGCAATGGGTTATCCATTTTTACCAGAAAGTCAGGAACAAACTATTATGCAACAAGCTATGTTGGATGAGATTCACCAGCAATTTATTGATGCGGTTAAACGTGGTCGCGGAACTAAGCTTAGTAATGACCCAGATCTATTTAGCGGACGCTATTGGATTGGGCAGGATGCTAAAAAACTTGGTCTTATTGATGGTTATGGTACGGTTGATAGTATTGCCCGTGATCAGTTCAAAAGTGAAAATGTGGTTGATTTTACCCCATCACAAGATGCACTTGATAAAATTTCTAAAAAGCTTGGCGTTGGTTTAGTCGATTCAGCTAAACAATCGTTAATGAGCTCTGCAAATGGATTTAATTAATTGAATATTTTTAATGTGGTTTTTATCATACTAGTCTGTTATATTGGACTAGTATATTTTTATTTAAAACATATTACTAATAAATATTTAAAGGTTGTAATAGATCTTTCTACTGCATTAGATAATCGTCTCAAACTTAAAACCAATCAGATGATTCGCGAAAAATATGCAGATAATGATGTGATTAATATATTAGTCTTGACTGGTGGCGGTGTTCGTGGTATTGTCCCTTTGCAAATTCTGAATAAATTAGAAGAAGCGACAGGTAAAAAGACTGGTGAACTTTTTGAATTTATGGCAGGAACATCAACTGGTGCAATTAACTGTGCTATTTTATCGGTGCCAGATGGTGATGCTGGATATAAATTTAGTTCACAGGATATAAGCCGTGATTATGTTAGAAATATCCGTAGAATGTTTAGTGCGCCTTGGTATCATCATATTTTAACTCTATTTGGGATTTTTGGACCACGCTATTTACCTGAGGGTAAGCTTGAGATTCTTGAGGGGTATTTTGCTGATTGTACACTGGCAGATTTACAAAATAATTTAATAGTTCCAGTATATGATCTTTCTGAGAATGCCTTACGCGTAATTAGGAACTGGGAACCTAGCCTTGATGGCAACTATACTAATTATTTTTTGCGGGATTTAATTCATGGAGCGTCTAACCCGCCGATGCTTTTTTCCCCACGGAGATTTTTTGTCGGTGGTAAAACGCGGGTATTCATTGATCCTGGTGTTATCTTGAATAATCCGGCCGAAGTTGCGCTACTAAATGCTTGGTTTATGTTTCCCAATAAAAAGATTCGGATTGTATTAATCGGTAATGGCGGTAACGATGCAGAGAGTTATGGACATACGCACATGGCAGAATTTGGTGCCTATGGTTTATTCCAATACTTACTAAATTCACCGATAATTAGCTCTAAATTTTCTACTGATCTGGTACAAGAGTATATCTATGAAGCGCGTGATTATGGTTTGGATGTCGATTTTGTGTATATAAACTCTGATGGTGGACACGAGCTTTCTACAGTCGATACCTCATCTCAAAACATGGAAAAAATCAATCAATATGCAGCGCGCCTTATGGCAGAAAATCAGGAGAAAATTGATTACCTTATTTCAGTTCTTAAGTAGTTGTAGTATATTTTAAATCTCAATAAGAGAATTAGTGAGTCTGGAAACCAAACATATTTAACTGAAACCCCGGATATGAAAATGCATGTCCGGGGTAGTTTGAGCTGCTTAAACAAGGAATAAATTGACTATTGCCATAAGCGAGATTTAACTAATTTGGCATAATTAAAGCATAATACGCTCAGAATAATTCCAACGATCAGATTTAGCATACTAAAGCTTAACGTACTATACTTGAATTTACTGCATAAGTCATTTAATATTTCGACTCCGGCAGCCAACATAGTCGCCTGAATAATATTTAATGATGCAGCACTCATACTACCAGATAAGCCAGTTGATGTAATTGCAATTCGGTAAATTGAACCGTTAAAAAGTCCGATTCCAAAAGACGCAACAAATAACCCAAATACAAAGATCTCATTACTGTTGTGCCCAAATACTGAGATAAGCAAGCCAATTAAAGCAATCATTGTTCCACGGGTAATCATAGTGTAAAAGCTAAAGCGTCCAGCAACAAATTGAATGCTGATGCTACTTAAAATAAAACCACCAAAGACAAATGACTGGTAGATTATATAAGCACCAAAACTTTTACCCATGATTTGCATAACTAAAATCGGCGCCATTCCAATCCATGCAATCATCGGCAACATCGCCAGCGCAATAATTAATCCACCTTGAAGTAAGGTACGAGTGCTAAGAATCTTAACATAGGTTTGTAATACCTCTTTTAAATTCATTCGTGGTGTGTCAGGTTTGTTATTTGGCATATTTTTCGCCAAACCAATTAACGAAGTAACGGCTAAAATTGCAGTAACGATGAACACATAACGCCAGTTTGCAGCTACAATAATTGCACTACCAATAACTGGACCGAGTAATGGTGCAAAGACACTGATATTGGCAATCAAAGTACAAAGTTTAACGGCTGCTTTATCGTCAAATAGTTCATGAATCATTGCATAACCAATGAAAATGAAGCACAATCCCAGACCTTGGAAATAGCGTGCAGCTAAAAACTGATCAATATTAACTACAAAAGGAATTATTCCACTTGCGATCAGAAATAACGTATTGCCAGCTAATAATATATTACGTTTACCGTAACGGTCACACAGTGGACCCAGAAAAATCTGTAAGCTACTGCCACCAATGATAAAAAGCGATAATGATTTTGCGATATTTTCGACAGGACTATTAAATTCAGTGATAACTTTGATCATACCTGGCATGATCATGTCATTGGCAATATAAGCATTGAATTCGTAGATAATGAAAAAAACGGCAAAGAGGATCAGACTTTTATTATTCTTCATAATTCTCTTCCCTTAAATAAAAAGCTAATGATTATAACATATGGATCAATATTGATATCAGTTGAAATATTTTGGGTGGATTTCTTACCCTGATAATTTAAAAGCCGGAACAAGTCCGGCAATTGATTGATAATTATCTTATTATGATTTTGTTGGCGATTGCTTGACTGCGGCAAGAGCAGTAGTTACCACACCTGCAATATCCGTTAAATTTTGTGGCAGGATAATAGTATTGCCAACTTTAGCTAAATTACCAAACTGCTCGATGTATTGAGCCGCTAGTTTTTGATTCACTGCTAACTCACCATTTTCATTGCAAATAGCATCAGCAATCAGTTTAATTGCACCCGCATTGGCTTCGGCAATTGCTAAGATGGCTTGTGCTTCACCTTGTGCTTTAGTTTTCATCGCCTCAGCTTCACCAATTGCTTTATTGATTGCAGATTGCTTATCGCCTTCAGAACGGCGGATAGTTGACATAGTATCACCTTCAGCCAGATTGATTTTCTCCTGGCGATCCCCCTCAGAACGGGCGATTTTAGCGCGTTTCTCACGCTCGGCGGTAATTTGTTCCTGCATCGCATTTAATATATGCTGTGGTGGCTGAATATTCTTTAATTCATAACGTAATACTTTTACACCCCAGTTAAGCGAGGCCTGATCAACTGCGGCTACTACGTGTTTATTAATTTCGTCACGTTCTTCAAAGGTTTTATCTAATTCCATTTTACCAATAACTGAGCGAAGCGTAGTTTGTGAAAGTTGAACAATTGCCGCAACGAAGTTATTAGTACCATAAGTTGCTAATTTGGCATCGCTGATTTGAAAGTAAACTACACCATCAATTGCCAGCTGAGTATTATCTTTAGTAATACATACTTGTTCGGGAACGACCATCGGTACTTCACGCATATCGTGAATAACTACCAGGCGATCGACAAATGGCACTAAAATATGCAATCCAGGATTTAACGCGCTATGGAATTTGCCTAAACGCTCGACAATACCCACTCGTTCCTGTGGGATAATTTTAATACTGGATTTAACAAAAATTACGATACAAAATATAAAAGCAATCAGTACACCGTACTGGATAATTATGCTATTTAGGGCTTCAACATTCATTTTATTTAATTTCCTTTGCTATTTCAAGTTCATGGTTACTGAATTTGGTGATGATTAAGTGATCACCGATTTTTATTTGTTCTGGATTCTGCGTCTTGGCATCCCAGTAAGTTCCACTATAGAGTACGCGAACATGGCTTTGCTTAACTTCAATAACTTCCACACTCTGTCCAATATGTTTTACTAGCATTCCTCCCTTGGCTGCGCTTTTGGGTTTATAGCGACTAATAAAAAAGCAGCCGACAATAGATAAAACACCAGCGCTAATAGTTGGAATAGTCCAATCATGCAAAATAAGAGCGCTAAAACTAGCAATAACACACGAAATACCGATTACTAATAGATAGAAAGTTGTTGTAGCGAGTTCTAATGTGATTATTATGATACCAAATAAGAGATAAAAATAAAAGCTTAACATTATAACTACCTTAATAACGAAATTGATAAATTATATCAATATGGTATTATAGCATTTTACGTGTCAGCTAATCGCTCTTAATCACTCTTGGGAGGGTGCTTGCCTTGTCTCAGGAAGTAAAATTTATTAAATTTCTTGCAAAAAGATTTGACGCCAAGGTTTTGTCTGTGTGATAATACCGTTCTGCCGCAAAGAGTCGGTAGTCGAAAAACGGAATT
>Ga0214919_10010251_pt1 | contig 11923 bp, 12 predicted proteins | sample LL1503_MetaG_FD_177994 | JGI IMG/M metagenome (GOLD analysis project Ga0214919, IMG submission 177994) | Freshwater microbial communities from Lake Lanier, Atlanta, Georgia, United States - LL-1503 | ecosystem: Environmental > Aquatic > Freshwater > Lake | place: USA: Georgia | collected...
GTGCGCCTGTAGCACCAATAGGACCTCGCAAGCCTTGTGCGCCTGCTGGTCCTTCAATGTATTCAACAATTGGCTGTTTTGTTTTTTCTTCTAAAAAAGATACTAGTTCAACTTTTAATTTTTGTACTTCTTTTTTAGTATATGCAACAGATGTTGCAATTGCGACAGCATCGTTTAATGTGGTATTAATTTCCTTCTTTGTCAACTTTAGCCTCTTCAACTAATGTGCCAAAAAATGCTGTCATCGATTTTGCTAATTCTCTTTGATCTGCATCATCGATTGTTCTAGTCTCAGTTTCTTCCTTCTTTACACTAACAACAACTGGTATTGTTTGTGGCTGTGGTGGAGGTGCAATAGGTTCTTCAACTGGATCATCTTCTGCTTCTGCGGCTTCTTCATCCATTTGTTCGTCAATTTCTTTAATGTCATCTTCAGATTGTTGAAGAATATTTTTACGAACATATTCAATAGAGAAATATTTGCCAACATAAGCATCAATGTCAGAAAGAATGCCCAAACGTTCTTTCATAATTTCAACGTTCTTCAATTCTGTGAAATGTGCATCTGATTGGAAATCGTAACTAATTTCTTCTTTCATTTGTTCCCACTCTTTGCGAGTACAGACACCTTTAAGAAGTAATTGTGTTTCTAATATTCTATCAAATAGATGTGAGAATCTTAAACGCAAGCGTGAAATAAATTTACCAAATTTCAATTCATCTCTAGTAATTTCAGAAGCACGACCTAAAGAGAATCCATTGTCAGATTCTAAACGTGAAACTGGAACATTCAAAGACTTAAACATTTTCTTTTGGAAATATAATACGTCTTCAATCTCACCGAGATTCTGGCCACCCTGTAATGTAGTAATCTCTGTGCCTTTACCACCTTCTCTACGTGGTAACCAAAAATCTTCAAGCATTGTCTGATAACGTCTATCGTCACGAATCTCACCTGTGTTTGCATCATAGACTAATTTGTTTTTATACTTCTGCATGATTTCACGCAAGTATTGTTCTGCTTTCATCTTTGGTAAGTTACCAACGTCAATATAAAAGATTCTACGTTCTGGTGCTCTTGCAATACGATAGATGACTGTTGCATCTTCAAGCATACGTAATTGATTTAACGGCTTGATTGCTTTGTGTAGATGAGAGATAATAACTTTACCATCTTTATCCGTAATTCCTGAGTGCGTGTATGAAATAGCATCTTCAGCAATTTTCATGCCTTGATTACCATCATTAGCAAACCCTTTGTCTGAGTATATAAAGTAATTTAAATATTGTGTTGTTGGATTAATATTACCAGTTGCAATATTCTTTTGCGTCTTCTTAGCCTCACGAACTTTACGAATCTTACGTGGATCAATGTAGCGAACTTCTTTTAAACCTTGTCTAGGATTCTTTTCATCAATCATCATATGATAGTAAAGTCTACCATCGATGTACCATCTACGAAAGATATCATATCCTTGATTGTTAAAATCTAAAAGTTTCATAATAAAATAGAATTCATCACGAATTTTTTTCTTGATAGATTCTGGTTGTTCAAGTTTATCTAAAATGATTTGAACTGGATAATCATCATTATCAAAAACTAATGCTTCGTTGACAATATCTTCAATTGCGGCATCACACTCTGGCTGTAAAGCCATTTCACGATACTTCTTAATTAAATCTGAATCCGATCTAATTTGACCTTCAAGGTCCATATATGTACCGTAAATTCCACCACCAGAAATTGGTACCGACCCGTCATCTTCGATAGGAGGAACAAAAGATTTTAATTGCACCGCTTCGGGTTCGTCTTTACCAATTGAATAACCAAAAAGTTTTATTGCCATATAAGTCTCTCTATAAAAAAATGGGGGCGTAATAGCCCCCATTGTTGACAACTATTACGCAATTATTTATACTGCGTAAAAATCAGCATCAGTTTATGAAGTCATATCTGCATCGTGTGCAAATGCTTCATCTTTATTACCAGCTTGCAAGTAGTGGTATTGGAAATTAACTGTAAACTCTGATAAAGTATCTGTACTATCAAAAGATAAATCTAATGCACCAACGTCTGTTGGGTATGCATCGACCAATTGATATTGTCTAGATACTGTTCCGTCAGCTTTTAAATGTTTAATTTTAATAGTTGAGTAGTAATCTGTTGCAGTAGATTTTGAAGCAGAATCATAGTTTGATGTAGATACATAGTTTACCCATGCATTGAATGCGTTACGCATTACATGATTTTCATCATTAATAACCGTAACTGTCCAATCTGCAAATGTTCTATCTCCTGCAATCTTAACTCTTCTACCACCTCTAAATGGAACTTCAATAACTCCAATTGTCATGCCTGGTACTGCTGCCGATTTGCATAGTAATCCCATTTTTTCTGAGTATGCAGTTTGGCTTCCGCCTGCGGCTGAAATAACACTGGTTGGAAATGTTAATTCAATTTGAAATAGATTGGCTCTAGCGCCTCTATTTAATTGTGTTTTTAAATCTGATATTGTTGCGAATGTCATGTTGGCTCCTTATTCTTAACCAGCGATTTCGTTAGTTGGAGTGCCAATTTCAAAATAATCATAAGTCCAAGTTACTGTGAAATCTTCAACAGCATCTGTAGTGTCGTATGATAAATCGATTGACGAAATGTCGCTAGGCCAGCAATTGATTAGTCTATATTCTCCAGCATTAACTGAACTTCCATCTTCTCTTAATTGGAAGATTTCAACTGTACCATATAAACCTTTTACTGCATTAGATACTGTAGTAGTACCTAAACCTCCAGCATTTCTATTTCCAATATCGCTAACGCCAAAATTTACTTTGACAATATCATTTTGCCATCTCTCCAACTCTGAACGTGATGTAAAATTTTCATCGTTCAGAATTGTTGAAGTCCATTCGGCAAATGTTCTGTCTCCACCCATTTTCAAGCGGCGACCAGCATTCATTGGAATCTCAATTGTTCCCAATGTTGATGATGGCAACGATGCCGCTCTGCATAGATATTCAACAGCAGTCAAGTCGTAGCCTTGAGGAGCACTAATCTTGACCTTAAATAAATTAGGTCTAGAACCTGCTCCTAAAGCCGCTCTAAAATCTGATATTCTAAATGACATAACTTTCTCCTTTGTTATCTGTAATTATTTATCCTACAATCTCATTAAATGTAGCAGTACCTCTTACAGAAACAAAGTTGAGTTGAATGAAGTTAACGGAACGTACTGGCTGTACGAAAATATCACATACAAATTCGTTTGCATTTACAACGTCTTCTGGATTGTTTGTACCATCACAGATAACTTTGAATGCAGTAATACCTCTACGTGATTGAACGCTTCTTAAGTATGGCGTAATCAAGTTAACAAAATTCGAACGTGTTGTTTCATCGTTTTGGTCAAATAATACATTGTCGGCAGCCGCACCAATTGTTCTTTGCAATTCAATGAACAATCTACGAACGTTAAGTCTGTTTGTAGATGTATTTCTTAATGTGAATGTCTTGTCACCAAACAATACAGTACCACGACCAACTTGTGTGATAACTGGATTAACTGATGCACGATACAATGTATCACGCTCAGATTGATTTGGATTGAAGGCTAAACGAACTAAGTTTTGAACACGACCAGCTACGAAACCAGCTGGAGATAACCATGCTTCACGATTCAAATCGTTACGTGCCATGCAACCTGCAATGTCAGCATTCAATGGAACATAAACATATGCGTCATTGTATTTGTCGTATTGATATTTCCAACCACTATCTGCAACAACGTATGTAGAGCGAGAAATTGTATCTGCCCATGCACTAATTGAAGTTGCTTCAGAACCAGCATTGTTAACAACGTTTGCTCTCAATGGAGAAATACATACCATTGCATCTTTTCTAACTTCAGCAACGTCAGCAATAATTCTATTGACAACAGTTGCATTTGATTGACCAGCAATAACGATTGCCGCTGGGATTTCAGATTTGTTTGCAAGTTTTCCGTATGCAGTTGTGCGATCACCATCAGTTACAGTACCACCATCAGTACCACCAGCAAAACTGTATGTCTTTGGAGCATTTACTGCCGTATATGTTGTTGCTGAACCAGAAACAGTTAATGCAGTACCCCAATTTACGCCTGCTTGGTCATGGTCAGTCCAACGAATCCAGTTAGAACGCTCATTGATAACATCTTTGTAGTAATTAGAACCACCATTTTCGCCTTTAGCATTAGATGCTTTAGAGATTGCTTTGAATTTCTCCAAAACTGTTCCTGGTGTTCCTGTGATATCACCTGTCTTGTCTACAACAATAACGTGCATTTCATCGTTAGTTGCGCCAAGTGTAGTTCCCTGAACGGATGTTCCTGGAGTTAATTCGAATTGATCGTAGTATTCCCAACGGCGTGTTGCAGAAGCGGCAGTAGCGCCACTTAAGTGTGCTGAAGTTAATGTGAATGATGTTGCATTAGTAACAGATGCAACTTGGTTAGTACGACCACCAAGAACAACTAAGTCACCAACGTTCAATTGTGTGTTAGCAGTAGAACCAGAACCTGTAACTACTGTTCCGTTAAGAGCAACAGTAAATGTTCCAGTCAATGTTGAAGACCATGCATTTGCGCTTGGGCAAGTAGAAACTTTAAGTGCATTACCTAAAGCGCCAGCATATTTTGCTGCCCATGGACCATTGTCAAAAGATGAAGTGTTTAAGTACGCATCATCGTTTTTAATTAAAACGCCAGTTCCTGATGTACCAGAACCAGTTGTAGCTTCTGTCGTAGCATTTAATGCAGTATTAGCGGCACGAACAACAAACAATGGAGATGAGTATCCCAAAAAGTTTGAAGCAGATAAAAAGTCAACGATATTTGTTGCGTTAGGCTTACCAAATTGTGCTACCAAATCGGACTCAGAAACAACTTGGGTTGGAACTTCAATCGGTCCCCAAGTAAATTGTCCAGCGAAAGCGCCGGAAGTAGAAGCAACTGATTGGTTAGATGCTACCAAATCTTGTTCGGTGATCTTAACGCCTGGTGAAATGAGACTTATAGCCATTGAATTCTCCTTGTTATAATGTTTTTTGTAGTTTGGGTTTCTTTAATTTATTTATAAAAAATCAGTTTTGTGCGTTTCCCAAACTTGTCCTGATGTATCCGTAAAGAATACTTCTTCCTCTCCATTATTTATAAAACCAAAAGGCGTGATTTCTTCCTCAATCATTCTAATTCTAGCATCGTACAATTCTTTTCTGATATTAATATTCGTCAACTCTTTAAAATATGAGTTCGTTGTCAACCAAGAAAATAACACTAAAGGCATAACCAAGTCATCGTGATATCCTTCATCCGCAGAATAACTATTTTTTCTTTCAATAAACGTTGAAATTTCAGATATGGTGTCTGCATCTGTAATAAGAAGTTTTTTCTCTTCAACCATAGACTTAAAGTTAGAGCATCCAATACGTTTGACTTTTTTGTCTGTGATAACACCAAGTTGAGTTTTTCCACCACCAAAACCACCATTGACAACTTGTCCTTGAGTAGTTCTGTTTACTGATATGATGTTCTCATACTCATATTCAGAATACAAAATATCTGCAACTTGCTCTGAAGAGTTAATTTCAATCAAAACGTATGCTTCATTGTATTCTTTACCCACTCTGTATAATACTGATGGATACAAAAGTGGACTGATTTCATTGTTTCTGTACTTACCGACAATCTTGTATGGCATCTGAGTTATGTCAATAATCTGAAATGCTGAATAGTCACCACCAACGCCTTTAGCGGTGTCTGCAATGATACAGTATGCATGATCCTTCTCTACCTTCTCGTAAATGTCAAGCCCATCTTTCTGATAAATGATAGGTGCGGCAGACATTTGTGCAATAGCGTCAGATGCAATTAGCGTGAGACTAGAACCTAAGAAGTTACATAAAACCTCTTGATTAAATTTCAATTCACCAAGTAATTTACGCTGAGTTTCTGCCCATTTATCATCACGTCCAGGTATCTCCCAATATGGAATGAATAGATTGACGAACCCGTTTCTATCGTTCTCTGCATCATTCCAGAACTTCCAGAAATGATTGTATCCTAGTGGAGTAGAACTTAGCAGAATCTTTGTTGTTTCACCAGCAGAAATTGTTGGATAAACTGAAGTAAAGAATTGTTCCGCTACATTGTTCGGTATGATAGCGGCTTCGTCAACGTACAATAAGTTAACAGATTTACCACGAATACCTGATGCGCTTGTTGCGGCTGTGAATACTACTGAACCATTCTCTAAAGCAATGTCACCTTTGTTCCAAGTAGTAACGCCTTGCTGTAACCATGTAGGAAGATTCTCATACATGATTTGATATCTGTGCAAAACTTCTCTAGCGGCAGTTGCTTTGTTTGCTAGAATCGCTACAGTCTTGCTAGATTGAAATAGTGTGTACCAAAGAATGTAGGCTGCCGATGTTGTTGTCTTACCTTGTTGGCGCCCTTCCATAAGAATAACTTTACGATTCTCATGGATAACTTTTACTTTATTCTTTTGACAGTCGTAAAGTTTGAATGCCTGAAGCCCATGGTCTAGCGTGACAATCTTACAATAATTCTCAATGAAATATATCGGATCGTCAGCACATTTTAAGTATTCTTCAATTTCATCTTTACTAAAATTGAGAAGAACACCAGACGCCTTTAAATTAGAATTTCCTAGATAGGATTTTGCACTCATCTTTTTCCGATTAGCTTTTGTAATTCTGCTGTGCTACCAACAAACAATGCATTAGTCACATGCTGTGGTTGTTGTGTATCATCTTTTTTAGTCTTTAAGTCTTTTACTTTTTTACCTAAATCTAATAAATCTTTGTTAGTATCTGCTAATGTTTTAATTAACTGACCAACAACTTCATATGCTCTTGGAGACTCACCTTCTTTTGCTAAGAAGATAATATTGTCCATAGCTTCTTTACCCTTTTCAATGAATAGCTTTAGATTCTCTCTTGCATATTCATAATCAGCATCAATAGATTCATCATTTGGTGTGCCAGTAGAAACAGGTTCTTTAGTTTGTTCTACCACTAATGGCAATGATTGTTCAACAATCTTACCTTGCACATCAAATATGTCATTCAATTTATCATTAACAGTTTTTTTCATGTAGGAATTGGGGGTGTTGTTTGCGTTTCAGTTATGTCAAAATTATCGTCACCAGTGAACGTTTGTATATTTATAGCTGTGTTATCAATCGTTGAAGTGTTGATATCCGCATTGGAAATATACTTGAACTTTCTGCTAGGACCAAATAGATATCCTTTGACGGTAAAGTCCATCTGCCAAGATAAAACTCTACGTCCATCAAAGTCGCCTTCATATGAATCGTCAACAGTCACACTATTCAATTCAATTGGAATATCCATATTGATCCCCAATTCAGGAACAAGTTTCATTGTTACTGTCCAGTCTGGTGTAAAGAACGGAATAATCTGTTCAACAATCTGCGTACCATCTTCTGCATATCTAACTAATGCATATAAAGAGAAATTGATATCATATGGCACTGGCGTGTAAGTATAATCGAAATCAGTACCACCAGTGTTTACGCCTTTAGCAATTTTATGTGCGCTATTCAATTTTCTTTGAGGCGCATATGTGATGCTGGTAAACTCAAAACCCATTCTAGGAAGAGTGACAGAAAGCGGGCGATTCAATGTTGGATCGCTTAACACACGCTGAACAAATTTTTGTTTAGGCGAATATTCAATAGGAACGCTTACTGTTTGCTGTTTATTTCCATCGCTATCATATCTTTCGACTTGGATTTCATTAAACAAGTTTCCAAACATAACAACATAACGCCTTAACGTGCCATGGTAAAAATCGTGACCGAACATCATAGTTAATAAGTCCTTGTAAGTGCAAATGGATTTTTCTCTGAGAAATCTAGAACGTCACCATCAATAATTTTCTTTCCAATTGCTTCGTTATCCGCAGCCACCTCAAATGGTATGACTGTATCTCCCTCTGCAAGAAGTCTAGTACTATCTTCTAAAGCAAAAATATTTGATTCTTCATCTGTTATTTTTTCAATGTTATCAGTTGAAAGACTGTATGCGTCTTCAAGTGCATCAATGTCTGTAACACCAGTATCAAGTTTTTCGCTAGAGTATTCGAATCTATCGCAACGCATTTCAAATGTGTATACGTCACCTAACTGATAGAAGTTTTCGATATTCTCTGTAAATTTAATTTCGTACATATAGCCAAGTAAAGGAATCCAAATTAAATCGCCTTCTCTTGGTCTTAAAATATCTGTGTAGTCGTAAGTCTGTGTGTCTATTAAGTATCCATCGTCTTCAAGTCGAATATTGTATCCATATTCCGTATTGATTAGTGGCTTAAGTGATTCAATGAATCTATGCTGTGCAACAAGAAACGTAATCGATTCATCAATTTGAAGACCAAACTTGGACAAGAAATCTTCTTGTCCTTGGAAGCCATCAAAACTCTTGACGTACATTTCCATAGACAATGCGTCTTCATATTTTACTAATCCATCTTCACCATAAATTTCATCTAAATTGACTTGAGTTCTTGGAATATAATACCCATCGATGCCATAAATCTTTATAGCTTCAGAAACTAAATCGTGAATTATTTTTTGCTCTTGTTTTATAAAAGCATATTGATTGAAATAACGATTACGTGCCATTTTTAGCCTAGCATATCAGTAACAGGCAATGAGTATGAACTAATCATTTCTGATTCCATACCTTGAATTTCATCTATAGCTTCATCCCAAATTTTCTGCCCGTTAAAAGAAACTCCTCCAGGCATAGAAATGCCTTCGAATTTTTTCAAGTTTTCGCCCCATTGCTTTTTAATTAATGCTGTGCAATACTTTTGCAACCATCTGTCGTTATAAACATCTGTATACGTATCTGGATCGATTTTTTGATACGCTTCAACAATAATGTATTCGCCTAAAACAACTTTTTCACCCCAAGCAATATCAACAAAAAGTTTATTTGAATGACGCTGAAAACGAATAGCTTGTTTACCAACAAACAACTCTTCTGCTAAAGCAACGTTTTGCAATGCCATGTAGTATGGTGCAAATGGACCAGTATTGAACGCAAACAAATCGTTCAATGCAATTTGATATCTCAAATTAAAGAGATTGTTTGTAGAATAACTGTTTCCAATAGGAAGAATATTGATTACGCCAATGACAGAATCATCTATTGAAAGATACTTATTGTCAATATCTTCTTGTGTGACTTGATGTGCTAGATATACTTTTTCTGTTGCATCGTAGTGATAGTCATAGTAATATGAGAATGCCATTTCGATGCAGTCTTCAACTTGTTCATCCGCTACGTTAATTTCCAACAGAGGTGCACCAAGTCTTCTGAGACAGAATTCTTTAAATTCTTCTCTGGATGCTGGTTTACTTATACTCATTTGTGCCCCTTATAAATTTCTTTCTCCTATTTATAATACGTGACATTCATAAAAAAACCCCCATAAAGGGGGTTTTGAGTTTGTTCACATTCGAATTATCGATTCATGCCTTCAATGAAAAGATCATCAATTTGTAACTCTGTGAATCCAAGAACATTTCCAATTAACGATGTAATTGGAGAATTGTTTCTATAAACAAATTCGCCGAACTGCCATTCGATTTGTGCGACATTTCTTGCATTCTCTTCTTCAATGCTATTGATAGCGGATTCTAATCTAGTTAAAATCCCTGCACTTAAGAATGTTAATCGTGCTTGACGCATAGTAATTGCATTCGGAACAATCGATTTCCTATAGGATGCATTTGCCTCATCCAATTGTTCTTGTGTAATTCCTAATGCGAGTGCCTCAGATTGAGTTAAAAATGCATGGTCTGGATAATTTGCCCATGTCATGTCTCTTCTATGTGCATCATCTAATACGTCTACGCCAGAAATAGTTCCCCAAGTAGGCGGTAATGGACCAGAAGATAAAACTTCTTTTTGTTGTTTGTTTACGCAGTAAAATGTTGTCATTTGTGTTCCAGTTTAAATGTTTTTTTCTGATGAAATAGCCTTCTATACGCAGACCTGTGCATTGTTGGATATGAAAATGTATGCACATCTCTATCCTTTTCAGTACCTTTCATACATACGCCTCTTACAGTTTCCCTTTTAAAGGGGATTAATTGTAATAGTGGCGTTCCCGCCGGTATTGTAATTTCAACATCACGTAGTGCAGTAAATACGAAATTAATCGTATGAAATTTATCAAAGTCTATAATTCCAGGATATAAAAATAAATCTTGTAAAAACGGACTATGATAATATGCAGGAATTAAATATCCAGACCATCCTGATTTTCCAAAAACTCCCCAAGGACAAGGTACTTTAGTGACAAGGCCTTTTACTGTATTATTTATAGGAACAAATGGCTCAACCATTTTAAAATTCAAATTAGTTTCCGGTATATTGTAATTATTATTGTGTTTTACCACAGTACCGGCTCTATTAGCCTTTATTATCATATCAGACCATGCGGGAATAATATATCCAGCTTTTGCGTAGTCTGCCATACCAGGACAATTTAAAAACTTGTCTTTATTATCATTTTCTTTTTGATTTTTTATCCAGTCTGGCATCACATTTCGTGCCAACTCAACCCTAGTTATAGGAGATACATTTGGAGCACCCCTAGTACACGCAAATCTTATCTCTGGATCCGTATCAAATATATTGTTAACAATTTTTTTTAACTTATCTACAATCATCATTTTTTCACTCTCAATTCATTAGTATATACATTTTCTCTAGACATTTGCCTTTTTGCAAGTGTATTGATAAAGTCAAATTCGTCTTTATTCATTTTTCTAATTGTATGATCTATATTTAAATTATCACGTTTGATTGGGATAGCAGTCATCATTGGCGTGCCTGCACGAATGTATCCATCATATAAGGGTTTTATCCATTTTCCGGGAAAATTAACTTGCTTAGGATATTTATCAGTATCGACCAATCCGCCTAACAATTGAAATCTATCTTCCATAGTATTTACTGATTGTATAAACAAAGTTGACCAACCAGGAGCGGTTTTAACTACCCAAGGATTCACAAATTTTATTGGTCTAGAATGCTGAAATGGTCCATCAGTATTTTCTCTACTTCTAACTTGTTGAACTTCATGGAATTCTAATGAAGGTCCGAATTCATGTAACGTTGGTCCATGATCTATGTGATATCCTCTGTTATCAACTTTTATATATTGATCCACCATAAAAGGTATGACATAACCTATAGACATAGCATCTATCATAGGCATACATTTTTTTGCCGTCATCATAGGTCCACCATTTGGAGCCCTTAATTCAGGAGCGCAAAATGGTGGAATTTTTTTATACCATTCGGGGAAATTTTTGGGTGCGGGCGAAGGGTTTGGGATTGCATCCCAATATTTTTCTTCACATAAAAACTCAATGATTGGAGTTTTAAATAACGAAAATAATTTCATCTAAATTTTGGTCCTACAACCCAAGCAACAAGACTAACTCTTTCACCTTTAGTTACAGGTTTTACTGTATGTGGAACCCAAGATGGTATCACAACAACACTACCTGGTTCCATTTTCAAAACGGTTGGGTCATCTTGATTACCGTTTGTATTAATGTACAATTCACCACCCTCATATTCATCTGTGGGAGTCAAATTGACCATCATACTAAGTTTTCTATGTTCACGAACTGTTGGTCCGGAATCTGTATGCCAGTTATAGAATTGTCCTTCTTTATATTTTCCATATTGAAAAGGTTCAAATCTTTCTAGATCAAATTGAAATTTATCCCAATTTACTTTTGCACATAAATTTTGCATTCTAGAATAAAGCCATTCAGTTTGTTCACTAGGAACAATAAAAGACACATCACTATT
>Ga0214919_10010253_pt1 | contig 11922 bp, 15 predicted proteins | sample LL1503_MetaG_FD_177994 | JGI IMG/M metagenome (GOLD analysis project Ga0214919, IMG submission 177994) | Freshwater microbial communities from Lake Lanier, Atlanta, Georgia, United States - LL-1503 | ecosystem: Environmental > Aquatic > Freshwater > Lake | place: USA: Georgia | collected...
GCCCATATCATAGTATGTGATATGGATTTTGATGTTAGAATATTGAGTAGCGGTATTCTATTACCTAATGATGATATGAAAAGTGCAGGTATTCGCCCTCGCTGGGGGAAGATTTATGCTATCGGTTCTGCTAACACAGACCCAGAATATCAGATTGGTAAATGGATTATGATTAGTCATGGTCGTTGGACTCGCGGTGTAGATATTGAGGACGAAGAAGGACCAAAGACTATTCGTAGAGTAGATCCAGCAGATATATTGCTTATATCTGATGAGAAAGTGAATGATGAAACATTTAGTGATAAGGTATATTAAATGATAAATTGGTTTAAGCAAAAAGTTATTCAGTGGGTTAGAGAAGATTGGAATAAAGTCCGACATGGTGAGAACGATGCAGTAGTATCTTCAAAATCTATTGGTATTGGTACTATTAGTTCAGGTCGTAGGATAGATCAGTCAAATGGTATGAACTTTACAATACATTCAGCAAACGGTGGATATGTTATGGAGTACAACAAATACGATCCTAGAACAGATGAACGCAATACAGCATTGCATATCATTACTAGTGACCAAGACTTAGGTCAAGGTATCGCACATATTATAACTTTTGAAATGCTTAGAAAATGAAAAATAAATTATGGGTTGAGTTGTACCGTCCTAAATCTGTAACAGATTATGTCTTTGTAGATGAACGGCAAAAACAACAAGTAGAAGGTTGGATCGCTAATGGTTCTATCCCTCATCTATTACTGAGCGGTGACCCGGGCACAGGTAAAACTACTCTTGCTAAAGTACTAATTAATGAACTTGGCGTAGAAGATTATGATGTACTAGAAATCAATGCGTCCCGTGAGAATGGTGTGGCAGTCGTGCGTGATAAGATTAATGGATTCGCACAAACAATGCCTTTCGGTAAGTTTAAAGTGATATTACTTGACGAGGCTGACTATACTAGTCCAGAGTTTCAAGCAGCATTGCGTAACGATATGGAAGCATATGCTGATACAGTAAGGTTCATTCTTACTTGTAACTATGAACACAAAATCATTCCAGCATTGCGTGAAAGTCGTTGCCACAAGTTTCATATCGCTAAACCTGATCGTACAGAATATACCGCAAGGGCAGCAACGGTTCTTGTAACTGAGGGCATTGAGTTTGATTTAGATACATTGGACAGCTATGTTCGTGTAGCATATCCAGACTTGCGTAAATGTTTAAATCAACTACAAGTCAACAGTAGCACAGGTAAACTATTAGCACCCCAATCTGAAGGCAATAGTGAACATGAATTGTTGTTGGAAGCAACAACTTTGTTTAAGTCCGGTAAGATACTTGAAGGTCGTCAGCAACTGATGCAATACATTGCGTTGTATCCGACTCGCATTGAAGATACATACAAGTGGATGTACGACAACTTAGACTTGTGGGGCAAAGAACAAGCGGCACGTGATACAAGTATCATTGTCATTCGTAATGGTCTAGCAAACTTGCCGTTAGTTGGAATCCCTGAGATTAGTTTAGCAGCAACATTAGTGGAGTTAACATCGTGAGATATTTATTGATTACTTTTGTCCGTAAACCTAACGGACAGATTGATGAACAAGTTAGTATTAGTAAGCGTGTACGCACCTCTGACATTCAAACCTGCAATGTCATTTTAGATTTTAGTAAAAAGAAAATTGACAAATGCGTAATTGAAAGCAGGGTAGTAGATAGTGATTGGGACAAGATGATTGAATATTACAAAAAAATATATCCAACGTTGATTGACCAATTACAAAAGAATAATACTGAATCAGAGGTTCAGAAGAAGTAAAAGAGGGGCATTGCCCCTCTTTTTAACTGTACAATTTGAGTACTTGCTCAATGATATGGTGTCTTTGAACATCTTTTGGTCCAAAGGTACATAATTGTATTCCCGAATTCACCCCCTTCCCCAATCGATTTTGTAAGTCTAGTAGCCCATTGTCGGCTGTTTTTCTGTCGGTTTGCTCAATATCACCAGTAATTACAATCTTACTGCCGATTCCGATCCTAGTCATCAACATCTTAAGTTGATTTGGAGTAGCATTTTGCATTTCGTCTGCAATAATCCATGAGTTTTTAAAAGTGCGGCCTCTCATAAAAGCTAACGGAGCAATTTCTACAATTTGTTCCTCTAGCATATGTGCGACTTCAGCAGCAGTATAGTACTCACGCAATACGTCTAGTAAAGGTCTAGTCCACGGCTCCATTTTTTGATTAAGATCACCGGGGAGAAAGCCGTGTTTCTCATCATCTACTCCTACCGCAGGACGAGTTAATACGATTCTATCGCATTCTCCTGCCCGCATTGCTTTTATAGCCGCTTGCATCGCTAAGTAAGTTTTACCAGTACCGGCTGGACCAGATACAACAACTATGTCAGTGTTCTCATCTAATAGAGCGATAATATAATTTTCTTGATTTAGAGATTTGGGGACTAACTGTACGGGTCGCTTATTGATCCTTACAGATTTTTGTGCTTGCGAGAAATCTATTGTTTTTGATTCTTTCATGTAAAAAGTTTGATTTGTTTGTTTTTTGCTTGAAAAGCGTGGATCTTGCTGAGTAGTGCGTAAAGCACTGGTTTTCCGTTTGCTCAATGTAAATTCTCCTTTATAAGAGCGGGTGAGTACTCATAATACTCAATATTATTTAAGGTAAAAAATAGTGTGTAATGTATCAGACTTTTAACGCAATATTTTAGACTAAATACTTGGCTCAACTGCGAAATAGTGAAATAGTGCTATTAATCAATAAAAGATAAATATATTAATGAAGCACGATACCGCCGACAATTTCTTTGACAATGTTGATTACGTCAGCATTATTGACACCGTAAAGGGTATATTTACCAGCGACGGATCAATGAACACCCTACTAGACTTTGAACGAGTACTAGATGAATCCGATCTTTACGCCTACCGTAACTGGGAATTAGGTGAATTAGTTCAAGGTCCTAATGTAAAACGCTATACTGTTAGCTGCATATTCATGTGGCCATATAAGCTAATGCCCAATCCAAAGGGTGCTAGACGTTTAGTAGCAATTGGTTGCAAGGTTAAGTTTGCTAAATCTGAAGTTGAAGTTCCAGTAGAAGTTAAAGATTACGAAGATTATGTTCCCGGAACACGTTATCCTAAGATGGCACCAAAGAAAGTTTGGTTTGTTTACATAGAGATACCAAAAGACTTATTGGATGATATTAAAGAAGGCTCTATTGACCTGGCTGGCCAGACAATTGATTTGGAAGAATTAGATGATTCTTATGATGAAGATTTGGATCAAAATTCTACTACGGATCAGGAAGAACAAGAACAAGATGCTAACGCAGGTATGGGCGGAATGCCACCGGGTGCCCCTCCTATGCCAGCAATGTAAGGTATAATATGACAAGAAGAATCATTAATGAAGGGTTAGATTATTTGGATATGGTAGACCAAATTGAACCTACTGTATCCGTAGATGAATACTCTGCTAAGATGGGCAAGGACAGTGATATTGTTACTTTAGCATTTACTGTTAAAAGTGAAGCAGCGGGTAATGATTTAGTTGATTGGTTTGAACGTGGATACGATTGGGTACTTGATGCTAGTTTGAGTGAAGGTGAATTAAGTCCTGGAAAATATCTAGTATTTGTTGAGATGAAACGTAGAACAAAAGTTCCAGAACGTATCGTAGAATTGATAGAAGATTTAGAAACATTAACAGATTTAAAAGTAACCGAGTGGACTGTTAATATTGATGAAGAAGAATATGATGCTGATGAAGATTTATTAAAACAAAAAATTACTATCAGCCCACATGAGTATCGTGAAGAAAATGAAGATGAAGAAGAATTAAACGAGATGCGTCATCGTGCAGGATTAGATACTGTAAAATTACATGGTGATCCAGATGGCGAATTAAAAGCATTTATATCAATGGCGGGTTTATAATGGCAACTATATTAGCACAAAAAGCAGGCGGAGACTTAGCGGTAGCAAAGAGTGATGATCACCATGAAGCATTAGCTGCGGATCCTACAATATCACAATTTCCACAAGGAAGCAGTTATGGAACAACCTCATCAGCAAGCGGCCCAGCAGCATTTGGCTCACCTTCGCCAGGAGGATTCGGCTCAACCAGTAGCTTTGGTTCACCAGCAACAACAGGCTTTGGTGGCGGTTCAGGATTTGGAACGACAACGAATACTTATGGCGGACCAAACAACATGGGATCAGTCGGCACCAGCAACATGAATGTCAGTACAGGTAATCAACCTGTATTAACTGGCGCTGGCAATAATGCTGCACAAGATGCTGATGTGTTAGTTAAGAACACAAACGAAGATTGGATTAACAAAAAATGGCGTCCAGTTATGGGTTGGATGTACATGGTCGTCTGTGTATGTGACTTCACTCTATTCCCAATTTTTTGGAGTCTATTACAAGCACTAAGTCATGGACAAGTTACTAGTCAATGGCAACCCGTTACACTTCAAGGTGCTGGATTATTCCACGTAGCAATGGGTGCAGTATTAGGTATTGCAGCATATGGTCGTACTAAAGAAAAGGTCGCCGGCGCTAACTAAAGTGTTGACAATAGCATAAAAGTATGCTATACTCTTTCAATGGACCATTACAATACTTTGGGTGTTGCTAAAAATGCAACCCCTGATGAAATCAAAAAAGCATATCGTAAACTAGCTAGTCAGCATCATCCTGACAAGGGCGGCGATAAGGCTAAATTCCAAGATATACAAGCGGCTTACGATACATTAAGCAGCCCAGAAAAACGTCAACAATATGATAATCCTATGCCACAAGGATTCCATCATCAAGGTGGAATGCCGCAAGGATTTGAAAATATATTCAGTCAGATGTTTGGCGGTGGTAATCCGTTTGATCCATTCAATCAACGTAGACAACAACCACAACAACAAGTATTCCGTACTACAATCAATGTAACACTTGAACAAGCATTCAACGGCGGAGAACAATTATTAAAATTACAAACACCAACTAACGTTCATGCGGTAACTATTCAAATACCCAAAGGTATACAAAATGGTAATCAAATGAAAATTGATAACGTATTAGATGGTGCTAGTTTAGTAGTAGATTTTCGTATTGAACCTCATCTTAAATATGATAGACAAGGTAATGATTTAGTGTGCAATCATTCTATATCAGTATTAGATTTGATTATTGGAACAAGTTTTGAATTCACTACTTTATCAGGAAAAACACTTGAGGTAACTGTAAAACCACGAACACAACCCTATATACAATTAAAATTAGCAGGACAAGGCATGCCCATTTATAATACAAATGGTTACGGTGACCAAATAATCTTGTTAAAACCGTTTATTCCTGATATCATTGACGAAACGGTTATCAATAGCATTTCTCAACAAAAACTAAAGGAGTCTAAATGACACATTCACCCGAAATAGAAAATATTATAGAACAATCAATTGAGTTTGCTAAAAGTCGTAAACACCAATATGTTACAGTAGAACATCTATTATTGGCACTAGTAAGCCATACTTCATTTAAAAAATGTATTTTAAGTTATGGTGCTGACGTAGAAACTATGATTCAAGAAATTGGTTCATATTTGGATAGTCTACACGCTATCGTAAGCAAAGAAGATGAAGTAGTCCCACGTAAAACAAATAGTTTGGAACGTGTAATGAATCGTTCAGTAACACAAGTATTGTTCACCGGACGTAGACAAGTTACTACAGTTGACTTATATTTAAGTATCGCATCTGAAGGTAATAGCCATGCTCATTATTTCTTATTGAAATATGGAATCAGCAAAAATGAATTCGTAGCACATTGGCAGAAAAATTATAAACATAACGAAACCTCCAATCTAACAGATGGTCAGGCTGACGAGATTCTTGAGGAATATACAATCAACTTAACCCAGTTAGCAGCACAGGGTAAACTTGAACCACTAATCGGTCGTAGTAAAGAACTTGATGACATTATCAATGTCCTAGCTAAACGATTCAAGAGTAATGTATTGATGGTTGGTGATCCTGGCGTTGGTAAAACAGCAATAGCTGAAGGGCTAGCACAGATGATGATTAACAAAGAAGTACCAGAATTCTTGCAGGATCATCAACTATATAGTTTAGAAGTAGGATCACTACTTGCCGGATCTAAGTATCGCGGTGACTTTGAAGAAAAAGTTAAACAAGTACTAGACGCATTGAACACAAAGAAAAAGACTATTCTTTTCATTGATGAAGCACATACTATGCAGGGTTCCGGTGGCTCAAACAATGGGTCAGTTGACTTTGCTAATATGATTAAACCCGCAATCACTAAAGGTACTCTTAAAGTTATTGCTAGTACAACCTGGGAAGAATATTACGAAAGTTTTGAGAAGGATCGTGCATTGATGCGTAGATTCTATCGTGTAAGTGTTGATGAACCTAACCATGATACAACAATTCGTATTTTAAATGGTTTGAGTACTAGATTGAATGATTTTCACAATGTTGAAATCACAGATGAAGCTATCAAAGCAGCAGTTGAAAGTGCTGACCGTTATATTCATGACCGTAAGAATCCAGATAAGAGTATTGACTTACTTGATGCCGCTTGTGCTAAACAACGTGTAGCAGAGAACAAGGGTGCAATCATTACTAAAGAACTTGTGTTTGACCAAGTTGAACGATTCACTGGCGTACCTGCTGATAAGATGAAAGGTGACAACTTTGATTTGATTCATAAATTAGAATCAAGCATCAAGGACAAACTATACGGTCAAGATGAAACTGTACAACAGGTGCTTGAACGTGTATATGTTTCATTTGCGGGCATCGGCAATGATACTAAACCTACAGCAAGTTTCTTATTCTTGGGACCAACTGGTACTGGTAAGACAGAACTTGCTAAACTATTGAGCAAGAACTTAGATATGCCGTTGCTTAAGTATGACATGAGTGAATATGCTGAGAAGCATAGTGTAAGTAGCTTGATTGGACCTCCTCCGGGTTATGTTGGGTTTGGTGACAGTCAAGTGTCTGGTGGACGATTGATTAATGACTTAAGCAAGAACCCACATAGTATTATGCTATTTGATGAAGTTGAGAAGGCTCACCCGGATATCTTTAATATCTTTTTACAGATGTTGGATGAAGGGCATATCACTGGTAGTAATGGTAAACAGGTTAATTGTAAGAATACTATCATTATCATGACCAGTAATTTGGGTAGTAGTGATAGCGAACGTAACAACATTGGATTCGGTAGTCAGGAGAAGACTGGAGAAGATGATAGAGCATTGAAAGAATTCTTTAAACCAGAATTTAGAAATCGTGTTGACTTGATTTGCAAGTTTAACAAATTGGATACACTTGCTATTAAGAAGATTGTTATTAAGTTTACCGATGACTTGAAAAAGAGTTTGGTTGATAAACATGATATCACATTGAACTTAAGTGAGCCAGTAGTTGAGTATTTGGCAGAGCAAGGGTATGATAAGAAAATGGGTGCAAGACCATTAGCACGTAAGATTGATGAATTGATTCGGGTACCTCTGAGTAAAAAGGTCTTGTTTGAACGCATTAAATCTGCTACAATTAACTGTGTAATGACAGACGGTGCAATTGATTTTGCAGTAACACATAAACTAACAGCTAAGGTGAATGAAAATGGGATTATTGAGGTCAGTTAAAGACGTTCCTAATATTGATTATTATGAATATAAGGAAAATAACTATTACAACAAATATAGATATCGGGCTAAATTTAGGTTAGACGGATTAAGATATACTGACTATTCTAAAACTCCCGATGATTTAATCAAACGATTAAATGAAGGTGGGTATCGCAAAGTACGACCAGACACCAAAGCCCTAGCAATGGAAAATATTAATGAACTTAAAAACTTCATTGATTGGCGCAATAGTAACAAAAAACCCGGATCAATAACGTTTAGACTTGAGGCTGATACTGCTTCAATTTATAGTAATGATTTAGAATTATTGATAACATTGAAGGATCTTGGGGTAGTTACTGTAAAAATGACAGAAGTACAAGTAGAACAGTTTGCTGGTACAAAGTACTATGTCAATAAGCCAAAGCATAACTACAGGATTTACTTAAAATCTGCGTACATTGAAGAAAAGACCTTTGTCAAAGATTTGTATGATACTATCAGTAAAAGCAAAGAATTAGTCCCTAGTAATGCGCTAAAAGACTGGTTAGACAAGTATGTTAAACGCCCGATTGCTGCTCATAATAGTTGGACTTATCGCTATACTAGTGGAACTCATTCTATTGATTACGACAATGAAAGTACATTGAGTTATCTAGTATTAATGTATGGCCATATGCTTGGAAAACGATACAAATTAGAAAAACGACCCGATCCTGTCTGAAATGATAAATACTCTACGGAGTGAGTATTATCATGGCAAAAATCGTAGAAGATGTAATCGTAATCAAATTTAGTTCGCTTGTAAAAGACGGAGCAGCAGAGCAAACAACCTGCATCTCAGAGGAAATACAAGCAGCAATTGAACAAGTTGCCCAAGAATTAGTGGGCCAACATGTAGTAGTTGAAGTGGTAAAAGCATAATGAGCCAATCTACTACACTTATTCTGTTACCACAGACAGCCTATGTAAATCCTGGCAACGGAGCACCTTACACTGTTGTAGGGAATGCTCAACCAGCCGCAGCTTATTATTTAGGAAACAGAGATTTACAGACTGTTAATCTTAGTGTAACCAATATTATTGGAAACGTTATTATACAAGCTACTTTAGCGAATCCCGCAACAGTAGATAATCAATGGTTTGATGTTTATGAGTTTAACGGAAGCGACAATCCAAATGCTACACAATATACAAATGTTACTGGTAACTTTGTTTATATGAGAGCAAAGGTTGTAGACTTTCAGCAGGGTTTAGTTAATTACGTGAAATTAAGTTATTAAGGAGAATAAAATGGACGAGAATGTTGGTGAATTATTTAGAAAATATATTGATATGATAAATGAGGCGCAAGAAGGCCCGGCTGATATTCAACAAATTGCAGCCGGCATGAAATTTCTACCTACTCATAAGCAACCAAAACAATACAAATACCTAGATGGTGGTATGCCAGGCAAGATGCCACCAATGACATATACTGTAGCAACACAACAAATGCCAGTTGTTACTGTTACCAGTGATGGCAAAGAAACACAAAACGTTGCCGAACCAAATGATATAATTATGTCTGGCCCAAGTCAAGAAAATTATGTTGTTAAAGCAGCAAAGTTTCCTAAATTATATCAAGGTAAATTAGGTGCTGTTGTTGTACCTGAACAGGGTCCAAGACTGGTAGCATTGTATACTGGACAACAACCAATTACATTTACAGCATCATGGGGTGAACAAATGGTATTGAAGCCAGGTGATTACTTAGTTAAAGACGGTGATAACTATTATCGCATTGCTAAAGTAGAATACGAACAAACATATAACCCACCTGGCAAATAATGAGTACATTAGTAGTAGTGCCAGGAGGATTTCACCCGTTTCATGCGGGCCATGCCTCATTATATCAATCAGCAGTAAAAACTTTTCCTGGTGCTGATGTGTATGTGGCTGCTACTAATGATCAAAGTGAAAGACCTTTCCCTTTTAAGATTAAAGAGAAACTTGCTAAGTTAGCAGGGGTTGCTCCAGGACATTTTGTACAAGTTAAAAGTCCCTTTCAAGCAAAAGAAATAACACAAAACTATGATCCTGAAAATGATGTATTGATATTTGTTCGTAGTGAGAAAGATCGTACTGAACAGCCAAAGCCGGGCGGTACAAAGAAAGACGGTAGTCCTGCCTATTTTCAACCTTATACAGGTAAAGATTTGCAACCATTTAGTAAACATGCTTACATTGAGTACTTACCAACTGTAGAGTTTGGACCTGGCATCACCAGTGCTAGTGAGATTCGTGCTATGTGGCCTAAACTAAATGATAAACGCAAGACCGCAATGGTAATGAGTTTATATCCAGAAACACAAAAGAATCCTAAATTAGCAGCAACAGTTGTTAAGTTATTAGATGCTGGTATGGGTGTAGAATTAGAAGAAGATTTAAGTCGTAGAGGTTTCTTAAGAGGTGCAGGCGCAATGGCAGCTGGAGCATCTTTGGGCGGCATAGCAAAGGCTGCTGATAGTCCAGATCCAAATCGTTTAATTGCAATTGTTAATATTGAAGGTGAGAGTAAAGAATTTGATTTAACTGGTAAATTTAAAGGCGATGTTAAATCACAATTACGACAAGCAGATGAGTTTTTAACTAACTTCTTAGAAAAGAGAGACATTAACTTTTCTAATTTAGAATTGCACTATCAAGGAGCAGTACTTAGAACACAAAATACTGGTTCTGTTAATGAGAAGATGAAGATGGGGGCTACAATTGAACCCATTGAAGAATCTAATATTTCCGAAAGCCAGGATTATTTAGAAGAAAAATAATTCGTACCCCTCTTCCTGATGTAAATAATTATATCTTAATAGAGGACCTTATGGCAACAAAGAAATCAAAAGCATCAGAAGAAAAAACTGTACCAGTAGAAAAGGTACAGGAAATCGCTGCACAAGCAGCAGTAGAGCAAGCAGAAAAAGCAGCAGATGCACCTGCTGAAGGGCAAGTTCAAGTAAATGTAGACTTTCTACGTACAACCAAAGTGCATATCGCTATGCCCTGTTATGGTGGTATGTTGACTGAATCAACATTTATGAGTTTCATCAAGTGGGCTAACACCGCCCGTCAATTAAACATTGACTGGACATTGGAAACAATGGTCAATGAAAGTCTTATCAGTCGTGCCCGTAATACACTAACTGCTAAGTTCTTAGACATGCCAGACGCAACACATTTGTTCTTTGTTGACGCTGACATTGGTTGGGAGCCCTGGCACTTGTTAGTGTTACTAAACCGTGACGTTGATGTTATCGGTGGATTGTATCCAATGAAGACTATGCCTATCAAATGGGTAGTTAACGGATTTGAAGGTGCTGAAGAAGGACCAGACGGATTGCAAGAAGTATCTAAAGCAGGTACAGGTTTCTTGTTAATGAAGAAACATGTATTTGAAAAACTTAAAACTCACCCAGCAGTTAAGCAATACAAGAATGACATTGGTTTAGATCCAAAGTATGATCAACACTTGAAAACATATTTTGATACAGCGGTTCGTCAAAATCGTTACTACAGTGAAGATTGGACATTCTGTGAAAACTGGCGTGATATCGGTGGACGTATCTGGATGGACAAACGTGTTCTGTTGCGTCACAGTGGATCATATGTTTTCTGTATGGAAAATCAAGAACATTTGATGAATACAGTTGGACCTATGTTCATGGAACGTCAGCAAGGCTTAGGATTAAAATTAGTTGACAAAGACGGCAACGAAGTTAAATCAATCAAAGCAGCATAAAAAGGCCCCGAAAGGGGCTTTTTTAATATAAAACTAAATACTATATGAGTTGGTTTAGACATAAGCCCCCAAAATATCCCCCTAAACCACAGAAGCCTGAACCCAAAAATGAACCTAAAAGAACTTAACAGTTTTAAACTAAGTGACGCAGTTACATTCCATGATAAACTTAACCCTAAGTTATGGAATGGCACTAAGTTGCGCCCAGAAGTTAGAGACCAACTTATAACGATAGCAGAAGATTTCTTACAAGAATTAGGTGTACATGATTTAGATGTAAAAGATATAACAATATCAGGTAGTAACGCAGCGTTTAGTTACACAAAGCATAGTGATTTAGATTTACATATATTAGTAGATATGGGTAATTTACCTACCAATGAAGTATACAAAGAATTATTTACTGCCAAAAAAACAATATACAATGACACACATGATATAAAGATTCATACTATTCCAGTAGA
>Ga0214919_10010254_pt1 | contig 11922 bp, 5 predicted proteins | sample LL1503_MetaG_FD_177994 | JGI IMG/M metagenome (GOLD analysis project Ga0214919, IMG submission 177994) | Freshwater microbial communities from Lake Lanier, Atlanta, Georgia, United States - LL-1503 | ecosystem: Environmental > Aquatic > Freshwater > Lake | place: USA: Georgia | collected 2015-03-15
TCAGGAATGCATCGATATTGCGATGCAAGCCCCAACCGGGACAAATGCTCAGAACTGGGCCTTTGTTGTGATCACCGATCCGGTCAAAAAGAAGTTCATCGCCGATGCGTATCGCAATGGTGGAGAAATGATGGCGGGCTCGGGTTATCCGCCGCCGCTTGAACCCGGTGATCCGCGCGAACACGTGATGCCCAAGGTAATGGAATCAGCGGGTTATCTTGGCGAAATTCTTGAACAGGTTCCGGTGTTCGTGATTGCGTGCGTTCGCGGCCGAGTTGAGTCGGTTCCCATGGTGATTGCTCAGGCGAGTACGTACGGATCAATTTTGCCTGCGGCATGGAGTTTCATGTTGGCTCTGCGTTCACGCGGTCTTGGCACTGCGTGGACCACGATTCACTTGTTTCAAGAAAAACCCATTTCTGAACTATTGGGTATTCCCGATGATTGGACTCAGACAGTTCTTTTCCCCGTGGCCTATTACACGGGTGATGACTTCAAGCCAGCACATCGTTTGCCGTCAGACACCATGACTCACTGGGATTCGTGGGGAACCCACCGTTGAGCGTCAAGATTGAGCCAACTCACATTGGTGAACATCTGGCTGGTCGCGAATTTGTGTATCTCATTACCAGTAGCAACGAACAATCGCATGTCGTTGCATTGCGCCCACAAATGACAATCAATATTGCGCGCTTCGCAAATACTGGCCGCACGCCTTTGGCAAATGTTGCAGTGAATAATTCAGTGACTCTCACATGGCCGCCATGTGATTCGACACAAGGTCACGAGCATGCAAAGTATTCGTTAGTCGCTGATGGTGTGGCGACAGTTGAAGGTGATGAATTGCTCGTGACTATCACGAATGCAGTTTTTCATCGACCCGCTTAGTACTAAGCGATGTTGCTGATATAGCCGTTGGCATCAACCACGATATTGGCGATGCCGTAGACATAGAAGCACACAGTTCCTCGAGTCGAGACTGGAGCGATGACAGCGTTAGGTACAACTTGGCCTGCCACAAAGTTCAGATTTGATGCATTGGGACGGCTATCGCACGGGTACACCGTGACGTAGCCACCGTATGGTGAGGCTGAAATTCCGAGTGCTGTGACATTCAATGAAACCGCGCTGACTCCACTCGCGGGAATCCCCGTGGTTCCGGCGATGTTTACTTCAAGTGGCGTGCCAGTTCCAGCATCGTCACCCACTGACTGTGCGGCAACTCCACCTCGACCAGAACGAGTGTCAGCTATGCGGTTCGGTGCAATGGGGATAAATCCAAGACCAGATTCAAAATCACCATTGACATCGGCAATAACGTCGGCCTGACCGTACACGTAGAAGCAAATAGTGCCATTTGGAGAGATGGGTGCGAGTACGGCATTTGGAACAGTTTGCCCCGAAACAAAGTTCAAACTAGAGACATCAGGGCGAGTGCCGCATGGGTACACGGTGACGTAACCACCGCCTTCAGGCGCCGTCGTATTGGTCACTGTGACGTTCATTGAAATAGCGCTGACTCCGGACGAGTCAATTCCGTTTCGACCCAACACCGAAACCTCTAGTGCCGCACCTGAACCATCAATTTGTCCGATCTTTTGGACAGGAACTCCTCCAAGTCCCACTCGAGTGTCAAAGAGTCGTGATGGCACCGTGGGATTGAAACCATTACCGTCTAAAAGCGATCCGTTGATGTCGGCGATGATGTCAACAGCAACGTTGCTATAGAAACAAAGTGTTCCAGTTTCAGAGAGTCGAGCTACGACCGCATTAGGAATAGTGTCACCCGCATTAAAGTTGAGGCTAGAAATTTCGGGACGATTTCCACATGGATAGACCGTGATGTAACCAGTGCTGGCAGCGTTCGTTGCCGTGACGTTGAGAGATACTGCATTGACACCGCTTGTCGCGATGTTGTTTCGACCCGCTATTTGTACTTCTAAGACGTAGTCGCCACCAACTTGGCGAACGGGAATACCTCCTTCGCCGTTGCGTGTGTCAAAAATTCGTTGAGGATTAATGGACTTCATGGTGGTAGGCGTTGTTTCAACGCCAAGATGTGAGCCAGCAACCATGAGGAGGCGGTTAGGAGAATCTGCGCCCACATCATTGATGGCGCCAGTCGTTGCATCGATGTTGAGTAGATCTGCGACCTGTGCAACGCTCGCTGAAGGAAAAGAAGTGAGTGCAATGGCTGCAGCGCCAGCGACGTGCGGCGAGGCCATGGATGTTCCACTCTTTGAAACGTGATCATAAGTGGGGTCGATGCTGGCACCCTCAATGTCGTAACCAGGAGCAAAGATGTCAACGCAAGAACCGTAGTTTGAAAAGAATGCTCGCGTGTCGGTGATGTCTGTCGCTCCGACCGTTATCGCAGTTGGTTCTCGGGCTGGTGAAGTTTCACACGCAGTTGTTGAATCATTTCCGGCTGCAACAACGACAACAATTCCAAGTGAGACTAAGCGTGAAACAGCTGCATCAATGACTCCACTTGCTGAGCCACCAAGACTCATGTTGACAATTGCGCGCTTGCCCTTGAGCGGATAAGTGGCTACATAGTTCAAACCTCCAAGAATCCCCGAAGTGACACCTGAGCCAAGGCAATCAAGCACTCGCACCGGAACGACGAGAGCATCAGTCGCAACACCGTACGAAGTGCCAACTGCAGTTGAGGCAACGTGAGTGCCATGACCTTGGCAGTCGACCGTTCCATTTGAGTCACTGATGGCCGAGTAGCCCGTCTGTAAGCGGCCAGAAAATTCGGCATTGCTGGCGATGCCGGTATCAACAACAAAGACGATCGCATTGTCGCCGCGATTTGTCGTGGAGAATTCTCCGTCTAGTGCTGCAGATGTCTGATCAATGCGGTCGATTCCCCACGAATGACTATTCGTTGTAATGCGCGCCATGGTGCGGGGCACGACCGCGTTTGAGGGCGCTGATGCCGGACTGCTACCGACGGCATTTTGTGCAACAACGGTAAAGGTATACGTCGTTCCATTCACGAGATTGCTAATCACGCAGTTCAACGGTCCTTGTGACCATACGCAGGTTTGGCCACCAGGTGCTGCGGTCGCGGTGTACAGCGTGACGGGATAGGTGGGGTTGGTGGGAGAAGTCCATGAAACTTCAACTTGGCGATTTCGTGATGAGACGGCACGAACATTGGTTGGCGCCGTTGGTGGTAGAGGCAATTGAAGAGCCCAGTTGAGCGTGACATTTCCGGTGAGTTGGGCGTATCCATCAACCGCAATGCGGTATACCTGTCCTGCAACAGCAGCGAAACTGACGCCACTTGACTGTCCGGTCTTAATGTCATCATTCGCGGCTATCTGGGTCAAAGAAGAAAGTGTGTTTCCGGTATACACCGCAAGCAAGGTGTCAAAATTTGAGCCAGCAGTAGTGACTTCGATTTGACCACTGGCTGGCGCGGTGTAGTTGAACCACACTGAATGTGAAGCAACGTAGCCAGCATGGTTTGGCTCATTCAGTTCAGCGGTTGCGAAATTCGTCTTTGATGTTGACGTGCCAGTTAAACCGACGATTAAACGGGGACTCGCAAAGAAGTCATCGGTGGTTCCGGGTCGAACAATATTTGGTGCAGAAGCAAACGGGCCGCGACCGACACTGTTGCGCGCTGAGACGCTCACTGTGTAGGCGCTCCAGTTTTCAAGTCCGCTAATGGAACAGGTCAGTGTTGGCGCATTCACAATGCATGATTGTCCGCCCGGAGTTACCGATGCTTCGTACGACAAGATTGCGTTTCCACCATCTGATGTTGGAAGTCCCCAAGATATATCAATTGTTCCGTCGCGCGTTGATGCCGCTGCTATAACGCTGCGTGGAACCGACGGCACACTCGAAACAGGAGTTGCACTAAAGGTGTGGGTCAACGAAAGTGAACCGCGGGATTGTCCGTAGCTCACTAAGCGAATGTAATAAGTGGCATCCTTGACAACATTGATGGTTGACGAGGTATAGGTATTTTGACCGCCGACATCGCTCCAGCCCTGCGGTCGAAAAAGTGTTGGAAAGCTCACACCAAGAAAAACACTGACTGTTGAAGGGGTGGTGTTGCCTATCGTGGAAAGTGTGAGTGAACCATCGGCAGTCGGGGTGTATGAGTACCAAAGTGAACCTGAATCAGATCCAAGAGATGAACTCGGCTCATTTGGTTCAAGAGTTGCATTCGTGTTATTGGTGTTCGTGGTTTGAGAATTCCCTGTTCGTACGATTGGCGAACAAAAGTTGTCGCCGGAAACAGCACGTGAACAAACGACAATTTGCGACCAATTCAATTTGATCGTTCCGCGGCCAGGTCCCCATGAGTGAACGCGCAGGTAGTAGGTGGTTCCTTGTGTTGCAGTGAAATTAATCGAGCTTGTGAGAGCACCTGCGTAATCATCGCTGAAAGTAATGCTCGTCAAATTGTCAATTCTTGAACCAGAGAAAGCTGTCAGCACCGTGTCAAAGGCGCTTCCTGAGGTGTCGACCGTCAGAGTGCCAGTATCAGCGGCGACGAATTTGTACCAAACTGATGCTCCGCCACCATTCCCGAAAGCCTGCAACGCAGGTTCATTGACCTCAAGCGTTGCATTGATGTTTGAGTCGTTGAGAGTTCCACTCGTTGTTGGTAAAAGTTGCGCCGATGCGAAGTAGTCGTTGGATTCGGCGACAGTAATGCTGTTGCTTGGAAGTGAACTGGCAGATGTATTCCAAGCGTTTGTCGCGGTCACTGTGAATCGATATTGCGAATTTGGTGTGAGTCCAAAGACGGTGCAGGTGAGTGGCCCGTTAGTCCAGTTACAGGTTTGGTTGCCGGGGCTTGAGGTGACGGTGTAGCTGCCAATGGCACTCGAGCCCGAGTCGGTCGGGGCGTCCCAAGTCACGGTGGCTGTTCCTTGACCCGCGACAGCCGTGACATTTCGAGGAGCGAGTGGTGGGGTACCTGATCCTGCTTCAACGTAGAGCAGTAAGTTCGGCGAACCAGTTCCGACGTTTGTGAGCTTGTTTGAAGTGACGGAAGCTAATACTGCGTTGTTGACGACGGTCGAACTTTGGCTGAGGTTGCTTCCCCAGATTGCGGCAACCGCACCGGCGACATGGGGCGTCGCCATGGATGTTCCGCTGATCGTATTAGTCGCACCGCTTAACCAGGTTGAAGTGATTGATTGGCCGGGGGCAAACATGTCAACACACGTGCCCGTGTTGGAAAAACTCGCTCGCGTATCGGTCGACGTTGACGCGCCAACGGTAATGGCGCTTCGTTCATTAGCTGGCGAGTAGTTGCACGCGTCTGAGGTGTTGTTGCCGGCGGCAACGACCACAATGATGCCGTCGGCGATTGCACGAGTGACGGCACTGTTCAGTTCGGTACTTGCACCACCACCGAGGCTGAGATTGAGCACTGCGGGCACGCTTGCTGCATGGTTCGCGATGGCCCATTCAATTCCGGCAATCACTGACAGAGTTGTTCCGCTTCCGGAGCAATCAAGAACTCGAACAGGTACCAGCGTGACACCATCTGCAACACCGTAGGTGTTACTTCCGATTGTTCCGGCGACGTGTGTTCCGTGACCATTGCAATCTGTAGTACTGCTATCGCCATTGAGGTTGCCAGAAAAGTTGCGCCCAGCAGCGAGGCGATTTCCAAAGTCGCTATGCGTCGCGATACCAGTGTCGACGACGTAGGCAGTGACGCCAGATCCGTTTGAGCGGTCGATGTAATGATTGTCTAGGGGCAGATTCGGTTGGTCAATACGGTCGAGTCCCCACGGTGGATTCAGCTGATCACTGTTTACTGACATCACTTGGTCTTGCTCGATGTGCTGAATCGCTGGGTTGCCCTTGAGTGCCTTGAGTTGTGTGGCAGTCAAGTTGGCTGCGTATCCCTTAATCGCAAGAGAAAAAGACCTGATGATCGAATTCCCAAGAATACTGACAAGACCGTCCTTGGCAGTTTGGCTGGCGGTGCTGCGCAACGTGATGATGTAGCGACCTGGTATCAGGTCACCGGCTGCTAATGGAGTTGCACTAGTTGTTTCAAATGAATCAAGCGAAATCTCTTCATCATTTTCAATACCGGTGACGCGCGGGTCATCAGCGAGTACCAAGGCTTGGGCAGTGGTTAACGTGGCACTAAATGCCGAAATGACATCGGTAAATCGCTCGTGAACAACCGATCCGGCTGCTTCGACTTCGGCGGCAACAGTGGCAACGTCGGCTTTGTTGGCAACAGTCACGATCATGCGTTGCGTTGATCCTTGACTGGGTGGCAGGCGTAGGGACATGTGGGCTGAGGCAGCGACTGGTATGACCGCGAGGGTTGAGGCAATCAGAAGTGGAGCGAAAGCGAGCGCAATGAAACTCTTGATTACTCGCTTTGATCCCAAATATTTGATGCTCACCGAAAACTCCTGACCTACTTCAGGCTAATTGCCCCGAACTAACACGCCCTCAGCACCGTTTAGGTTTGGTCAAGAAAGTGCCCGATTATGGAGCGAACCAGCCCATGAGATCGGCAATCAGGTGTACGGGAGTCGAAGCATTGAAACAAACCGTATTACTGGCACTCACTTTGGTGATGACCAGGTTGGGAATGTCTTCGGCGGCATCAAAGTTGAGATTTGAGGTGGGTGGCTGGGCCTCGTCACACGGCCATACTGTGGCGAATCCCGCTTTAGAGGCTCCGGTTGCGGTGACGTTTAATACAACCGCTGTTGCGGCCCCCTGTACGACAGGCGAAGTCGCTGAAAGGTCGAGAACATAGATCGGCGTTGTCGTGACCGTCTTCGCTGGGCGAGTGTCAAAGAGCCTCAGAGGTGTGACGACATTGAGATTTGATCCTTGAGCGAACCAACCGCTGATGTCTGCGATCAAAAAGGTGGGTGATGAAGATGCAAAACAAACTTGCCCGTTTGTATCGACCGTTGCGATCACTGCGTTGGGTATGTCTTGGTACGCCAAATAGTTGAGGTTTGAGGTGTAGGGCTGCGGTTGACTGCACGGCCAAACAGTGATGTACCCGGGTGCTGTTGCTCCAGTTGCAGTCACATTCAGGACAACGGAACTAACTTCAGTAGTCGGTATCCCGAAATTTCCAGTCATTTGAAATGCGTATGGTGTGTCTGGCGTGATGACAAGGCCGGTCTGACGAAGGTCAAATGCGCGCTGAGGTGTGAAGGTGTGAAATTCATCTCCACTGATGAACCATCCACTCAAATCAACAATCAAGTTCACGGGTGTAAAAGAATCGAGGCAAATCTTTCCGTATTGATCTGGGATGGCAATCACGGTGTTGGGGATATCTTCGCCGGCGGTGTAGTTCACATTTGACGTGACGGGTTTGGGGCCGGCACATGGCCAGACTGTGACGTATCCCGCTTGAGTTGCGCCCGTGGCAGTGACATTGAGTGCCACCGCGCCTAGACCCGCGTTAGGAAGTCCAAAGGTTCCTTTGAGATTGATAATTAAAGGATTATCAGTACTGACTAATCCAGAAGTGCGGGTGTCGGCGATGCGAAGCGGTTGCAACGGCGAAAAGACTTCGGGGGCAATCGAGAGTGCCGCATCTACTGCGTGTCCAGCGTCAATGATTCCGACACCGCAGTAATAAGTGTCGGCGATGTTGCTTGAACAAGATGATGCCCCAGTGGGAAACGGATTGGTGACCGGATGGAGCGAGTCGTTGAAGAGTGTCAATATCTTGCTGTAGTCAAGAGTGGCGTTGACGGACAGCATCAGCGAAACAACTCCACTGACGATTGGTGTCGAAAAACTGGTGCCATCAATGCTCGCATACCCACCGAATGTTGTCGTACGAATATTCGACCCAGGGGCGGCAATCTCAACCGTTGAACCAAAGTTTGTATAGCCCGCGCGCGCCCCAGTCGATGTTGTCGCGGCGACGGTGATGACATTGTTGCAATTCGCTGGCGAAAATTGCTGAAGGTCAAGATCTTGACCGATGTGATTGACATCGCCATTGCCAGCCGCAACGACAACAATCGAACCAGCAGCCGTTGCTGCATTGATGGCTTCCTGTTCACTAGTTGAACACGCACCACCACCACCGAGACTGAGATTGATCACACGCGCTGGGGTGGGATTGGGTGGCACGCCATCAACGGGTAATCCTGCGGCCCATCTAATGGCTTTGATCTCATCACTGGTGTCGCCACCGCAGGTGCCGAGAATTCGAATGTGCTGTATTCGAGACTGTTGATTGATGCCAGCAATGCCGATTGTGTTGTTGACTTTTGCACCAATCACGCCTGCGACTTTTGTTCCATGCCAAGAACTGGAAGCCGCCGATGGTGTTTCAGAACATTGATTTAATAAGCGCGCATCACCCGGATCGGTGGCGTCAGCGTCGTTATCAAAAAAGTCATATCCAGGAAGTGGGGTCGGTAGATCTGAGTGAAGGGTGTAGCCCGTATCAATGACGGCAATGACTATTGACGGTGAGCCCGTTGTGTGCAGCCACGCTGATTCAATTCCGACTCCCTTATCGGTCGTTGCGAAATCTTTGAGATACCACTGGTTGCCATACTCAGAATCATTGGGTGCTGTAGCCACGTAGCGCTTCTCGTTAATTTCGGCCGATGCAACTTTTCCTGAGTAAACGAGTTGTTGCACGAGGACGTTGGCTTCGGTGCGAGTAATTGGCTGATCAAGTTGAATCACTTCGAGACGATCAACAATTTTTGATTCAACAGTCGCATCAAGATCAAATTCATTTTCAATGAACGACATTGCGCCAAGCGACGATCGTCCTGGCAAGCGTTCAACAATAAGTTCGGTGATTAAATCCAGTTTGTTTTGCGCCTCAACTTGACTACTGGCAATCGAGCGCATTGGGACAGCAGAAATTGTCAGTGCAACGAAAAGTGCAATCGCCGGCAAACGTAGTTTCATTGCAGAGCCTGGGCCAATGTGAGTACCGAACGCTCATTGATGGGGTCGCTCACCAAAATCACTTCATCGGCGCCGGCGTCGCGCATCTCAATCACTCGTTGACGGACATCGCTCAATGTCGCCGCGGTATATGTGTCGGGTGTCGGGCGTTCACCAGCAGATGCATCGGTGACGACGAGAAGGCACGCACTACGTTTCAAAGTTGCGGGGTCACGACCAACGTCGCTCGCAATTTCTGAAATGTGTTCATTTTGTTTGGCGAAACCTTCAGCTGAATTACCGAACCAGTCAAACCAGGTATTCCACCATTGAGCATGAGGTAATGCTGAACGTAAAACGCGTTCGCCCGTTGAACCAATCATGATGGGGATCGGACGTAGAGGTGTGGGTAAAAGAATGGCATCATTGACATTGTTGAATTTGCCAGCAAATGTGCAGCGTCCACCAGAGCACAAAGTCCGCAAAATCGTGAAAGCTTCTTCAAAGCGTGAGCCCCGTTGGTCGAATGGAATACCGAATGCATCGAATTCTGGCTGGTTCCAACCAGCACCAACACCGAAAATGAAGCGACCTTGACTGACCTCGTCAATTCCCGCCGCCATTTTGGCGAGCAGAGCGGGCGGGTGGAAGCCAACGCACGCAACCAGTGGACCAAGATCGATTCGTTCAGTCGCGGCAGCGAGGGCCGACAACAAAGTCCATGCTTCCCATGGTCCACGTTCGGGTCGGCCATCGCCTCGATAAATGAGGTGATCGCCAATCCACATTGAATCAAATGCCGAGTTTTCGGCAGTTCGAGCCATGGTCTGATATTCGGGCCAGCGGACTTCGCGCTCGACCTCAGGCAGTTGAATGCCAACTCGAACCCCTTGAATCAGACTCACCCTTAGAAGGCTAGAGAGGTTTCGGTCTACGGTGTGTCTATGGGGCAAAATCTTGACATTCGGAGCGACCCGACAACCATCGATGCGCCGTGGATGAACGAGGCTCTCCGAGCTTCGGGTATTGCTGGTTCGGCGTCGATCACAAAGTGCACATTTGAAGGTTTCGTGGGCACGGGGCAGACCGGTTGCAATGCTCGATTTTCATTGGAGTGGGACAACCCGGCTGGTCGTCCAAAAACAGTCATGGGTAAGTTTCCGTCGCTTGACGCAACGGCGCGGGCGACAGGTTTTGGTGGTACTGCTTACGTCACCGAGTTCAACTTTTATTCGCGTCTCGCATCAACTGTCAATGTGCGAGCACCTAAGTGCTACCACGCTGCGCTCAATGTTGAGGCCCAAGAATTTTGTTTAATCATGGAAGATCTCTCGGGGTCGGTCCAGGGTGATCAGTTCGTTGGCCTCAATCTTGATGAAGCCGAACTGGCTATTGATCAAGCCGTACTTCTGCATGCACCTCGTTGGGGTGACCCGACTCTTCCCGAATCTGGGGTTAACCCGAGCACGCTTGAAGAGCGGTCAGCCAATCTTGCGATGATCTACAGCTTTTTGCTTCCAGCATTCGTCGAGCGTTTAGGTGCACGACTCGAACCCGAGATCTTGAAAGTGATTGAAGATGCGGCGCCAGTTATTGGTGCATGGGCATTGGGCTCAGGAACTCCATTGACTGTCGCTCATTACGATTTTCGACCAGACAACTTTATGTTTGCTCGTGAGCCCGATGCTCCGCCGCTCGTTGTCGTCGACTGGCAAACAGTGAACGAAGGTTTGGGCATGGTTGATGTGGCTTACCTCATCGCCGGCAGTTTTACGCCCGAGCGTCGTCGTGAAGTTGAGGAGCAATTGATTGAGTCGTATCGCGTCAAACTCAACGCGGCCGGAATTAACTATGACGTTGATACGTGCTGGCGCGATTATCGTTTCGGTTCAATTTGGGGTCTCATCATCACGGTGCTCGCAACGTCAATGGCAGCACGTACCGAACGCGGTGATGATCTCTTTGTCACAATGGCGACTCAGTACGGCCATTTAGTTCTTGATCATGATGCGTTGAGTTTGTTGAAGTAATCATTTTTAGAGTGGGGGATATATGACAACGACAGAATTTGATCCAGATTCGCTTCGGGCAAAATATGAGTTTGAGCGCGATAAGCGTTTACGTGCCGAGGGCAACGATCAATACACCGACATTTCTGATTTTGATCAGTACCTCGAGGATCCGTATGTGCAACCTCTCAATCGTGCACCACTCTTTGACGAAGTTGAAGTTGCAGTCATCGGTGGCGGTTTTGGTGGACTGCTGGCTGGTGCACGCTTGCGTGAAGCCGGAGTGACCGATATTCGTATGATCGAAAAAGGTGGCGACTTCGGCGGAACCTGGTATTGGAATCGCTACCCAGGTGCAGCTTGTGATGTTGAGTCGTATATCTATTTGCCATTACTTGAAGAAATTGGGTATATCCCCAAGCAGAAGTATTCAAATGCTCCTGAAATCCTTGAACACAGCAGAGCGATTGCTCGTTTCTTCGATCTGTATACCAATGCCTGTTTGCAAACTGAAGTAACTGAATTGCGTTGGGACGAAACCGATCGTCGTTGGTTGATTCACACCAACCGTGGCGACATCATGCGCGCCAGATTTGTCGTGATGGCTAATGGGCCACTACATCGACCCAAATTGCCAGGCATTAAGGGCATTGAAACCTTTCAGGGACACACATTCCATACCAGTCGCTGGGATTACGACTACACCGGTGGTGACTCAACTGGTGGCTTGTCAAAACTGAAGGGTAAGCGTGTCGGAATCATTGGTACCGGCGCAACTGCAGTGCAATGCGTTCCCCATCTTGGTGCATCAGCCGATCAATTGTTTGTCTTCCAACGCACGCCATCGTCCATCGATGTGCGTAACAATCGCCCAACCGACAACGAATGGGCAGCGTCGTTGCAGCCTGGTTGGCAAAAAGAACGTATGGATAACTTCAATGCGTTAGTAAGCGGTGGTTTCGCAGAAGTTGATTTGGTGAACGACGGATGGACCGACATCATTGGCAACTTGTTGATT
>Ga0214919_10010255_pt1 | contig 11921 bp, 7 predicted proteins | sample LL1503_MetaG_FD_177994 | JGI IMG/M metagenome (GOLD analysis project Ga0214919, IMG submission 177994) | Freshwater microbial communities from Lake Lanier, Atlanta, Georgia, United States - LL-1503 | ecosystem: Environmental > Aquatic > Freshwater > Lake | place: USA: Georgia | collected 2015-03-15
CGCTTGACCTTAGTCGCTTCGCTTGACAACTGGTCGCTTCGCTTGACCTTAGTCGCTTCGCTTGACAACTGGTCGCTTCGCTTGACCTTAGTCGCTTCGCTTGGCAACTGGTCGCTTCGCTTGGCAACTGGTCGCTTCGCTTGTGTTTTTTCATAAAAACACACACAACCCATATCTGCAAACATTTTTTGTAGGCACCTTGGGCACACTTAACAAAACCCACTAGCACACGTATAAAACTATTTAATTGCAGGATTTAATTGCAGGATTTAATTAAAACATATATTTAATTTGCAGGGTTTAATACTAAATTATTGAAATTAATTGTTTTGGTTTGGGGTGGGTGGGTAGGTGGGGTGTATTGAGACGCGTTGGGTGTATTGAGACGCGCGGTGCGTCTCGAAGCTTCGCTTTTTTTTAATCATGTTATTAATCGGCGTCTCGAAGCTTCGCTTTTTTTTAATCATGTTATTAATCGAGTTAGTAATCGCGTTAATAATCGTGTTATTAATCGAGTTATTAATAAAATTACTTATGTCAACTTTAGATAATATGTCAGTTATTAGCTTCGTATCATCATCAACTGTGTTACTAGAGTTATTAGTGGCACCTAGAATAAGTGTATCGTTAGCACAAGTAATTTTAATATGATAATATTTGTCATCATTATGAGTTCTATACGATAATACATAGAAATTACCATCTTCATTTTTACGTATTAACCATGTTCCAAGATAACATTCATCAAGAGCATCTTCTACTTCTTCTATAGTTGTAAAACTATGATTTATTAATTCATCTAACATTGCATTGATATTTTCAGAACATTGATTATGAGCCGATGGTGATTCTGGTTCCTGTTGTACTTGTACTTGTACTTGTACTAGTGATGGTTGCGCTATGGGATCTTGGTTTGGGTCGTATAGTGGCGAAACTAGAGCATATTCTTTACCTTTAGCATTAACTTTAACTTTATTATTAATAAATCTAATTACGTATTCTGTTGTTGAATTATTATCCACTTCTAACGTAGCGAGTTCACCTATAACAATTTTGTTTGTTGCAAGATTACACTTAATTGTCAAATGTGCAATCGGGTCATCACCATTGTCATTAATTTTAACTGATAATGAATAATCGCCTGGTTTGCTTTCACTTTTTCTTATTAACCACGTTCCTACGGCAATGCCAACACCTTTAAGTAGTTCTTCACTCGTTGTTCTAGTATATGTTATGCCAGGTTTGATTAATTCGTTTAACAGTTCTATACATTTACCGCTTCCCGCAGAAGCATTGCTTCCCCCTCTATATCCCTTTTGTGATTTGGTTGACCGTTTCAACACATTTTTAGCATTACTGCGTTTAGTCTTGCGAGAACGCGCTAAACGGTTCTTATGCGTTCTACGATTTATAGATTTATTAGATTTCATTTTATTATTATATACAAATATATTTATTGTGCAGAAATTAATTATTATAGTTTGTGAAATTATTTTACATAAAGCATAAATTAGTGTGTTGTATGTGCTTCATTTTTTTGATATGCTGGCGAACTTAACCCACTAGGGTCAATATTAGTAATCCCAGGCCACGTTGTATTTGGGAACCAGTATCTAACAACATTTTCACGATTAGGAAAATATTCATTAAATATAATCCTATAATATAATGCTTCTTTAGTAGGGGGGGTATTAAATGGATATATATTGCAACGATTTTCAAATATACTTAAGTATTTTGCATTTACTTGTTCTTCAGTATATGCTTTTAAAGTATCGATATGACGATGTCCTATACCTGTGCTAAACTGAATTTTAAGACGCCATAAAACGGATTCTGGTAAATATACTGGGATACCGTGAGCATCCTTAACATCAAATGCTTTACGCACAATATATTTTTCAATACCCTTTTGTGTTTTAACATCTTTATTAACATTTATTAATAATTTTACAAAATCATATGCTAAATATGGCACACGGGTTTCTACACTTGCTGACATACTACTTTTATCAACACGTAAGCAATCAAAATATCCAAGTTCTAATAAACGCTTTTTACATTCTGATTGATGCTCTACATCACCGGGTGCTTGATGGAAATATAAATATCCACCTAATATTTCATCAGCACCCTCACCACTTAAAACCATCTTAAACCCCATTTCTTTAATCTTTTTACTCATTATACGATGTAAAATACTACATCTTACAGTTGTAATATCATATGTTTCTGTATAATAAATTGTATCGTGTAATTCTTTTATAGCATCTTCGGGTGTAAAATGTAATTCGTGATGCGTACTACCAATGAAATTAGCAACCTCGCGAGCATAAATTAAATCATTAGACTCATCTTTAATACCAATACTAAATGTATGTAATACAGGTTTTAAACCATATTTTTCAGGATGTGCTTTCATATAACGCATAGTAATACTAGCTAATAAGGATGAATCCAAACCACCTGATAAACATACAGCAAAACCATTAGGCATATCACACATTAAACGCTTTTCAACTTCAGTCTCTAAAATAGTTCTTATATTATACATTAATAAATCCTGTTCATTATTACTTAATATCGGTTGTTGTTCATAAAAGTTAGGGTCATATTTTGATAACCACGACCCTTTTTCAGTTTCAAGAAAATAAAAAATCGGAGTAATTACTGGCAAACCCGAATTAACACCACCAGCAACATTAAAATATAAATAACTACCACCTGGTAAGATTTCTACACGTATACACGTTTCTAATGCTTTTATTTCACTGGCAATTTGAATATTGCCATTCATATCAATACCCCAATATAACTGGGTAATTGCATACGGATCACGAGCAACTAATACCATATTTGTTTTAGTACAATGTAATACAAATGAAAATTGACCATCTAACATACCTAACATTTTTACAATATTATTATGTGATAATACAGGAATAGGCACAGCGACTGACGCATAATATTCATATAATGCTAAAATTGTTTCACAATCACTATTAGATTTATATTTATAATCATAATTATATTTATCTTTTAATACATTTTTAATATCTTTATAATTAAATATTTCACCATTTACACATAAAATTAAATTATTATCATTATTTTTAAAGGGTTGCACCCCATCAGAACTTAAATCTATAATTGCTAAACGATTATGCGCAATTATAGAATGCTGGGTTTCTACTAATCCTGACGCATCGGGACCACGATGTTTTAATTTATCAGACATTGATAAAGCATATTTTTTAAGTATGTTTATAGTGTTTTTATTATATTGTTTATCTTGTTTATCTTGTTTATCTTGTTTATCTTGTTTATCTTGTTTATCTTTATTATCTTTATTATCTTTATTATCTTTATTATCTTGTTTTATGAGATTTGGAGAGAACAACGCGAAAATACCACACATTTTATAATTTGTAATGTGTATTATTAGTTTAGTTTATTGTATTTATGATTGAATAGTATAATTATAATAATTATAATAATTATAATAATTTAAATTATTGTATAAATTATTGTATAAATTATTGTATAAATTATTGTATAAATTATTGTATAAATTATTTTATAAATAAATTTTTAAATTAAATTTTAATTATAAATAAAACGTAAAAAAAGCAAAATTCATAATGGCATATATACTATACGCAATGACTCTAGGGCATTATCGAACGATATACTGGTTTAAATCTTTGTTCAGCAGTCATATTACAAGGCATTACTGATAAACCATCATTATTTAACATTAGGCATTGCTCTGGTGATAATTCGGGATTCACAACATAAAATGGAAACGCAGTTGATTTTGGGTCATTAATTTTATATGATGGATTTACTAATGACTTATCTATTATATCATTATACGCTTGTATATTTGGTATAGGATTTATTGTAAAACGTTGTTTAGCATTATTAGAATTACAAGATGCAAATGCCCATATACCAGGAGTATTATTCTCTTTAGTATATTGTAAGCAACCATTATTGCCATATATTAAATAATTAGGATATTTTGGTGCATCATTAATATTTGATAGACTAGTCTCCGATATATGTAATTCTCGATATTCTTCAACATTTAATAATTTTGATGTTAACATATTTTTAATAGATTTTATTGGTTTTTTAACTTGTGCATAAGTAGGAAACGTATTTATTGCATTTTGCAATTCATTTATTTTTTTATTTTGTAAGTGTATAAATGTATCAAAATTTACTCGATTTGCGTTTGTCGGATCATCTAATAATGCGGTAGACTCATTGTAAGCATCTAAATACATTTGTATATCTGGTGATGCTAATGCTTGTGCAGATGCAGATTGTTGTGAATATAATTTATCTAATGTATGTTGTTGTGCAATTAAAATTTCTTTTAATTTATCCTTAGATGCTATAGAATCTTGAAGATTATAATTAGTATCAGTATTTACACCTATCAGATTACTATTACTATTTCCCATTTTATTAAATTATTTATTAATTAATTAAATACTAAACACAATATACATATACTATACTTATTACTAATATATATATTTATAATATTATAATATTATAATATTTATAATCTTCCTTTATAATCTTTCTTTATAATCTAATCTTTCTTTATAATCTTTATATTGTTGGAATTTTATTAATTTTTTGTAAGTTTACATTAGTTTCAAATAATAGATTAGATGCTGATAGTTTAACAGAATTATCAACTGCATCTGATGAATTAATACCTTGATAAATAGATAATGGTTTATATTTTTCTACTGTATATGGCACGGGCATATTAGCATATTTGCCGTTAGATTTGTTTTCATCAGATGCATATAATATACCTGTAAAATCATCAGATGTAAAATTATTTGTTATTTTATTAACAACTACTTCATCAAGTATAGCAACATCATTAATAGTATTGTTTATAAATGTTAATGTGTATGGTTGTTTTTTATCTGTTATTTGCCTAATAAGATTGCATTCTTTATCTGGAGGACAATTTTTATCAGTTGATAAATTATTAAATAAATAATTTTGTGTATTACCTAAAGTAATATTATTACAAGATAATATATAACTATTTTCATTATAAGGTGTAATTGCGCACGTAAGATTATTATTAATATTGATTTGTGGAACTCTGGAAAATATAGATTTGCTATAACAACCATTATTAGTATAATAACACGAACCGGTTTTCTCACAATCATTTTGTGTTGTTTTACTTGCGCAAGTATTTAATACATTTATAGATTGTGAAGTTGATGTTGATGATTGTGTTTGTGTTGGTTGTGTTGTTGATGTTGATGTTGATGTTGATGATTGCATATCCGCAAATCGCTCATTAGTTTGGTTTGGTTTTATATAGTATGTAATAAAAAAGTATGCAAAAATACCTGTTATAATAATAAGTACTATAACTGATACTAAAATAAGTTTGGTATTTTTTGTAAGTTTTAACATTTTTAATAAAAAAAATAAAATTTATTATTTATTATATATATATATAATTATAATTATAATAATTATTATAATAAATTTATGCTTTATATACTATGATATATGATATATGATATATGATATATGCCCATTATGATGTAAAAAAATATTTATTATAATCGTAAATTGGTTGCTTATTTAATATTGATGATGTGTTATTATTTAAAGATTTTGATAGCATTGGTTGAGGAGTTATTAAATTATTATTTGAATTACATATATTATTATTGCCATTTTGTCCTCTAGCATAATTAGGTATATCAGATATGGAAATATACATAAAATTATATAATATAAATATTATAATAAGAGATACTAAAATACCAAGTAAAAAATTCATTGCAAATAATATACTTATAAAATATTATTATGTTTATTATATTTATTATTATATTTATTATTATATTTATTATTATATTTATTATTATATTTATTATTATAAATATAGATTATATTTATAGTTAAAAACAATAAAACAATAAAACAATAAAACAATAAAACAATAAAACAATAAAACAATAAAACAATAAAATAATACTAAAAAAAATTAATTGGAGGTGTAAGTTGACCGTGCAATTGCCTTCTAGCACGTTGTGCTGCTAAAATGTTAGTATCTAGACTGCGTGCTAATTTATTATAAAACCCTTTATATAAGCCTTTATTTAATTCATCTTGCGATTTAAGACCTTTAGAAACTAAATATTCATCCCTAGATTTATTGTATGATTGATATGCTAATAAATAATCTGGAAGATCTTCCCATTTTCTTGTTGCTATTATTTGTTTTATACCCGACCATTTTATAAATGGTGGCGTTCGCGTGTAATATTTAGGCATTACCTGATATTGTAAAATACCTTTAAATAGTTGCAGATTATTTCTAAACATACCAATTAATGCATCCGTATCATGTACAAATGCACCTTCTGTTGTATATTTAATATTGCCAAAAAATTGTTGTATTTCATCTAATAATTTAGTAAAATGTGCTCCTGTTATCGGTTTATCACCTAATTCTTCAATTGATGTAAAGTAAAAACCACCTTTATGATTGGATTTGTGTGTTCCTATATGTATACCTTTATGATTACGTCGTGCCATTGTATTAGTATTAGTATTAGTATTAGTATTAGTATTAGTATTATTATCTATATGTATAGTATAATTTAATGCACTTATTATCTTTATAAAATTATTATAAAATAAATTATATATATTATTAAGAGTATCATCAGATGTGTCTTTATTTATTAATTTATTATTTGTTCTTAATTCTTTTAATAAATTAAATATTTTATCTTTATATGTTTTGTCTGATACATTATTTGTATTTAGTAAAATAAAATAATTTAGTAATGTGCTAAATAATAATAATAATTCTATTTTATTGTTTTTTAATATTATTTTATTAGTATTATTACTATTATTTATTATTTTGGATAATATATGTTTTTTATATTTTGATATATGTAGTCTAGTTTTAGTTCTGGGGATAGTTCTAGTTCTGGGGATAGTTCTAGTTCTGGGGATAGTTTTAGTTCTGGGGATAGTTATATTATTTTTACGTAATGATAACATTTAATTTATATTAGGCTTATTATATACTATATACTAAATAATAAGATATAAATTTTTTAATATTGTAGTTCTAATATAAAAATTGAATTTAAATATAATATAAATATTATTTAATATAATTTTACATTACATTTACATTACATTTACATACACTTTTTAAATATGGATATGAATATGAACATTGATACTAATACTAATACTAATACTAATACTAATAATAATACTAATAATACTAATAATATTAATCTTAAAACTAATAATTTAAGAATTGAAACTAACCTTAACACAGATACTAATAATATAATCGTTAAGCCTAGCAAAGCAACTAAAAACAATAAAACAGTTAAAGATGTTAAAGATGTTAAAGATGTTAAAGATGTTAAAGATGTTAAAGATGTTAAAGATGTTAAAGATGTTAAAGATGTTAAAGATGTTAAAGATGTTAAAGATGTTAAAGATAAAGATATACAATTAACAATATTAGATAAAGGCACAAAACACATAAAAGCTGTTAAAAATGCAAAAAAAAAGACTGATACAAATACAATTACAAATATTGATAATAATACGCATACACATACAGATAGTTCAGGTGATGAGTGTGTTTTAGATGATTTATCATCAAAGTATAAAAAAAAATCACAACTAGAACATATTAAAGATTTACCTGATACATATATTGGTAGTATAGAACGCGAAACAACAAATATATGGATATTAAAATCATTAGATATATTACCGATTGCTAGTGATAGTATAAGTGATAGTATAGCATCAATAGCAACAATAGCAACAATAATTGATAATATACAACCTAACCTAGCAACACAACCCCTAGCAACACCTAAAAGCAAATATTATATAATTAATAAAGAAGTTGAATATGTTCCTGGATTACGTAGTATTATTGAAGAAATATTAATTAATGCATTTGATAATATGAATCGTATAAATCAGAAAAATGCAACAGCATTAAAAACTGCTGAAGATACAAATACAGATGCCCGTAAATTGCGTACAGTATCATATATTAAAGTATGGACGGATAGAACAACTGGCGAAATATCAATTGAAAATGACGGCGAAGGTATTGACATTGCATTACACCCTGAAGAAAAAATCTATATACCACAAATGATTTTTGCTGAATTATTAACCTCTGGGAATTACAATAAATCAGAAGCAAAGATTACAGGCGGAAAAAATGGATATGGCGCGAAACTTACAAATATATTTTCAACATCATTTAAACTAGAAACAATCGACCGCAACCGCAAACTTAAATATACACAACATTATAGCAATAATATGAGTATTAAAGGCGAACCCATTATTGTAGCATATAAAGATAAACCCTATACAAAAATAACATTTATACCCGATTATGCGAAATTTAATTTAAAAGGTATGAGTGAAGATTTAGAAAAAATGATTAAAAAACGCACTATTGATATGTTTGCGTGCTCGCGCGGGCAACTGGAAGTATATCATAATAATGAACAAATTAAATTAAAATCATTTACAGATTATATGAAATTATATTTAGATGAAGATCATTTAACAGTATCCTGTAAACCAAATGACCGATGGGAAATAGGTGCTTGTATGAGTCCCAATTTTACATTTCAACAAGTCAGTTTTGTTAATGGTATTAATACGCATCGCGGTGGCAAACACGTTGAATATATTGTTAAACAAATTACTAAAAAACTTATAGATTTAATTAATCGAAAGAAAAAAACAATTGTTAAAGAAGCATTTATTAAAGATAATTTAATGGTGTTTGTAAATGCAACAATTGTTAATCCTGCATTTGATAGTCAAACAAAGGAAACACTAAGCACATTATCGCGCAATTTTGGTTCTGAATGTATTGTACCCGATGCATTTATAGAAAAACTAGCAGAAAGTGGTATAATGGATCGCGCACTAGCATTAAGCGATTTTCGAGATACACAAGTATTAAAGAAAACAGACGGTGTTAAGAAAAAACGCATATTAGATATTCCAAAATTAGAAGACGCACACTGGGCAGGCACGCGCAAAGGCGACCAATGTACATTAATACTTACAGAAGGTGATTCCGCAAAATCAATGGCAATCGCTGGAATTAGTGCGATACCTAATGGGCACGAATTATATGGCGTATTTCCATTACGTGGTAAAATGGTAAATACACGCGATAAAGAAGATCTCGATATTGCAAATAATAAAGAAATATGTAATATTAAAAAAATATTAGCATTACAAGAAGATGTTGAATATAAAGATACAACTACATTGCGATATGGGCGGATTATGTTAATGACAGACTCTGATGTTGATGGTTCGCATATTAAAGGATTATTAATAAATTTCCTAAGTAAATGGACATCATTAATGAAATTAACAGGATTTATTACAAGTATGCTAACACCTATTGTTAAAGTATGGAAAAAAACTAATAAAAAAGGTAAACTCGATGGTATATCATTCTATACATTAAGTGCTTATAATGACTGGTTAAATGCTAATCACAATGGTAAAGGATATGATACAAAATATTATAAAGGATTAGGGTCATCTACGCCTCAAGAAGGCAAAGAATACTTTAAAAATTTTAAAGTAGTGACATATTTCTGGGATGAACACGCCACCGCAAATATTGATATGGCATTTAGTAAAACTAGAGCAGATGACCGTAAAATATGGTTGCGTGATTATGATATAAATGCGATTTTAGATATTAATCAATCAAGTATTACGATTAGCGATTTTATTAATAAGGACTTAATTCATTTTAGTAATTACGATAATCATAGAAGCATTCCTAGCATATTTGACGGTTTAAAACCATCAACCCGCAAAATAATGTATTGTGCGTTTAAACGTAATTTACGTAGTGAAATAAAAGTTGCACAACTGGCGGGATATGTTTCGGAACACGGTTCATATCATCACGGCGAAGCAAGTTTAAATGGTGCTATTATTAATTTAGCACAAAATTATGTAGGTTCAAATAATATTAATTTATTAATGCCTGAAGGTCAATTTGGTAGTCGTTTATGCGGTGGTTCAGACTCCGCTGCGCCAAGATATATACACACGTTTTTATCAAAGATTACGCATTTATTATTTAATAAAGATGACCAACCATTATTAAAAATGACGGAAGATGACGGGCAAGTTGTAGAACCTTTATTCTATGTACCTATATTACCTATTATACTTATTAATGGTACAACGGGTATCGGAACTGGGTGGTCATCTAGCATACCACAATTTAACCCGTTAGATATTATTCATAATATAAGATGTTTAATGGATGATAAACCACAAAGCAATTTAATGCCGTGGTTTCGTGGTTTTATTGGTCCTATTTATAAAGCTAGTAGCAATAAATGGATTACTAAAGGGCGGTATAAAATCATTGATAATACAACTATTGAAATTACTGAATTACCTATCGGATTCTGGACACAAAATTTTAAAGAATTATTAGATATGTATGAAAAAGGATATAAATGTGAAAATGGAGGCAATAATAACACTAATAATACTACTAATTCTGCAAATACCAAAGCATCTGCAAATACTAAAGCATCTGCAAATACTAAAGCATCAGCAAATACCAAAGCATCTGCAAATACTAAAGCATCTGCAAGTAAACCTAAATGGTTAGAATTTGCCGATGAAGATGGTAAATTGCTTAAATCATATAAAAATGAAAGTTCAGATTCAAAAGTAAAATTTATATTAAAATTTGATGTTAATATATTAAGTAAATTATTATCAGATGTTGATAAAACAGGTTTAACAGAATTTGAGAAAATCTTTCAAATGGCAACATCAGTTTCTTGTTGCAATACAATGAATTTATATGATGAAAATAATAAATTAAAACACTTTACAAATATTGAAGATATATTATTACATTATTATAATATACGTTTAGAATATTATGAATTACGTCGCACACATCTAATAAAACTATTAAATCAAGATTTATTATTATTATCAACACGGGCACAATTTATATTAGATGTTATTAATGATGTTGTTAAAATCCGTAATATACCTGAACACGAAATTATAACGCAATTTAAAACATTACAATACGCAATAATGATTAATAACGTATTAATTGAATATAAATTATTAACACCTAAACAACTTACATCAAGTGATAGCAGTTATGACTTTTTAATTACAATGCCTATTCGTAGTATGTGTAAAGAAAAAGTTGAAGACTTATTAAAAGAAAAAGAAAAGCGCACATCAGAATTAACATTATTAACTAGCAAAACTGCAAAGAATTTATGGGATGAAGATTTACACGTATTTGAAACTGAATATACAAAACATATGAATGAATTTTATGATTATACTGATATTATACCTCATCAGGAACAATTATCAGAACATAATAAAAAACCACGCCCTGCAATTACTAAAAAAATAAATGTTGTTGTTTAAAAAATAACCTTAATTAAATTAGTTTTAGTATTAATATTAATACAAAATTAAATAAAAATACATATAAAAAATCAAATTTAACCTATTTATTAGAGGATAAGCCTAATATATAACTTAATATATGAAAAAATTAAAAATTAACAATTAACAATTAACAATATATTTATATATATATATATATATATTTATATATGTATGTATTTTTTTATACTTTTTACACTTTTTATATTAATAAAATATTAATATATTATAATAAATAAAATATTAATATATTATAATAAATAAAATATTAATATATTATAATAAATAAAATATTAATATATTATAATAAATAAAATATTAATATATTATAATAAATAAAATATTAATATATTATAATAAATAAAATA
>Ga0214919_10010256_pt1 | contig 11920 bp, 8 predicted proteins | sample LL1503_MetaG_FD_177994 | JGI IMG/M metagenome (GOLD analysis project Ga0214919, IMG submission 177994) | Freshwater microbial communities from Lake Lanier, Atlanta, Georgia, United States - LL-1503 | ecosystem: Environmental > Aquatic > Freshwater > Lake | place: USA: Georgia | collected 2015-03-15
GTTTGAAAAGTAAAAACAATTAGTTCTTTACCATATTTTAGGCCATCAATTTACCCAAGAATTAAAAGAATTTATAGGGGGTCACATTGTGCTGGCGGAAGGGGGTCAGTTTTGCTGGTATTTACATTAGTACCTCCAGAATTGTGTCTAGTATGAATGATTTGAGCATATTGACTAGTTCCAGCATTACTTCCAGACCAACCCATTCTTATTTGAGGATTATCGGAGAATGTGGTTGCAGAATTCCCATTTCTTAAAATTAAAGATGATACCCCAGCTGCAGAATTTGATAGGCTTAATGTGCTTGCATTTAATGCACCACCAATACCTGCACCACCTGCTACAGTTAAAGCTCCTGTTGAATTAGATGTACTTGTTGTTGTTCCAGTTAAAGCTAAACTAGTTCCAGTTGCAACTCCTAAAGTTGGTGTTGTTAAAGTAGGACTCGTCCCAAATACTAAAGCTCCTGAACCAGTTTCATCTGAGATTGCAGATACTAAATTTGAACTAGTGGGAGTTGCTAAAAATGATGCAACCCCTGTCCCTAATCCACTAACCCCAGAAGCAATAGGAAGGCCTGAAGCATTCGTTAAAATTGCAGAACTTGGTGTACCTAATGCAGGTGTTATCAAGGTTGGACTTGTATTCAAAACAACACTACCAGTTCCAGTTGCAGTTGTTGTTCCAGTACCTCCATTCACAACTGAAACTACATTTGTTGTACTATTTATAATATAAATCCAGGCTGTTCCATTGTAGTAATATAATCCTGAAGTGCCATCTGTTTGATAAACCATTAAACCTGCTGCAGGGCTTGGTATATTACCCCTTTGTGAAGCAGTCATTCTTGGAGGTAAAAAGCCTTTATTTTCAGAGAATACTTCAAACTTTGCAGATGCATGAGGACTTGTTGTACCTATCCCCGTTTGAGCACTTACTTGCAATGAAAATAGCAAAGCAATAAAAATAAAATATCTTAACATACTTAATCTTTTAGTTACTTATCAAAAATAAAAAATAAATTAAATTAAAACTCTGAAATCGAAAAAAGTAAAAAACCTCACGCAATAAAACCCAATGATAGCATGTGTTTCAAGATAAAAAGTGAAGTTTTGATGACACAAAAAAGGACCCACGATTTAACGTAAGTCCTTGATTTTCATGTAGCGAGAACGAGATTTGAACTCGTGACCTCAGGGTTATGAAGATTTTTTGAGAAAATGAAGGCGTTGATTTGTAATGCGTTATGTTTTAAGAAAACCGATATCAACCGAATTCAGTCGAATTTAGGGGGTGTTTTCATGACACAGAGGTGTTGATAGAAAATACAAATGTTTTATCCAATTTGGCTCCCCTTTTCTACGAAAGATGCAACTATAATGCGATGATTGAGTTTGTTACTATTAAGAAATTAAAGGGTTGAAGTTCCTGCAATTTTAAAAGAAGGTCTTAATTACATCCCTGAAAATCAAGAATAGAAACACAAGTACGCCCACGATAACTTCATTTCGGTACTTTTTAAGGAATTGAACTAGCTTATCCATAAAACATAAAAAAAGGTTACACTATAAAAGTATAACCTTTTTATCATTTGTGCTCCCCTTTTCTACGAAAGATGCAACTATAATGCGATGATAGAGTATGTGACTATCCGGGAATTGAAATATTCTAAAACTGAAAAATAGTTTTTTATGATGGAGACAATTCCCAAAGCCAAGCATCCCCTATTTCGTGGTCTTGAAAGACTTTCTGGTAAATAAATCCATTTTTTCTTAAAATTCTTGTAGAAGCATTTTCTTCTGGCGCTGTTTTAGCACAAATAACAAGACTTGAGTTTTGAAGCTTTGCTATTTTAATTAATTTTTTACAAGCTAATGTAGCATATCCTTTACCTTCATATTCTTGAAAGGTGTAATAAGAAATCTCTACACCATTATTTTCTGGTCTACCATTAAAACCTGCCGCTCCAACAATTACATCAGAATCTAAGACTAAGTACCCAACCCAGGGCTTATAGAATCCTTTATTTTTATATAAGTCACTCGTAGCTGAAATTACTTCTTGACAAACTGTACTGGAACACTTTTCAGCAAGGTATGATTGTTGAATTTCTATGATTTCTAAATGAAAAGTTTGTTGCATCTAAATCGAAGTATTGCACAAAAATATTAATAAAGATGCAGCACACCTAACTCTCTAATAGACAACAAAAAAGGCGACATTTCTGTCGCCTTTTGTACTCTTGCTCCCATTTCTGAGCTTGAACTAAGAAATGATAAAAACTAACGTTATTCCTCACACAATGAAACCCAATGATAGCAAGTGTTTCAAGATAAAAAGTGATGTTTTCATGAAACAACAAAGGACCCACGAATTAACGTAAGTCCTTGATTTTCATGTAGCCAGTATTGATCTACATTCTAACCAAATGTGGAAGAATTTGAGGGAATTCAACAGTCTGGTAGGGGTATTTGAGTAATCCCTTAAAATCAAAAAAGCAGGCCGTTAATGCCTGCTTTTTATAGTTCCTATATTATTCTCAAGAATCACACTTGTGGTTTTAGAGGTGAAATTTTGAAATCTTCTGTTTCCCATTTAATTTAGCTTATATGTTTGCATGTATATTTTTCGGGCTGGTATTATTAGGGATATTTTCTATCATAGAAAATATAAAGTCAGGACAAAAGCTTTCCTATTTTAAATTACATATCATTCTGTTTTTAACATTCCTAACGCTTATCAGTTTAATTGATTTCTTGTATGAGTTTGGCTTTGATTATAGAATTATTCAACACTTGATAAGAGAGATTGGGATTTTTATTTTTATAAATTGGTTTTTTCTTATTGCAAAAAATAGTATACCTAAAATTTTACTGTTTTTCGAAGGTTTTATTTTGCTAGTGTATTTTTATTTAGCTTTAAATGGTATTGAGTTGGCTGGTATATTTAAGGGCCAATTGACAATGGATGTAACTTCATTCAACAAAATAACGTTCTTTTTCAATACTTTTTTTACTCTAATAGTAGTTTCAAATAATTTACTATTTATATTTTTAAATACGAGTGCTAAAAATTTGTATCAAGCAAAAATTAGAAAGTGGGTTTTTCTATTAGTCTTAATTGTTATTGTTATTCTTTCTTTAATAAGCTTTTCGATTTTGATATACTATAAAATGATTACCTCATCATTAATTGATACAAGGTCTGCTTTTATTGCTATTAGATTCATTTTAATCATATTCGTATTGATTAGGCCTAGATTTTTAGATGAATCTGGGTACACTTCTAATTTCTATTTTGTTAAACCTTCAGCGCATTCGTTAACGTTTACCAATTTTGAATTTTTATTTTTTGGTAATATGTATTATTTAAATGTCAATGCAAATTTGGATGATTTTTCATTAAAGTTGAACAAATCTAAATCTGAAGTAGACTTTTTTATACGAAGTCATTTTAAAGAAAGTTTTAATGAGTTATTAAATAAAAACAGGGTTACTTATTTTAAAGAGCTGCTTAAGTCAAATCAAAATGAGTCTTTTACTATTGAGGCACTTTCTGAAATGGCAGGTTTTAGTAATCGACAAAGCATGTATAATGCCTTTAAGAAATATGAAGGCTGCACTCCCTCCAATTATATCAACAATTTATAACTTATTGATTATTAATGTAAAAATCTAATTTTTACAAAGTAAAATATTTATTGGCAAGTCAAATTTGCTGATCATTAGAAATGGTATGAATTTACATTAATTGTAGAAAAAAATCTACAATTACTCGTTTTAATCATAAAATAATGTCTAATGAGTCCATCTTTAATTCAATTCAAGAATTTTATTGCCCCTTTTGGATTAACTGCAACTGATTTTAATCAACTTATAGAATTCTGTGAAATTATTCATTTTAAGAAAGGGGAAATTGTCATGAAGGATGGCGATATTCAAAACAGTGTATATTTTATTGCTAAGGGGATCATTCGATATTTTATTCTTTCGAATAATGGAGAAGTCAAAACCTATGGTTTTCGAATGGAAAACATGTTGATAACAGGATACGGCCAACATAATTATAATAATGAATACCGTGCGGAAGTTACTATTGAGTGTTTGGAAAAATCTGAACTAATAAAAATTCCTTTTACGGCAATTAAATATTTGGAGGAAAATAGTAAGTGGGCAAATAAGGTAGGAAGGTATCTAGCAGAAGCGCATATTATAGAATTGGTGAAATTTATAAAAGAATTGGACACCAAAACTATTTTAGAAAGATATGCTGATTTGGATAATTATTATCCTAATATTTTTCAGAGAGTTCCACAACACATTATTGCCTCCTATTTACGAACCAGTGCAGAACATTTATCAAGACTTAAAAAAGCAAGCATTAAATCTTGATAAATATCAACATTTTGGAATAATGTCTAAGTATTGATATATATCAACGTAGATTTTTTTTTGCTTTATTTTCTTTGTGTTATAATTATTACAAAGAAAAAATGTCCCCTATTAAAATATTTTCTCGCCGAATTTTATTTCTCTTTTTTGTTTCCTTCTTTTTTGTAGAGGCGGCTGCTGCTCAAATGAAGTCTGCCTATGCTATTAATATAGCCGGTAATCAAGTTACTAAAGGAAATTACAGTATTGAGTGGAGTGTTGGCGAATCGGCCGCTATCAATATCATGGATCATAGTGATCTATATGTCTTTACCAACGGGCTTTTGCAATACAATGTAGCTAATCAAATAGAAAATAATTTAGTTCCCTCTTTTTTAACGAACGAAGTAGTAGTATATCCCAATCCAGTAAGAAATGAATTACATATCAATATTCTTCATGCGAGTAAGGGCAATGATCAGCTTGAGTTGTTGGATGAAAAGGGAGTAAAATTAAAAGAGAAGCTCGTGGTATACAATGGCATGGGCGCATTAGAAAACTGGAATCTAAGTGGTCTAAAAGCAGGACAATATTTTTTAAATATCCGCCACACCCATCCAGTAACAGGAAGGTTGATAAAGAAGGGTGCGTATAAAATTGTAAAAATTAATTAAGCGTTGTGAATGGTGAATAGTTCATAACCTAAACTTCTAAACTCGAATTTAAAAGAACCAATAAAATAAATACTCGACTAAACCCGAATTAAAAAATACAAACAATAATCATACTCGTCTAAACCCGAATTTAAAAGACCTAACAAACCAAATACTCCTCTAAACCATGCATCTAAAATCGCTTCTAAAAACCAACGCCCTTATAATCATAACGCTCTTATCAACGAGTTTTTCCAGCTTCGCGCAAGCGCCAAATTTGTTGAACTACCAAGGGGTAGCAAGAAATGCGGTAGGTAATCCTTTGCCTAATCAGACGATGAAACTTCGTTTGTCGATTCATGATTTATTGCCCTCGGGAGCGGTGGTGTATTCAGAAATTAGACAAATTACTACTAATCTAGGTGGACTATTCTCAGTGCAGATAGGCAGTGCAGGTGCTAGTAGTAGTACTGGAACATTGGGTAGCGTAAACTGGATAGTAGGAAATAAATTTTTACAAGTAGAATTAGATCCAGCATCTAATAATAATTATTTAGACATTGGTACCGTGCAGTTGGTGAGTGTGCCTTATGCATTTGGAGCAGGCAGTGCAGCGACTGTTAAAACAAATGCTAATTTAACTGGAGTGGTAACGAGTGTAGGAAATGCAACTTCTATAGCGAATGGAGCTATTACGAGTGATATGATAGGAACGTTGAATAAATCGAAAGTAGGATTAGATTTAGTGAATAATACGAGTGATGCAGCAAAACCGGTTAGTACAGCAACGCAAGCGGTATTGGATAAAAAATTAGCTATTGCAGATAGTACGAATGGATATGTGACTCCATCACAATTAGCGGCTAAAACATTTGATCAAACACCAATCACTAATGCGATTGCAGGAAAATTAGCTATTGCTGATAGTGCTAACGGTTATGTTACTCCTACTCGGTTAGCAGCTAAGACATTTGATACAACCAGTTTATCTAACCGAATTAATTTAAAAGCATCATCAACTGATGTAGCGGCAGCTTTAAATTTAAAAGCAAATACTGCAAGTGTAACAGCTAGCCTGGCTTTAAAATTGGATGCAAATCAAAAAGGGGCTGCCAATGGTGTAGCGAGTTTAAATGCATCAGGTATTATATCTTCTAGTCAATTACCTCCAGTTACTTTGTCCTCTACTAGTGTAGTAGCAAGTGATGCAGCAATGACTGCTTTATCCAATGCTACAGTAGGTAGCATTGCAATTAGGACCGATGTCAATAAAAATTATGTTTTAAGTGTACTCCCCGCTAGTTCTTTAGCTAACTGGATAGAATTATTAACTCCAGCTGCTCCGGTTCAGAGTGTAAATGGTTATACTGGTTCGGTGAATATATTAAAATCCGATCTTGGATTAGGTAATGTAGATAATTCAAGTGATGCTAATAAACCTATTTCAACTGCTACACAATCTGCTTTAGATTTAAAAGCGAATGTGACTTATGTTGATAATGCTTTAGCAAATAAAATGAGTACTGCTGACGCAACTGCTGCTTTAAATTTAAAAGCGAATGTAACGGATGTTAATGCGGCTTTGGCAAATAAAATAAGTACTGCAGATGCAACCGCAGCATTGAACTTAAAATTAGATGCTAATAAAGTAGCCGTAGCTAATGGGGTAGCTAGCTTAAATGCATTGGGAAAAATTCCTACGGATCAAATTCCTGCTGTTTCATTTTCAAGTGTAAAAGTATTAGGAAGCGAAGCTGAAATGTTAGCATTAAGCAGTGCTGTAATAGGAAGTGTAGTCATTAGAACGGATGAAAGTAAAAACTATGTATTAGCACAATCAAATCCTGCTGTTCGAGAAAATTGGATTCAACTATTAACACCGGCACCACCTGTTCAATCAGTCAACGGCTATACCGGAAATATCTCTTTAACAAAATCTGATTTTGGTTTAGGCAATGTGCAAAACACTAGTGATGCGGATAAAGTAATTTCAACTAAAACTCAAACAGCATTAGATACAAAAGTAGAAAAGGTTGTTGGTAAAGATTTATCTACGAATGATTACACAACTGCAGAGAAAACAAAATTGGCTGCCATTTCAGTTACTCCTAATTTAGCCTCTGATATTACAGGTACTTTGCCTGTTGCAAATGGAGGAACTGGAACAACTACCTTGACAGGTATTGTGAAAGGAAATGGAACGAGTGCATTAACCGCAGCAGTTGCAGGAACCGATTATCAAAAGCCTATTATTTTAACAACAACTGGTTCTGGTGCAGCTACTTTGTCAGGAACAACTTTAAATATACCTGCTGTTTCATCTACCTTAACTGCAGGAAATATATCAGGAACGGTCTCAGTAGCAAATGGTGGTACAGGGGCATCAACCATAACTGGATTGGTTAAAGGAAATGGATCTAATGTAATGACTGCAGCCACTGCTGGTGTTGATTATGTTGCACCATCAGGATCATTTTATTTGGGAACATCTCCAGTACTACTAAATAGAAGCGCTGGCGCCCAAACATTGGGAGTATCAATTACAGGAAATGCTGCAACTGCCACTTCTGCAAGCACTGCTACTACTGCTACTAACGCTACCAATGCTACCAATGCTACCAACGCATTAAATTTAACAGGATCTTTCTTGGGGGATATATCAGGTACTCAAACCGCGACAGTTATTGGAGCTAATAAAGTTACCAATTTAATGCTTGCAGGTAATATTACGGCGGATAAATTAAGTGGGTCAATACCTGCTTCAAAATTAGTAGGAACAGATATAACTACCGTAGGAACAATTACAAGTGGAACATGGAGTGCATCAACAATTGATGTTGCACATGGTGGTACAGGTGTTACTATTTTAACTGGTCTAGTAAAAGGAAACGGTACAAGCGCATTTGCTGCAGCAGTTGCTGGAACCGATTATATTTTACCCAATAGTTCAATTACAGGAGCTACAAAAACAAAAATTACTTATGATGCGAAGGGATTAGTTACTACAGGGGCCGATGCAACTACTGCAGATATTGCACCAAGTACCAATAGAAATTATATTACTGATGCACAAGCAGGTGTAATTTCAAATACATCTGGTGTTAATACTGGTGATCAAACTATTAGTTTAACAGGTGATGTAACAGGGTCAGGTACTGGAATTTTAGCAGCAACATTAACAAATACCACAGTAACAGCTGGAAGTTATGGTTCTACAACTGCTATTCCAACATTCACTGTAGATAGTAAAGGAAGATTAACTGCAGCGAGTACAGTGGGTATTACTGCGGGTGTAAATACACTAACTTATACTTCATCAAGTTCATTTTCAACTGGAGGAACAGTAAGTGGAACTACATTGACTTTAGCAGCAGCAGATGCAACGAACCCAGGATTAATTTCTACAGGTGCACAAACCATTGCAGGAGCGAAAACTTTTAGTAATGATATTACAGCACCTAATTTTTTAGGTAATGCAACAACATCAACTACTGCAGGGAATATTACCGCAACCTCCAATACAACATTAACTTCTTTAACAAATTTAAATACGGTTGGAACAATTACAAGCGGGGTTTGGAGTGGAACTGCAATTGCTAATAATAAGTTAGTAAATAGTTCTACTACATTAGGTTCAACTCCAATGGCATTAGGTGGAACAGTTACTTCAGTTAATGGTTTAACTTCATTAACCTCCACTACTTTAATAGGAACACTTTCTGGCACTGCAACCGCATTAACAACAGGAAGAACTATTTCAACCACAGGGGATCTAACTTATACGAGTGGGAGCTTTGATGGAACTGCAAACGTAACGGGTTCTGCTACTTTAACCAATACTGCAGTAACTGCTGGCTCTTATGGATCTTCCACCGCGATACCCACCTTTACTGTGGATAGTAAAGGTAGATTAACTGCTGCTGGCTCTACAAGCATTACAGCAGGTGTATCATCATTAACATATACTACGGCTACTTCATATGCATCAGGTGGAACGATATCTGGCACAGCATTAACCTTAGCAGCAGCAGATGCAACTAATCCGGGTTTAATTTCAACAGGAACACAAGCTATTGCTGGAGCAAAAACTTTTTCAGCAGGAGTTACTGCTCCTATATATGCATCAGCTCCACAAACTTTAACAGATGGATCAACCATATCTTGGAATCCTAATTTAGGATTAAATGCAAGTGTAACTTTAGGTGGTGATAGAACCTTAAGTTTTTCTAGTACTCCTGCAGCAGGTTCTTATGGAACTTTAGTGATTACCCAAGATGCAACAGGTGGAAGAAATATTACTTTGCCTTCTACTGCCAATAAAATTTTAGGATCTACCTCCACAACTACCATCGCTTTATCTACTTCGGGAGGTGCAAAAGATATTTTGAATTTTTATTACGATGGAACCAATTGCTTTTGGAGTATTGGACAAGGATATGGATTGGCTTCATCATCTTCAATTCCAAATCTAGCAACTGGGGTAACAGGAACCTTACCTGTTGCCAATGGTGGAACTGGGTTGACGACAACACCCGCAAATGGCCAAATTGACATTGGAAATGGAACAGGTTTTACAAGAACAACTTTAACAGCAGGGACAGGCATTACTATTACAAATGCAACTGGAACAGTTACTATTGCAAGCAGTGGAGGTAGCGGAGTTCCTTATTCAGGTGCAACGGGTGCCGTTGATTTAGGTGCTTATGATTTGAAAGTTAATGGACTTACTATAGGTAGAGGACAAAATGGAGGTGGTACCAATAACAATACAAACACCGTAATAGGTTATCTGGCACAGCAAGGATCAAATGGAGCTGGAGGTGGAAATAGAAATACAGTTATAGGTTCTTTGGCAGGTAGATATTTTAAAGATGGCAACAATAATACCATGTTGGGATATAATGCGCTTGCCAGTACTACCGATCCATTTTTCGGTAACGATAATACAGCATTGGGCGCATATGCACTTGCAAATAATTCATATAATGGTATGTCTAGTAACACTGCAGTTGGTTATAATTCTTTGATTAATACGAGTGCCAATTATAACGTAGCATTAGGATGGAATTCAGGTGGGTCAAATACAACTGGGACTTGGAATACACTTATTGGTGCAAATGCCAATGTTGGTTCAAGTGGACTTTCAAATGCCACTGCAATTGGTTCTGGGGCTATAGTCTCTTCAAGTAATACAATTCGTTTAGGGAATAGTGGGGTACTCACCATTGGTGGTGAGGTAGCTTGGAGTACTTCTTCCGATATTAGATTGAAAAAAGATATCGTAGATACAAAATATGGCCTAAATACAGTTATGCAATTTAGACCTGTCGATTATACGTTGATTGGAAATAATTTAAAACAAGTTGGATTTATTGCGCAAGAAATGAAAAAATTAGTTCCAGAGGTAGTTACAGGCTTTGAAGGTGATTTATCCAAGCATGAGACATTGTCTTTAACCTATGAAAATTTAGTTGCTGTTTTAACTAAAGCAATACAAGAGCAACAAGAAATTATTAAAAACCTTCAGAAAGAAAATAATACAAATACTGAAGCAATAAAAAAATTAACTCAACAGGTAGGAGAGTTATTGGAGTTAATTAAAAAATAATTTATGAAAAATATAATTATACTATTCTTCGTATTTTATGCATTTAGTTCAAATGCTCAACAAATTATTTTTCAAAGACATAATAATTACGTTGCACCAGCGGTTCCTTTATTAACGGCTACGAACGGGCTGGCTTTTTTAACTAATACAACAGCAACTTCAGGTGGAAATATTAGTTCTGACAAAGGTTCTGCTGTAACAGCAAAAGGAGTTGTTTGGAGTACTAGCACCGGTCCTACAGTGTCACTTTCTAATAAAACAAATGATGGAACTGGCTTAGGAAGCTTTACAAGTACACTCACGGGGTTAACTCTAAATACTGTTTACTATATCAGGTCGTATGCGACAAATGCAGCTGGCACTAGTTATGGACCTGAGGTAAGTTTCGCCTTTATACCAACAGCAACCTCTGCCACCGGGAAAATATGGATGGATCGAAATTTAGGTGCTACTCAAGCTGCAACTGGCTCAAACGATGCCGCATCTTTTGGCGATATTTATCAATGGGGGCGAGCCGCTGATGGCCATCAACTGATAAATTCAACCACAACGCCTACCCCTTCTGCTTCAACTACAGCTGCCAATGGTTATTTTGTTAGAGGCGTTTCTCAACGTGATTGGCTAAGCACATCCAACAATAATTTATGGCAAGGAATTGACGGAATAAATAACCCTTGTCCAAAAGGATTTAGAATACCAACAAAACAAGAGTGGGTAGAAGAAATTGCTACTTGGAGTCCTAATAATTCAAGTGGCGCTTATGCTTCAACGCTTAAATTGCCGGACACTCAGAAATTCAGAAATTTTACAGATGGAGGGCAATTAAGCGCAACATATTATTGGTCTAGTACTGTTGAAAATGTTACATCAGTTTCGTATTATGATAAAAAAAGCTATGTATTACAGCTATCTAGCCTTTTAATTCCCTCATTTGAAAGATCTTATGGATTCTCCTGTAGATGTATTCAGAATTAATAGTAATTGACTTTGTAAAGTTTAAATATAAAATAAATCACTAGTACTACAGCGGTTAGTTTTAAGTAAATTAAGTTTACCCCAACTTTTATGAATTACGAATCCTATTTAAAAGTTAATAAATTAAGTCCAAGAGAAAAGGAAGTTGCTTTTTATTTAGCTGATGGCCTTTCTACTAAGGATATTTCAATGAAAATTGGTATTAAATCCAATACAGTTTCTACTTTTAAAAAGAAGATTTTTCTTAAACTAAAGGTCAATACCTTAGTGGGGTTGTATAGTCTGCTGAAGGGTTAAAGTTTTTGCTTTACTTA
>Ga0214919_10010257_pt1 | contig 11920 bp, 10 predicted proteins | sample LL1503_MetaG_FD_177994 | JGI IMG/M metagenome (GOLD analysis project Ga0214919, IMG submission 177994) | Freshwater microbial communities from Lake Lanier, Atlanta, Georgia, United States - LL-1503 | ecosystem: Environmental > Aquatic > Freshwater > Lake | place: USA: Georgia | collected...
GTCGAACATCGTCGCGCCCGCCTCAAAGTCCTGCAGCATCGCGCGCAGAGTTTGCGGTATCGGTCTGGCACTTTGCGCAGCCGGGTCGGCAAACACATAAACCAGTTCGCCGCTGACCAGCAGCGTCTCGCCGCAAAAAACGCCGCAACGAAAACCCATCGACGAGTTGCCGACGCGCTCACAGCGAACGCCGATGTCGAGCAGGTCGTCCAGATGCGCCGACCCGTGGTACTCCAGCGTCGACTTCTTCACGTACAGGTCGCCGCCGAGCAGCGCAGGTATCGATTCATAGGGCATCGCCATCGCGCGCCAGTACGCGGTGAAGGCGGTGTCGATATACATCAGGTAATGCGGATTGAAGACGATGCGCTGCAGGTCGATCTCGGCCCATCGCACGCGCAGGCGATGCAGCAGGCGAAACTCGGAACGATGGGGTTGGCTCATGGCAGGCGGTTACAGTCGTACGGGTCCGCCCATCCTAACCGTACGCAGCCATGGCCCTGATCCATTACCTGACCCAGATCCAGTTCGAATTCGGCGCCATCCGCTTGCTGCGCCAGGAATGCGAGCGCGTCGGCATCGAACGGCCGCTGCTCGTCACCGACCCCGGCGTGCGTGCTGCTGGCATTGTGCAAAAGGCACTTGACGCAATGCCCGCTATGGAGGTCGCGGTGTTCGATCAGACGCCCTCGAACCCGACCGAGGCAGCGGTGCGTGCTGCCACGGCAGCCTTCCACGCCGGCCATTGCGACGGGCTGATCGCCGTGGGTGGCGGTTCGGCGATCGACTGCGCCAAGGGCGTGGCCATCAGCGCGCGCCACGACGGCCCGCTCAAGCATTACGCGACCATCGAGGGCGGAACCAACCGCATTACCGAGCGGGCCGTTCCGCTGATCGCGGTGCCCACCACCAGCGGCACCGGTAGCGAGGTCGCGCGCGGCGCGATCCTGATCCTGGACGATGGGCGCAAGCTGGGTTTCCATTCGTGGCATCTGATGCCGCGCGCCGCCATCTGCGACCCGGAACTGACGCTGGGACTGCCGGCGCGGCTCACCGCGGCCACCGGAATGGACGCGATCGCGCACTGCATGGAAACCTTCATGGCGCCGGCGTTCAACCCGCCGGCCGATGGCATCGCGCTCGACGGACTGGAGCGTGGCTGGACGCATATCGAACGCGCCACCCGTGACGGCGGCGACCGCGAGGCCCGGTTTAACCTGATGAGCGCGTCGATGCAGGGCGCGATGGCGTTCCAGAAGGGACTGGGCTGCGTGCATTCACTCAGCCACAGCCTGGGCGGCGTCGACCCGCGCCTGCACCACGGAACGCTCAACGCGATGTTTCTGCCCGCCGTACTGGCCTTCAACGCCGGCGCCGAGTCGATGCAAAAAGAGCGCCGTCTGCAGCGTATGGCCCGCGCGATGGGGCTGGTCAGCGCCACCGACATCGGGGCCGCCATCACCGACATGAACGCGCGCCTCGGTCTGCCCAAGGGCCTGTCCGCTATGGGCGTCGAGAAGGCGCAGTTCGAGCAGATCGTCACCGGGGCGCTGGCGGACCACTGCCACAAGACCGGGCCGCGCAGCGCCAGCGCGGACGACTACCGCGCCATGCTGGACCAAGCCATGTAGGCCGAAGGGCCGGTCAGCCCGGCCCCTTTGCTGCTGCGGTTCTGGCTGGCATCGTCGCGCCCACATGCAATTGCGAGCGTCCGCGCGCGATCGCGACTTGGCGCTGGCGCTCGGCAAAACCGCGTTTTTGTTCCGCGGTCTTGGACGCGAAGCAGTGCGGGCAGGCGATCCCAGCCTCGTATTGCGGCGAAGACCGCTCGGCGTCGCCCAGCGGTCTGCGGCACGATCGGCACAGCTCCAGCGGACCCGGCTTGAGTCCGTGCCCGACCGACACCCGCTCGTCAAAGACAAAGCACTCTCCCTGCCACAGGCTGTTGTGCGGCTCCACCGTTTCCAGGTATTTCAGGATCCCTCCCTGCAGGTGGTAGACCTCTTCATAGCCCTGCATGCGCAGGTAGGCGGTCGACTTCTCGCAGCGGATGCCACCGGTGCAGAACATCGCGACGCGCGGCTTCCTGCCGTCCTTGGCGGCCAGCGCACGTCCGTCCTGCGCCTGCGCCTGCAGCCAGGCCGGCAGTTCGGAAAAACTACGGGTTTTGGGATCAAGCGCGCCGCGAAAGCTGCCGATGGCCACTTCGTAGTCGTTGCGCGCGTCGACCACCACCACCTCGGGGTCTGCGATCAGCGCGTTCCAGTCCTGGGCCTTGACATAGCGCCCTGCCATGCGCGAGGGGTTGACGCCCTCCACATGCATGGTGACGATTTCCGCCTTGAGCCGGACCTTCATGCGGTGAAATGGCGGCTCGCTGGCCCATGCCTGCTTGTGCTCCAGGTCGGACAGGCGCGGGTCGCTGCGCAGCCAGTCCAGCACCGCCTGAACGCCCTCGACCGATCCGGCGATCGTTCCGTTGATGCCTTCGCGCGCGAGCAACAGCGTTCCCTTGACCTGATGCTGCTGGCACAGGTCCAGCAGCGGCGACTGCAGGCTGGCGAAGTCCGGCAGTGCGACGAACTTGTACAGGGTGGCTGTCAGGTAGCGGGTCATGGCGGGCTTGCGGGTTGGCGATACAGGCAGACCCCGATTGTCGCTTGCCACCGGCCGCGTCACAGCGGGCGCAGCCGCGCCGGGTCGGGACGATGCAGCCACTGGGCGAACTCGTCGGCCAGTTGCTCGCTCGCGCTGGCGCAGGTGCTCCAGGCCTTGACCCGGCCCGCCAGGTCGCGGCCATAGTGCATGAAATCCTGGCGATCCGGCAGCTTCGCGTTGGGCAGCGTGCGGACCCATTCGGGATTCGGCGCCAGAAGCAAGGTCGTGGCCAGAAATCGGGTCGGCTTGTGGCGCCAGTAGAGGCTCTTGTCAAGCCATCCCGGAACCACGGCGCGCTGGAAATGCGGGTACAGCACCAGACCCTGGCTTGCACCGGCGTAATCCAGGTGCAGGTGGTAGTCGGTGATTCCTCCGTCCCAGTAGGCGCCGGCAGGCGCTCCGGGAATGTTGCTGACCGCGCGCAGCATGAAGGGGATCGCGCAGCTGGCCTGCAAGGCGGGGTGGAAATTGTCCATCGTGAGCGCCAGGGCGCGCGTGCGGTAGTCGTTGCTGCGAAAAGGCAGGCCGGTGTCGCCCGTCCCAGGCACCTGGATCGGGCTGGAAAACACCACCCTTTCGAGCCAGGCACCCATTGCCCTGCGAAGCACCAGATTGCTGACGAAGGCGCCGAGGTAGCCCAGCGGCGTTGCGAGTGCATGCTCGCGCCGAAGCAGATGACGTCCGCGCGCGGCGATCATGTGCAACCGGTAGCGCGGGTGCTGCAGCACCTCCTGCGCGCGCGGTCCGTAGAAAGAGCGCAGGCTGGCGCCGAAGGCTTGGCTGACGCTATCGGGGCTCGGCCTTGTCCTGCCTGGCGGCGGTTCGTAATGCTGGCGGATGTAGTCCTGCTCCAGCCGCTTGAAGGCCGAGGCCGGGTCGTTCAGGCAAGCGGTCGCCATCCGCCATGCGCCGATGGACGCGCCGACCAGGTCCAGCGGCTGCTCGCTGCGGGCCAACCAATCGCCGAACAGGAAACGGTCCAACGGCCCCAGTACCAAGCCTTTGGGGCCTCCCGCTGCTCCCGCCATGGTGCGGACATGCTGCGCCAGCAGCCCGTCGCGTGCAATCTGCCGCATCGCCAGCGGACCGGCATAAAGGCATAGCGCCTGCATGCTGCTTCGGCCGGCCTCAGCGCGGCCCGCTCCAGTCGATCGGGTCCTGCTGCAAAACCATGTCGATGTCCAGCCCCAGCACCTCGCCCACTGGGCCGGGAAAGCTGACGGCCATCTCGCGCTGGCTCAGCCCGCCGGCCCGGGAACGCGCACGCCATGCCGCCAGATGCACCACCGCTGCCAGCGGCTCGCAGTCCGTATGCGCCAAGGGCGCCTCGTGCTGGGCCAGCGCCGCGACGATGGCCGGCGGAAATTGCCACTGGCGGGCGAGTCCGGCGCCGGCGTCGGCATAGTTGTATCCCAGGCGCTGACGCTGCACGAGCGCGCGCAGCGGATCGAGCGGCTGGCAGGCGCCGTCCATCGCCGCCATGGTCTCGGGCATCGTCAGCCACATGGCCAGGTCGCCCGCGCAGTGCAGCAATCCGGCGCTGCAGGCCGACTGCTGGTTCAGATGCAAGGCGCCGGCCAGCGAGCGCGCGACCCTGGACGCGTCGGCGCTGTAACGGCTGATCTGCTGTAACCGGCCGGCGGGTAGCGCGCGCGGCGCCACTGCGCTGGCACATGCGGCGGCAATCGTTCGCACATGGCCTAAGCGCACCAAGGCCAACGCCTCTGCCACGCTGTGCACGCGCTGCTGCATCTTGAAGAAGGCCGCGTTCGCCAGTTGCAGCAGCCGCATGGCAAGGCCCGGGTCGCCCCCCAGCAACTGGGAAACCGTCTTGAGATCGGGTTGCGCTCGACCGAGCTCGCTGAGCAACAGGGCTACGGTTCGCGGCGTTGCCGGCAACTGCGGCTGCGAGGCGAGCAAGGCCCCCAACGCCACCGGGTGCGGAACAGCACTACTGCTAGTCGGGGTCATGCGCAGGCGGGCCTGGAAGATGGCGTCGGCGGTGCCTGCAATCGGTCGGCTTGCGGGCCCCGGTCAACGCCCAAGGCGGGCAAACGCCGACGCCATTGCAGTGGACTGCGCAGGCGCCGCGCTGCGGGGCTGGCGCTGCCTGGCGCCCGCAGCTTCAAAGCGCAGTTCTGCGCCGCCGCGCTCGGCAGGGGCGTCAAGCTTCATGCTCAGCGCGATGCGCTTGCGCTGCAGGTCCACCTCCAGCACCCGGACCCGAACGATCAGCCCTGTTTTCACGATCTCGCGTGCGTCGCTGACGAACTGGTGGCTGAGCTGGCTGACGTGCACCAGACCGTCCTGGTGAATTCCCAGGTCGACGAAGGCGCCGAAAGCCGCCACATTGCTCACCGTTCCCTCCAGCACCATCCCCTCGCGCAAGTCGCCGATGCTGTGGACGCCCTCGTTGAGCCGCGCGGCCTTGAAGTCAGGCCGCGGATCGCGTCCGGGCTTCTCCAGATCGACCAGTATGTCCTGCACCGTCGCCAGACCCAGGCCAGCGGCGCTGAACAGCTCGGGCGCCAGCCCCTGAAGCAGGTCGCGCCGCCCCATCAACTGCGCCACCGGCAGTCCGGTATGGCGCAGTACCTGCTCGACCAGTGCGTAGGTCTCCGGATGCACGCCGGTCATGTCCAGCGGTTGGTCGCCGCCGCGAATGCGCAGAAAGCCCGCGCTTTGCTCGAAGCTCTTGGGTCCGAGGCCGGGCACCTTGAGCAACTGCTGGCGGTTGCGAAAGCCGCCATGGGCGTCGCGCCAGCGAACCAGCGATGCGGCAACGCCGGCCGACAGGCCCGACACCCGGCCCAGCAGCGCCACGCTGGCGGTGTTGAGGTCGACGCCCACCGCATTGACGCAGTCCTCGACCACGGCATCAAGGCTGCGCGCGAGCTCGCTCTGGTTGAGGTCGTGCTGGTACTGTCCGACGCCAATGGCCTTGGCGTCGATCTTGACGAGTTCAGCCAACGGGTCTTGCAAGCGCCGGGCAATGCTCGCGGCGCCGCGCAGGCTGACATCGACGTCGGGCATCTCCTGCGAGGCAAATGCGCTGGCCGAATAAACCGACGCGCCGGCCTCGCTGACCACCATCTTCTCGGCGGGCGGCTTTGCGCTGGCTCCCGTGTCGGCGGCATCGGCGGCGCTTTGCGCAAGCTGGCGCAGCAGCTCACCGGCTAGCCGGTCGGTCTCGCGGCTCGCGCTGCCGTTGCCGATCGCGATCAGGTCGACGCCGTGCTTTCGGCACAGATGGCCGAGCTGGTGCAACGCGCCGTCCCAGTCGCGGCGCGGCTCGTGGGGGAAGACAGTGGCGGTGTCGACCAGCTTGCCGGTGGCGTCGACGACCGCCACCTTGACGCCGGTGCGAATTCCCGGGTCCAGTCCCATCACCACCCGCGGGCCGGCCGGTGCGGCCAGCAGCAGATCGCGCAGGTTGTCGGAAAACACACGGATCGCCACCGCTTCGGCGCCTTCGCGCAGCCGGGTGAACAGGTCGCGCTCGATAGAAAGACTGAGCTTCACGCGCCAGGTCCAGGCCACGCAGCGCGCCAGGAAGTCGTCGCCGGGTCGGCCGCGGTGGCTCCAGCCGATGTAGCGAGCAATGCGCACTTCGGCCAGCGCGGGTGCGGTTTTTCCAGCGCCCGCGCTGGCGCTCGCAGCGGCGTCGGGCAAGGCGAGCTGCACATCGAGGATCTCGAGCGAGCGGCCACGCAATACCGCCAGCGCGCGGTGCGACGGCACCCTGCAGATCGGCTCGGCGTAGTCGAAGTAGTCGCGAAATTTCGCTACCTCGGGCTGGTTTTCATCCTGACCGGCGCGCAGACGGCTGGTGAAAAACCCGCTGGCCCACAACCATTCGCGCAGCTCGCCGACCAGCGTGCCCTGTTCGGCCCAGCGCTCACTCAACAGGTCACGCACACCGTCCAAAACCGCCTGCGCGCTGGAGAAGTCGGGCTGCTTGTCTTCGCCTTCAACCGCCTCGCGCAGGGGAATCACGAAGGCCAGCGCTTCGTTCAGCGGGGCCAAGCCGGGGTCGGCGAGCAGGCGGTCGGCGAGCGGCTCCAGGCCCGCGGCACGCGCCAATTCGCCCCGGGTGTGGCGCTTCTTCTTAAACGGCAGGTACAGGTCCTCGAGCTCCTGCTTGCTCGGTGCCGCCTGCAGGGCCAGCAGCAGGCCATCGCTGAGCTTGCCCTGCTCCCGCACCGCCTGGATCACCGCGGTGCGGCGCTGCTCGAGCTCGCGCAGGTAGACCAGACGCGTTTCGAGCGTCCGCAAAGCGATATCGTCCAGGCCGCCAGTCGCCTCCTTGCGATAGCGCGCGATGAATGGCACGGTCGCGCCACCGTCCAGCAGATCCACCGCCGAGCGCACCTGCGCCTGGTCGACGCTGAGTTCGTCGGCAATGCGGCGGGTGATGCTTTCCACACTAGGCTTATCAGGTACCGGCGCGCAGCGCCTTTTTAAGATCCGCGCCGATCTGCGGCTTGTCGGCGAAGGGATCGGTCGGATTGCGCGCCAAAACGATGTCTTCCATGCGCGTCTGAACCGACCTGATCGCCTGCGGATGGCTGTAGATGTAAAAACGCCTCTGCGCCACACCGTCGAATACCTGCTGCGCGACCTCTGCCGCCGAAACCTTTCCCGATCCAACCGCCTTGTCGCTCATCGCCTGGCCGATACGCTGGCTTCGGGTCGGTCCAGCGTCGGCATCTTGAAGCCCGGGCGGTCGGTTGCGCTGGCTCTGGTTGATGCCCGTGGGCACAAAAAACGGACACAGGACGCTGGCGCTGATCTGCTCGGTCACCAGCGCCAGGTCCTGGTACAGGGTTTCGGACAAACTGACGACCGCGTGCTTGCTGACGTTGTAAACGCCCATGTTCGGCGGGTTCAGCAGCCCCGCCATGCTCGCGGTGTTGACGATATGGCCGCGGTAGCCCGGGTCGGCCCGCGCCGCCTCGAGCATCATCGGGGTGAAGACCCGAACGCCGTGCGCCACGCCCATCAGGTTCACGCCAAGCACCCATTCCCAGTCGCGGGCGCTGGTCTCCCAGATCAAGCCGCCGCTGGCCACGCCAGCGTTGTTGAAGACCAGGTGGGGAGCGCCAAAACGTTGCTGCACCGCGCGCGCCAGCGCGTCCATTTCATCGGCCCTAGACACATCGACCCGAAAGGCCATCACATCGGCGCCTGCGCCAAGCAGCTCCTGTTCGGCGCTTGCGAGCGCGTCGGCTTGCACATCGGCGAGCACCAGGCGCATACCCAGCCTCGCGCCGATGCGCGCGCACTCCAGCCCAAAGCCGGATCCGGCGCCGGTCAATACGGCGGTTCTGCCCTTGAATTTATCGTCCATCGCCTATGTACCGGGTAGGGCTTGGCAACCGCATTTCCAGATGCGCTATGCCGTCTTCCATGTAGGGGCAACCAGCGTCCAGAAAACCGTGTTGTTCATAAAAAACCTTGAGCCTTGCCTGCGCGCCGATGCGAATCGGCTGCACGCCCCAGGTCTGGGCCACCGCCGCAATCGCGCGCGTGACCAGCAGGTGGCCCAATCCGGTGGCGCGCACGCTGCTGCGCGTGACGATGCGGCCTATGCTCGCCTCGGGATACTTCACGCCCGCCGGGAAACAGCGCGCGTAGGCCAGCAATTCGCCACCGTGCTGGGTCGCGTCGGCCGGCGCACCGTCGCCGCTGCCGACTTGCGGTGCGCGCCCTCGCCCGATCAGATGCAGCGCCAGTGGGTCCGATCCGTCGAGGTCCTGGAAGGCGCACTGCTGCTCGACCACGAAGACGTCGGCGCGCAGCTGCAGCGCCGCGTAGAGCTCGTCCGCGCCCAGGCTCTCCCAGGTCGCCAGCCGCCACACCAGTTCCGGCGGTCGATTCATGCCGCAGCGACCGCGCGCAGCGTGTAGCCGATGCGCGGAAAGTGCAGGTGCATGGTGCCCGCGCGCGGGTCGACGCGGCGCAGCGTGTAGTGCATCCGCGTAGCCGCCATCAGGACACCCTCGCTAGGCTCGGTCCCCGAGCTTTCGCTGGCGATCGTGACCCGGGAACCGAGGGCGATGCCGTGCTCATCCTGAAATACCTGCTCTGGCAGCGCAGCGGGTTCGCAGCTTGCTGCGATGGCGATGGCCTGCTCGGCGCCCCATTGCGCCTTGGGCGTTGCCGGCAGCGCTGCCATCCGGTCGAGCCAGTGCTTGACACCCGGCGTTGCGTCGAACACGCCGGCCACGTCACCGGTGTGGGTACGGGTGTACCACAACGGGTGGTAGACCGAGAAGTCCGCCAGACAGGGTTGCGGGCCGAGTAAAAACGGATGGGTTTCGAGCATGTTGGCGATGCGCCGCAGATAGGATTTGTAGGCGCCGGCTGCGTCGGTATGGGACGCACGCGGCGCGCCGCCGCGCATCGCGCTGCGGTCTTGGGTGAAAGGCCCGACCTTGTCCGGCGCCATGCGGGAATAGAACTGCGCCGCCCCCCGGGGACCGAAGTTGAACGCCATCGCGGTGGTGAACAGCGTCGTGTCGCCCCATTGCGCCACCACCCGCGCGATGCCTTTGGCATGCGCCGGATAAAGCGCGGGCTCGGGTTGCAGATGCTCGAGCAGGTCGCAGATCAGCGCCGTGTCGCAGTACACGTCTGCGCCCAGTTGCAGGATCGGCGTTCGGCGGTAACCACCGGTCAGCGCCATCACGTCGGGCTTGGGCAGCATATCTGGCACTTCCACCGCATTCCAGGCCAGTTTCTTCCAGGCCAGCACGCGGCGAATTTTTTCGGCAAAGGGCGAAAAAGGATAGTGGTGCAGGATGATGTCACTCACCGATGAAAAACCCTTGTGTCGACTAGAAGTTGCATTTCGGTTTGGGGGGGAGTCGTGGCGTTCCCCAAGCATACCCTGCGGGCGCTCCCATCAAGATCGTGCGGGAAGCCCCCCCGGTGAAGGGGGGCTGAAGAAGCCAGCACGGCGCCCCCGCCCCTTGCTGGATCAGCCGCGCGCAGCCCCCAGAGAGGGTCGGTTTAGCCCAGGTACCTATTGCCTTCGACCAGGGCGGGGTCGATCAACGCAGTCAACCAAGCTTAACTTGGCGGTATTCCCATGGAAAACCGGGAGACGATAGGCGCGTAGTTTTTAATGACTTCGCCCATGATCGGCGTGTCAGGCGTGCGCTTGTGTAGCTTATTGCGGCTCGATACCCGCTTCACGCGCAAACGCCGAAAAGCTCTGAATCTCAACCTGAATACGGCGTGCAATCCCGGCCCCAGGTTCGAACACCGGGTCGATTCCCGTTTGCCGGAACCGATCCTTTATCTCGACCTTCGCCATCACGCGCTGCATGGCGGCTTCCAGCCTGGCAGCGATTGGCTTGGGTGTGCCGGCAGGCGCCGCGAGTCCGACCCAAGAGATCATGGCCCCTTGGTCCAGAGTGGGCAAATGCTCTAGCAGCGTCGGCACGTTCGGCACGAGTTGCCAGCGCGTGGCCGACCCGATTGCAAGCAGCTTCAACGTGCCCGATGTGTATTCGGCCAAGGCGAAGTCCGGGTTAATGAACGCAAAGTCCAGCCGGTCACCCTTCATGTCGAGAATCGCCTGTGCGGCAGTCTTATAGGGAACACTGAGGATTTCTATCTTTGCCGCCCGCTTTAGCTCGCCCATGCAACGCTGCGTATTGTTGGTGAAATAGCCGCCACTCAGCTTACCGGGGTTCGCACGGGCGTACTTTAGGAAATCCGCCAAGTTTTCGGCGGGTATTTGCCGGCGCGCGACGAGCGTCAGCGGCGCATAGAAAACCATACACAGATGCTCAAAGCTATCGACCGGGTCGAAGTCCAACTTCTTATAAAGGCTCGGCGCGGCAACCTGGAATCCATTGGAGGTCATGCCAATGGTGTAGCCGTCTGGCGCGCTCCGCGCCAGACGCTGCGTGCCGAGCAGGCCGTTGGCGCCGGCAACGTTCTCCACGACGACAGCTTGGCCCAGATCGTCGGCAAGATGCTGGGCGACGAACCGCATCAAGACGTCGCTGGTGCTCCCCGCCGGGGTAGGCATGATCATCTTGACTAAGCGGTTGGGGTATGCGGCGACCCCTTGTGCGCGGGCCATCGGTACCGTAAGTCCAAGACCCGCGGCGAGGATGGCTCTGCGCCTGATGACCGCACGCGGCGAGAGTTTTTCGTCTGAATGCCGTTGATCTGCCTTCATGCCTTTTTCCTTGAGGTTAAGTGAATGGTTTGGTTGTCATGCGCGTCGGCTATACAGGCTCCAGTTCGACCGCCCCACACCAACGCAGCATGCGTGGATGCGGTGCGTCGTAAGGCGTCGCGCGGTGCATGGTCCAGCGGTCGTCCCACATGACGAGCTCGTTGCTGCTCCAAGCGTGTGAATATACGAATTCAGGCTGCGTCGCATGTGCCACTAACTCGCGGATGTAAGCGCGCCCTTCATGGACAGGCCAGTTCATTGGATGCGAGGCATGCGACGCGAGATAAAGGGACTTGCGACCGGTGAGCGGATTGGTTCGCACAAGTGGGTGCATCACGGGCGGCCGCAACAGCAGGCTTTCAGCGCTGATGTCGGTAAAGCCGATCTGCTCGCGGGACCACGCGATCGAATGCACAACCGACAGTTTTTCCGCTTCACGTTGCTTGCGGGGAGGCAGGGCATCCCATGCAGCCCGCATGTCGGCATACTCCGTCGGCGGCGGGACAGGAGGTAGCACGCGCGCGTGCAACGCGGACACGCGAGTTGGTGGCTGCAACTGGCTTCCGTCGGTATGCCACTGCGCATTGGCCAACAGCGTCAGGCCGCGCGGGCTGTCGGTGACAATGGGTGCGCCGTCTTCATCGACTGTGGTGATATCGTAGAAGTGCGGATGGCCGGTCGCGATTTCCTTGAAGTTTGCCTTGAAGGGCGGGCCGAACAACTTGATCAACGCCTCCTGCTGCGGGTCGCCGATGTGCTGCGGGCCGAAAGACAGCACGCCGTAGCGAGCGAGCGTTTCCTCGATCCATGCATGGCTGCGCTCGTCCGGCAGCTGCCGAAGGTCGATCCCTGTTACACGGGCGGCGAATGTCGTCCCCAATAACGTCACTTGCGGCGTCATTTCATCCTCACGGTGGACGGTTCCGTGATTGCGGGCACGGCGCTGCGCTCCGCGGGAAGGTGGCACGTCACCTCATGGAGCCAATCAGGGTCGTCGCACAGCGATCGTAATTCTTCTAAGGTCTCGTCTTTCGTCTGCGTCCAGCGCTCCACCACCCTAACATC
>Ga0214919_10010258_pt1 | contig 11917 bp, 13 predicted proteins | sample LL1503_MetaG_FD_177994 | JGI IMG/M metagenome (GOLD analysis project Ga0214919, IMG submission 177994) | Freshwater microbial communities from Lake Lanier, Atlanta, Georgia, United States - LL-1503 | ecosystem: Environmental > Aquatic > Freshwater > Lake | place: USA: Georgia | collected...
TCAACCTACAACAATCTCTACAGACGTGAGCTTGTACTTGCTCAAGAAAATCTAGGCTTACCGGGTTTCAAGCCAACGCCGTTGTATGCATGGATTCATGACAATGCAGCTTCAGAAGCTTTCTTCACTGGGCTGGCTAAACTTGCCCCACTCTTTCCGGTTGTTGGCTACAACAGGGTCGTTTCATCGTGGCTATCACCGCCGCCTTCAGGTCAAGGCAATGTTGTCATGGTTGTCATGGGCAAAGACTCAAACAATATAGTCCGGGTTGTTGGCAGCAACCGCCTCAACCTTCCGCGAAATCCAGTACGCCATTTACTTTCAGCGCCTGACTTCTTTGCCAAGTATGACAACAGCAGTGAGTACGAACAACAAAATTTGATTCGGAATGTAATTGGCTCTGGTCTAACCACATACGACTCAGACATTCTCAGAGAGCTAGAGCGGTACTGCGAGTTCTTCAATACGATGCCAATCTACATTCACATACTAGATGGTGAATCTCCACTGTTCGGCTGTGGACCTGCCGTTGTGGAAGGCTTCAGACAAGCAGACTTCTCCTATGAATTTACTGGGGAGATAAAGCCATGAGCTTTGCCCTCAACCAGTTCGACGGTGACGCCACAACTGCTGCTTCTAGGAAAGAGCAGAGTTATGAGACGTATGCACAACCAAGTCGGGTAGAAATACATCGCACCTTAACTCTGCTTTGGCCGGAACGAGATCGCATTGAGTTACGCATTATTCACAATAAGCCCAATGCTGCTGGGAAAAAATCCATTGATTCTGGTTTATTCGACCGTGAGCACATTCCAGATTTGATTGATGCAGCAGTGAAAAGTAATTCACTTGGTGCTGTTTATGTAAACATCAACCCGATCAAACAAAGCTACGCACCACCCTCTCTGAATATTTTGAAACGTGGTGCTATGGGTTTAGTTGGCAACGGTGATATCGACTGTCGTAAGTACTTGCCTATTGACCTTGACCCGATCCGGCCTACAAATACTTCGGCGACTTCAGCCCAGTTGGAAAAAGCCAATGACGCCGCAATTCAAATTGAGCAGTACTTAAATGCAAAGGGATGGCCAGAGCCCGTAGTATGTGCATCAGGGAACGGCATCCATCTCCTCTACCGAATTGATCTTCCAAATGATCAAGGCAGTGAAGTATTGATTGATGGCGTTCTAGGTGGACTAGGCTCAAAGTTCAATAATCAGTTCGTCAAAATTGACAAGGTGATGAAAAATGCTGGCCGGATTATCAAACTGTACGGCACAGTTTCTAACAAAGGTGACAACACCGTTGAGACCCCACATCGACTGTCGCGTATGGTACGTGTGCCAGTATCAATCCAGACAGTTACTTTTGAGCAACTTCAACAAGTGGTGGCAGTACCGCAGAACAATGAGTCTCAGTGGCTATTGGGACCCAAGCCAGCTTGGCTCAAAAATACTGGCGAAAGTGCTTGGGGAATTTCTGGTGTACCGTTTGATTTAGACCAGTTTCTTAAACGCCTTTCCATTGACTTTAAAAAGCAGATAAAACAAGATGGCAGCGAGTGGTTTCACCTTAATCACTGCCCGTTCAATGTGTCTCATGGAGCGGGTGATTCTGCGATCTCAAGACAAACCGATGGCAAACTTGGTTTTAAGTGTTTTCACGATAGTTGCGCAGACAAAAACTGGCACTCACTGCGTTCACTAGTTCAGACGTCTGAACATCAAGAACCTGAGACCGTTACTGCTCGCACACCACAAAAACTACCACTAGCATTAAAGGCTGTAGACCCACTTCCAATAGAAGCACTGCCCATTGCAATCAGAGATGCAGTGACTGACATGACTGAAAGGGTTCAGTGCCCTGCCGACTATCTTGCGGTTGCAATATTGAGTGCAGCAGGCACAATTGTTGGTAACAAAATTGGGATTTATCCTTTAGCAAACGATGAAACATGGGAAGTGTATCCATGCTTGTGGGGTGGGTTCGTAGGGTCACCCGGATCAAAGAAAACACCAGCGCTAAACACTGCAATGAAGCCCCTCAAGCATCTTGAAGAGCAGGCAGGCATTGATTACAAGCTGGCATATACAACCTATAAAACTGCACTCGATAAATACAAGATTGATTTAGAAAAATCAAAGTCAAATCGAAGTGGGCCAATACCAGTTGAACCTGTGGAGCCAAAACCAGAACGGTTCATTGTGAATGACACTACTTACCAAGCTTTAGGTGAAATTCTTGCCAACAACCCACGCGGTGTATTGGCTTTGTCCGACGAACTCTCTGGCCTGTTGCAATCACTGGATACCGCAGGCCAAGAAGCTGCAAGAGGTTTTTACTTAAGCGGCTGGGGCGGCGCGTCTAGCAACTCCTTTGACCGTATTGGTAGGGGTTCAATCGTGTTGTCAAGATACTGTCTAAGTGTATTCGGTGGGTTTCAGCCCGACCGCATCAAAAGCTACGTTCAGTCAACGCAAGGCGGCAATTCTAAGAACGATGGACTTGTACAACGTTTCCAACTGCTTGTGTGGCCAGACCCTTACCAATTTGAATCAGTGGTTGACAGGGCGCCCGATAAAGTCGCAATTGATGCGTTCAATCAATCAATGTTTAAGCTAGCAAAGATGGCAAAAGCTCCAATCCCGGGTGTTACCCGGGGGCGGCACGGCGAAGCACTATTGCATTTTGAACCTGCAGCGCAGATACGATTCAATCAATGGCTTACCAATTTAGAAAAGTTTCTTGCTAAGGGAGCGATTGACCCAGCAAAGTTAAGTCATTTTGCCAAGTACCGAAGCCTCGTTCCGGCGCTGGCGTTGCTGTTTCACCTGCTAGATGGCCATACTGGTCCAGTTTCATCTGAATGTTTGGACAACGCGATCCTTTTTTCCAAGTATCTGCGTAGCCATGCCAATCGAGTGTATGCGTCAATAGGTGGAGTCGACCACGAATGCACCCGGACTTTGGCGCAGAGACTACTGAACAAGGATTTGGAAGATGGCTTTACTTGTCGAACTGTGGTTCTTAAAGGATGGTCAGGCTTAACCAAAGTAACTGCACAATCTGCGCTGGATGCGCTGGTAGAGTTTGGGTGGCTCACCGAAGTCGAGAAGCGAGGTAATGGTCGCCCAACCTTTTTCTACAAAATCAATGAGGGCATATCTGCAGAACTGCTGGAAGTTTCGATGGTTTTGTAGGTACCCCCCCCTACACTTTTTCTACTAATTTATAAATATTCCAAATAGAAATGCAGGGGGGTGGTACCTACGAAACCATCGAAACCCCCCCGGCCGGTTCATGCTTTGAATTAAGTTATTTCTACTGATCCTCGTCCGAGGCCCCAACACGGTTAATTTCTTTGTCCAAAGCAAACATCACAACATCTTTGATAGTAGTCAGTGGCACGTAGCCGGACGGCTTTCTTCCACGTGTCCTTGTAGCAGCCGTCATTTTTAAGACATGCATAGCATCCTCAAGCTGCATCATTTCAGCCAACTTCTGCGACCGTTCCTTTATTGCTTGTTTGGTGAACTCACCCGTTTTGACATGCGCCGCAGCTGATCGTGCTCTGCCTGCCTCAGTAACTGGCCCCTTATTTCGGCCCCCATGTGTAGGACATTTGGCGGTGCGGCTTGATTTCAAGGCAGGTTTGAGACACTGGTTGCCACTGCGGACCGATTTGGCAGTACACCTCAAGCATGTGATCCTGCCCCCTGCTGTTGATAGAAACTTTTCCATACTTACCTCCATATTTCACATTATGAAATATTGCAAGTCACAAATCAATGCTCAATGGCCACAAATTTCACTGATTTTCACCATACACGTGTAAAGTCAAATGCACATTAAATATGTGGCGACAAAGACAATTGCCAATAGTGAGCGTCTAATTGATAAGAATGAAAAATGTTGAGTTCCGGATTGCCGACAATCAGTCCACCACGGCGCTGAGTTTTGTCACGTGCCTTCTAATATTGATGTTCCAAATATTTGTGACAAACCATGCCAGTGCTGCAACAGAACGCATGGCGCTTGTTATTGGGAATTCAAATTATTTAAATATTGGAAAACTACAGAACACAAAGAATGATGCAACTGACATTCAGAGAAATTTGAGTCAAATAGGCTTTAAAACAAAACTTGTTCTTGATGCTGATGAGATTGCACTTAGAAGAGCTATAAAAAGTTTTGCATCCGAGTCCAGCGATTCTAAAATTGCACTTGTTTATTACGCGGGTCATGGCGCACAAATCAACGGTGAGAATTATCTGCTGCCTACAGACTTAGAAGTACCCAAAAGGGAGGCAGACATACAGCTTTCTGCAATCAAGGTAGATGATGTCGTGAATTCGCTAAAAAGTTCAGTCAAGATTATTTTTCTTGATGCTTGCAGAGACAATCCCGCATTAAGTAAATCTCTATCAAAGGGACGCGGAGCATTTCGTGGTGGTCTAGCAGCAGCAAAATCAAGCAGTGATGACCTTGGAAGTTTATTTATTGCGTATGCAACAGATTCTGGCAATGTTGCACTAGATGGTGAAGGCCAAAAAAATAGCCCATTTACAAGCGCTTTACTGAAATATATCAAACAGCCCATTTCAATAGATGACATGTTTTCGCTTGTCACAAGGGAAGTTCGACTATCAACAAAAAACGCACAGAGGCCATACAAATACGCATCACTAGAAGGAGTGGTTTGTTTAACTCAGAAATGCGGGACTGTAGTTACATCTACTGAACCAAATCTCCCAGCAAGAACATCTAATCCCGAGGAACAAGACTTAGCTATTGCATCAAGTTCCGATGATCCTCAAATAATTTTTAACTTCTTAAACAAATACCCAGAAAGCAAAGAAAAACACGCTTTGCACTTAAAGTTAAGAGCGCTTGACTGGGGTTGGAAAGATTTATGGGTTCATTTTGAAATAAATACTGCATATAGAGCACCGCTGTACATCAAACCTTCCTCAATAAAAAATATAGGTTCCAGAATAATTTATGAAACCAAAATATTTGTTGAGAAGCCCGATGAAACAGTAAAGAACCCTACAAACTATTACTACACAAAACTTTCTTCAGTAATTGATTGCAAAGAAAAGAAATCCTTGGTTTATCAATTTTCAAGATATGACATAAATGAAAAAATAATTTCAGATATCCAAGATGGCGATCCAAGATTTGTAAACTTAACTGTAGATTCCTCCTCGGAGGATCCCGGAAGCCTAGCGTGGACATACCGAACTATTGTTTGTGATCCGCAAACACTGACCCCACTACTTTTAAGTTCAGAAGTAAATAGCAAAAAATGGGAGCGCCTCTATTCCGTTGATGATGGGATAAATTATTATTTCAAATCAGACTCTCTAATCTCCAAAGATGAAACGAGAGAGTTTATGGTTAAATTTGAATTTCGTGATCCAAAGCCACTGAGTCAAACTAAATTTCTAAAAGATCAACTGTGGAATCCGGCATTTGAAGGCTATGTGAACGTACCTACCGTAAAAACCATAGTGATTAAAAATAGATTTAACTGTAAAGATGAGAACTTCGTAGTTTTGAAAGAGTCCTACTACGATCAATCTGATCGATACGTATACCTAAGAAATTTTGAAATTACTGAAAAATCCTATTCAAAAATACAGGCATCAGGAGGTCTTCGAGATCTATTAACGCGTGTTTGTACAAATTAAGTAAGCCATGAAAAAATTATGTGTTTCGTTAATCATTTACTTGACTGCAAGTATTTGCCTTGGTCAAAGTGTAGTGAGTACGCCATCCTCATATCAAAGCGGATTTGGACGGCAAGCAGCAACTACCCAATCTACGCAAATGGCTGATCAAGAAGCTAATTTAAAAAGTGCACTCTCAGACCGATTCATGCTTAACCAAAGCATGGCGAATTTCAAATTCACTGAGAATATCCATGCAAAATCTAGAGGCGCAAAAGAAGTTGCACTTTTTAGAACTGTATCGCCTGCGGTTGTTTTGATAACCACTGAAGACTCTCTGGGTACCGGTTCCTTGATTTCATCTAAAGGCGAACTTTTGACTAATTGGCATGTAGTGGGATCAAACAAAGAAGTGGGTGTAATCTTCAAGCCAGAGCGTGACACACAAAAAGTTACAAAGAATGACATCTACAGAGGCGTAGTTGTAAAGATTGATCAGGTTGCAGATCTCGCATTGATAAAGCTTGTTGAATGGCCAGCTAATCGTCAACCAGTGAGACTAGGCGGCTCAGATGAAATTAGCATTGGCTCTGATGTTCATGCAATTGGTCATCCGCGAGGGGAGTCATGGACGTATACAAAAGGTGTAATCAGTCAATTTAGAAACGACTACCAATGGAGTGGTGGAAAAGAGGCGTTAAAGCATAAAGCCGATGTAATTCAAACTCAAACCCCCATCAACCCAGGTAATTCAGGTGGTCCACTCTTAGCGGAGTCTGGGAAAATGATTGGTGTAAATAGCTTTAAAACTGGCGATTCAGAAGGTTTAAATTTTGCAGTATCCATCGATGACGTTAAGAATTTTTTGTCTCGCAAAACTGATCGATATTCCTCAAGTACAGAGCAAGCCAAGTCATCGAAGTGCGAATGGAAAACTGTGTATGAAGGAAAATCAGAAGATAAAGCCTCTGATGTAATTTCTTTCGATACGCAATGCTCTGGAAAAGCTGACCTTGAAATAGTTAAGCCAATTGATGCATCAAAACCGTTTTACCTCAGGGCCGACAGAAATCTTGATGGGAAAATTGATTTACTTGTTCTGTCATACACCAGAAATGAAAAATGGTCTTTTTCGTACTGGGACAACGATTTTGATGGGAAGTGGGATGCAGTAGGCTTTCATCCTGACGGTGAGCTTAAGGCATCACGGTTTGAGGACTATCAAGCCTACGTTGCAAGAACGGCAAAAAGTAAATAAAACTTTCATCTGAAGTGTGACACGCATCGCAGGAACTAACATTATCAAAGCGCCCTGCTGCGGAGCTTTGTACTCAACGACTGCTTTTGCATCAATCAATTTCATGGCCGGTGAGCACTGGACTGACGGCGCAACAGAAAACTCCTTGTCTCAGTCTGATGGTGGACTTCGCCGTTGCACATGCGGAGGTTACTTTCTCTCTGGCTACGCCGAGCGAGTTGGATTCATTCCCAAGAACACTGATCATCAAGAAGAACAAACTGAATATTCAATCTCAAGGATATTTGGAAAAATCGGCAAGCTGTTGATAGCTGAGGACAAGGCCAAGCCGCAGACCATCCGCAAGCTACCTTCTCAATGGGCAGCCAATGAAACGGTCATCCCACCTATGGCCAAAAGCGTAACTGGTGCAGCGATTGCTGAACTACTTGACTCTAAACCTCAAAATAAAAATCTATTGATCCAAGCTCGAAGACTTTATTGGCAATACCTGAACAACCAGTTTCGTGATAAGTACCGTGCGCACCGTGAAATCCATAAAGATAGCTTTCCATCATACGCACCAAGCGCGGCCCAGATGGATAACATGACACTGCTTGCTGCATTGCTTGAAGACCATGACATGGTTGATGAACTTGAGCTTGGGGAGCTATACCGCGAGATGGGCCAGCCCTTGAAGGCAAGAGCCAAGCTGGCTAAAGCTGACGAAGAAGACCGTAAGCTATGTGAGATGCAGTTATCGCTACTTGAAATGGGCTACAGTGGGCTCGCTAGATTTAAATATTAAATGACCTTAAATTAAAACGGCAAAAAATTTATATCATGGCATGAGCGAAGTCGAGTCAAGGGATCACCAATTCTTTTGCTGCAAGCCTCCAAGCATTTATCCATAGTGTCGAGATCTTTGCACTGTGGGCTACAAGAAGAATAATTTTCTCTATCTCTTCTTGCCCTTTCTGAAGCCAAAATTAATCCTTCTAATTTTATTTCTTCAACTCGAGGTAATAAATATGATCTTAAACGGTTCAAATTTTGTTCTGTCTTTTGCAACAACTGCTTGCTATAGTTACTCTCAAGAATTTTTCCACTTAATTCTTTTTGACCTTTCAATGACTCCTGCAATACCGCAATGCAATATTCACTTTTAAGTTCAATATCAGTAGGAGCTCTCTGAGCATAAGAACTGCCAGTAAATAAAATAAAAATTGAAAAAAGTATATTTTTCATGTCTGAAATCCTGTTAAAAGTCTTCAATGTTTAAGAACTCTAAACACAAAAATCAAATATTTATTCAGCACCCCTTGTAATTCTTTTTCCCAGAAGGTGTGATTGTGTAGGTGCCACCCTTTGGGCCCGTGTAGCAAACGGGTTGATCTCTTTGCACTGGTGCACCTGCTGGCTGAGTATTTTGAATTTGCTTTGGTGGTGGCTTTCTATGACAGTGATAACCGCCAGTCTTATGGTTGTTATGGCACCCTTCAGCGTTTAGCCCACCACCGTGCGCATGAACTGATTCAGATACAAAAAATAGAACGGTTAGCATTAACCTATGCAAAACTTCACCAATGACTTAATTAATTGAATATACGCAAATAGTTATTTTTAAGTTCTAAAGCGAGCGGCCTTATTTCTTTTGAAACATTGTCAACACAGAACTGAAGTATTTTTACCCCATTTAACTTTGCAGCATCCAGCCTGTTTGAGGCTACACAAGTAAAGAAACCATTAATAATATAAACCTTTGCATAATCAAAGTCTTTGTAATTATTTAAATTTTTCTTGAAAGCAATATCCGTTTTCATATTCATGAAATGCTTTTGTACTTCCTGCTCAGTCGCTTTGCCATTTCCAATTTCAGTTATAAAGTGTCGAATTGTATTTAAGATTTGTGCAACCTCATCTTCTTTTATTGGGGATGAATAAATTATGTAATTCATACAATTATCTAAATCATCAAGAACTAGATTTATTGATTTATTCTTTAGAAAGTCGAACATAATATCCTCTAATTTAAAATTAATTCTACTTCATGCAGTTAGTAACTACTTTGTAAAGTTTTTTATCATATGCATTACCATTAGGATTTGGCTGTGCTGATCTCAAATAGTTATATTGTTCCATACCAAATTCTTGGCTGAATGATGAGCTCATACAATAACAAACTCCATTCGCACGCCTGTCTGTCATTCCTTGCTGCAACATACTTTGTTTACATTGATTAAAGTAAGACTGATAAACTTCAGTTGGCCAAGGAGTTTGCGACAAACTCACAACAGGTATTGAAATAAATAAAAAAAGGTTTAATATTTTTTTAGCATATTTACTTAAACCATAAATAAAAACCATGCAAGATTCCAATAGGAAATAATAAAGCCCCTGCCACAAGAAATCCCCATAATCCTTGAGCAAAACATGTAAAGATGTGTGTTAACCAAGCGCATCCGCAAACCAAAAAAAGTAGTTGTGGCATATTTTCCTTATCTATATAAAAATTAAAACATACTCGTATTTATTAGACATAGACCCATTGTTTAGATCAAGCCAAAAAATCCACAACAGACACCGTTTGGTTTTTTAAAATTTATAACAGCTTACTAAAATTTGAAGCATTGATCAACCCAATTTTGCAATGCTCAAATTCGCATGCAATTCACTAATTTTTCAAATGCGCCTTCAACTCAAGGGTGCTCATCTTGATTAATGTCTTCAAATTTAAGTTCTCTTTTGTTCCTCTCTTGTGAAAAAGGTAAGCCACGAATAGGTCTCAGCACTGAATCTGGAACAGCACCCCTTTTGCGACGAATCAACTTGCCACCAACTTCGTACGTCATGGGACGAGGCGCAACAGCCAACCAAATGTGATCTTCTTTATCGGCTAAAACAGCTTTTTGGTTCTTATGTGTTTTCAGAACTCGCAAAATAGTTCCGATGTTTTCAAGGTTGTAGGCGGTTACGATTACAGCCAAATCACCGGGCTTGCAATTAAGTTTTCTCATTTCTTTCTCCTGTTTAGCGGCTTTGCGAAATGGGGGGCCGCAATCTGGATCAAATCCCCCCTTAAATAACCTTTAAACAAGCAGCGGCTCAGTTTTTGTCAGCGAGAGTCCTGATGCGAATTTGATTTTGATTTGAGAATCACTTTGAAGTACTGCAACAATCTGAGGGTCATCCTCAGCAAGCCAGTGCGAGTTGCCTTTTAAAAACTTATCAAGTGCCCGTTGGATTCTCGATAAGGCAGGGAACGTCTTAGATGAATATCTAAGGTCAACATCAAGGGTGAACGTGCAACTACTTGCGTTGGTCTTTAGGATCAATGTGGTGTATTGCATCTTTACTCCATTCTTTTGATTTTGTTTGCCAGCTTAGGTACTTAAGGCGCAGGCCACTTCACCTTGGCGATTGATTTCCAGCACTACTGGCTCACATATGTTGCTGTCATCTTCCGGCGGCCTGATTGGAATTAGCCAGCAGTCTGGGTGCTGAGTGCGAGACTTCCAAGTAACTCTCTCGGCAATTAGTTCACCAGAAGGGTAAAGGTTGATGAGTTTTTTACGGGTTACTGTGCGTATGCGCCAGCAAATCAAACCACATTGATGATTTAGCATTGCAGGGCCACGTACCTCAACAATTCTTCCTATGTTTGACTCGCAACCCGGCATGTCTCCGATCATCACTGCCAGATCACCGTCTTTGCAACGTAATTCCATGATGTCCTCCAACCCCCTGAGTTGGCATCAAACACGATGGGGGGTCGTGCCTAACGCTTTAGCAGTATTTATTGACCGCCCTGCAAGTTGTCTTAAATCAGCGGTAGTAACAAAAAAGCCCTCACTAGGAGGGCTGACACGCGATTGGTTGCCCTAAGGCCACATCGTTTGACCACCTTGCCCGGTAAGCAGGTTGGTGTGGGTGTCAGCCCATCTCTTGATGAGTTTAAATTATCTCAAATCAGGCGGAGTCAGTCAACCTTTGGGATTTATTTCTTCTGATCAATTTGCCAAAAAAGACTGAACTAGTAGTGAAATTTTAAAGAAATGGACTTGGCTTTAATTGTAAAAATGATTAGGATCAAAAATCGAAATAACGTTTTCTATCGAAAGGTATTGAATGGAAGAAGACAAAGAAAATTTAAAGAGTCAATTAGAAAGTAGTCGCCAAAGACACCACATGAGTTTGTTTATTGTTTTTTGGATGATCGGAATATTTTTGATTGCTACATTTGCTGATGCGGGAGGGCTAACATCGTGGCTCCTTGGATTTGGTGCCATGTTGATCGCGTGGGTGGCAGCAAAAATAATCTCAAACTCCAATTTAAAGTGATTTTATTTTTGCCATCTATTTTTAAGTTCTGACCGCAATCAATCAAATCTCAAACTTCGCCTTGATCAATGTGCATGGACGGAACCGACTGCAAATTAGGGGGTGCCCGGGGTACGGTTGGGTTTGGGATAGCTGGAGTTTGTAAAGCCACTCACCCACTTTGCTAATACTTCGCCGCACAACCCAACTTTGCCGAGCCACATGCTCATACTGGCCGTATGTCTAACGTTGGACAAAGATTATTGAATTTTTATATTACGGCTACGGAACAGTGATTAACCTGTCTGGAGAGGGCCACCTCGAAATCGGGGGGTGGGTGGGGTCTGGCTGCGGGTGGTTTATTAAAAGCAAGATATGTGTCCTTAGGCTTGGACGCATTGAGTCTGACTAGACTAGGTTGGGCAAGATTTTGGGTGGGGGCGGGCAGCCCCTGAGGCCGACGCAATTTTAGGACTGCGGACCTAAATTTATAGGGCTGTGGGGAAAACTGTGGGGAAAAATGAATAAAGGCCCCGTAGAGCCTCTATTTACTTGACATATTGGCGGAAGCGGTGAGATTCGAACTCACGGGCCCTTTCGAGCCGCCGGTTTTCAAGACCGGTGCAATCGACCACTCTGCCACACTTCCTGCGGGTCAAATTGTAACCTTGTTCCGAGCCCAATTTGG
>Ga0214919_10010259_pt1 | contig 11916 bp, 6 predicted proteins | sample LL1503_MetaG_FD_177994 | JGI IMG/M metagenome (GOLD analysis project Ga0214919, IMG submission 177994) | Freshwater microbial communities from Lake Lanier, Atlanta, Georgia, United States - LL-1503 | ecosystem: Environmental > Aquatic > Freshwater > Lake | place: USA: Georgia | collected 2015-03-15
GCGACGCTATCCAACAGGGTGTGGGTCTTCTCGGCATGTGGAGAACATAGAGATTGCCTTCTTGCCCACCATGAAGATAGACCGCATCCCCCAAGACGTGAAGTTTGCGCTGGGGCCACTGCGCTACACCTCTACCTACACCCTCAACGGCAACACGTTGCTTGTCCGGAGAGAGTTTGTGGGGAATCGCAAGACTGTCATCTGCTCCGACAAAGATGATCGGGACTGGGAGAGGTTTTCTGGGGAGTTGAAGAGGGATTTGCGGCAGCAGGTGTTTTTTCAGTAGCATGAATAAAGTGAATTGGTAGTTGTTTAATTCGGCACATATACACTTTCGAAAGTACAGAACATATTAAATACCAAACTACGACCTTTTGACATGTCAAAAAAATAATACAAGTCTATAAGTAACACGTTATACTGAAATGTAGATAGTTTAAAGATCACCTTGATTTATCTTCTTAAAAAACTAGGTAGTTATTATGAATAAGTACAACCCAGACGTGCTTAGTTGCCTAGCAAACTTAAGCAGTGATGAGATATTTACGCCTCCTAAAATAGCAAATGATATATTAGATTTATTACCAAAAGAAGTATGGTCAGATAAAAATCTAAAATTCTTAGACCCCTCTTGCAAAACGGGTGTATTTTTGAGAGAAATAACAAAAAGATTAATGAAAGGTTTAGAAAAAGATTTTAAAGATCCAACTATAAGATTGAATCATATTTTAAAAAATCAAATATTTGGAATAGCTTTAACTGAATTAACAGCTTTACTTTCCAGAAGAACACTATATTGTTCTACGAGGGCAAATAGCAACTTTTCAATTTGTGATAACTTCACTGATGAAAATGGTAATATTTACTTCAAGCCCATGCAGCATTCTTGGAAAGGTGGGTTTTGCAAAATTTGCGGGGCTAGTCAATCTGTTTATGATCGATCAGAAGAAAGCGAATCACATGCCTATAATTTTTTACACTCAAATGAAATTTTCCAAGGAATAAAATTTGATGTGATTGTAGGAGGACCACCGTACCAACTTTACGATGGAGGAGGAACAGGCGCAAGTGCTAGACCAATTTATCAGAATTTTATTCGAATAGCTTTAGCAGAGGAACCCAAATATTTTTCTATGATCATCCCTGCAAGGTGGTATTCGGGCGGTAAGGGATTAGATGATTTTCGTAACAACATGCGAAATGATCAACGAATCAGAATATTAGTTGATTACCCAGATGCAAGAGACTGTTTCCCGACTGACTTGGCTGGTGGCGTATGTTATTTTTTATGGGATAGAGATTTTTCGGGTGAATGTGAAGTGAGAACAATTCGTAATGGAATCACTTCGACATCAATTAGATATTTAAATGAATTTGAAACAATTGTTCGTGATAGTGTTGCCGTTGAAATAATTAAAAAAGTAAAGTTAAAAATAAATCAATCAATGCGTGATTGTGTATCAAGTAGGAAGCCATTTGGTCTTGCATCCAACTATAAGTCAAATAACTTAGGCGATTTAAGGTTAATTTCTAGTTCACGTGTTACGAATGTATCAATTAAAGAAATTTCCTCTGGGCATGAATTAATAGATAAATGGAAAGTATTGCTTTCAAAAGCCTCATATGACCACGGAGGGCAAGCTAATGCAATTGGATTGCGAACAATTTTTTCAAAAATTGAAATAATGCAACCTAATTATGTGTGTACAGAATCTTATTTAGCAATCGGAAGATACGATACTGAAAAAGAGGCTAAAAATATGGCAGTTTTTTTAAAAACAAAGTTTTGTAGATATTTAGTCTCGATTATGCTGCTAACTCATAATATATCAAAGGCATCATTCAATTACGTGCCAAATTTAGCTATGAATAAAATATGGAAAGATAGCAAACTTTATGAATATTTTTCTTTCAGCAAAGAAGAAATAGAAGCAATCGAAAACAGTATTAAAGCATTGGATTAGTCGACATGGAAAAAAACTTATTCCCCCATAGGCCAAAACTAGATCCTAAAATTTACGCTTATGAGGTTAGAGATAAGGAATATGTAGGCTTGCTAAAAATTGGCTATACCGCAAAGCAAACTGTTGAAGAAAGAGTTTCACAGCAATTCAATATAAAAAATGCTGGTACACCACTTTACAAAATTGTTTTACAAGAGTCCGCTATAAAAAATGATGGCTCGTATTTTACAGATAAAGATATTCATAAATTACTTCGCCAGCGTGGAATTAAAAATCATAACAATTCCGAGTGGTTTGCTTGCAATATTAAAATGTTACGGTCTGCACTAATATCTGTCAAAGAAGGTATAAGTAACTTTGAGAATCGAACGCTAAATTTTAAAATGCGTCCGGAACAGACTGAGGCAGTAAATAAAACAAAAAACTACTTTTTAAATTTCCAAAAGGAAAACCATAAAAAAACACCTCATTTTCTTTGGAATGCCAAAATGCGATTTGGGAAAACTTTTGCTGCCTATCAATTGGCAAAAGAAATGAAATGGAAAAAAATATTAGTGCTAACTTTTAAGCCTGCAGTTCAAAGCGCGTGGGAGGAGGACCTTATCTCGCATATTGATTTTGAGGGTTGGAAATTTATTACTAATAAAAATTCTTCAGAAGTCCCAGATCTCAAAAGTGATAAACCCATAGTATGTTTTGGATCTTTTCAGGATTACTTAGGAAAAACAGCCGTTGGCGCCATTAAGTCTAAAAATGAATGGGTACATTCTACAAATTGGGATTGTGTAATATTGGATGAATATCATTACGGAGCCTGGCGGGAGAATGCAAAAGATTTGTTTGAGGCAGAGGATGCCGGTGAAATTATATTTTCTGAAGGCGAAGGTAGAGAGTATTTTGACGAGGAGATAATGCCCATCACTACGAATTCTTATTTATACCTATCTGGCACCCCATTTAAAGCAATTGCCAAAGGTGAATTTATAGAGGAGCAAATTTATAATTGGACTTACACTGACGAACAGCTAGCAAAATCCTTATGGAAAGGAAATCCCAATCCTTACGCTTCATTACCACGTGTTGTTATGCTTACATATCAATTACCGGAAGAAATTAGGCAGATTGCTGAGAAAGGAGAATTTGACGAGTTTGATCTAAATATTTTTTTCTCAGCTGAGGGGGAAAAAAGTTTAGCAAAGTTCAAATATGAAAATGAAGTTCAAAAGTGGATCGACATAATACGTGGATCATACTTAGGTGGTGCAATTTCGGATTTAAAGCTTGGCATAAATAAGCCACCTTTACCTTTTTCGCATGTAGATTTTCTTAATATACTTTCACACACCTTTTGGTTTTTACCGAGTGTAAGTAGTTGTTACGCTATGAAATCGTTGCTTAGTAAAAAGCAAAATAAATTTTTCCATGAATACTCGATTATCGTTGCTGCGGGGCCGGAGGCGGGAATAGGTGTTGACGCACTTAAACCTTTATATGAAGCCTTAAACGATCCTTTAAAAACTAAAACTATAACCCTCTCTTGCGGTAAATTAACAACTGGAGTTTCAGTGCCACCATGGACTGGCATATTAATGTTAAGAAATACATCTAGTCCGGAAACTTATTTTCAAGCCGCATTTAGAGTGCAAACACCATGGACTATCAAAGACTCGGAGCGTATAAATGAGTCGATAATTCTTAAAGAGGAATGCTATATTTTTGATTTTGCTCCAAATCGTGCATTGCGACAAATTGCTGATTACAGTTGCAGGTTAAATATTGATGAGTTGAATCCTGAAAAGAAAGTACATGAATTCATTCAATTTTTACCTGTACTTGCATTTGATGGCAGTTCAATGAAGCAAGTTGATGCAGCTGGTATTTTAGATATTGCTATGAGTGGAACAACTGCCACATTGCTGGCTAGAAAATGGGAGGATAACAATCTTGTCAACGTAGATAATATGACTTTACAACGATTGTTAGAAAACAAAGATGCTATGCAGGCATTGATGTGTATTGAAGGCTTTAGAAATTTAAATCAAGAAATTGAAATTATCATAAATAAATCAGAATCAATTAAAAAAGCAAAAAAAGATGCAAGTGAAAATGATCTCACTAAAGAACAAAAGAAAGAGCTTTCTGACAACGAAAAAGAATACAAAGATCTTAGAAAAAAAATACAGGATAAATTAAAAAAATTCTTAACAAGGATACCAGTCTTCCTTTATTTAACTGATTTTAGAGAACACACTTTGCAAGATGTAATTCTTGATTTGGAGCCACACTTGTTTCAGAAAGTAACCGGTTTAACTAAAGAGGATTTTCATTTATTACTGAGCATAGGAGTTTTTAATAGCCATTTAATGAATGATGCAGTGTATAAGTTCAAAAGGTATGAGGATTCTTCTTTAAATTATTCTGGTATATCAAAGCACACAAGTAATTCGATTGGATTATGGGATAGAACAATAGATATTTAAAATGATTTTAAATTAAAATAGTGATGGATTTTTAGCATCATTTTTCTTGTAAATATAAATTTTGTTTAACTTAAATAATAGAACTTGATCTAAAAGCTTTCTAGTCGAGAATATTAAATCGCACTCCTGCTCACCAAAATCATTGCCAACATAGACCTTGCATCTCTCTAAAGAAGTTTTATTTAATCTATTATAAAAAATACAGTTTTTTATTATTTCAAATGCCTGGGTTGACAATGAGTTACTGTTAGAAGTTGTAACTTCGTAATTTTTATACCCAATATATTTAGTAATAAATTCTTGAATACCATTGGCATCTTCGAAATCTAATTTATTCTTTTTTAAGATATTTTTTGAAATTAGATCTAAAAATCTTGTGGGAAAAGCTTCTCCTATTGCTTTTCTTATATTTAGTTCATATTTTTTTATTTCTTCGTAATTTGAGATTAATTTATCTTCCTTGGTCCAGTTAAACTCGTTTGGAATGGACATCAATATCATTAACTCTCTTATACTAAAAACCCTATTATCAACAGGGTGAACTGTATTTTGGCTTGAGAACGTGTCTGATCTAGTATGAATGCACGGCCCGACTTCATTCCATTTCTGGCGCTTATATTTATCCGCATTCTTTGATTGATTTATTATCTTAAATCCATCGATTATTTTATTTGGAATTCTGTTTTCGTCTTTCTGGTCGAATGCACTTTGGCCTTCTTTTATTTTTTCTATCCAGGGTAGCATCTTCTCATCATAGGGCCTGAAAAAGTGGAAAATGTCACTGGGGTCCGTCTCTTTTGGTTTTGATAACGACTTTAGATGTCCAATTGCTTCTTTTAAAGTAATAATCTTTTCAGGTACAGGGTATATTGATAGAGGGTGTATATTTAAATCTTTCCTTACACCAATTACTACAGTTCTTGTCCTGCTAGAAGGAATAGAGAAATTTTTAAGATTGAAGATAAACGATTCGTAATAATAATTTTTTGATAGATGATTGGATATAACTTCAGATACTTCTTTATCAAATCCATCTGAATCACTACAGGCAGAGGTCAAAAAACCAGAAACATTTTCGTATATAAAATATTTTGGTTTAAATTTCTTTGTCAATAAAATTGATTCCAGTATTAATGAATTTCTAACTATTTCAGTAGGCGTTTTCTTGTGATTAGCCAAAGAAATTCCTTGGCATGGAGGGGTAGCAATAAGTACATCTAACCCCCTTTTTTCGCTTACTTCTTTTAAGATTTTTTCGATACTATATCTAACTACAGCATCTCTAATATCGCCGACGATATATTGAGAGTCTGATTTACATTTATTATTTAATTTTTGAATTGCAAGTCGCTCTTCAAGATATTCATTTGTTAAAACGCAATCATATCCATTAGACTTAAAACCATAACAACCTATTCCGGCGCCACTAAAAAAAGTTGCGTAGTTCATCGGAAATAAAATAATATTAGATTGAAGGATTTAAAAAGATATTAATTAATTCTTTTTTGGCTTCTTGGTGCCATATTTTGAGCGCGACTGCTTACGATCTTTTACTCCTTGCAGATCAAGCGAACCCCTAACAATATGATATCTAACACCTGGCAGATCCTTAACTCTACCGCCTCTTACTAGTACAACAGAATGTTCTTGTAAATTATGTCCCTCACCCCCGATATAAGAAATTACTTCAAAGCCATTGGTAAGTCTTACTTTTGCGACCTTTCTAAGAGCGGAGTTTGGTTTTTTTGGGGTGGTTGTATAAACTCTTGTGCATACGCCTCTTCTCTGGGGAGAATTTTCCATTGCAGGGCTTTTAGATTTTTTTTGCTCAAAGCCTCTTCCTTGTTGTACTAATTGATTAATTGTCGGCATTTAATGATTCCTTTAGTGAATATTATAGCGGAAATCTAAACTGATGCAATTAGTTTTTATATTTATTCTTAATAGTTAATTTTTTCGTGGTCATTGCAATATGAATTTTTTGAATTTCAAAGAGATTGCTTATTGAAAATACTAATTTTGTTAAAAATATTTTCGGTATATTTTTTTATCCAACAAAGCGTATTTACAAGAGACATCTGCTCCGGTGTTTTACAAGTAATGTTCATTAATGCCGGATTAGCAACCATGATGGATAAGCATTTAGCACGCGAGATGGCAACATTCAAGCGATTGCGACTAAACAAAAACTCCATATTGCGAGGCAAATCCTCTTCACTCGAAGTCGCCATAGAGAAGATCACTACTTCAGCTTCTTGCCCTTGAAACTTATCAACAGTGCCAATACGCGCTTTTTTATCAATCACTTTGGTCAGCAGATGTACTTGTAGGTTGTAGGGCGCAACAATCAAAATATTCTCTGTTGTAAATTTATTCGTGCCTCCCGTACTAGTCGTAAAAGATTGTGTGAGTAAATTGCTGTAGATGTCCTTAATCACCAACGCCTCTTCCATGCTGCTTTGGGTATTCGAGTCATGCAATACTGGCACATAACTAATTCCACTCGCCTTTAAGGCAGGATGCGCATTCGCATTTAACTTCAGCACTCTCAAGTCAGTTGAAGGATCTGCTTCCAACCGAGAGTCGTAAACAAGTTCCGAAATGAATTTGCATACTCCTGAATGCATGCGCCTAGTTGTGTCTAAGAAGATTCCTTGTTCTGGCGGGATGGTCGCTTTTCCTTGCAACAAATAATCTAGGCTAGAAACGCCAGAGTTGTCTGGATGCGTACCTTGAATGGGTTGGCTTAACTGCATCTGGTCGCCAAGCAAAACAATATTTTTAGCTGCACACCCAATTGCAATCAAATGCGCGAGTGAGATTTGTCCAGCTTCATCAATAAAGATGTAATCGAATTGCTGGTCAAACTCTTCGCGTGCAAAGAGCCACGCCGTGCCTGCAACTAATGAGGCTCTCGAGCCGATGCAATCTTCTGCTCGTTTTGTATCTTTAATGTTTTGGCCATTGATGGTTTGATCTTCATCGCCACTGGATGAATATTTGTATCCAGTGAAGACCATTCCACGGCCTACTGATTTTCTATCTACCTCCTTAAGAAGGTTGTTGATCGCCTTATGGCTGTTAGATGTAACACCAACCTTTTTATTCTCTTGAATCAGTTTCAAAATGATTTCTGAACCACTATAGGTTTTACCAGCTCCTGGAGGGCCTTGTAAGAACAGGTATGTCCTGTCCATGTTGGCTGCTGAAATTACTATTTTGTCGATGTCCGCATGGCCGGTGATGATTGCACTACCAGCTTTGACGTTAGTAATAGTCGGAAGTTTCCTCAGCAAGAATGCATCAATTGCTGGGTATACAGATTCAAAAGGGCTGTTCTTTAAGAGAAGACTTTTGGCATAACGCTTTACAGCTTCCTCTAGTTTGTCTGAATTGATGGGACCACCTGTTCCAATGGTGATCGGGCCCTCAGGTAGTGCTCTTCCATTACCTATCTTGAAGCTAACTTTTCTTGCATCATCATCGATCGTGAGATCTGACACGCCCATTAGAGTTTGCGCAATCACAGTATTGCCACCAGGCTTGACTTTGAATTCTTGTTCAGGGTATATGAAGGTATGGCGAATAGATTTGCTCTCAGGCCTTGAAGGGGTGTTTGTGTCAGGTTGCAAATCGGCAATACACTCCGCATCTTCTATTTGCTCGTTTAGCGTCATAGCCTGACGATCAAACATAGCCCACCATTGCGGTTTGGCAGTGCGCTGAAAATAATCTATCAATTCAGCGATTAAATTGCGTGCTCTTTGTGCTTCAGTCCAGTTTTTTGAATCAGCAGGTAATGAAGATTGCAGTTTGGCTTTTAACTCTGATCGTTCTTGTTGGGCTTTGAGGCGTTTTTCAGATCTTTCAGCGGTTTCGGTTGTTAGTTCGGCGTTGACATGTGAAAGATCAAAGTGTTTTGTGATGCCTGCCTCAGCTTTGAGTTTCTCTAACCAATCACGTAGCTGGAATGTAGATCTGACATCGTCTTCGTTGTAATCTGCAATTTCTTTCAGGATAGATTCGTCTTGTGTTTCTTTCCATTTTTCATACGCAACAATGCTTGCGCCTGCATTTTGAACGTTTCCCTCTCTGGGCTTGCTGTAAAAGTGCTCTAAATTCTTGATTGAGTAAGAGGGCTCTGAAATTCTTATGGCTTCTCTCACCACGCGGTAAAGATCTACAAACTTGCGGTTCCTGAGTAAGTTGTCCATTTCATTTTCACGAGTTCCGTGAAGTCCCATTAATTTTTTGAGCGCAGTAGTCTCGTATGGGGCGTAGTGATAAATGAAAGCGTCTGGATACTTGTGCAGTCTTGTGGTGACGTAATCTATGAATTGCTCAAAAGCATTTTTTTCTTCTGATCTGTTGTGCGCCCAGAAAGCTTTGAATTCGGGTTTTCCATTTTCAAAGATGTATAGGCCAAACAAGTACTCAAGGCCTCCTTCTTCCATGGGGTTGCCTTCCATGTCGAAGAACATATCGCCAGCATCGGGCTTTGGCATTCTGGTGAAACCGTGCGGTCTGTCTCCTAGGTCTGTGGGCGGAGGAAGAATCTTGTAAATTGGTTTGCTTGTTTTCCTGGCTTGTAGTTGCAAAGAAGCTTGTTCACGCAAGCGATTAAGAACAACATCTGAAATCTTGGGTATCGGATGATTGGCCGGTAATGAGCCCAATTTTTCTAAAGTTGTGATACCTGCAGACTCCAACCTTTTGATATGGAGTTTGGAGACATTGGCTACCCTTGAAAGGTGGTCGTCTTCATCCCACTTGGCATTACAGATATCGCGCCAATGGCATTGGTCACACTTTTCACAAGGAGTTGGGTAGGGCGCTTGGTTGGTCTTGACGAATTCAAGAAAGCGCCCCTTCAAGGTGTGAAAGTAATGCATGTAGTCTGCAAGACGGAAACGCTCTTCAACCCCTGTGCCAAGAACTACATAGGTATATGCGGGTGCAGTGCCTTGTATTTCTGCCAATAATTCTGAATACAGACAGAGCTGAATGAGGTACTTACCTTTCGCGGTTTTAGATAGCTTGGTATCGATAACCTCATAGCTGTATTCGCCAAGCTTAGACGGGACTTCTACGCGACGTAAAAAGTCAGCAAACCCTAGGAAGTCGCCGCTACGAAATGAAGCCTGGTAAATGATGGATGCGCCATCGCGCATGGCTTTCTCGGTGGCGGCAAACTGATCTTCTCTGTTTGGACAGATAGCCACGATATCGATCACTGAATCTGGGTGTTGTGCTTTAAGTTTTGCTAAGAAAGATTTTTCGTGTGCAAGACCTTTGGCTTGAATCAGTTTGGCTTGGGCGTCGTCCTCTGCCTTTGTGAGTTTTTCATCAAAGTTCTTCAAATCTAGGTGCGTGAGATTGATGCACTCAAGGAAGTTGACTAAGTCGCTGGCTGAGAAGAGGAGGTTGCCGTTTGGTTTTTGCATCTTTAGTCAACTATGAGAGAAATTAGATCTCGCTAGTATCTAGCGCCATGGAAAATTCAATGAATGAAGATTGGCATTACTTTTGAGAATAATTATTGTTCTAATGCCTTTAGCTTCATAAAAATCTAATGCTGCTTCAACAGCAAATAGTTCGCTAGGCCTCCATACATCAGTAACAATTACGCCAAGCTTTGTTATTTGCAAGCAATGCGAGTAGTAATCTATCAGTGACTCAAGGGCTTTTTTGAATGAGTAGGCTACTACCCTATTCTTCTGCTCTCTCGCATAAACAGCAACTATCCGGCTGCACTGGGCTGGGAAATTACCATCAGGTGTGAGAACAGTAATTCCATTTGACGCTGATCCACCATTACCAATAGAACTGCCTCCGTTGTCTTTCCTATTGCTTAAGTCGTTACTTTCAATAGCGGCTTTTACGGCTTCGATGATGTCGTCAATTGTTGAGTTATCTAACTCGGTAGTCGTCAAGGAGTCTCGTAGGCTTTCATAGTCTGGAATTGGTTCATTACCGATATTTTGATTTTGTAAAGAGCCATTATTTGTCATCATTTGTAATAGACCTTGAGGATTAAAAGCACGCGCAATTGACTCATCTAATTCAGCAATTGTGCGTTTTACATCCGATAACGCTGCCCGTTGTGCGCTGGCCCTGTTAGTTGGGGTGCAGCTTATAGAAACTTTTGCTTTTCTATCTCTATAAATAATTGAAAGTATGAAGTTTTTGCTTTGTTCAAGTATTACTTCCAAACCAATCTCTTCTAAATGCTTGATTAGGTCTCTGATAAATGATCGTTGTTTTGCACTATTACTCATTTCTATTCACCTGCCTTTCCAACTTTAAATTTTGAACTAGTAAATTTATTCGCTAAATAATTGATCTAACTTTTTAGCACTGTCTTCCTTAATCACCACATCCACCCGAACCTGCCCCCGAGTCAACCCCACAAACAACTTGTGTTTCTCTTTGTCGGTGAGTTCTTCAAAATCCACCTCGCAAAACACTACCACGGGCATGCTCTGTCCTTTAAAGCGGTAGACGCTCTCCACCAGCAATGCGCCGTCGGTCCACAGCGCATTGCCAGATGCGTCATAGCCGCTAAAGCGTTTCGTCTTAAAGCCGCCCAGTGTTTCTTGCGCCAGTGCCTCAGACCGCTTCACCCCTTGAAAACTCACGACCGCCACTTGCTCAGGCTTGTAGCCGTCGTCCCATAGTTGTTTCAGGCATTGGTTCAAGGCGGTCAGGCTGTTGACGGCGCCAGGCGCCCATGTGTAGAAGTGCGGCGTTTCTCCCGCAAACGCGCTGCGGGCGACAACGCGCTCTTGGCTCAAGCCCAGTGTGTTGATGGTGTGCACCACTTTGCGTGGGCTTCTGAAGTTGTCCATGCAGCGGATGTGCACCGCGTCTTGCAGGTCAAATGCTTCGCGCGTGTAGAGCTGTTGACCGCTGTCGCCCATCACGTAGAGCTTGCCTGTGCTTTTGAGTTTTTGGGTAACGGCGTTGGCCCAAGCGCGCTCGAAGTCTTGCGACTCGTCGATGATGAGCAAGTCCAAGCTCGGCGTAAATGCTTCGCAGGCGTCGACATAGTCTTGCGTCATGCGTTCAAAAACGTCCGCCGCTGCAAAGTCCACCACCGCGCCTTGGCGCTCGGCCCAGTCGCGGCAGAGTTGGTGAAAGGTGGTGACTTCTACCGACGCAGGTGCGAGTTTGGCCAGATGGTCGGCCAGCGGGCGGTTAAAGCACACGCAACACGCGCGTTGTTTGTGTTGCGCGGCGGTTTGCAGCAGGTTGAGGGCCAACTGCGTTTTGCCAGAGCCTGCCGTGGCTTCGATGACAAAGAGGTTGCTGGTGTGCGAGATTTTGGGAACCCAGTCTGCCAAGCCACTGGCCAACTGCGTGCTGGTTTGCACGACTTGGCCGATGTGGGTAGAGACATCGGGCACGACCGCAAAGCGGTTCGAGAAAAAGTCCACCACCAGTTGCCGCGCTGTCGCCGCAGTCTCAATGCC
>Ga0214919_10010260_pt1 | contig 11915 bp, 9 predicted proteins | sample LL1503_MetaG_FD_177994 | JGI IMG/M metagenome (GOLD analysis project Ga0214919, IMG submission 177994) | Freshwater microbial communities from Lake Lanier, Atlanta, Georgia, United States - LL-1503 | ecosystem: Environmental > Aquatic > Freshwater > Lake | place: USA: Georgia | collected 2015-03-15
GGCATTGGCTGTTTTGTTTGGGGCTGTGGTTGCAGCATTCGCACCGATTTTTGTGATTGTCGCGCTGTTTGCAAGCGCTGCGTGGATGACAGCAGATCTTGTGTCGCACGTGCGATGGCAGGCAATTGTTGCGGTGCTGCAGTTGATGTTTGTGCTTGTTGTCGGAATCATTGTTCTCAACTTCCCATGGTCTGGCGGATTCATTGCATCAGATTGGTGGCAGCAGTTGATCGGCGTACAAACAATGCGAAGCGGTCAAGTTGGCCTTGCGACTCTTGCGCGCATGGACAGTGGCGTGATTGCGATCTCGATTTTGGCGCTTGGTTTGTATGTTCCTGTCATTGTTGGTCTGTTGATCGTGCGTGGTGACAAATTGGTGTGGGCTGCGCGTTCTGCGTCGCTCGTATTCATTTCACTCATCGCTGTGGCATTGTCGGATGCCGGTTATGTAAATGTAGCGATGCCCGAAAATGGAATTTTGTTCGTCGTGGTTGCATGCGGTCTTTCATTGGCAGCAGCCACAATGGCAAGTTTTATTTTTGATGATCAAGCCGTCAATGGTTATCAATGGTGGAAGCCACTTGCGATTGTCGCGCTTGCGTGCATCGTGGTAGGAATGTTGCCCGCGCTCGTCTTGAGTGCAAACGGACGGTGGGGTCAGCCAAAAGTTTCGCTCGCCCAGTTGGTGGCACAGCTGCCAACCGACCCAGTATCGGGCGACTACAACGTTGTGTACGTGGGACGAAGTGAGGTTTTGCCGTTACCTGCAATGCGTCTCAATGACCAAACCGCGTTTGCTGTTGCAGATGATGGAGAGTTGACATTGCGCGATCATTGGTTGGCTCCGACCAATGCGCTCACCGATTCGGTGGCTCAAGCTTTGGACGCTGCGATCTCTCAACAGACAGTTCGTTGTGGGCGATTGCTGGCAAGTCTTGGTGTTCGTTATCTGGTCGTGCCGATTATTGATGGTGCAGCTTCAACTGTTGACCATCCACTTGAAGCACCGATTGGGCTACTCGAAGGTTTGTCGTTACAACTGGATTTTCGGCGCGTGTACACAGCAAATGATTTAGTGATCTTTGAAAATATGGCTTACACACCCTCATTAACAAAACTGGACGAGGCATCTGCGGTGCTGAGTCAGCAGGCGGGTACCGATGCATTGCTGTCATCGCAGTTGCAAGTCGCGCAGGTGCTTCCGCGTATTGGCGACATTGCAAGTCGTCCAACACCAGTTGAGGTAGGCACCATTCATTTGGTTGCACCCTTCAATGATCACTTGGTATTGCATGTTGACAACTCTGACGTAATTCCGCGAGTTGCCTTTGGCGGCACAACGGCATTTGATTCACCTGTGGCAGGAACTGCGACTCTTGATTTTAAGACACCGTGGAATCATGTTGTGCTGCTCATGGTGCAATTGATGTTGTGGGTCTTGGTGATTTCTGCAACGTTTAATCTGAAGCGAATAAAGTCCCGAATGGGTGTGCGTCGTGAGAAGCCGATAGTGCTTGATGAGTCGAGTGATTCGGTGCTTACGTTTAACAAACAAGACGGTGCTGGCTCGCAATGAAACTCGGCACAAATTTTTTTAGATCCCAAACGCCATCGCATATGACGGTGCGTCAATTGGCGATGGTTGCCATAGTGGTAGTGACTAGTGCGGTTCTACTTGTTGTAGGCAGCAACACGAATACTGACAAAGCTAATACTGACAATTCGATGAATTTTGTTGAGGTCTCGACACTCTCTGCAATGCCATTCATCTCGGCTAACGATTCGATTACAACCAATTGGTTTTGTCCAGGTGTGCCCGCCAACGACGAAACCATATCGAGCAGCTTGGTGATCTCTAACGCTTCGGAAGCAGATATTTCGGCAACGGTGACATTGCTGAGCTTTGATCAGACCCCAGTCGTCAACGCTGTATCTATTCCCGCAAGGTCGCACATCACGCTTGACGCTCGTGGCGGCATTACTTCACCGTTCGTGAGTGCGGTTGTCGAGATTGTGGGATCGCAAGGATCGGTTGAACAAATTGTGAGACACCCCGCCGGTGATGCAGTTGTCTTGTGTGCCACGCAGCCAGTAACTGATTGGTATTTTGCAGACGGATTTACCGGAGCCGATTCAATTGAGCAAATAGTGATGACAAATCCTTATGTAGATGCGACCGTTGTTGACATCACTTTTGTTACTGCCGATGCAGAGCGCAGTCCCGAACAGTTGCAAGGCTTCGTGTTGCCTGCCAACTCGGTTGTGGCTTTGTCAATGGACCAGCAGGGTGCACGCAATGAACCGATTTTGGCGGTGTCAATCCATGCGTCGTCTGGGCGCTTGGTGGCTGGTCGTGTACAACATTATTTGGGCCAGGGTCGCCTTGGTTTTTCAATGAGTCTTGGCGCTTCGGCAATGAGCACCCAATGGTGGTTTAGTAACGGCGAAAAAATTGGCGGCAACACAGAAAATCTTGTGATCTACAACCCGAGCAGTCGTGATCGTTCGCTCAGTGTGGTGTTTGTGAACGGAAGTGATTCGGCGAACAGCATCGAACCGCTTCTCATCACGGCACCAGCGCATCGTGTGATCACTATTGATACGGGCACAATACCGAGTCTTCCTGTTGGCAGATATGGAATCATCGTGTCGACCAACGATCAAGACATGGGCGATTCGCAGGGCATCGTTGTTGAGCAAGTCATCAACCGTCGTGACGGCAACACGGTAGGAACTTCGATCGTTTTGGGTGCACCACAAAATTCTGGATCGACGACATGGAGTGCTCCAAGTGGTGTCACGCCTGGCGAAGATTCGTTGCAGGTGATGAATACAACGTCGCAAGAGGCGACGGTGAGTGTGTTACAAGTAGGGCCTGCTGGCGCAGTGGTGTTGGGTGGGCTCGAGTCGCTCGTCTTGCCAGCGGGTGGAGTGTTGTCCATTGGCGTTCCTCCAGGGCTTCCCGATGCGCAAATTATTGTGCAAGCAAGTGTGGCAGTGGTGGTGCAGCGATTGTTGTTGCGAGGTCATGATCTCTTCGGTCGAAGTGCAGTTCTTGCACTGCCTCACTTGCCTTCACCCCCAGTTGTTGTTTCGACACCATGATTCGGTTCGTGATTGTTGGGGTAGTAGTGGTGGTTGCGTTGTTAGCCAACTTGTGGCAACGTAAACGACAAGTTGATGCACCAACTCAAGGTGCGAGTGAGGTTCCGTCCCAGATTGACCGGGCAGACTTTGCGCGACCAGACGCGCCGTGGATTGTTTTGGCTTTTACTTCAGCAACGTGCCAGACATGCTCTGATATCGAGCGCAAAGTAAGAGTGCTCGAAACGAATAGCGTTGCAATTCAGATTCTGGAATACACGGCTGAGCGCGAATTGCACGAGCGCTACAAGATTGACGCTGTCCCTGCCGTGTTGATGGCAGATGCAGATGGAGTAGTACAGGCAAACTTTTTAGGACCAGTATCGGCTACTGACCTGTGGGCTGCGTTGGCGAGGGCGCGCGACTCAGTCGTGTAGTTGAGTTGGCGAATCGTTTGACGATTCATTTTCGGTGCGGCGTGTTGGCTGACCGAGACCTTGTTGAACCAACCGCGAAACCATCGCACCGTCAATCGTTTCGTTGTCGAGTAGTGACTGAGCAACGAGATCGAGGCCCTTACGATGTTTTTCGAGCATCACGCGTGCGCGCTTTTCTTGCTCGAGCAGGATACGACCGATCTCTTCGTCAATTTTGCGCGCTGTCTCATCTGAATATTCGCGACCGCTTGTCATCAAGTCTTCGCCAAGGAAAACTTGTTGCTGGCCAGACCAGGCCATTGGACCTACTGCATCGCTCATGCCCCATTCGCGCACCATTCGGCGCGCAATGCCTGTGGCCTGCTCGAGATCATTTGCGGCACCACTGTTGAGCGAACCAAATACCATCATCTCGGCAACTCGACCACCCATTGCTTTGCAGATCACGTCTTCAAAAAACTCACGTGAATAGGTGTGTCGTTCTGCTGGCAGAGTCCAGGTGACGCCGAGCGCCATACCGCGGGGGAGAATGGTCACTTTGTGCAGCGGGTCGCTGTGTGGCAAAACTGTTGCAAGCACTGCGTGTCCACCTTCGTGGTATGCAGTAGCGCGTTTTTCTTCCGCGTTTAACACAAGACTTTCACGGCTCGCGCCCAACACCACTCGGTCACGAGCATTTTCGAAGTCAATGCGCTCGATGTGTGTCGAACCTCGACGCACAGCAAAGAGTGCCGCTTCATTGACCAAGTTGGCCAAGTCGGCACCACTCATGCCAGGAGTTGCTTTGGCCATCGTGTCGAGATCGACATCTTGACCCATGCGCTTACCGATCGAGTGCACTTTGAGAATGGCCAATCGTTCATCTGATTCAGGTAGCGGCACGATGATCTGACGATCAAATCGACCTGGTCGCAACAGTGCAGCGTCCAAGATGTCTGGGCGGTTGGTAGCAGCCAACACGACAATGCCCTCGGTGGCTTCGAAGCCGTCCATCTCGGCGAGCATTTGGTTGAGTGTCTGCTCGCGTTCGTCGTGTCCACCGCCAAGACCCGCGCCACGCTTGCGACCGATCGAGTCGATTTCGTCAACAAAAATAATTGCTCGTCCCATCTTTGCTGCTTGTTGGAAGAGGTCACGCACACGGCTTGCGCCGACGCCAACGAACATCTCCATGAAGTCAGAGCCGGTGACTGACAAAAATCCAACTCCTGCTTCGCCCGCAACTGCACGAGCAAACAGCGTCTTGCCGGTGCCCGGAGGGCCAACGAGCAAGATGCCCTTGGGAACGCGCGCTCCGATTTCTTTAAAGCGCTCTGGTGTGCGTAAAAAGTCAACAACTTCTTTGATCTCTTGCTTGACGCCTTCATAACCAGCAACATCGGCAAACGTGGTAACGGGTTTATCAGCGTTAAAATTTTTGGCACGGCTACGACCAATCGACATGATGCTGCCGGCTTGGCCCATCGCGCGGCGCTGCATCCAGATAAAAAAGCCCATGATCAACAAAAAGGGCAGCAAGATTGGAATCAGGCTCGTGAAAAAGTTGCCTTGCGGCGTTGAGTAGTCGTAATCAACGTTCTTCGATTTGAGCAATTGCTCGTCGGCATCAGAGAGAGTGACCGCACCGGTTGTCGTGAACGTCTCGCCGCTCGCTAGCTTGCCGCTGATGGTGTTGGAGAGGTTGTTGATTTTGACAGAAGTGACTTGGCCGTTAGAAACAGCCTCGAGGAATTCGGTGTAAGTAAATTTTGTTGCCGTTGATGTAGGAATAAAACGCGGTCCGATAACGAGCGCTGCCGCTACTGCGATGAGTGCCCACACAGCCCACCTTGGCATTGATGGTTTGTCTTTGCCGGTTGGTGAAGCCCCATTTTTTTGTGATTTGCCTGGCAAACCTTTTCGCAACTGACGCTGTTGACGTGGCTGAGATGATCCAGGTTGATTGGATGGTGGAGGAGGGGGTGGCAATTTGCTCATCAGGCAATGATACGGGCACTTGTAGCAGTGTTAAACAGTCCACCAAACTGCGCAGTTGCACGATTATTGTTGTCACATGGCTCGTCACTGTTCTCGTTCTACATGTTCACAATCCGCTGTAGTAACGCTGACATATCAATACGGACGCGCACTCGTGTGGCTCGACGACTTGGCTTTAGATCGCGATCCACATGCCTATGACCTGTGTCTCCGTCACTCACAGCGGTTTGTGGTGCCAACTGGTTGGCGTCTCGAAGACCGCCGTGACCGTTTCACGATGGTGATTCCAAATCGTCTAGCGGGATGACTCAGGCACCTTGGCCGCCGCCAAGCGTTGAAAACAAACCTAAACGCTCGCTACTTTCAATATTGTTGCTGTGGGTTGGCTGCTATTTAACAGCGGTCCTGCTGAGCGTTGCAGTGACGACGATCAGTGGTACTAGCGGTAACGCCACGAGCGATTCTCCGACCACGTGGGTCTTGGCACTCTCGGCCCTTGGGCTCTGGCTGCCGTTTGTTTTTATGCTGCGATGGGTGGCTCGCCGCGCAGGCACCGACTTCCGTCAATATTTTGGAATGAGTTTTGCAACAACTGACTGGTTGGGAATTCCTCTTGGAGTTTTTTGTCAAGTTGTACTGATGAATGTCGTCAATTGGCCGCTCAATAAGTGGTTCCCCGACACGTTCAATACGCAGCGCATCGAAACTCGTGCGCGTGACATGGTTGACGCCGCACATGGTGCATGGTTTATTGTGCTGTTTGTTGTAGTTGTCGTAGGAGCACCGCTGGTTGAAGAGTTGGTGTATCGCGGATTTATCCAGGGCGGATTACAGTCGCAAATCGGTTCGACGTGGGCGCTGATCATTACCGCAGCATGGTTTACTGTTGTGCATCTCGAACCAATCGAGTTTCCCGGACTGTTTGCTTTCGCGATTGTGCTTGGTCTGTGTTACCGACGAACCCAGCGGGTGGGTCTCTCGATGGTTACCCACTTGGCGTTCAATGCAACAGGATTGTTGCTCGTAGCCCTCTCCTAAGATGTTGCAAGTATGAACCACGATGACATGAGTGAACGCTCAACCATGTTGCGCCGTTGGTCAATTCAATTCGAATTGAACGCCGATTACTGGAAACGCCTGTCGGCAATCATCGTGGTGGGTGGCGCCACAATATTTCTATTGCTCACATTGCATCCAGACCTGATTTTTCGTAACAACACTCCAACGGGCGGCGACATGGGCGCGCACGTGTGGGGCCCCGCATTTTTGCGCGATCACTTGCTGAATCATTTTCGCTTAGCAGGGTGGAGCATGGATTGGTACGCGGGGTTGCCTGTGTATCGCTATTACATGGTGGTTCCTGCACTGTTCATCGTTGGGCTCAATCTTGTTTTGCCGTACGGCATCGCAATCAAAATTGCTGCCGTCATCGGAATACTGACATTGCCGTATTGCACATGGTTGTTTGGAAGGTTCGCTCGGTTCGCATACCCGATCCCCGAAATGTTGGCGGTTGCAGCAACGATATTTCTCTATGACGAAAGCTTCACAATCTATGGCGGAAACATCGCGTCAACAATGGCCGGTGAGTTTTCATTTTCGATCGCACTCTCACTGAGCATTCTGGGTTTTGCATTGGTGGCTCGCGGCCTCGAGACTGGCAAATATTTGGCGGCTGGATCAATTGTTGTTGCGTTGTCTGCCCTGAGTCACGGCATTGTGTTGTTGTTTGTGTTTGGTGGAGTTGCATTGATGTTGTTGTTTTGGATTCCCCGAAAAATTGATGGTCGCAGAGAAAACACATCGCTTGTTTTTGGCGTCAAGGTCGTCATTTTTGCGGTGCTTTTGTCATCCTTTTGGGTAATTCCGTTTGTGACAAGCCATGCATACATGACCGACATGAAGTACGAGCCACGTCCAAGTGGTTCGAGCGATTCGTTTTGGAGCATGTACTTTCCGCTCAGCACGTTGTGGGACGCCATTATTATGTCGCTTGCGCTGCTCGGTTTGGCTAGTCAAATTGTGCGTCGACACAAGATTGGTATGTGGATGGGTGCATACGGTGTGTTGCTTGCCGCTGGCGTGTACTTCGCGCGAGGTGGGTTGCCGGTCATTGGCTTGTTGTGGAATCCGCGGATACTTCCGTTCTTTTACCTGCTGCGCTATTTTCTTTTTGCCATTGGCATCTATGAGGTTGTGGCGTTTGTGGCGCGAGTGTTGTCGCTCGAGCGAGTGGCGCGACAAGCGCTGTCTCGGAATGGGTCGGAAGACGAGGTGCAGTTCGCTCAAATTTCATCTGCTCGCACCAAGGTGTCATTCAACTTGGGAGTCTTGGTCGCATTCGTTGTTGCCACATTTATTGTCGTCGGATTTCGCTTTCAAGAATTGCCATTTGGAAGTGTGAAGACCAATGCTGCTGGCAAATCGGAATATGTTTGGGGTCCAATTCGCGGTGCGTCGTCCAATGACGGGTTCGTTGATGGTTGGGCTCGATGGAATTTCACCGGATACGAGGGCAAGTCTGCATACGGCGAATATCACGATGTGGTGACGACGATGAAGTCGTTGGGTGCAGACCCATCTCAAGGCTGTGGCAGGGCCGTATGGGAAAACAATGGCGAACTCAATAAATACGGCACGACTATGGGACTCATGCTTCTGCCGTTTTGGACGGACGGATGTATTAGTTCGATGGAAGGTTTGTTTTTCGAAGCTGCGGGCACAACCCCGTACCACTTCATCACTGCAGCAGCGATGTCAAAACAAAGTAGCAACCCAGTGCGTGAGCTGCGATACGACAATAACGATGCAGCCAAGGGTGTCTCCTACATGCGCGCACTCGGCGTCAAATACTTCATGGGTTTTACGCCAGAGGCAGTTACTGCGGCGTCGGCGCAGCCAGGCCTCGTGAAGGTTGCGCAATCTGGTCCGTGGGTGATTTTCCGTGTCACTGAAAGTGATTTGGTTGTGCCACTGAGCGTGCAACCTGTTGTTGTCTCGATGGCAAGTGGAGACCCGCGAGAGCGTTGGCTTGAAATTGGTACCAGTTGGTTTCAACATGCCGACGAATGGGCGGCACTGCCAGCTGACGCTGGCCCACAAGAGTGGCAACACATTGACGCCAAAATTGATCTGACCCGTCGCGAAGGTGAGCCCGGTGCATCGGGCAGACGAGTAGACATCGTGACTGCAGCTCAAGCAATAGAAACTGTTGCATTGCCACCTGTTGTCGTGAGCAAGATTGAGATGGGTCAAAGTGACGTGTCGTTTAGTGTCGACAAAATCGGAGTACCTGTATTGGTGCGCGTGAGTTATTTTCCAAACTGGAAAGTAGATGGTGCGACCGGTCCATTTCGTGTTGCTCCAAACATGATGGTGGTGATTCCCACCAGCAACAACGTCAAGTTGCATTACGGCTCGACATCACGCGATTACATGGCGTATCTATTGACATTCATTGGCATTGGGCTGCTCGTGCGTAGGCGGCGCCGTTTGCGAAGAGAATTTCAGTAGCCTTTCCACTCGTGCCAGATCTCAACGCAATTGTTAAGGCTTACGATATTCGTGGAATTGTGCCAGAGCAGTTGGATGCATCGGCTGCATACGCGTTTGGTGTGGCCTTTGCCAAATTTACTGGTGCCAGTGCCATCGTTGTCGCGCACGACATGCGACCAAGTGGTCCTGAACTCGTGGACGCATTTCAGCGTGGTGCACTTGCGCATGGGGTAGACGTCACCAATGTTGGCCTGGCCTCAAGTGACTTGTTGTATTACGCATCGGGCAAGTTCAACATGCCCGGCGCAATGTTTACCGCCTCACACAACCCTGCTCAGTACAACGGCATCAAGTGTTGTTTGGCTGGTGCCCGTTCAATCGGCATCGATAACGGCTTGCGCGACATGCTGGTGATCGCAACCGCTGTGCTCGATGGCAAGGAGCCAACACCTGCGGCTAAGGCTGGAACGTTGAACCACATCAACTTGCTTGCCGAGTTTGTTGACCATGTCGTCAAGTTCATTCAGGCAGACACTTTGCGTCCACTCAGGATTGTTGCTGATACTGCTAATGGAATGGGCGGTCTTGTTGTACCAGCAGTTTTTGAGCGACTCAGTGCATTTGAACTCGAAGTTATGTACGGCGAACTAGACGGTACGTTCCCCAATCATCCAGCCGATCCACTGCAACCTGCAAACCAGCGCGATTTGCAGGCTCGAGTTTTGGCAGGTGGGTTTGATGTTGGTCTGGCGTTTGATGGCGATGCCGACAGAGTTTTTGTGGTGGATGAAAAAGGTCGAGGAATGTCGGGCAGTACAACGACAGCGCTTTTGGCGACGCGTTTCTTGCGCACGCACCCTGGCGCAACTATTTTGTACAACCTCATCTGCTCGCGCGCTGTGCCGGAAGTGATTGCTGAGCTTGGTGGAAAAGGCATTCGAACAAAAAATGGTCATAGCTTCATGAAGCAGATCATGGCCGAAACTGGCGCGGTGTTTGCGGGCGAACACTCTGGTCACTATTACTTCGCCGACAACTATCGCGCCGACAGCGGATTGATTGCAACGATGGGCGTGTTGGGCGAGATGTGCCACACCGGCAAGTCTCTTTCGCAAATGCGTGAGCCGCTCGAGCGCTACGCATCAAGCGGTGAGATCAACACAACCGTCAAAGATATTCATGCCGTCATTGAGCGAATTGCGCTCGATTACTCGTCGTACTCTCAAGATCGAGTAGATGGACTGACCGTTGACTGTGGTTCGTGGTGGTTCAATGTGCGAGCGTCTAATACCGAGCCGCTGTTGCGACTCAATCTTGAGGCGTCGACGCGCGATGAATGTGACAATCATGTGGTTGAGTTACTCGCCAGCATTACGGCCTAAGAACGGGGCAGTACAATGAGCGTTATGTCACTCGACGCAAAATTGCTCAAGATCTTGGCCTGCCCTCAAGACAAAGGATCGCTGTATTACTTTTCGGCTGACGCCTTTTTGTATAACCCACGGTTACAACGGAAGTACAACATTGTTGAGGGAATCCCTGTGATGTTGATCGACGAGGCAACCAGTGTTGACTCCGTGGAGCACGATGGTCTGATGCAGCGAATTGCCCAAGAGCACATCGCTCCAACATTTGACTAGCTCTTTTCGTCTAGGATGAAGGTTCTAGATGGGCCAAACTAATCCCGTGCCAGCTGGCCAGGGCCCATCAACTTTCACTCATGTACACGTACTCGAACACGTACACGTATCTATAACAAAGGAAACCGTATGACTTCATTTGCCCAACGTCGTGATTTTCGCGTCGCCGATCTCTCCCTCGCACCATTTGGTCGCAAAGAGATTCACTTAGCCGAACACGAAATGCCAGGTCTTCGCGCGTTGCGCAAAGAGTATGGCAAAACCAAACCGCTCAAGGGTGCGCGCATTTCTGGCTCGCTACACATGACGATTCAGACTGCAGTGCTGATCGAAACACTCACCGAACTTGGCGCAGAAGTGCGTTGGGCAAGTTGCAATATTTTCTCAACGCAAGATCACGCGGCTGCAGCAGTGGCGGTTGGACCAAACGGTTCGGTCGAAGAGCCAGATGGTGTTCCGGTGTTTGCTTGGAAGGGCGAGACACTTGAGGAGTACTGGTGGGCAACCGACCAGATGATGACATGGCCAGACGGCGACGGACCAAACATGATTTTGGACGACGGCGGCGATGCAACGATGTTGATGCACAAGGGTGTTGAGTATGAAGCAGCAGGCGCTGTTCCAGATCCAACGACTGCATCAAACCCAGAGTTGGCAATTGTGCTTGGACTCTTGCAACGCTCGCTCAAGTCTGAGCCGAAAAAGTGGACCACGATGGCAAAAGGCATCAAGGGTGTCACTGAAGAAACAACAACCGGAGTAAAGCGTCTCTACAAGATGGCTGAAAAGGGCGAGTTGCTTTTTCCTGCAATCAACGTAAATGACAGCGTGACCAAATCAAAGTTTGACAACTTGTACGGATGTCGTCACTCGTTGATTGACGCAATCAACCGCGCGACTGACGTGATGTTGGCTGGCAAGTTGGCAGTGGTCTGTGGTTATGGCGACGTAGGTAAAGGCTGTGCGCAAAGCTTGCGCGGTCAAGGTGCGCGCGTTGTGGTGACCGAGATTGACCCAATCAATGCATTGCAAGCAGCGATGGAGGGTTATGAAGTCAACACGCTTGAGGCTCTTGTCTCAACTGCGGATGTGTTTGTAACAGCAACGGGCAACGAAGCAATCGTGACTGTTGATCACATGGCAAGGATGAAGCACAACGCAATCGTGTGCAACATTGGCCACTTTGACAACGAAATCGATATGGCTGGTCTTGCTCGAAGCGGGGCAACTCGTGATGAACTCAAGGCCGGCACCGACTTGTGGACGTTTCAAGATGGCCACG